>JACCEC012034785.1_pt1 | contig 53435 bp, 49 predicted proteins | sample 7450121 | NCBI WGS metagenome assembly JACCEC01 (sample SAMN15323455, study PRJNA562643) | freshwater metagenome | isolation source: river surface water | place: USA:Blue River Watershed | collected 2017-08-18
ATAATTTTACTATGTTCTTCATCATTAATTTCTCTAATTTTGTTATTTTGCATATAGTAATTATGTAAATGTGTATATAAAAGATAAAATGTAGGAAATCTAATAGATGTAAGACTATATACTAAAACGAAATTTTGATCATATAAACCGATGACGATATAATCTCCAAAATTTTTATCAGAATTATAAACAATCATATTTATGATATTAAATTTAAATATTATTAAAATTTTAAATATAAAAACAATGAAACTTAATTATAAATTTGCCTTAGCAATATCAACTTTTGTAATTAGTGAAGTTTTACCATTTTTCCCTAAAGTGGAAAGTAATGGTGTAATTCATGGTTTAATATCATCAATGAGAAGAGTAAGTCCAGGAATAGAACATGATTGTTCTACACATCCTCCAGTAGAACCTGTAGATGAATCTCTTAAAAAAATAGTAAATGTTTTCAAAAAAACACCAGAAGAATTAGATGAAAAGAAAACTATATTAAAATATGAAATGGTAAATGATATCAATAAAAATACCAAAATATCTTTAAAAGTAAGAATCTATAAAAAATAAAATTTGATTAAAAATAAAAAAATATATAAACACAAGTTATTTAAATAAATAAGTTAAGAATGCCGGTATATATAATTGCTGCTATTGACTCTAATAGAGGTTTAGGAAAAGATAATACAATTCCATGGAAACTAAGTGAAGATATGAAATTTTTTAAAGAGGTAACATTAAATTCAACTGTTATTATGGGTTATAATACTTATCAATCTCTACCAGAAAAGAATAGACCACTTAAAAATAGATATAATATTGTAGTAACTAGAAGAAAAGGTGAATTTGTTGATCAATCAAATGAAAATCTACTATTTACAGATATGAACGGAGTATTTGATTATATTAGATATAATACATTAAATAAAGATATTTTTGTAATTGGAGGAGAACAAATTTATCATTATTTTGTAAAGAATTCTAATAAGATATTTTTAACAGTAATTGATAAGAAATATGATTGTGATAAAAAGTTTCCATATATTCCTAATGAATATAAAATTACTAAGGTTAGCGATAAAAAATATGATCAATATGAAAAAGTAAGTTATAGATTTATTGAATATACTCATACTAAAACTCCATGCCAAAACGAAAATGTTTATCTCCATCTTGCATATGATATTCTTAATAAGGGTAATAAAAGAGATGACCGCACTAATGTAGGCACAGTAAGTCTTTTTGGACAACAAATGCGTTTTGATATTTCTGAGTCACTTCCTATGTTAACAACAAAAAGAATCGGGTTCAAATTAACAGTAGAAGAACTGTTATTTTTCCTGAGAGGTAAATGTAATAGTAAAATTCTAGAAGAAAAAGGAATTAATATTTGGAAAGGGAATTCTACAAGAGAGTTCTTAGATAAAAGAGGTTTATATAACTATGAAGAAGGAGAGCTAGGCCCATTATACCCACATCAATTTCGACACTGGGGAGCCGAATATATTAATTGCAATAGTGATTATAAAAATAAAGGAATAGATCAATTAGAAAGAATTATTAATTTATTAAAAACTGATCCTTATTCTCGAAGAATAATTATGTCTTCTTACAACGTATCAGATTTAGATAAAATGACACTTGAACCATGTCACGGCTTAATTATTCAACTATATGTAGAAGAAATTGAAAATATTAAATATTTATCTATGCATGTTTATATTAGAAGTAACGATATTTTACTTGGTTCCCCTATCAATATTTTATCATACTCTATTTTAACATATATTATTGCACTTAAAGTAGATATGAAACCTAAAGATTTAATTTTATCAATAGGTGATGCACATATTTATTCAAATCATATAGAACAAATGAAAGAACAACTTCAAAGAGACCCACTTGTTCCTCCAATTCTTAAATTAAATCCAGAAGTTAAAAATAAGGATTGGGAAGACATTTCTGTTGATGATTTTGAATTAATTGGTTACTCGTATAATCATAGACCTTCTATTAAAGCACCCATGGCTATTTGATTTCTACTAATGATAATATTTGTAAATGTTTTTTAGTTTTATTATGTTTATCAAAAAGTAATTTATTAAACGAACCAAAATCACAAAATTTACAATAATAAGTAAAGGTATTTTCTCGTTCATTTTTCGAAGAATGTTTTGTTAATATATGTGTTTGTAAAATAATAAAATCTCTTGCTTCATAGTCACATTTATCACATTGCTTACAAATTTTTTCTTTAATTCTAGTTCTTGTTCTTATACCATTATTTAAATGAATTTTTGTTTGAATATGTTGATTCCATTGTGATAAATATTTACATTTAATATCACAAATTTCACAATTATAGTTCATAATTTATATTTTATAATTAATAATTTAAATAATTTTTAAATAAAAAAACTACTTAAGGATAATTTTACATAATATATAAAATGTAAAATTATGAATAATAATATTAACGAAATAATATATATATGTGAATTTCCGGAATGTAATTACAGTAGTACTATTAAAAGAAATTTATATAGACACAAATTAATTCATGAGAAAAATATAGAATATAAATGTGATTACATAAATTGTTCATATAAAACAACAACTAAAATGAATTTAGATAAACATAAAATAATTCATAATAATACTATTTTTAAATGTGAATATCCTGAATGTAAATATGAAACTACTATTAAATATTATTTAGTTAATCACAAGAACATACATTTAACAGAAAAAAATTTTAATTGTGATTATATTGATTGTTCATCTAAATTTAAAACACTTAAAGAATTAAATTATCATAAAAAACAGCATGATACATCAATTGAATATAAATGCGAATACATGAATTGTAACTATAAAACAAATGTTAAGCATTATCTAAATAATCACACAAAAATACATAGTCTAATTTATTTTAAGTGTGAATATCCAGAATGTTTATATAAAACAAATGTTAAAGGTGATTTAAACAAACATATTTTAACACATACACAAGAAAGAAACTTTATATGTACTGAACCAAATTGCAAAGCAACATTCAAAACACAAAAAACATTAACAGAACATATAAAAATTCACGATGATTCTAATAAAAAATATAAATGCACATTTGATAATTGTAATGCTAAATTTTTAAACAAATGTAATTTGGATACACATATTTATACTCACACAGGAGAAAAACCATATAAATGCCCAAATAAAGATTGTAATAAAAGTTTTTCACAAAATTCTAGTTTAAATAGACACATTAGAATGCATGAAAATATTAAACCTTATAAATGTAAATTTTGTGAACAAGCTTTTTGTGATTCAGGTTCATTATTAAAACACGAACGTATTCATAAAAATATTAAACCATTCATATGTAATGAATGTGATTTTAAAACAGCACAACCAGGATGTTTAAAAAAACATATTGATTGTTGGCATACTAAAGAAGGAATGAATAAACATAAAAAACAAGAACAAAGACTTCGTACAATTTTAAAGAAAAATTATGAAATAGACGAAGAAATAGTAATTAAATATCGTGATGGATGTGTTTATGATCCAGATAAATATTGTGCTCGTATTGATTTTCAAATAACAGGAATTATTCCGGTATGTGTTATAGTTGAATGTGATGAAAATCAACACGAATCATACGAATTATCTTGTGAGTTATCTAGGATGACTCAAATTCATGAGTCAGTTCTTAAAGCTGGAGAATCAAGACCATTATTATTTATAAGATATAATCCGAATGGAAAATTTTATAATAATGATAAAGAAATAAAAATGACAAGAATACAACGAGAACAAAAATTAATAGAATTACTAAAACAAATAGAAACAGAAGAAATAACATTTACAGAACCATTAAATATAATATATGTATGTTATGATATAAATGAAGATGGTTATCCCAAAATAACAGATGATTCAGATTATGTTGAAGAAATGAAAGCATGTATAAGAATTATTTAATTAAATACAAATTTGATTTTTTTCAGCATAGTCTTCTATTAGAACAATCCAAAACAGAACAATAAAGATAAAGATTGATGAAATCATTTGACAAGTTTGTTCTGTTACCATTATGACTTATTAATAAGAAATAAACTCCTATAGTATAAAGTATATGAATTTTACTAAATTTTTTTCAATTTTTAATAAAATATACCACATTTTAAGAAAATTTGAAAGGGAATAGGAAGATACTCAATTACACCCAGCCTGAGTTGAGAGACAGATCTACCACACCAACACGCGTGAACTGCTAACCTATCAGACATGGCGAACTACTCGCTTAAGTTTGGTACAAAGGAGAGGTTTGTGTTCACAAAGAGCATAATTGGAGTGATCCAGAGTGTTGGTGGCTACATCTTTGGCGGAGCTGTTCGTGACTCAATCAGACACGACATCATTGCGGAGGAGTTCTATCAGTGCTGTAACCAAACTGACGAAGATGGTGATGCGATGCGTCGTCTTTTCGCAGAGACCTACGAGGACATCGAGTTTTTCCATGATCCTGCATTTTATCCTGAGAACCTCTATCAGGATCCAACCTATCTTCCTCATCTGAGTGACAGATTTCTTGTACCAAATGACATCGACTGCTTCATGTCATCCAACAGCTTGGAGAAGCTTAAATCCAAGTTCGACAAGAATTCTGACTTCAGGATGCGTACCATGTTTCAGAGAAGTCTTGGCGTTTATATGTCGGATATAAAGCCAAGTGCAGTTGGTCTTCTAATCACCAGACTGGTACTAACTCCACGAGTCCGAGGCATTCTTGGAGGAATGATTTCCATAATAGGAGATAAATCTTTCTACATTGATGTTATCCACAAAGACGTCATCAAGGGAATTTATCCTCCTTTTGGAAACATTGACTTCGAGTGCAATAGTCTTTTGTTGACTCCAACGAATGACTACATGCTTTCTCCTCATCTGACCTCCAAAATGTTCTTGTCACCAAGACAAAAGTTGGATAAACTTCAGGATATCATGGATGACATTAAGGATAAGCGTGCTGTGATAGTGGAGCGTGTTCCATTTCATCGAGCTAGTAAGATGATGGAAAAGAGTTGGGAAGTCGCCTATTACAAGGATGACTATCGTTATGTTGATACCAATGCGACCCTTGTGTTGACACAAAAGCCTATAGTTGATAGTAACTGTTCTATATGTTTGGGTGAGTTTGAGCAAGGCGAGTACAAGATGATGCGTTCTTGCTGCAAGTCTGGTGTATATCACCCTAAGTGTTGGGGTTATTTTCTCAAGTCCAATGCTACGAAACAGTGTCCTATGTGTCGCTCGGATCTAGAGGCTTTTGAAGTCTCTAACGAGAAAACAGTAGATCTATGGGGTTAATCAAGATGTATAATTGGGTTGTATATAATTGGTATAAAAACCAAAAAAATAAAAAAATAAAAAAACAAAAAACCAAAAAAATTAGGTTTTATTTTTAGACTCTAACCACCAATAATATTTGTATTTCTAATTAATAAATTCGAATATTTTTTATATATAACATTATCAATTGGTAGACTTTCAATAAATCTAATTTTAAGTATTTCTAAAGCTTGTATTTGATCAGAAATAACAGATTGTAATTTTTCTAATTTTTCTTTTAATTTAGGAGTTAAATGAGATTTAATAATGCTATTATTTGTATATCTTAAATATTTTTTGTATATTTTTTCGAAATATTCTATATAATTAAGAACATTTCTATTATTTTTGAATGGATTTACTGGATTTTTTTCTATGAATTCATTAACAAATTGTTTAGTAACAGCACATTCTAAATTAAATGTTTCAAATTTAACAAGTAATTTTTCTAAGTTATATTTTTCTATTTGTTTTAACGTTTTACCATCAATTTCGTTAATTCTCTTAAATATTTTGAAATCATTAATATCAATTTTTTTAAATAGATCGATATAATTAAATCTAGGTATTATTGGTTCATTTGAATTAATTGAAATATTATTAGAATTATTTTGACAACTAAAACCTCTATAACGTCTACTAGGATGAGATGTATTACTCCATCTTCTACCTGTTTCGTAATCAATAGAAGAATGATATCTATCAGAATTGCTTGAATTATTATTAGAATTTGAAGAACTAGATGAAGATGTACCTCCTATAATATTATTAGTATTATGTATGTTTAGGGATGTAAATTTTTTATCTAAATTAGAATTAATTTTATATTTAGTATAGGTAGTATTAGTATAATTAATTTGAAGTTCATTTAAATGAAGAAGAATTTTTTCAATTTTATCTTGTAATTTTTCTAATAAATTTTTATGTTTTTTACTTAAATATTCTTTGATTATAAAAGTATTGGTATAATTAAGATATTTAGAGTATAAATTTCTAAAATAATCAAATAATTCTATAATTCTGGAATGAGATCTAAAACAAGATTGTTCTGCTAAATAATATTGTTTAGTTTTTAATAAAGTATCTATATTTTTTTTAAACATATTATATTGATCATTAAAAATTGTGAAATTAGCAATTAAATCATTAAACGTTTCTTTTTCAATTTGTTTTGGAGTTATATTATTAAAATGTGTACGTTTTAATTCGAATAATTTACTAGTCTTAATTATATCATTAATATTAGCACAATTTTCTGATAATACAGAAGAATTATTAGTATGAATAGATCCAATTGAAAAATCATTTTGATTTAAATTTCTATGAGAGGACGAAATATTAGAATTATTTTGAGAACTATAACCTCTATAACGTCTACTAGGATGAGATGTATTACTCCACCTTCTACCAGTTTCTATATCAAACGATGAATGATAATAACGAGAAGAATTACTTGAATTATTATTAGAATTTGAAGAACTAGATGAAGAAGTACCTCCATATATTTTAATATTTTTTTTCTTCATTGGATTTCCTTATTAAATTATATAAATATAAAAATTAAATATTATATTATTAAATAATAAATGATTAAATCTAGTAAATTAAATTATACATTATCAAAAAAAAGCGAAAAAAGTAAAAATAGTAATAAAAGTGAAACTAGTAAAAATAGTATTAAAAGTGATACTAGTAAAAATAGTGAAAAAAGTAAAAAAATTATAAAAAATGAAAAATTAAATGTCGTATTAGACATTGATGAAACATTACTGTACTTTATTCAAAAAAAATATCAAAGTTATTCTTGGGATATAATATCAGAAGAAGAAAAAAATAAATATAAAGATAATATAAGAAGTTTTAAAAATGGTAATATATTAATACTAAGGCCAAATCTTGACAAATTTTTGAAATTTTTATTTAAAAATTGTAATGTAAGTATTTGGAGTGCTTCTGATTACGATTATGTTGAATTTGTAGTTGAAGAATATATATTACCATATGGTACACCAAAATATATACTTAGTGAAAGACAAGGAACACTTGCTAGAAAATTACATGGTAATACAAAGGATTTAAATTTATTATGGTATAACTCTGATAATTCAAATAATACTAATTCAAAAACAAAATATCATGGTTTTACAGAATCTAATACAATATTAATTGATGATTTACCAAATGCAACACAAAATCCATCAAATAAAAATAATAGTATAGCAATATCTAGATTTGCATTATTTGGAGAGGCGAAAGATAGATCAGAACCATATAGAGATGTTAGTAATGATGATTCGTTATTACAAGTAATCGATTTATTACGGAAATTAATAATTTATAGAAAACAATCCAATATAGAAGATCTATCAGAATGTATATTTTCAAAAAATAATCTTAAAAAAATAAAAGAATTTTATAATAATAGTAGTAATAACAATAATAACAATAGTAATATTGGAATTAATAATTATATTAAAAGAATAAAATACAATAATAAATTAAGTGATATAGTTGCTATAGGAAGTACATATCATTTTCATGGTGGATCAAGAGCTAAATAATTAACAAAATAAACAAGTATGATTTTTGATAAATTATTTAGTAAAATATTTATTTTTATATAAAGGTATTTTTCTTATTATAAACTATATTTATATAAATGCAATTAAAAATCAATATTTTATATTTTTTAAGTGGATATTTATTATGTTTAACAAGTAAATATTTACATAATTTTTTATTTGCATTGAAAAATTATGAGATAAATAGTTCTAATCTTATTTTATATAGTAAAAATCCAGAAATTCCAAAAAGAAATCATATATATTTTTTATCTAATTCTCAAAAGAATTTACATGTATTTGTTAAAATGGAATATTATGATTCAATTGATACTTTTTATTATATTAAATATGATAATGATATAAATTTTTGTAAAGTTGTAAAAAAATTTAGAGTAAGAATAATACAAAATTTAGCAGATACTAATAGAGAATATTTTGCAATTCAAAATTATGGTAATTCTTATTTTTATGAAGTAGAGAAACCTAAATTTGATAATTTAATGAGTAAAATTCCAAATTGTATAATAAAATAAAAATTAAAAATTTACCATTAAAATATTAAATAATTTATATTTAAGTGATCAATAAGTGTATTAAAATTAATAAAATTAATAAAATTTAATGATTATGAATATTTTAACATATAGTTTTGCTATGTTACTATTAATTTTAGCATATTTAGGAGGAGGTTATATAGTATCAATACATAAAACACATTTTTTAACTGGTTATGGTGTGTTAACAATAATTTGGTATATTTCACAAACAATATTTGCCTATTTAAATTATAAGAGAACATTAAAATTACCCAATTTATTACAATATTCTGTTGATCCTGTATCAATTCATGTAGTAGGATATCGTGAAAATCCCGAATATTTTGAAAATTGCTTAATTTCTTGCGAAAATTTGTTATATGAAGGTATTCAAAAAATAATTATTGTAATTGATGGTAATGATCCAGAAGACATGTTTATGAAGGATATTGCAATAAATATTTTTGGTAAATACTGTACTTATCTTAAGTTGGATTTTTTAATGTCTGATCTTTCAAAAACTGAAAGAGAAATTTATGTTAATAAGCATATAAGAAATTTACAAACCAAAGTTTTAGTTATTACACAACCTCATTCAGGTAAAAGAGATGCTTTATATACTTGTATTAGTATAACAGATGAATTGAAAATACCATATTTTTTTAATACTGATTCAGATACAATATTAGATAAGGATATAATAACTCATTTAATGAGAAAAATGAAGGGAGAAGAAAATGTTGGAGCAGTAGGCGGTACATTAAGTATTTTTAATACTAATTCCTTTATTTCGCGATTATCTAATGCAAGATATTATTTTGCTTTTAATGTAGAACGTGCAGCTCAATCATATCATGGTTGTGTTTCTTGTCTATCCGGACCAAATTCCTTTTATAAAACCGATGTTATTGCTAATATATTAGACGAGTGGTTAAATGAAACCTTTCTTGGTATCAAATGTACCTATTCAGACGATCGTTCTTTAACAGCATTTGTTTTAAAGCAAGATTATAGAGTAACATATACACATAAGGCGATAGCTACTACTGAAACACCTGAAACTTATTTGCGATTTATATTGCAGCAAAAAAGATGGATGCGTGGAGCTTGGAAATATAATTTTATGGCAATTGAATGGGCACATTTACATAATACTTATATGAGAACAGAAATGGTATATCAATTGTTATTTCCAATATTTTTATTAGCAACTCTAATTAATACAATTTTTAGAAGAAGTTGGTTTTCATTGGATTTAATTATTATATGTATATTTTTAGTTCCATTAGTTCGTATATTAATTGTATATAAATTATTTAATGCTTCTTTAAAAGAAATTATATGGTACCTTGGATATCCAATAATTTTTGTAAGTACTTTAATACCATTAAAAATTTATGCAGTTTTTACATTAGGAAATATTAGTTGGGGAACTTCAACTAGATTTTCTTTAATTCCAGCAAATAAAAAACCATTAATTCCTATTGTAATATGGTGGTTAATAATTATTGGAGGATTATACTGGCACCATATTATATTAAAAGCAATTTAATAATTTAATAAATTAAATAATTTATATTTAAAGACCGATATTTACTTAAAGCTTTATTGCTCTTGTTTATATAAATAAGGCTTACCTGTTTTTGAATAAATTATTTTTCTTTAATAAATTATATTAAAAGTTATTTTAAAAATTTGTTTAAATATAATTTGTTAATGTTTTTTAATAAAATTAAAAATGAAAACTATTTAAAGATAAGACATTATATATAATTTAGAAAAATGTGAATAATGAAAAATGAACAAGAATTTATTACCATCCAAAAAGCTACTAAAGTTTACGGAATCAAACCTCAAACACTTAGATGTTGGGATAAGTCGGGCTGTTTGCAAAGCTCAAGAACTCCTACAAATATCAGATTGTTTAGGGTTTCAGATATTGAGAAGATTCTCGGAATCTCTAATTCTCAAGAACAGTTGGAAGGAGAAGAAGAAAAAATTTGTTACTGTAGAGTTTCTTCAAACAAACAACGAGATGATTTGGAACGACAAATTAAACATCTCAAACAACTCTATCCTACTCACACAATTATTACAGATATTGGTTCAGGAATTAATTACAACAGAAAAGGACTACAAACCCTATTGGTCAAGTCAATGTCAGGAAAACTCAAAGAAGTTGTGGTTGCCCATAAAGACCGACTCGCCAGGTTTGGATATGAACTCATTGAGTTTATCTTCAGAACAAATAATACACAACTCACCATATTGGATAGAACAATCGATAAAACCAGTGAACAAGAACTGTCTGAAGACCTCCTTGCCATTGTCCACGTCTTTGCCTGTAAACAAATGGGAAAAAGAAGATACAGTTCAAAGAATGAAGAAAATAAGGATTTATCCAACCCAATCACAGAAGAAGATTCTTAGAGAATGGTTTGGTACGTACCGTTTTGTTTATAACAGAATGTTAACATACTCTAAAAATCCTACATCAACAAAAGAATTATGGTACTTATTTGATAAGTATCACTATTTAGATTTTTATCAAATGAGAGATATATGGGTTACTAAAAATGACCAATTAAATGATTGGGAATACAATACACCAAAAGATATAAGGAGAGATGCTATTCACACTTTTATTACATCAGTAAAAACAAATCTTAAGAAAAACGGAATATTCCAAATGAAATATAAAACCAAAAAATCACCCAATCAAACTATTGGAGGAATTTCTAAATCAGCTATTAAGAAAACAAATGATGGTATTTATATTTATAATTCTTATACTAATAAGAAAATTTTTAAATTTAAAACAAGAACTAAAAAAAGATTAAAGAATTTCGAAAATATAGATTGTGATTGTACATTATCATTTAATGGTATTAATTATTATTTATTAGTTCCATATAAAAAATTTGTTACTACCAAAAAAGATGAAAAAGAATGTGCTTCTTTAGATCCAGGTGTTCGTACATTTCAAACTATATTTTCAAATAAGGAAGTATTAAAGATTTCGTCAAGAGAATCATTAATAAAGAAATTATATAATAAAATAGATTCTTTAAAATCTAGAAATACAGATAATTGTTTTAAAAGGAGAATTCTTAAACTAAATGAAAAAATAAAGAATTTAGTTAATGATATTCATTGTAAAACAGTTGATTACTTAAAAAAATATTATAACGATATTTTATTACCCAGTTTCGATAGCCAAGACATGGTAATAGGATATTTACATTCTAGTACTAAAAGATTAATGAACAGTTTGAGTCATTATAAATTTAAACAACGATTACTTAATATATGTAAAGAAATTAAGAATTTCAGAGTATATATTGTTAATGAAGCATATACAACTATTACTTGTAGTAATTGTGGTAATATTAAGAAAATCGGTAGTTTGAAAACTTATAATTGCGATAATTGTTTAATATCAATAGATAGAGATATTAATGGTGCTCGTGGTATTCTTTTAAAACATTTATTATAAAAAACCACACCATACTCTCGGCGTTCTTGGGGAGTTAAAATTATTTCGTTAATAACTTTTATTAGCGAACAAGTAACGGTAAATTTGTATTTATTAGATTTAATCCAGATAAATATAAAGAAAATGAAAAAAATAAAAATCCCACAATAGCAACTCGCTTACCAATACTAAAAAATGAAATTGAGAAACAGATTAAAAGACTAGAAAATAATGAAAATACAGAATTACTTGAGGAAATATTTTTATATTATGATAATTGAATTATTTATTAGACACCTATCTATCCAATTAATTCCAATAATAACTTGGTAATTAATAATATTAGGATTATACTAGCATCCTATTGTATTAAAAGCGAATTAACTTAATGCATTACAAAAATATTTGTAAATTTTATGTAGAACATTTTTAATTCTACTTCTATCATTTTCTAAATCAATAAGAAAATTGTTTAAAATTTCTTTGGTTATATGAGGTAATATTATTATATGAGAAATATTATTCTCACAAGCTAATTGCCATTTTGATACAACAGAATCACTAGGTCTATCAATAATAATTGTTATACTATTTTTATTTTTCCACGCTTTTTTTTTAATTCTTTTTTCGTATTCTTCGATAAAATAATCTGTTAATTCTAAACAATAATATATATCCTCTTTAAATCCTTCTATTCCCTTAGTTTCTATTAAATAATTCATAAATAAAGCAGAATGTCCATTTCTACTACCAGATAGGGTTCTATCCTTTGAAAAAATATATTCAATTTCAGTATTAATATTTTCAATAAATTTTTTTTCACACAAGAAGATTCCCGATGGAATAGGAATTCCAAAGAATTTATGAAGAGATATACTCATACTATTAATATATTTGGTAAATGATAAATCAATATCTTGAATAAAAGGGAAATATCCACCAGCTAATGCAGCATCCAGATGAATATAATAATTTTCAATATTTTTTTCTTTTATAATATCAATAAGTTTATTAATATTATCAAAACTACTCTTCATTGTTGTTCCCCAATTAGCGTTAATAATAACAGATTTACTTGTATCAATAGAATCCCTTAATTTATCATAATCAATTTCCCCATTTTCTAATGTATCAATAATTTTAATTGGTAATTTAAGAATTTTTGCAGCTTTAAAAATTGAATAATGACTTTCTCTAGAACAATATAATATTCCATCATTAAAAGCTTCTCTAGCTAGATATAAACCTTGAATATTGCTTTCTGTACTACCACCTGTTAAATAACTCCATAGATTACATGAATTTATATTCCAAATATTTGAAAAGAAATCTATTACTTTTAATTCATATTTTTTACTATTAATTCGATAGTTTGAATATACAGATACATCACCAATATTATTTAAATTATAATTAAGAGTTGGGTAAACCGGTTTAAAATCATTTTTTTGATTGCATGGGTATCCTATAAAAGAGGACTTATATTTATTCCAAGCCAAAATATCCTTTTCATAAAAATTTTCCATTATTTAAAAAATATTCATTATTTGTTTTTAAATAATTTATAAAAATAAAGATTATTAATTATTTTGTAGAATTAAGAAAAAATTTATAATTAAAACATACTTAATAATGATGATGTAATAATAATAATAGTTAATAGAACAATTTCAATATTATATGTTTTATTGTGACCACCAATTTGATTCATATTTTGAGTTTCCATATTTTTAATTTGTGCATTATTTTTAGATGAATTCTCTAAAAAATAATCATTATTAAAGAGCAATAATCCTAATTTTTGTGCTAATTCTTGATTATTTAATTCTTTAAGCTGTAAAGTTTCTTTTAAATATATATAATATTGATTTAAATTTCTTTTCATATCATTAGTTGGATTAATAATATTAGTATTAATATTTTCGGTATTAAAAAAAACTAATAAATTTAAATCGATTCTATTAAAACAAGTATGTATTACAAAGAGTCTATCATGTTTATCGAAATAACCTATTAAAAGTTTTAAATCCCTAGGTTTATTCGATAATCCTGTAATTAATTTAAGAAAATCTTGTATAATTTTATAATTAGTTTTATTAAATAGTATTTCTAATGCATCAACAAATTTATTAAAAAGATTTAAAATATCAGAATCAGTAATATTTTTAGTTTGTATATAATTTTTATATAATTCAATAATAAAGTTAGAACCTTCATTTGTATTTTGAATAGGTTCAATATCTAAATTTAATATAATAAGTTTAGTAATTTCAAGTAATTGTAGTACTTTTGTATTAGAAAAAACAATAGATTTATAAAAATCTGTAAATTTATTATTAGTAATTAATTCATTATTACAATAGGTATTTAACGAAACATTATATTCTTTAATAACATTTTTAAGAATATTAATTTTACTATTATCATTTGTATTTTTATTTTCTTTATCAGTTAATAATTTTAATTGTTTTTTAGCTTTTTCTAATTCATTACTATCTTTCTCTAAAAATGAATTAATTAAACTAATTAAAATATCATTTTCTTCAAATTGAGTTTGATTTTCTTCAAATTGAGTTTTATTTTTTTTTTTGCATTCAAAAATATTAATTAATAAATAGAAACAAAATTTTTGTATAAATTTTGGATCATCTGGTAATAAAAAATTTTCCGGTAAATTACTAAGTGCATATAATATTTCAGGTGTAATATTAATATTAGTATCATTTGTAATAGTATTAAATTCATTATCATAATTGAATATATTATAGTTACTAATATGTATAATATTCCAAAAAACTTTAGGTTCAATACCATTTTCAAATAAATTTTTTGGAATATCTTTATTATTTTCAATAATAAAATCCATTTCCTCTGTAATTACTTTAAGTTCTTTCTCAATAACATTATTTATTTTTGTTTTAATGATATTACTAATTTTAGCATTATAATTATTTTTTTGTTTGAGTTCAGTATTTTTTTTTTTTAATTTTAATATTCTATAATTTCCTATAGATTTTAAAGTTTCTTGAATTAAATTAAAATATTCTGCTAAAGGTCCTCCACCAAAATTTCTATGATTATATAAAATAAAGGATGCTAATCTACAATTATATAAGTTAATATTATTAATTTCGTTTCGATTTATATCAGATAAGATTAGGTTATAAATATACAAAAAATTCATATGAACTTTTCTAATAATTAATTTTGTTCTATTTTCTTCCGAATTAAATATATAATCAAAATTTAATTTTTTTAATTTTAATAAAATATCTAAATCACTATTTTCAGATAATATAAGTTTTATATCATTAATAATTTGTATTATTTCATTATTTTTATTACGATTATTTGTTAAATATCTATTAAATTTAAATTTATGCATAAATTCATTTTCAAATAATTTAATAATATTAGAACCTTCTGTAAAATTAGTAGAATTACATAAATCAATAACATTTTGATCCGTAGAATCTTTATTTTTAATAAATATTAAACTTTCATTAATATTTAATAATAATTTAATTCTATCAAATTTTTTTTCTAATACTGCATAAAAGAGTACAGTTCTATTATCAATATCTTTAATTTCTAAATGTTCTTGTGTAGAATCAAATTTTAATAATAGTTTACATATATCATCACTTTTACAATACATAGAATGCATAAGAGCTGTTTTACCTCCAAAATCTCTAATATGAATATGTCGTTTACTTGAATTTTTTTTTAATAGTAATTCGATAATTTCTATATTTTCTTCGATAACATATTTAATTAATGGTGGTCTAAAAGATCTATCTAAATCAAATAGAATATCGGGATCTTTATCTAATATAATATTAATAGCATCTATATTTTTACTATTAATAACTTTATCTAATGTTTTTAAATTAGTTTGAGGATCATTATATCGAGTATATTTTATAATTTCATTTTTATCTGTAAGTGTTGGTAAAATTCTAAGAATATTTTCAATATCAAATTGGTTAATATTTTGCAAATTATTAATTTTTTGTTTTTTTCTAGATCGAGTATTCATTATATAAATAAAATAAATATAATAAATAAAAAAAAATAATAAATTTTGAGTGTATAAATTATTATACAAATTTTTAACAATTTTTAGAAGGAGAATAAATAGCCTGTGCAAATAATGCAGCAGTAAAGCCAATAGCAACAAATAAAGTTGCTACCCATGATAAAAATTGTGTTAGTATAACCTTTTTATTAAGACCTTTTCCAAATTTTGTTCCTCCTTCTAAAAATCCAACTCCAACAATAGAACCAACTAAACATTGAGAAGAACTAGTAGGTAAACCATATTGACTTGCAATCATAATAGTTAACGAAGTGGCTAATTCACAAGCAAACCCTCTAGTAGGAGAAAGTTTACAAATTTCTACACCCATTTTTTGAGTAACATTATATCCATAAGTAGCTAAACCTAATACTAAACTCAAACAGCAAATAACTAAAATCCATATTTTAGGATCAATAGTATCACTAATTTCTCCATTTTTAATAACATCATAAATACCATTTAATGGTCCAGCCATATACCCAACTTCTCCTGCTCCATGAGCCATAATAACAGCTATAGCCGAGAAAACTTGTAAATAACTAAAAATAACTTCAACACGTGGATCAAATTTTTCAGCATTTTGATGTATATTTCTTACAATAGCATCAGTTTCAATTACTTCATGAATATCATAAGTCGTACCTTTAGTAAGTATTTTTTTACTCTTATTCAAAATTTGTTTTAATTTAGAATCAGTAATATCTACATCATGTTTATGTTCTATATCTTGAATTTCAATAATATCACCATTATTAATTTGGGTAATATCAATAGTATTTCTTTCATCCTTAGTAGCTTTATATTTCATAAATGGAATAGCAATAAAAATTGAACATAAGGTTAAGAATCCAGCACATCCTAAAGCAACTAATGCAGAAGTAGTTTTAGACCAATTATCATTAGTACTAAGTGTTTTAGCAGCTCCTTTAACAAATATAAAATAAATGTTAATCCAAGTAGTTAAAAAAACAGCAAAAGGTAAAACATAATAAGATCTATTGACTCTATTTTCACTTCTTAAAACAAAAAACCTACATATGAAAAATATTATAGATGAAGCAATGCCTGTTAAAATTGGAGAAAAAAACCAAGACATAATAATAGCAACAACACCTTTATAAGGTGGAAATGATCCTGTATCTTTTTTAGCCCATTGAACTGCTCCAAATCCATCATAAACTATAGAAAATCCAACAATAGCACCAATTATAGACTGAGTTGCAGAAACGTTATATCCTTTATATGATGCAAATAATTGCCAAAATCCACCAACAGCAAGAGAACATAACATACCATAAGCATAAAATTCAGGTTGTTCTGCAAATGTATCAGTATCAGTGATTCCTCCAGCTAAAACATTTGTTGATACTCTAGCCAGAAGTATTCCTCCTAAAAATTCAAAAATAGAAGCAATAATAACAGCTTGTTTCATAGTTAAAGTTTTAGAACCAACGCTAGTAGCAAATGCATTTGCCACATCATTAGAACCTGTTGCATAACCAAAAAGTATTGCAGCAGGTATAGCACAATAAAATATCCAAGCATATTCAGGTAAAGCCCAATCAGCCATTTACTAAAATAATTAAAAGTTAAATAATAAAATTAAAATATTCTTAAATATATTTTTTATTTAGGAATGTCATTAAATTTAAGTAATTCATCTAAAGATAATTTAGAATCATGATTAAGATCTTGGATTGTAAGTATATTATTAATCTAATAACTTGCAGAAGTATTTTTTTCTTCATCTGATACTATTCCATCATTATTAATATCTACAGCACAAGCTTCCTTAATTTCATTAATAGTAACTAGACCATCTTTATCAGAATCAACAAAATTGAAAAATTCAGTCAAAGTTTGTATATCATCATTAGTAAGATAAGTATATGTAGTCATTTTTACTTTTATATAATAATTAAATTTTTATACCCATTTAATAATTGTTTTATTATTTGATAGTAAATAATTATTACATAATTGAAAATGATTACAATTAGTGAAATTACTTCTAGATAATGGTGAAGGATGTGTATATGTTAAAATTAAATTGGTATTATTGTCAAAAAATTCAGTATAAGATTTAGCAAAATTACCCCATAGCATTAGACCCAAATTTTGTTTATTTTTACTAATATATGTTAGCAAATCATTTGTAAAATTTTTCCAAATTTTCATATGAAATCCACTATTTTTTTCTAATGTTGTTAATGCAACATTTAATAAAAGAACACCTTGATTAGCCCAATCAGTTAAATTAGTATTAGTTCTTTTAATCGAATATTGTTGTTCTAATGCTTTAAAAATATTTCTTAATGATGGTGGAATTTTAGTATTTTCAGGAACACTAAAACATAATCCCATAGCTTCTCCTTTATGTATGTATGGATCTTGCGAGATGATAAGTACTTTTAGTTCTGAAAAATTAAATTTATTGAATGCCTCAAATATTAAATGTTTTGGTGGTACTATTTCTAAATTATTGTCATAAGTTAATAGGTCATCATTTAGTTTTTTGTTAATAGACTCTTTATATTTTTCAGCAATCGGTAATAAAATTTCTTTCCAATCAGTTTTAATTTCCTTTATAAGATCTATAATATTTATCATAATTTTATTTAATAAAAATAGAAAATTTGACAAATTATAACTTAAATAAAAATATCAACTTTCAATAATCAAATTTTAAATTATATTCAAATGGAAAATTTTAATGAAGGTTCACCAAAACGATCCAATGTATTTATCAAAAAAACTATGTATGAACTTAAGAACGAGAATCCCGAAATGAAAGATAGTGAATTACAAAAAATAGCACAAGAAAAATGGGTAGAAAAAGAGAAAAAAAAACAATCTAAATTTGATATCGATGTAAGTAATAATGAAGATTCAGATTTTATGGGAGAACCCATGTCATCAGATTCAGACTCAATTAGTTCTGTATTAAATGATGAAAGATATACAAAAAAAATTATAACTAAGAAAAATGAGACTTTTGATAAAATTTGTGATTTTATGATTAAGATTAATGAACTCGAAAAAAAAAATCTCCAAATTGAAAACGAATATGATAAATTAGAAGAAAAACTAAGAATGACAATTATTCAATTAAATAATAAGAATATTTCTATTGAAGAACTAGAAATTGAAAATAATAAGTTAAAAGAAATTTCCAAAAAACATATCGAAAGAATTATGAATATTAGAAAAAGAGCTTTATTTAGAAAGAAACAAGTATATATTTTATATACTCTATTACTTCTAAGTCTTACCGAGAATTTCTATCATGGTTCAACAAAATTTCTTTATACACTAGTATTATCATTTCTAAGATTTTTAGTATTTACAAACATTTATGAGATAATTATTCTTAAAAATAGCATTATCATTGGATTAATTATTTATTCGATATATAATAAAATTTATGTAAATAAAATTTCTAAATAAATAATAAATGATATTTATAATAATTGCAGTAACAGTATTAATAATATTAGTGATATTAATTAGTTTGTTAAATCCATCAAACGGAACTAGAAATTTAAATAGTTCAAAAAGAGCGAGTTCTTATAATAGATCATATAATTTATCAACTTCGATTATACAAAGTACATCATCACCAAAAGTTGTTGTTCCAAATGCTGTTAGAGAAAATAATGCTATTATTGGTTCCGAAATAATTAAAATATTGAGTTATAATTTGAATTTAAATAATAATTCATCCCAAAAAAAATATTATAAAGATAAAGTGAATACACAAAAAAAAAATATTATTAAAATACTTAAAGAAATTCAGCAAAAAACAAACAATTTAGATTTTATTTGTTTACAAGAAGCATATGAATTAGACGAAACTGATATAAAGCAAATATTTGATACAAATATTTATGCTTCAAAAAATTGGCAAATACAAAATTCAATTAAAAATAAATTAATAACTATTTGGAATAAAAAGAAATATGGAAATGAACCCAAATTTTATATGTTTAGTACATTAAAAAATAGAACTTCGAATTCAAATTCATCTCTCGAAAGAAAGAGAGAAAGATTATATCAATTTTTTATTTTTAAAGACGAAAAAACAAAGAAAGAAATATGTTTAGTTAATATTCATAACGGACATATTTTATCTAAAAGAAATAGTGAAAATGAAAACTTAAATTCAAGTGATAATATTAAATCTTTAAAATCAATTAAAGACTGTATAAAAGAGGATTTAGAGAATTTTCAATTAGAACAAAAAAACACCAAAAAAAATGTATTAAATCCAATTTATTTTTTAAGAAAATCTGATAATAAAACCAAATATGACAATATCAATAAAATGTCAAGAATAATTTTAGTTGGAGATTTTAATTGTAATTTTAAAAAATTTAAAATTTTTGGCAAAGAGTTTTTAGATAATAATAATTTGAAAACTTGTTGTTTTTATGATAATAAAAATTCTTTAAATAATACCGGTGATTTACAATATTCTTTTGACCACATTTTAGATTCTGAAAATAATTTTAATATGGAACCGACAATGATTGATATTTTGGTGTCTTATAAAGATTTAGCAAGTGATCATATTCCAATATATGCAGAACTAAATCATATATAATTGATATAAAAATTTAATATATATTTTTGTTTTATTTAATATAATTATATTCATTCGACTGTAAAGTAAGAATAATTATAAATTATTTTTAATTAAAATTATAAATTAAATTAAATTAAAATATGACTTTCTAATAGTATTATTAATTAATAATAAATAAATTATAAATTAATAGGTAGCTTTTATTAAAATTATTATAATAATAAAATGAGTGAAATTTATATTGATAGTTTTATTGTTAATTCAAATATTGAAAATAATCGAATATTAAAAAAAATGGAAATAATTTTTGAAAATTCAAATTGTATTAATAATATATTACATAGTTTAAATGAATATTTAGACTTTAATTATTCTATAGAATTAAATAGAGTAATTAATTTAGAACAGTATTCTAATTCAATTAAAATAAATTATATAGCAAAGATTCCTAAAATAAATTCGAATACATTTAATACATTATCATCAAATATATATGAAAATTCTTTTTATCTGAATGATATAGATGAAGAATCTAATTACATAGAAGAGTCTTATTTATCATTCGAAGAAACACATTTATTAAATAGTATTGACGAAAATAACAGAAATACAATTTTTGATAATTATTTAAGAAATGATTTATATTATCAAGATAATATGATATTATTATCTAATCGTTATACTAATAATTATTATAATAGAATATATGATATTAATGAATATTCTATAAGAAATTTATTAACTTATAATCAAAATAATTATTCGAATATGTTAAATTCAAATATTGAAAGAAGATTATCATTAATAGATAACTATTACACTTCAACAAATTTAACAGGATTATATACAACAAATATTTTAAATCAAATGTATCTAAATTCTTTAAGTTTAGATATTGAAAATGATCTAGATGATGAAATTGACGAATTAAGTTTATCAAAAGAAATTCCAAAGGATTTTATATGTCCAATTTCATTATGTATAATGAGAAATCCAGTTATATCAATATATGGACATAGTTATGAAAAATCTAAAATAGTTAAATGGGTAAAAAAAAATTATAAATGTCCCTTAACTTCCAAACCATTATATGTATTTCAATTAATACCGAATATATCTCTAAAAAATATAATTAATAATTATTTAGAAACAAAAAATGAAGTATAATTTAAATAACATTATAGAATATTAAATGGGAAATAGTTTAAAAAAAAAATGTGAATATTTTACAATAGATCAAATAAATGCACAAAACAAAATTAAACCAAAGTATATTTTAATAGATGATAAAATATATGATATAAGTAGTATATTGGATAATCATCCAGGAGGTTATTATACATTATGGTATAGATGTGAATTATTATGTGATTGTAAAGAGGATTTTTTTTATCATTCAAATAAATCACAAAAAAAATGGGAAAAATTATTTGTAGGTAAAATAACGGACTAATTTTTATTTTGTATATCTTTTTTCAATAGCTAAAATAAGTTCGTCAATATTATTAAATTCAGCACAAAGACATTCTAAAGATGCAGGACTAATTTTAACAGTATTAATACTATCATTTATATCATTACCAAATAATTTTTCTAAATTTTGCAGTTGTATTTTATTTAATTCTTTTTTGAAATAATGTTGGATTAATTTGATAGAATTATATAAATTAATATCATTTAGATGATAAATATGATCAATTCTCCCTGGTCTTAATAGTGCCGAATCAAGATTTTCGATATGATTTGTAGTCATAATACACATTCTACCATATGTTGATGTAATACCATCTAAACAATTTAATAGTCCAGCCAGATTTAATTTATCATTCATATTAGTTAATGGTTCAGCATCACCAAGATTAATAACATTTTGTGTAATTGTATTTGGTTTAATATCTGTTTTAAGTTTTCTAGATTTAACAATATCAATAGTAGCGTCAATATCTTCGAATACAAATATACATTGTTGAAACGACATTTTACAAGGAAATTCATCTTCTTCTAGTCTATAAACTTGATCGTTCATAATATCCATTAATTCTTGATTGCTATTTATTTTAGAAATATCGATATAAACAATATTTCTTTTAGTATATTGAGCAATTGCTTTAATTAAGCTAGTTTTTCCAGATCCAGGAATACCATTAAATAGTAATCCTAATTTATAGGGGAATCCTTCAATTTGATATTTATCTTTTTTATAAATAAAGTTATCAATAACATTTTTTAAATGTCTTTTTTTTTCAAAGAATAAACTATCAAATGTTTTATTATCATTTAGTAAATATCTTTTATATTTAATAGACCTTTCTCTTCTATAACCGATAATTGGCATATACATATATCTATTAATATCTTCAATAGATGACATTTTATCAATATACCATTTGAATGCATCATTTATAAAATTATCAAGAATTTTAGAACCATCAATATCTCTACATTTTAAAAATATTTTTGTTTTTTTTATACGTGTATTTTCGAGTGTAATATAATCATATTGTATATAAACATTAATTTTATCAGTAATTTTAATCCAATATTTTTCCGGTGGAGTAATATAAATTTTATAAGCTTTAAGTTGTTCTGTAGTACTTCCATAAGTAATTTCTCCAAAATGATATCCTCTACTTAAATTTTCTTTTATAGCTTTAAGTTCAATATTTGCTTTCATACTATTAAATTTATAAATATCAGAAATATACATAATTAAAGCCTTTTGTAATATATTATTTCTAGAATTATCAATACTATCTTGATTTTCATCAGTATATACAAGTTCCCGTTGATATTCTTTAGAAATGAAATTATAAATATAATCAGATACAGATTGATAGTGATTTTTATAAATAGTACATATTCCAGCAATAATAATAGGAATCAAAAATGTTAATAACGTATCAAAAAGAATATGACCTGTTCTCAGGATATTAATTAGTGAATAATTAAATAAATTAGAATCGAAAAGAGTCTCTTTCATTTTTGATAAATTGAAGTATTAAATTTAAATAAAAAAAATTTGATTTTGTTGTCAAATTTTTATTTAAATTGAATTAATAGATTTATTTTAATATTATTAAATATAACTAGTATAAATAATGAAAAATATAATTGTTTGTATAGAAGCCAATATTGGTGCAGGTAAATCAACATTATTAAATAATTTAAAAGAATTACATTCTAATAAACCGATATATATAATACCAGAATCTGTAGATATTTGGCAAAATTATAAAAATGAAGAAGGAAAAGATATTTTTACATTATATTATGATGAACCAGATAAATATGCTTATATTTTTCAAAATTTTGTATTAAATAGTTTTTTAGAAAATTTAATCGAATATAATAATAAATATGATAATAGTATACTAATTTTCGAAAGATCTTTATATTGTATTCAGAAAATATTTTTAGAAGCTCTTTATTTAGAAAAAAAAATAAGTAATTTAGAATATAAAATATTCAATAAAACATTCAAATTAGTTATAAATTTACTTGATGATTACCAAATAAATATAGTTTATTTAAGAACAACACCAGAAGTTTGTATGGAAAGAGTAAAGAGAAGAAATAGAAAAGGTGAGGAAAATATTAAAATTTCATACTTAGACTTATTACATAAATGTCACGAGAATTGGTTATCTAATAATCCAAATGTAAAAATAATAGATGGAAATCAAAACAATTTAACAATTACAAATATAAATGAATTATTAAATAAATGATTATTTTATATTATCCATACAATGCCAATTATAACGTTTTTGCATAGCAACACTATGACCCATAGCATCTGCAATTTTTTTTTGTTCTAATCCACTTTTTGTTTCTAACATTAAATCTCTTCTACTTATATATATATGTCTTAAAGACGATAAAGTAATATACTCATTATTTAGAAGTGATTTTAATGTACGATTAGCCCATTTAATAAATGTACCTTTTGAATCATATACTTGTCCATTTTGACCTGTAAATAAATATTCTCTTGGTTGTAATTTTAAACTATTAATTATTTCTTTTAATAATAGATCAGGTAGATTTGTTTGAAATTTCTTATATTTTTTAGCAGTTTTATATTCATTTAAAATAATTTTAGAATCATCTTTTTTACTAATGAAAATATAATTCCCCTCATCAATAATTTCATCGTGATCATAATAAATTTTTAGTTTATCATAATCACCACGCATTGGTGGTATTTCTGTATACATAAATAGTAACAATCTCTTTTGTGTATTTTTATTATTATTATCGATAGCATCTCTTATTTTAGTTATTTCTTCATATGGTATATAGGCTTTTTTTTGTTTTTCATCAGGTTCATTAGATAAATATTTATGTTCAATAGGTTCTCTAATTTTATTATGAATATCATCCCATTTTTGAAATAATTCTATATTAGAATTTTTAAGATCACTATTATGATTAAAAATGGATTTAATTGAAACTACATAACTATCTTTACTATGGTAGCCCATTTCTTTATTTAAATTATTTTTTTCGTATTGATTTAATTTTTCTTCAAATTTTTCAGGAAATTTTATTATTTTATTAATATTACAAGTTCTATATTTTATTTCTCCACCAGATTTATATTGTTCTTTAAATATATCATTAACTAATTTATTTAAACGAGCAATATAGTAATTTTTAGATGTATCATTAATACTTTTTGAATTTAAAATAATATCAAAAAAAAACTTATCTGGTTTACAACTAGTTTTTAAATCAATATTATATTTATTTTTCATTTAATGTCTTTTATTATAATAACAGACATTATTTTTATATACTTTATTTCATGATATTTTTTCTATATCTATTGATTCATATAATTTATTATTAATTGGAATATCTATTATAATTTTACCTTTTTCTTTAGTAACATTAATCTTATCATCAAATTTATAAGTAATAGAATCGGTAATATTTGTATGTTTATCAATTATTCTTTTTATATTTGTAAGATTACAATTGAAATATTCTTTTCCATATTCATTACAATTATAATCTTGTAGATCTTTTATAATAATAGATTCTGTCTCGATAATATTTTGGGTATAAATACAATAAATAAGTAATGATCCTTTTGGATATTGTGGAAATCTTTTATTTATATCTTTAGTTCTACCAATTTTATATATTGATTCATTAGTTTTTATATGTTCGCGTAGTTTAATAATATAAATATAGCCAGACATATATTCTTATTATATAAATAAAAAAATAAATTTAATATAAAAGAATTTTATAAATATTTATACTAATAATCATAGTCATTTTTATATTCCATATATTCATAATATTCTTCCTCCTTTTTAAGTCTATCATAAACACAATGGTAACATACACATTTTTCAATAATTTCATATGTATTACAACATCTAGTAATATATTGTTTAATTTCAATTTGTGGTATAGGACCATTAAATTCACTTATAAGTTTGACACAATTTTCAGGAAAAATATTATACATTTTTATAAAAATTTCATCTCTTTTATAACAAGCATCCTTATATTTAAAAATTTGATTTTGATATGCTCTTTTATTTTTTCTTTGTTTTTTTGTAGCTTGACTAGGAAACCATCCACCAAAAACTTCATCATATTCTGCTTCTTCATAATCTAAATATTTTTCATATATATCCATAATAAGTGCATCTTTATTTAAAATATTTTCAGATTTATTTACATAATCAATATGATTTTCAATATTTTGGAATAATGTCAACATTATTCCAAAATATAATTGAATAATGATAAAACATTTAACTATTTGTCAAATTTTATTTATATAGTTAATTTTTATCCAAAAATAGTTTAATTTAATAGAGTTTGTAGATTTTTACATGTACATTTTTCAATATTATCATCATTTATATAATTATTAATTTGTTCAGAATATTTATCTATAATTTGTTTAGCATTAATTGGAGAAATTAATTTATATTTGATTAAAATAATAGTTAGATATCTTAAAATTTCAATATCAAAAATATATGATGTTTTATTCATAAAAAGTTTATTAATATAATCAAAAGATGCATTAATATAGTTTTCTATAATAAGTTCGTTATCGTATATTAATTGATAGTTTTTACTAATAATTATATCTAAATAATATATAATTATTAATTGTTCATGATAATTAATATAGTTATAATTCATTTTTAAATTTTTTAAATCGTTATTAATAATTTCTGTTAATTCATCTTTACTTCTTGTATCTTCAATTTCCCAAATATCTTTAGGCATTAAATTTATAAAATTTGGATTATAGATACAATCATTAAATTTGATTTCTTTAGTTATATAATTTTGCGAAATAGATTTAAGATTTTTAATATTAAGTTGATTTAGTTGTTTTACAACAGTATTTTTGAGTTCATGGATCATAAATCTATCTCCACGCATTCTTTGAAATTCTAATACTATATATTCATCAAGTTTGAACATATTTAATTGAATTTTACAAAAAGTAGTATTAACTAATTTATGTAATTTCCAAATATACCATGGATTATTTGAATCTATATAAATATTTTTATCATTATTTAGTGTTGAATTAATAATATCAATAACAATATCTAAATCATTTTTATTAAAAGTAATATTTAATAGATTAATCCAATAAATATTATTTAATAAAGGCGCATCTGAATTAGTTCTAGTCATTTTAAATATATATTATATAACATAATTTTGAATTTTTTCAAATTTTTTATTAGTATCTATTATATAATTAACTATTTTTAATAGTTAAATTATCGAAAAAAAATTATAATTAGAATAGTTTAATATTTTATTCTATTTTTTTAGTATTATTTTTCAGTTCTTTAAATAGTTTTTTATATTTTTTGGTAGAAATATATGAATAAATTCTTGAAGCATCATATTTACAAAATTTATTGTCATTTGCATCTTTGACATAAACCATATTATTTTCTAAATCTTTTCTATATATAATACCAAATTTAAAAAGATTAATATCTTCAAATATAAAAACCCAATCACCAATATCATATTCATTAATATTATTTGGATTATTTTGTTCTAATGGATTTGTTCTAAAAAGCATTTTAATTTGTGCATATTTGTTAAATCTATTCCCACGATGATACATTTTAGTAAAAGTATTTAGTTGAGCCATTTTATTATTAAATCAAAATTAAAAATTTGTAATATTAAAGAAACATTTTGTATATTTTAAATCAAATTTTAATTTTTATTGGTTTTATAAATACATTTAATTTTTATTCCTAATAATTAAGAGAATAATTTCCATCTTTTAATTCCATTTTTAGTTTCAATTATTATCCATTTATTACCATCGAGACCGGTTTTTATAGTATCAATTGGAAACAATGTAGCACTTTCTATAGGTGATTTTCTATTTTTATTTTTTTTTTCTTTATTTTTTATAGATTTTTCTGTATAATCATCTTGATTAATCCAAATAGTATCAGTCATACAATTATTTGAAAGAATATTTTTAGGTCTACATATAGCTAAACTGCTATTTATCCATTCTGTATTTTTATTGTATTGTATTTTTCCTAATATGGAGTATATTTTATATGGCGGTTTATCATTTTTCGAATAAGGTAATTTTTCTTTACTGAGTAAATAATTATCATATAAAACAGATTTTTTAGAATTAAATGTTTTTTTCTCTTCTAAAATACCTGATGGAATAAATTTACTTTTAATTATTTTTTGAGAAATTTTATTAGGATTTTCTTCGCTAATAATAATATTCATTACAAAGTTTTTTTCTTTATTTTCATTAAGATTATAATAAGATTTATATAAAGTTCTTAATAAATTTATAGATAGTTCTTTATACTTCATTTATTTAATAAAAGAAAAATAATTAGTATGTATTTTATATATTTTTATCAAATTATTCGAATTTAATTTCTTTACGTGAATTAATTGGAGATTGACAAGGTGTTGAAGGTTCTGTTTTGGAAGTATTATGATAATTATAATAAACACGTTCTGGTAAATTTTCATTATTACAACATTCTTTATTTGCATAATCAGTTATAATAATAACCATAGCCATCGAGAAAATTATTGCAAAAATCATATTAAATATAATTATTTAATTATAATAAATAAATAATCAAATTTTAGCGAATTCTCTAATAAGCTTTCATTAAAATATCTTCTAATTCTTCTACTAGAGGAAATCTAGGATTACCAAGAGTACATTGATCATCAAAAGAATTTAATGCTAAATCATGTACTGATTCAAAATATTCATATTTATTAATTCCAATTTTTGAAAAACTCATAGGAACATTTAAATCTTTTGCTAATGTTTCAAATTTATTAATTAATGCTTCAGTTAATTCTTCATCAGTATCTCCTTCTAAGTTTAACATTTTAGCAATTTCGGCATATCTTTCGATTGCTTGTGGATGAGTATAACCAGGATAATATCCTTGTCTTGTAGGATTTTTAACAGCATTATATCTAATTACATGTGGTAATATAATAGCATTAGTTAATCCATGAGGAGTATGGAATTTAGAAGCAACTTTGTGTGATAAAGAATGTGTTATACCTAAATAAGCATTACTAAATGCTATACCAGCTAAACTAGCCCCATGATGAACAGCTTCACGTGCTTCTAATTTATTTAATGTATAAGAATCAGTTAAGTTATTAAATAGTAATTTAAGAGCCTTTAATGCATTTGGAGATGTAAAATCATTAGAAACTACAGACACATAAGACTCTATAGCATGTGTAATAGCATCCAAACCTGCATTAGCTATAAGACTTTTTGGTAATTTATCTGTAAAAGAACTATCAATAATACTCATATCTGGAGTTAATCTATATGAAACAATAGGGTGTTTATTACCATCATCATCTGTTATAACAGCAAATGGTGTTATTTCAGAGCCTGTACCACTAGTAGTAGGAATACAAATGAGTTTTTTAATTAAGTTTTTATGATCTGGAAATGGAATTGTTCTTTTTCTTAGTTCTACAAATCGTGCAGCTAAATCATCTATACTTACATCTGGATTTTCATAAAAAACTTTTATCATTTTTCCTCCATCTAAAGGAGAACCCCCACCTAAACATATAATACTATCTGGTTTAAATGATTTACATATTTCTACCCCAGATCTAACAGTTTTCATATCAGGATCTGGTTTAATTTCATCAAAAATGTTAACAACAAAACCTCTATTTTCTAGCGCAGTTGTTACTCTCTTTACATAACCTAATTCTCCCATAATTTTATCAGTTACAATTAAAACTTTTTTAATATCTTTATTTTTAACTAGATCATCTAAAGCTTCTTCAGTACAATTACGATTAAAATATATAGCTGGAGGATTTTTTATCCATTCCATATGTGCTTGGCCTTCTGCTAAAGTTTTAATATCAAGTAAATGTTCTGGAGTTAAATTACCAGATAGGGAAGATCCAGCTATACTACCAACACCTAGTGTTAAAGAAGGTGAAACATTAAAATTATATGATGAACCAATAGCACCTAAAGATGTAGGCATATTTGCCATTAAATGAAATGCTGGTATTCTAATTGCAAATTCTTCAAGACGTGCTTTATTATTACTATAAATAGCAGCTGTATGACCTTCACCTCCAAATCTAACAATACTTTCTGTAATATTACAAGCTTCATTAAAATCAGTAGCTCTATAAAATCCAAGAATAGGACTTAATTTTTCATAAGAAAAAGGTTCATGAATACCTACGTCAGAAACTTCTGCAGCTAATACTACGGTATTAGAAGGAATATCTATACCAATATTTTTAGCAATATTTTTAGCACTTTGACCTACAATATCTGGATTGATATGACCATCAATTATAAGATAATTTCCTAATAGTTCCTTTTCTTTACCAGTAACAAAATAAACACCACGTTTTTCGAACATATTTTTAACTTTATCATATACTTCATCTAATATTACAATAGATTGTTCTGATGCACATATAGTACCGTTATCGAAAGTTTTGCCTAATATAATACTACCAACGGCTTTATTTAAATCAGCAGTTTCATCAATTATAATACCTGCATTTCCTGATCCAACACCAATAGTAGGAAGTCCTGATTTATATGAAGCTTTAACCATACCAGGACCACCAGTAGCTAAAATTTGTTTAATACCATCATGTTTCATAACAAAAGATGATGTTTCTTTACTAGGATAAACACATTGTAAAATGTTTTCTGGTGCTCCTGCTTTAACAGCTGCATCATGACATATCTTTACAGCTTCAGCAGTACATAAAGCAGCTCTAGGATGAGGTAAGAAAATCATTGCATTTCTTGTTTTTAATGCAAATAAAGACTTAAGAATAGCTGTTGACGTAGGATTAGTTGTAGGTAAAATACTAGCAATAGGACCAACAGGAGTAGCTACTTTTACTAAACCTTTAACATTATCTCTTTCTATAATATCACAAGTTTTTGAATTTAAATATCTTCCAAGAGGAAGTTCGGCAGCTACAGCATTTTTGATTACTTTATCTTCAAATAAACCAAGTTCAGTTTCTTTAACAGCAAATTGAGCTAATGGTACACGATGTTTAGTAGCTTCTTGTGCAACTTTTTTAAAAATATAATCAACCTTTTCTTGATCAAAATGTTTAAATTTATCTTGAGCTTCATTTAATTGTTTTATTTGTTCATCAACATATTCTACAGTTTTTGTAGAGAAGTATTTAGGAGTTTTTTTGGAGAATGTTTTGAAATGTTTTATTTGACGATTTAAAAACATTTTTATAAAAATAATTATTAAAATAGCCTTAAATAATTTTATATTTAGATTTATTTATATTTTATACGCACTTATATTTAGACGCCATTTTAGGTATATTATAAATAATATAGTAATTAGAAAATGATCCTATTATTTCAAGTTGATATTTCCAGATGATGATATATATGATCTTCCAGATGATGTTCCAGATGATGTTCCAGATAATGTTCTAGATGATATTCCAGCTGATGTTCCAGATGATGTTCTAGATGATGTTCCAGCTGATGTTCTAGATGATATTCCAGATGATGTTCCAGATGATGTTCTAGATGATGTTCCAGATGATGTTCTAGATGATGTTCCAGCTGATGTTCCATCTAATGATCTAGCATAATTTCTAGCATTTTGTTGATTATTCGCAGAGATTTCAGCATTAGTTTTAATCTGTGATATTTTTACAGATCTTATAGGGTAATTGTCATTAGATTCTTTTAATTTAAGTTGATTTTCTCTATATATTTCTTTTAATAATTCAATTTCTTTTAAATTTCTAAAATGTGTCGATTTTCTTATAAGAGTAGATTTATTTATAAAATTTTTAGCAGACATAGTCATATGTTCATTTTGACTATTATTTTCCTTCTCTTTTATTTTTTTTTCATAATTATCAGCATTAGCAATATTGCTATTAATTATAGACTTAATTCTTTTGGGAATCTCTTGATTTTTATCTGGAGGAAATTGTTTTTTAAGTAATTCTTTATGTTCTGTTTCAAAAGTATATAAACCTGTTATTTTATTTTTTTTTCCATATAACGTTTTTTTAAGTTCTTTTTGCATTTTTAATAATCCTGTCTTATCTCTTATAATACCTAAAAATTCATTATTAATTTTAAATTGATGAGCACGAGTAAAATTTGTAATTTTAGATAGATTAATATTAAAAAACTTATTGAATAATACTAATTCTAAAAATATAATGAAAGTTTCTCCAGTAGCCTGTAATTCTAAACCATATTTTGAATTTACAATAAAACTTATTAAATAATATATATATGACATTATATCTAAACCACCTGGAAGAAGTTTGAATAATATAGATAAAATTGTAATTGTAATTACTATCATTGTTCTAACCTTTGTTGAAAATTTAGTTCTATTTTTAATAAATTCAATTGTAGAATTAGACATTATAAATGAGACTTTTAATTTATATATTAAAATATTATTATCTTTTATAAAAATAAAAATATAATTTAATTATGAATAATTTAAATTCAAATAATGTAGATATTAAATTTAATAATATTGATATATTGGAAACTATAAGATATTGGTATAAATTAGGTAAAAAATATTGTAAAGTAACAAGAGAAGCTATTCCACTAAATGAAAATACAAATCTTATTAATAGTCAAAATAATTCTAACCAGAATAACTCTAATGAGAATAACATTGACCAGAATAATTCTAATAATGAAAAAAACTATGTAAGTTATATTGATAGGCAAGAAGAATTAATGGATAAATATTATTTAAAATTTATATCTGAAATATTAAAATCACAAAAAGCAAATTTTATTATAGATATTTCGAAATTAGAAAATTCAGTTATTAAATTATATAAAAGATTACATTCCAAAAAGATAAATAATGTTAATAATCAGACCATAAAAAATTTAATTATCGAAGAATTAAAAAATAAATATAATATCATATTTAATGAAAATTTAATTATTGATAATTTTGATATAGTAGAAGATATATTAATTAAATTAGAATTTATTAAATATCAAAATGGTATGAAAGAAAACAAAAAATTAATACAAGATATTAATTTTATAGAAAAAAAGTTTTATGAAATAGAAATAAATTCAAATATTAGTAGTTATCCTATTTCAAGAATTATAGATAATTTTAAAGTTGTTGATTTCCCCCAACAAACAAATTTTGAAAAAATAAACTTATTAAAAAAACAATATAATGAAATTAAATTACAATTTATTAGTTTGAATAAATCTTCTAAATTAAGCAAAAATAATAATACCCAAAGGCATAATGTAAATAATAGCGAAAGATTAGATATTACTAGTCTTAAAAAAACATTATTACAAGTAAAAAAAAAGATACTACCTGAATATATACATTTAAAAGATAACAATATATTTAATATTAGAAATAATTATAGTAGCGAACAAGAGTTTCACCAAAATTTTATAATTATAAATCAATTATTTTCTAATTTAAAAAAATTATTAAATATCGAAAATTCTGATATCGAAAAATCTGAAAATTTTATTGATATAAAAAACTGTAATAAGGAAAACATAAAACAAATACAGACTTTAAATGAAGAATTAATTAAGTATATTGGTCCATTTTCAGATAAATTAGAGAGATATTTAAGTGTCGAGAGACGTATACAAGATACACATAATAGTGTTGCAAAATCAGTTTTAGAAATCCTAGAATTACAAATTGATATAGAAGTAAAATATTCTAAATATAGTAAATATATAAATCAGAATAATACAAAATTATTTACAAAGTTTAAAGATACATTCAATAAATTTATTGCAGCTATTCAAAATATGAAACAACAAATATTAAAACAATCAACTAGTGATAGTGAATGGAATACTTTGAAAGTTAAAATTAAACAACAAACAAATTATGAACAAAATATCGAAAAAATTAAAGAAATATTAAATTTTAAAAAATTAAATATTAATTTAAATATAGAAAAATCTTTAATATTGTCAATAGAAAAACATCAAAAAGAATTCATAGATAGTTATAATGTAATAGATAATTTATTTGAAACTTTAAAACCAAAATATATAGAAATATTAACAAAATTACTTAAAATAGAAACAGAAATTAATAGTATATATATATCTTATAAAAATGATTGGAATAAAAGTGATGTGGATGAAAAATATAAAAACCTAAATGAAATGATAAATTTAGTAAAAAAAAAAACATTTTTAAATAATTTAATTAATGTTAAATCTAATACGATAATAGAATCTATTAATGTAGAAAAAATAAATATCAAATATCCTAATATAGATAACTTAATATCCGAAGTAAATACAATAGAACAAAAGAAGGAAGAATTTAAAAATAAAATAGAGATATATAATCAGAATATCCATTTTGTTGAAAATGAAGAAAATGTTTATATTCATAAACTAAGAGAAATTATTAAAATGAACAAGGTCATTAATAGTAAATATAATACGTATAAAAAGGAACTTAATTCATCTTCAAAATTAGAGTCTTTATATATATATATTAAAAAGATAAGAGGAATAGACAATAATTTATGGGAAAAATTAGATGCAATATATTCTGAATTAATAGATTTAATTAATAAATTTAAAAAATATGCAATAAAGATAAATAGCTTAAATAGTTTTCAAAATAATTTAGAAAGCAAAACTAATTCTCAGTTGAAAAAAACATTGAGAATGTGGAATATCAGAATGAGTGATACAGGAAATTCTCCGGAATCGATGGGGGAACGTATTTATTCAGACATAATTCAATTAGAAAAAAAATTTAATGCTATAATTTCAGAGATTGATGAATATACAGTAAACGAACAAGAACTAGAAAAGAAAAAAAAAGATTATACTCAATATTTTAAACAAATATTTCCTGATTTAGAAGAAACTAAAATAAAGGATCTCGTAAATCAAAGAATAATATTGGAAGAAAAATGTATTTCATTAAATAAATTAAAAGATAAAGAAAGAGAAGAAGCAACTGTAACCAAAATTCGTAATCTTTTCGATAAATTTTCATCGGATAATGTAAGAGCTTCTAAATCACAAGATCCTACATTTGAAGATATCGAATCTATTAATAATATTAATATAGATACTATTGATGAAAGTAACTTGACTGATAAAGATAAAAGTAATAATAAAATAATGATATTAATAAATAATTTATTAGAAAGTCGCAATTTAAACAATGGAATAGATGAATGTCGAAATTTAATTAATATATCAGATATATCGATTACTAATAATAATACATTAAAAACTAACATTTTACAGAAATATGGTACAAATAATAAATTAGATATCGGAGCTAAAATACATTTACAAATAATTTATTTATGTATTTTAGATTTAATGGTTTATTATGGATTTAATTTAAATAACGAAGAAAAAATTAGTAAATATATAACAATTTTAAATACAGTATTACGCCAATTATATAATAAATTTCAAAATAATTATGAAATTTTTAATAAAAATATACAATTATATTTGACAAAAAATTTAATAAATAAAAAAAAAGGCAAATTAGATGATAAAAGTGTAGATGCATTTAATGAAGAACAATTTATAGATTATTTACATAAATGGTGTTTTTTAGTTTTTATAAAAACTATGAATTTATCAAATATAAGAATATACAATTCGAATGCTTCTAGAAACTTATCAACAACAACTAAATCAGCAAAAACAGGATCAGCAAAAACAGGATCAGCAAAAACAGGATCAGTAAGAACTGGATCAGCAAAAACAGGATCAGCAAAAACAGGATCAGCAAAAACAGGATCAGTAAGAACTGGATCAGCAAAAACAGGATCAAGTATAGAAGTATCAACACTCAATAGTCAAAATATTAATACTAAAGTAAAATTATTAGAAAAAAAAACATTAGAAACAAATATAGATAAATCTATTACGATTTTAAAAAATTTAGATTTGATAAATTTTATTATAGAATTCAATAATAATACTATAGTGAATTATATGAAAACTGTTGGTGCAAGAAAAGATTATTTTCAGAATATTAATTCAACTAGAATATCAAATAATTTTATAATAAATTGTTCAAAAATAGAAAAAACATTAAATTCAGAAGAATTTAAAGAATTATATATTAAAAAATCAGAATTATTATTACCTATTTTTAAAACAATTTTTACAGATGATTCAATTAATGCAAAATTAAAAACTGAAAATGAAAATCAATATTTAGGAGGTAATACTTCTAATTCTAAATTATCTAAATTAAATATATTTAGTGTTTTTGCGACTACATCAATGACATCGAGTAGTATAGGTATTGTTGGAAAGGCATTAAATGCTCTCTCTATTACTACATTTAGTTCTGGTTTAAGTACGGTATTAGGTATACCTTTTACAATTTTTTCGTCACTTTTAATACTTAAATATTTATGCAAAAATGTTGGTGGTAACGATAGTAATTATAATTCTATTAAAACTATATGTAAAACTCCAGACTTAGCTTATTATACACTTAAATTTTTATTGAAAAATTTTAAAATATTGTTAGGAGCTACAGCCGTAGCTGCATTAACATATTTATTAGGATCTCAAAATATATTAAGTTTGTTATCAATAATTTTCTCAGCATCTTCATTTGTATCAATATTATTATTAATTATGTTTTTTTCATTGGATTGTAAACTTAATAATGGTAGATTAATGAAATTAATATTAAACGAATCACGAAAAAATAAAATATGTTCAATATGTAATAATTTTACTGATAAATTAATAGACGTATCTTATAAATTATCTAAAAATACATTATTATATTTATTGAAATTAGGTGAACTTTCTTTGAGTTTAGGTACAGGAATTGGAAAAACTTTAAATATATTATTTACCCAATTATCAAAAAATGTAAGAGATAGATATAAATTAGGTACAAAATTAAGAGATGCAGGTAGAGAATTCAGACAAAATGAACGCATAAAAGCTAAAACACCATTTAAATCTACAAAATATTCTAGATTTAAAAATACAATGTCGAATATCAAAAATTTTGGTGAAGGATTTGTATATGGAGAGAATTTATGTAATAAAAAAAAGATGCAATCACAGAAATTAGAAAGATATATAGATAATTATACTCAAAAATTAACTACATTTAAAGAGAAACCTTCACCAACATTTATGGAAAAGAATTTAATCTTATTAAAACAAAAAAATTTACAAAGATTAAAAAAAAATAAACAGAGAATTAATACAGAAATATTATATAAATGTCCTAGAAATAATATTTAAGTATATTTATATATTTAATCCATTTATATCAATTGTTTCTTTACAATTATCAGTTATATGTTCATTTCTCCCACAAATCATACATTTATATTTATTAGGACAATCCTTAATAAAATGTCCTTTTAATCCACATTTAAAACAAGTATCATTTTTACTATTAATCATTCTTTGTAAAATTTCGATATTTTCTTTAGATAATTTAGATTGAACAAAAGAGCCACCTCTAACATTATCAATACCATATAAATTCATGTATTTGAGTGTTGTTTTATCTTCATCAAAATCATCTGTTGATTCAAAAACTTCTATAATTTTAACGGGATTATATAATTTTGTCCAATAACTTCCTCTATTAGTCTTGTGATCATCAATGCGTTTTATATAATTGTTTGATTTTCCTATATAATATTTATGTTTATCTAATTCTAAAACATATATAAACATTTACCATATATAATATATTATTTTAATTTTCTTTAAGTAATTTTATGATTTAAGAATCATTGGTATCCAATATTCGGGAGTATATTTTGATCCAGACATATTAAGATAAAACTTTAATTTATTTGCTTTTTCCCTTTGATTTAAACATTTTTGAGTTATATTTTTACCAAAAACTTCTTCATCATTAATAATTGAAATTTGATGGTTTAGATCTTTAATTTTATTTATAATTTCGGGAATAGACTTATTATTATCTTTTAGAATATATAATTCCTTAAATTTATCATATAAATCCTTTTTTGCAATTTTTGGTCTATTTACACCTTTAGAAGAAGTTCTATCAATAATTCCTTTATTTAAAATTGGATCTTTACAAATACGTTTAATAAGTTGACAGAGAAATATATCAGGATTGTCTTTGAAAGAAACATTAAGAGTTTTATTAGCTAGTTTATATAAATCTAAAACAATATTATCTTCTAAATCTTTAACAATAAATAATTCTACAAAAATATCTAAATTCCATTCCATATTTTGATCTTCCTTTAATATTTGAATAAGTGCTTCTAATCTATGATTTCCATCTAAAACTCGTCTCTTATTATTTTCATCACATACAATTTTGAAGGTATTCATAAGAAATGGATTTTGGTTTGCTGTAAGACAAGTATAAATTTGATTTATATGTTCTGTATTAAGACTTCTATTATAACAATAACTTTCTACTTTTTGTACTAATTCACGAGCATTAGTTTTAATAAGTTTATAAGGGATTTTATCTAAAATTTCTCTTTCATATAAAATTTCTCCAAATTTGATACCATTGTCTTCTTCATAATCAGATTCACTATCAGAATCATTATCGAAAACTGTTTTATTTTTTAATTTCTTAGAAAAGAGTTTAATCATTTCTATTTATTTAAAAATTATTCATAGATATTATTTAATTATTATAATAATTTAGTCAAATTTTATAAAATAAAACCATTACATTTATTTGAATTATAGAAGTCTACTCATTCGACTTTTGACAGTATATAAGTTTTTCTCCATATTGCTTAATCTTTGATTTATATTGTCTAATTTCTCTAATTTTTCTATATTTTCAGCATTCCGTTGTTCTCTTAATTTTTTAAATGACTCATCTAATTCTAAATGCCAAGGATATAAACAATTTAATTGAAAAGCAAATGCACTAGTTCCTACTACTAAATTAAATACAGGTAAAAATTTATATACATTTCTAAAAATATAGGGAGTGGTCATTTTAATTATTTAAATTTATATTTTATTTAATTTACAGAAAATAAACCAATATACACTCATTTATTTTTTTTTTCAATTTCTAAAAAATCATATAAATTTCCTTTTTTTTTTAATAGGGGTCTATTTTTATATACTGTCCAATTTTCTTGAATTAGATTTTTTTCATATAGTTTGTTAGATTCATTATTTGTTAATGCTTTCCTTTTAAGTATATTACTATTATTTTTAATACTATATAAAGTTTTTTTTATATTATTCATTACAATTGTACGATGCATTTTAAAAATATTTACAATTAAATAACATTTAAATTAACTTTAATTAACGCAAAAAATTATAATATAGTAAAAATTTAAAAATTTGACAATTAAACTTTTTGAATTTAATTATACCTAAAATATTTATTTGAATACAAAATGGCTTGGGATCTTAAAGGATGTCCTCATTGGTGGAAATGTGTAAATTGTCAAGATAATAATTTATATTTTTATGGTGGAAATGTTCTATATTGTAATACATGTGAATATGAAGGATGTGATTATTATATTCAAAAAAAGAATCAAAGAGGTTCTAGGTAATATTATTAAATTTGATTGTAAAAATAAGAAAAATATTGTAATTTTTTTTATAAATTAAAAATTTGAATATTATTTAATAATATATAACAAAAATTAATTATAGTAAATGAATCATAATATAGATACTAATTGTGGTGATAATATGTATATAATTCCATTAGATAATAATGGTAATCCAATCAGTGAATATAGAAGTGATGATAAAATTTATCGTTTATATGGACCATTTTATACTGAATCTAATGAAAAATTTTATGTAAAAGAACAAGGACAATATAGCTCAATTTATAGACATCCTGGATCTCCTGTTAAGTGGACTAGTTTTCCAGAAACAAATGAAAAAATTTATAAAGATAATTTATTTAATTCAGATAAAATAGGTTATTTTTATACAAATAAAAAATATATTAGAAATAAAAGTACAAATACCAATATAAATTTTGAAGAATATTTTAAACCTGTTAAAACTAACTATGATACTTCTTCAAACTAATTCTAAATGTAAAATTTTTTCTTCTTAAAAATTTTTATTTTCTTCCCTTTTTTGATTTTGCTGAATATGTTATATGACTTGACGCATTTGGATGTTCTGATTTAATTGAAGGTAAAGCAGTACGTCTTTTTCGTTCATATTCATTTGTTGCAAATGTTACTTTTTTAGAACTATGTTGTTTATTAGAAGGATTGTTAGTAGAATATCTTAATTTTTCTAAAACTTTATTACTTTTTATAATATGTTGAGAGTTATATGAAGTATTATATGTATTTGCATTATTAACCTTTATTCTAGCAAAAGCATTAGAAAGAAGTGGTAAAGAATTAATAGAACTTAGAGAACTAATTGAATTATTTTTTTTTTCTCTAATATTATTCGTAGATATTTTTGGGAGAGTTAATGGTTTATTTTTCTTATCTAAACTCATTTCAATATTTATTATAAATAATATTTAATTATTAAAAAAACAAATCATTAATTTCATAAGAGATATCTATAGTTATTTAATCTTTATTATCTTTTATTTTAAGTAAATTTGAAGATAAATCTTTATCTAATAATAATCTAATTATATCAATATTATTTTGAGAATAGGCAAAATCTAATGCTGTAAAACCATTATAACATTTTATTCTTATAAATTCTGATGAAGACTCCTTATTTAATAATAATCTAACAATATCAATTAGTTTAGAGTCCTTTATTTTTCTAGAACAAACTGAATGTAATACTGTAAAATCATTATTATCTTTTATTTTAATAATTTCTGATTTAATATCATAATTTAATATTAGTTTTATAATATCAATATGTAATAAGATACAGGCTATTCGTAATAATGTAAAGCCACTATCGTCGCATTTATATAATACTGATATATCTTTATTTATCATTTTATCTATGGTTTCTAATTGAAAACTAATATCTTTAGTATTATCAAATGTACAAATTAAAGCTCTAATTTCATAATACAATTCCATTTTATAATAAAAAAATAAAATAGCTCTTAAATATATTCCGACAAATTTTTTTGCGGTGTTTTAATGGTAACCATTAAATATACTAAAATTATAAATGGATATTATATATTTATGTCAAGCAATCCCAATTAAAATCAATATTTAATACAGAAGAAATCACCTTTTCAGTAATAATTACCATATCTTGTTTTCTTCTATTATTAATTAATTCACTCAAACAAGACATTTTTTTTCTATGTACAATACCATATTCATTTATATTATAATTATTTATAGTACGTGGATAGTAAACTTTACATTTACATTTTGTATTTTTCGAAATTATTCTCCAATGAACTTGTGAATTAGAAATTTTAATTTGACCGCATTTATTACAAAAACAAGTAAACATATTCAACCAATAATCATTATCACAAACACTAAAGTTTATAGTATTAGCTATAGGATCTATTTTTGAATTATCTGTATCAAAATCTAATTTCATCATTTCAGTCAACACACTATCAAATACCACTTTTGTCATTATTGAGATTTTTGACAGTTTATAAGCAGTATTTAATAGTATGTATATTAAATTGTTAATATTAATTGTCAAATTTTCTATTATTATAGCAAAAATTTAAAATTAAATTCATATATCGATTTTATATTTCTTCTTTATTAGACTAAAAATAAATATAATATACTAATAAAATAAATGCCACCAATTAAAAATTGTAAGTCTAATGAAACATTAAATCCTAAAACAAATAGATGTATTAAACTTAACGGAAGTATATATAAAAAATTACTTAAAGAAGGAATATTAAAACAGGAAGATGTTCAAATAAAAGAAGTAAAGCCTAAAACTTGTCCAGAAGGTAAAATATTAAATCCTATTACAAAAAGATGTATATATATTAATTCTGTTTTATATAAAACATTAGTAAAAAAAGGACATATTAAACTAAATGAACCTATTAAAAAAATAGTTAAAAATTGTCCTCAAGGAAAAATTTTAAATCCAAAATCTGATAGATGTATTGAATTTGGAGGAATTTTATATAAAAAACTAATTAAAGAAGGTGTTAAATTTCATGATAAAGATGTTAAAGCTCCTATTAATATAGTCAAAAAATTAACTTGTAAGAATAATGAAACCTTTTTTCTTATGACAGATACTAAAGATATTCCCAAGGATGATTTATTTAGAACTGATAGTGGCTACTGCTTTTCAATTAATGAATTAATTTCTTGGTTAGATAGTGATACATTTAATAATAAAAATCCATATGATAATACTGAAGAAATGTTTTACGAAGATAAATTATCACAATTAATTAAGCACCCACAATTAAAATCTAAAGTTGAAAGATATTTTAAATCTAAAAAAAATGAAAGAGATATTATAATAGATGTTCTTCATAATCATATGGATATTCTGTATAATATTGGTAGAGTTGGAAGAATATGTTATTATAATAATATTACATCTCATAGTACAGAATCATCACCTTTCGAATATTCTATAGAAGCTCTTATTAGTTTAACAGAAATTATTGATAAATTAAATAGTAAAGACAAAGAAATTATTAATAATTTAGTAGATGTCGTTTCGTTTAATTTAACTTTAGAATCATTAATTCAAGCAGCCAATAACGGTAATTCGTGTATTCATGGTGTAGGTCGTAGTTTAATTTTAATGTTTGTATATTATTTTTTGTCAGTCGAAAAAAAATACAAAACAGTTTATGAACCATTAAAAACTGGTATATATTTTGTTAAACAATCTAATAAATATTTTATTAAAAGTATGGATAATTACTTTGTTCCAAATCCAACATCTCATTATTATAAAGCTAATTTTGGTAATACTATTGAACCACTATTTAATAAACATAAAAATAGTACTATTTATTTAACTAATTTAAAGGATCAAGGTAAAACATCATTATTCAATCAAGTTTGTCAAAATGATTCAAATGTTAGTGGAGATGAATGGAAAGATATAAGTGAATGGAAGAAGTTTATGACTACAAATAAATATTGTTATGATATTTTTAGTTTAATTAAAATTATTACAGATCAATTAAATACAGTTAAAAATTCAAATCCTTTCCCTAATTATCCAAAGAATATATATACAAATAATATATTTACTGAAAGAGATTTATTAAATTTAAAAAGAATTATCAATGATAATGGTATTAGTATTTCACCTCCATTAAAGTTATTTTTAAATTCTAATAATTTATGGAGAAAAACTTTAAATGATAATGAATATTTACAATGGAGAGATTCTTGTATTAAAGAATTTGAAAAAACTTTAAGATATTGTAGACTTAATAAGTTAAAAACACAGGGTATTATTGATGGTGTGTGGACTACTAATACATATCCAATTTATACTGTAGAAAATTTAATATATTCATATCTTAATACTGCAGATCAAAATGTTTATAAAAGATTAAAATCATATAAAGATGAAGTTGTTGCAGAAACATATTATACTGGTTTTAATGAAAATAAAATACATGTTAGAGATATGATAAAAGCATATTAATTATATTTAAGCTTAATTTCCAAAAAATTATTAAGATAAAAGTTTTACACTTAAAAGAATAATTATATTATATTATAGAAATGTCTATCCCGCAAAATTATCAAAATTATTCAGAAAAACAACCTATTATTCAAGAACACATATATACTTCTAATAGTAGAAATAATAAAAAAAATTTATTTTTTGGATTTGTAGGAGTAGGTCTTTTATTATTTGCAGGTATTTATACTATAAGTCATACTATTTGTAATAATAATCAATCCAATTTTTCTTCTAAACATAAAAATATTGTAAGACATTGTAATGCAATAGAATGTCTTAATTTTGCATGTGATCATTCTGTTAATCCTTTTGTTTGTTCTAAAGGTGGTGCATATGGTGGTTGTAGTCCAGTAATTGAAGTTTGGGATGATAAGAGTATATGTGAAGATTCTTGTACTTTAGAACATTGTGATAAAAATCATGATGTAATTTACGAGGAAGATTTACTCCGTAAATGTAATGATTGTAATGAAGATCAATGCGCTCTCCTAAAAGAACATTATAATCAAGCTTGTTCTTATGAAAATCCATATGTATGTGTTGCAGATGGTGAAAATTTTCTTGGATGTTCTAATTCTAAATATCATTGGGAAATTATGCCTGATATTAAATGTTCTAGTTGTTGTGATAATAGAAGTTGTTATTACAATTAATTCATTTATCTTTTATTTTTAAATTTTTACTATTATTTTTAAGTTGATTATTGATAGAACATAATACCATTAGATTTAATGATGATATCAGTAATTGAAATTCCTTTATCATTTTTACATTGATATTTAGAATATGTCTTTAAGTAAATTATTATTTTATATGGGTAATAGAGTCAATGTCTATTGATAAAATTTATAGAATGTAAGAAAGAATAATATGATTTATATTTCATTATACTATTGAGGTAATGTTAATGCTTCTTCATTGATTTTAACTTGATTTATTTGGGATTCTAAAGCATTTATATTATATTGTCGAATTGTTAATTGTTGTTGTCTACATATTTCTTCTCTACGTCTGCAGCCTTCTAAATATAATCTTCTATGTCGTTTTTCATTGATATAACATCTTATTACTGTAAAAATAAATAATCCACCAAATATACTACTACAAAGTATTATTCCGCCAATATTAGAATCAACCATTTATAAATTATGTTGTTTTTAATTATAAGACTATAAACGTTACAATAAGTTTTCTTATATATTTTTAAGAAATAATAGGGTTTATATTAGAATAATTTGCTTGAGTCTACTTTTTGTTTTATATGGTATTTAAGTCATGTCAATTGAAAACCTGAATATTATTTAAGAAAAATAGAATAACAAAAACAGCAAACAGAATATACGTTTATTTAGAGAATTTTCACTTTTATTATTTTTGGGAGTTTCTTGTTTTTGTTAATAGGAGTTTTCTGGTTTTGTTTTCATTTTCTCATCCTTTTTCTCAATTCTCCCCCTCTTCCTCCCTTCTGATTATAGGATGTGTTAGTAAATTATATAAATTGATAAACTTTTAATATAAATATATAAACTTTTATGCAAAAAGTAAACTAACTATTATTAAAGGAGTTACATTAACAATAGAATAGATAATATTAACAGTTTATAAAGTTTATAAAAATATATAAAATATATTTTTGAAATATATTTCAAAAATAAAAATGAAAAAAATATTTTGAATTTAAATGAGATAATTTAATTTAATTAAAATAAAAGAATAAACTTAGGGTATAATTATAAATGTTACTATTAATGAATAAGGTAAAAACTAGTTATTTTTAGTTAAAATCAGTAAATTCTAGTTAAATCTAGTTAAAAATTAATGAAGAAATATTTAATAAAATAATAGATAAAGATCTCTTAATATTTAATTACTAATTTGGTAGTAAATTTTAGTAATTTATAGTTAAAAATAGTTATTTAAATAAAAGCAAATATATAATTAAAATAATAGAAAAGTTATCTTAGTTATTTTAAGTTATTTAGCAGTAAAAATCAGTTAATTCTAGTTAAAAATATTTAAGGATAATTTAATATATCTTATCATTAAAAATGACACAAAAAGAACCATATTCTTGTATACGATGTAATTATCAAACTCATGAAAAGAATAATATGAGAAAACATTTATATTTCAAAAAAAAAATTTGTCCAGGTTCTAAGAATGATATAGAATTAACAGATGAAATAAAAGAAAAGATATTATCGAATAGAATATATCATATTCCAAAAGAAGAAAAATCAATTATTAACAATATTACAAATTATAATACAATGAATAATTATATTAACAATATGGACTCATTACATAAAATTGAAAAATATATGAATTATAAACAATTAGAAACTATATCTTTAGAAGATAAAATAGAAAATAAATTTTGTTTTAGAATAGATAAATTAAAAGAAGATAATTTTAAATATGGTTATGACTTGGGTAATAATAGATTATTTGATATTATTGATGATATTGGTAAAATAAGAAATTTAAGTGATTTAAATATAGTATATGATGATAAGTTAAAAGAATTAAATTTATTTAAAAATGGTAGTTGGGAAACATACTTAGTAGAAAGAGGAATGAGAGAAGTAGTAGATACAATTAAAGATTATTTTTTAGATCATTATGAAAGATATTTATTGAGAAAAATTCATGTAACAGAAAAGAATTTAAGACAAAAAGAAAAATATAAAGAGTATTTACTTGAATACTATAAATTTATAGGAAGTTTTGATATAAAACCATATGTTGAAAATAAAAATGATTGTGATTTATTAGGAGAAGAAGATGGAGATTATGGTGTTTATAAAGTTGAGGAATACTGGATGCCTAAATATAAAGATGTTGTAGATAATATGAAAAAATCTGAAATAAATAAAATTAAAAGAGAAGTAGATACTATACTTAAAAATAATAGTATTAAGAATTTAAAAAAATTAAATAAGGAACTGATTGATTTAGTAACACAAGATGATGAATTTAAATCTATATTGGGGTTTTAATAATAAGAATAAATTAAAAGTTTTTGGTTTGAATAGATATTATGCTTTGTATTTTTTTCTTGATAAATTACATTTACTACATATAATTCGTAATTTAGCATTTTGAAAATGAAATTGTTTCCATAAATTCTCATATTGTTCATCTTTTTGTTTAAACATACATCTATTTGTATCATCATCAGTATCATCAAAATCTGTAGGAATAATATTTATATTTTTAATAGACGAATGAAAATCTTGAATTATTTTTTCGAAATAATTTTCATGATCAACATGAGAATCAAGAGAATTTATTTTTTTATTACATAAAATACAATCATTAATATTAGAATTTTTTCTAAATATTTTAATTTGATATTCGATCGAATATCTTAATGCAATTTTTAATTTTTGAGAAGTAGATTTAGATTTTTTAGTAATACATAAACGCCAAGAAATATCTTCATCGATTAAATAATTATCTTTAATTTTAATAATGCGTAATTCTAAAGCTTTTTTATTTAATTTATTTGGAATAATTTTAAAATCAATAACATTTTTACACTTAGTTTCAAAATCTGGATGATTTTGAATAAGTGAAAAAAATATATTAAAATAACATGTATTATGTTTAACACTATTACATACTCCAATCTTATTATATAATAAATCTTGTATATATTCAAAAGCTCCTTTTTTAGTATTAAAATTTTGATAACCGATATTTATTTTATATGCCATTAAAGATTTCAATTTAAAAAGAAATCATAGATAATTATCATTCTTATCTTTAAATATAAAAATATACTTAAAAAATAAACAGTAAAAATATTACCTTATATTAATAATACAATTAATTAATTGGATAGTACTTATGAACTAACCAATATTTTTTAATTAAATCTGCAGATTCCCATTCTAATTTATAATTACTAATTTCATTAAATTTTTGTGCCAATTTTTCTTCATATGTAAGTGTTTTATCATTTGAATCTATTTGATGAGTTTTTCGACATAAAATTGTTCCATTATTTTTAGAAACTTTATATTCATAGCCACTAATATAATTATTTTTTTTAATATAATAAATTCTATTTGGTAAATTTCTTTTTATTAAACTATCTTGTTCTTTTTTAATATGCTTAGTTTTATTATATAATAATCTAAATTCTTCTCTTCTTCTTTTTAATCTATTTGATAAATTAATATTACGAAAACCATAATTAGTTTCTGGATGTGTAAATGAAATGGAACCTTTACTATATAATAAATTAACAATTAATCTTACAATTGATGAATATTTATTAGATGCTTCAGTAATTGATAAAAATGTATCAATAATTTTATTACTTCTAATATCATATGATTCTATTTTTATAGAATGTGAATGATTTGCTTGCATTTTAGGTGTACTCCATTCTAAATTTTCAATATGATTATTTTTGGTATTTTTATCTATATGATTTACACTACTAGCCCAATCTGGTTTAGGATTACCAAATGCATTTAAGACTAATTCATGTATACCAGTATTATTATATTTCATATAATTATGACTTAATGTACCATAAGTTATTTTATTATTAGATAATTTAATCCTGCCTTTATTAGATATTTGAATTTTTGGATATTTTTTAGTAACTTTCCAAATTTCATTTTCTATATTTTCATTATTAAAATCTTCAATAATCCAATGAAAATTTTTACATTTTATTTTTCCTTGTGTACTAATATATCTTAAAATATTTGCAGTTGATGTTCCTGTATCTTTTGCTGCAACTGATATAGAAACATATTCTTTTCTTTCAATTTCAGTTTTATTCTCATTATATAATATACGAATTGTTTTTTTGCTATTTTTAATATTTGCTTTTTTTCCTCTATCTTTATTTTGTAAAGATGTTTTTAAACCATGTTCTTTATGTGTTAATAAATTTAGATTTAAAATATTATTATTATGTGGATTTTGGTCAATATGATCAATATGAAAAATCTTATCATCTATTATAATGTTTGGATAAAAACATTCATAAATAAATTTATGAACTTTAATACGTTTCTTTTTAATAAAAAATACATAATAATTTTGATGTAAAGACTTATTAATTAGTATTTTATTCTTATAAATATTTCCATACTGATCTGATTCATAATTATCATATACAGGATGTTTATATTTAATATTAGGATTATCAATTAATATTTGAATTAAATCAAAATTTTTAATTTTTGTTAACTCATTTAATTTACATATATCACAAGTTCCGTTATTTCTTAAATATTTTGTAGCATTAATTTCAAAATAATCGTTATGACCAATACAAAAGATCTTAATAATAGATGATAAATTTTTATAAGTTTTTTTGGTTTCATCATCAAATTTATCATTTAAATTATTCAATTTTTTACATTCAATTAAAAATTCATCATAATTTAAAGATTTTACTTTAGAACAAACTTTACAACCTCCTTTTCCATTGATATGATTATTAAATAGTACAGGAAAATATTCTTTACAAGTATTACAATATAATAATACTGGTGTTTTAGCATTTTTATATTCAAATTTATCATATCTATATGTATCTCCAAATTTAGCAATACTTCTTTTAATTGCATTATCTGTAGAAATTTTATCAATACATTTAGTTTTTGAATTTAAATGTCTATCTAATTTACTTTTTGAAGGAAATTCTTTATCACAGTGAGTACATTGATGAGTCATTTTAATACTTTTAATAAAAATATATTTATGTAGTTGTCAAATTTTATATTTTGAATTTAATTTAAATTTAATAAAAAATATCGATACAATATTAGATATTGTAGATATAAAATTAATAAAAGAAGAAATATCAACTATAAAATTATCAGATGCGCATTAATAGCCGTTTAAAAGTGTACCTATAATAATAAACTCATAATGGAATAGTTTATCAGATACATATAAAGACATTATAATTGAAAATATATGTGGAAAAATATTTTAACCTTTATAATAATATGTTTCACCATTTACAATTTTTTTTTTGTTACAAAAAATCATATTTTTTCTTAAATAACAAACAAAACTTAATCTAGCTCCTTTATTTTTAGTAATACTTTTAAGTTCTGTATTACAGTGATATTGATGAACATCCATTAATATAAAATCACCTTTTCTTAAATTTACAGCAACTTTAAATTCTGGAAAACCAATATAACATCCCTTCCATTCTTCATCACCTGTAACAGTTAAATTACCAAGACCATATTCATAATCTCCTTTATCTTGATGACAAGCAGATCTCCAGTTATAATTACTCGTTATAGTAGTAAATACAGTATTTCCAACTTTCATATTTGGAGGTACTAATAGTATATTTTCATATTGAAGCTTATATGCTTTTGGATCAAGTTTTTTATATAAACTATTAATTTTTTCAAAAAAAGGTAATGTACTATCAAATTTTTCTTTATTTAATCTAGTAAATCTAGTCATTCTACAAACTGTTTTTGTATTAAAATATTTTTGTATTTGTTGATAAGGTCTGTCAAAAAAACCAGATATATTACTAGTAGCAGTTTTAGATCTAGAAGTTTTATTAACTATTTTTCTAACTTTACCATCTTCGAAAGTTCCACTAGCAAACCCCCTATTATTATGAGCTCCTTTACTATGACTCTTAAAAACATCAAATGCTAAATCACATAATTTATGATCTATAACATTCTTTCTAATTTTAAATAATATTTTTTTCTTACCATTTTCATCAATCCAATATATATTAGCATCATCATTAATTATTTCATCATAGTGACTTTCATTGTAAAAATGGCCAGCTTTACAAGTAAATTTTTTACTAACAATTTTATTAATAATTTTTTTTGACATGTTTATCTTTACTAAATACTAATTTTTTTATAATTTTATAAAATTATAAAATTTGATTATAAATATTTTTAATTAAAATTAATGATTATAGTCTCATTTACAATATTTAATGTATTTTTATAAATACTTAAATTTATATAGGAAAATTTAATAATTATAATGTAAAGTTATTCTATTAAAAATTTTTTTATTAAATAAGAATATTTAAGAAAATTTGACGAAAAGATAGAAAAATACAAATATCCCTATCCTGTTACTTTATTAAAAGTACAGTTCATAAACAATGGTATTCTTTCGTCCGGTTGAGATTGCTGAACTTGGTGAGCATATCCAGGATAAAAAGAAACGTGAGCTTGGTCGCTTTATTGGTTTTCATATTATGACTGATAATTCCTTTAAACTTGAATTCAAGAAAGGAACTATGATTTCAACTTTTACTCCAAATCAGTTTCTACGTATGATACCCAAAAATATCCTCAAAAACAGGAAAATCGCCCTCGCAAATGAATTCAAGATGGAGAAAGATAATACTGAGTTCAATGTTGAAAATGGAAAGAATAATGATATTGAAATTTTCAACAGGATCAAAGCTAGAATCTACAGTGAATTCGAAGAACTTCAAACAATTAACAATAAAAAAGTAATTGTTCTTGGAAAAGTACAAAGTGGAAAAACGAAATTCGAACTTTCAGTCATCTGGCTATCAAAGTTTGTTCACCAAAGACAGCCAGTGTTTCTACTCTCCAATAGCCTCAATAGCTATTCACAAGTCGAGAATCGAGATGTTACTGACTTCAACCAATGGATTGACGAGATATCTGGATTTGAGAATAAAAAATATCATCTGAAAATTGCGATAATGGAAGGTGATTGCAGAAGTGATAATCTGGAGGCAAATGATTTCATTTTGGCAATTGGAAACCCAACAAGAATGCGCAAGGTTAAGGAATATCTTGATCATATGGGGGTAATATATGACTTGGTTGTAGATGAAGCAGATACCTTTATCAAAGATATCCAAGAATTCCAGAAATCAACAAAAACTGGAAATATCTACGATCAGTTAGTTCTTAATGCTTACAATGCATTTGAAATTACTGCAACACCATTTGCTAATCTGAACAAAAAGGAAAATATCAGTATAACAATGAGTCTCCCACAGTCTCCAAACTATAGGGGTCTAAAAGATATGGAATTTATTCCAATTGACGAAAATCTCCGAAGCAAAACAAACATTGGAAAACTGGTCAAGTTGATTGGAGAATGTCTTGATAAAGTACTTCCAAATCCTGATGGATACACATCTATCCTTGTGAATGCTAGTCACACAAACAAAATGCAAAAAGAGCAAGCAATTGCTATCAAAAGAAAATATTCTAGTCAGTCTGTTTATGTTATAAATACAGATGAGAACAGACCTTCAATTAAAGAGATTGGAATTTACGGAGAATATATGAGCACAACATTTGCCAATATTCACGATCTGTATGCATATTTCACAAGAAACCAAATAAATAATATTATTGTATCTGGATTCATGGCAAGTAGAGCTAACACATATCGCCCTCTAAAAAATATTGGTAGTGGTGGCCTATCTGCATTAATCTTCGTACCAACTGGTACACAACATGCTGCTGGAAGCATCCAGAGTATGCGTATCTTTGGAAAATATGCTGAAGATTATCCTAAGATTCAGTTATATACTACACAAAAAGTCTATGACAATATCAACTATGAAACACAAAACTATGATAACTGGATTTCAGAAAACTTAAATGAAGAAAAAACACGTCTTAGTTTGGAAGGAAAAAGGTGTTTTAAAATATCAGGGAAACATGACAGAAAAAAAATTGATGATACTAAAAATACAAACGAGAAAAAATTGGCAAGAGTAGATTACGCTACATGGGAAGAGGCTTATGAAGATGTACAAAGATTATTTCCAGGACAAATCAACACACACAGAGGACTTACTACAAGGAGTTTCTTAACAAAAGATGTACCCGGTATGAAATATGAAAAAGATATGGGGAGTAAACTACAAAATGATCTTAAAAAACTTATGGGATTAAATGGTACTAATCAAGTAGCTTGGTATTCTGAGCGTTATGAACAATTAAATGATATTGAAATACATTATCAAAAAGATAGCAACTATAAGTCACTTCATACTACTGGTGACTGTATTAGTATCACCAATATTCCGTATATCACTTGGGATCAAAGATTTGAATTGGATAATTGTGATAAGCAGACTATGTATTGGATGTATACTACAAAAGGTACTGTAAGAATTTATCTTCCATTTAAGACTACTACTAAGTATTGTACTATAGCTCATAAGAAATAAACTGGTTTTGAGGAGGTTCTTTGGTGGTTAATTGGCTCGCTTTGCTCGCGCGGTTTGGTTTTAATAGGTGATGTGGGGAATTACTAGGGAGGGTATTAGGGCTTTTGTATATAGGGAAGAGTGTGAGGGATATTTGGGTGGGCTTTTTCCTTTTTGTTTCGGGTTGTCCTTAATGTACTCGAGGGATGTCCTTAATGTATTATTTCTGAATTACATACGGGATTGATAGACATAAAAGAGGTAAAAGATTGAGAACAAATTGATTACTATTGCTCCTTATAACATTTAAAGAACTCTCCAATTAGGAAAATGTCCTTAAAGTAGGTATTTGTCCTTAATGTACTTCACTGATGTCCTTAATGTATACGAAGGTTGTCCTTAATGTTGTTTTTGTCCTTAATGTAGTTCTTAATGTGAAAAGTGTC
>JACCEC010697467.1_pt1 | contig 53268 bp, 60 predicted proteins | sample 7450121 | NCBI WGS metagenome assembly JACCEC01 (sample SAMN15323455, study PRJNA562643) | freshwater metagenome | isolation source: river surface water | place: USA:Blue River Watershed | collected 2017-08-18
ATTGCCAATGAATTCAAACACAGAAAATATTCCTTGGACTGAAAAATACCGCCCCAACAAATTTGATGATATTGTTCTTGACCCCACCAATAAAAAAATTTTCCTAACAATGCTCAAAAACAAATATTTCCCCAATTTGCTCCTCTATGGACCCCCCGGAACCGGCAAAACCACCACTGTAATAAATCTCATCAACGAATATCAAAAATCGCAAAATCACATTAATAAAAGTCTGGTCATTCATCTTAATGCTTCCGATGAACGCGGCATAGACACAATCCGCAACCAAATTTATCAATTTGCAAAAACCAAAAATCTATTCGAAACCGGATACAAATTCGTCGTTCTTGATGAAGTCGATTATATGACAAAAAATGCCCAACAAGCGCTGAAATATCTCCTACAAGTGTGTAGCGAAAATGTCAAATTCTGCCTAATTTGCAATTATATTAGCAAAATAGAATTGTCATTGCAGCACGAATTCATCTGTGTGAGATTCAATCAATTGCCTTCTTCTAAAATTCACGAATTTATACGAGACATTTGCGTTAAAGAAAATCTGGACCTGTGTGACAAATCTATCAGTGTCATACAGAATTTATACAAATCCGACATTCGCAGTATGATTAATTTTATCCAACTGAATCAAAATCTAGTAGTCAAACAGGATAATATTATCAACGCATCTGTTTGGGAACGCCTTGATAAAATGTTTAATTACTCGAACCACCAGACCTCCGATTATCTTGTTTTGCATAATATGTTAAAAGAATTCATACACAAACTCAGTATCCACTACAATATTGATAAAAAACAAATCATAAAAGATTATTATAGTTATTGCATTCGAACTGCGGACACATTGACTGCTGACACACTTTCGCGTATGGAAGTCGTGCTGCATAATTATGACTGCAAAATAGATGCGCTGGTTGATTATTTTATTATGGATAATATTCGCGGACAATAGAGAACACAACAAATCATTGAAAATTATATAAACCTTTGATGTCTAAAAATACAATAATGCCATCAACTGCCGGTTATTTAGAACTCATTGTGGGACCTATGTTTTCTGGGAAAACCACGCGATTAATTGAACATTACAAGGCCTACAAATTTATAGGCAAAAAAATTGTGGTTATCAATTATGAATTGGATGTGCGATATAGCAATATGGCATTGTCTTCGCACGACCGCGTTGAGATTCCGTGCATATTTTCCAGAAATCTGGATTCTTCTTTGTGGAAAGACGCGGATGTGATTCTTATTAATGAGGGGCAGTTTTTCGATGATTTGATGACTTCTGTGTTGGAAATGATAGAGGTTTATAACAAACGCGTTTACATTTGTGGTCTAGATGGTGATTTTAAAAGAAACAAATTTGGCGCATTGCTTGATTTGATTCCTTATTGCGACCGCATTGAAAAGTTGAATGCATTTTGTTCTATGTGTCGTGATGGAACCCTTGCCGTATTTTCACACAGGGTTACTAATGAGGCAATGCAAATTGTGATTGGTGCTGACAATTATATGCCATTGTGTCGCGGATGTTATGCAAGTGTGAGGGTGCAATGCACAGATGAATCTGCGTAATAATAGTATATATGTATTTATCTAATTCATATATAATATGGAGCATTCAGCATATCAAGAGAAAATGGACACTTTTATAAAAAAAATTCCAGATAATATGCACATTTTCGAAATTACAAAATCTTGTGACCAGAGCAATTTTGTAATGGTTTATAAAAATTCATCTCTAATGGATTTATACAAATCTGCCCAAAAATGTTGTCAATTGAATGAAAATAATGAACTATATATTGTAGGGGAACCGCGCAGAAATTCCTCTATCAAAAGTATGACCACTTTTATTCCAAACACGGATAAGGTCAGTATTCAAGAATTAATTGACACCATTCAAACAACTCAAATAATAAAACCTCTTTATGAATTGCCTGCACCCGTTGTTTATCGTATTTATTGCAAATAAAATATGTGAATCCATTATATAATGGAATCTGCTGATATAGAATCTAATAAAAACTCCTCTATTATGGAATCTACCTCTACCGAATCTTTAGTGGTTGTTGATATTTCTGTTCCAACCGAAGAAGTTTTAACACCTACAGTTGTGAATTCTGAATCTATTGTTGTGTGGTTGCCAATGAAACTAAAATCCGCGTGTTTGTGTCCCCAAATCACCAACTGTTTTGCTTCGATCCAGACCATTGTAGGAGACCAGGATTTCCAACAGAAAACTGGTGTCACCATCACTGTTGTGCTGGAATTGTATAGAGTAATGATTGCATCCTTTCTAATCTTGTTTGTGCCCCAAACTTGCGGAGACCACATTTGCTCTATTGAGGAGAATGCGCAGACCGGAACGGACCCATTATACAATGCTGGATTCACATTCAACTGTATTACACTTGCTGCTTTTCTTACAATGTATTTTGCCGAAATTAAGCGCGAGGGCAAAATGATTGCCTATTTGGATGTCAATCCGAAATGCCTGACTGACAATGATTCTGTTGGACAGGTTTTGGAAAGGTTGCCGATAGAGAAAAAAAACACAATCTTGTTTTATGATGCCTTCTATCAAAAATCAGGGTATGCTGCTCTTGTGTGTTTTATTGTGAATACCATTTTGTCCGGATTTGTTGTTTATAAATACTACTTGGATGACAAGACCACTTCCACTTTTATTACATCGGTGCTTTTTATGATTACTAAAATGAGTGATGTGTATTCCACTGTTGCGACCGAGAAAAATATCTTTTATAGCGCCTATCTTAAAGGCAAAATCCAATACAATGATGTTGATGCCAATAAAAAGGTGAACCCAGAACAATCTACAGTTGTTGACAGCAGTTCTTAGACATCATTTTCCAATTATATACTATAATGAGTATGAGTAATTTAAAACGTGTTCCGAAAGGTAATAGAATCAGTTTTTTTGAGGAAAACAGAAATACCGACAAATATTATTATACTGCTATCGGAGATGCGCCGCAACATCCATTTAGAAACACATTAATTCCATTAGGCACTTTTGTGGGATTTAGTATTGATTATAATGCATTTTCTGGTTTAACTAAATTGACATTTTCAGATGCACCGTTTCAGTTTGCAAACGGCATTTCCATAGAAACAGACCCACTCTTATACACCGATGAACTGCCTGCAGTAGGAAGTGTTCCTTTGCATTATTATGATTATGCAACAATGGATATACCAGCAGAACATTTTCCAAACGGAAGAATGCCTGTAGATCATCATTTGACATATCTTGGTTTTGGAGATGGCGAAAATGGTATGGGTGTTCAGAGTTTGAGACCACCTGGATCTGAATATCCTCTTTTAACACAGTCTAGATTGGGTGCGCAAAACTGGGTAAAAAAAGGAGGCAAAACAAAAAAGTCAAAAAGAAAACATCAAAAACGAAAATCCCACAAAAAGAAAAATCGCAGTGCATAGCATCACCAATTTTTATTTTCATAAATATTCTGTATGAAAATAACCCTTTATTTGCCAGTAGAACCGAATCCGCCTTCGCCCCTGACGGTTTTGTCTCCCAATTCGGACTCATTATTCACAATCTCCACAAAAATAGGCATCAATGATGGCGCACAAATCTGCAAAATCCGATCATATTGTTCCACCTCATAATGGGCATTTTTGCAGTCAAACATTCCAATTAAATTTCCACGATATCCCGCATCAATAATTCCCGTGGAATTTGCCAATCGCAATGGTGTCTTATATATACTTGACCTAGGATGCATATAATATCCTGTATTATATTCGCCCAAAGGTGTGTGAATCATCGCGCTACACTTGATGCCGTGGTCAATCTTGTTTATTTGATTTCTGTCGCTACACAAATGAAGTGACGGCACAAAAATGTCAAAACCGGCATCAATATGTGTTGGGTTATTTACAATCTTTGTGTTGTGCGCAATTACTGCATCATTGTATTTGGAACGCAAATCCGCATCTCCAATGAAAATCTTTAAAACCATATAACTAGGATAAAATTTCAAAAACATATTATTAAAATGTGACATCTTGTATATTTAAACAATGCAATTACTGTTTAAATATATTTGAAAAATTATATTATTTTCTGCGACCTCCTGTCATAGGTTGTGTTTCAGCAGGCATTTGCACAGGCGCATCCTCATCATTGCAATATCCTGTATTGAAATTTAAATAGAGAAGATAAAAGGGTCCCGTGAAAAATGCAATCAACACGCCCATTATCTTTTCAGCAGTCGTTCCCGATTTTCCAAAACACATTAATGATTTTACTAAACAATATATGGAAACAATCACGAAAATTCCAAGAAATAACAGAAAAAATGCACTAAATGCAGCAGTGCTGTCTTTTGTTTTATCAGGTTCTTTAGTTGCAGGTGCCGCAGTTGTTGCAGAAGATGTTGCAGAAGTATCAGACATATCTATATTATTCTTTTATATATTATCCACCTCGCATTTTATTATTTGGACAAAAAGAAACTTCTGTTAAATGTCCTTGTTTAACTGTTGGAATACAACCTGGACCATATCCTTCCACATATTTAATTGAATATCCGGGTGCAGGCACATTGTATGCCAACGAATTTACCACATCTCTTCCAAAAGGTCTTGTGTATTGGGTTGCTGCACCCGTAATTGTGTTGTATTTCAATCGTGTGACCACTGAACTTGCGCTCACCGCACCTTGCACACCAAATGCAGTGTTATTGGGTTTATAGTTCAAAGGTTCAAATTTCGGTTTTATTAATGATTCGCGTTCGCCAAACACAAAATAACGCGGGTTTCCAATATATGTATTATTTATTGGGTCCGGATTTGTCTCTGGTTGGGTAAAAGGTTCGGTTTCGCTAATTTTTTCGGATGGATAATATCCTGCATTTTCAAATCCAATGATGTTTAAAAAATCGTTTTCTAACAGAATGATATTTGGAATTAATGTGTATTCTGGAATGTTCCAATCAACTGTTGTTAAATAAGAAGTCCACGGTTCATATTTGTTATTGGAATACATTTGCGAATCTATTCCATTGCATTGTATTTGAATCTTTTTACTATGTGTGTCATACACAAATTTCATAAAAAATATTTTCATATTTCCTGTTTTCAAATCTATTAAATAATGCTTATTTTCGGAAAGTTGGTTGTAAAATGCAATATTTAATTCTTCTAAATTGTAATATCCATCATCCACATGTATTGAATATTCTTGACCATTTACCCATCTGTATTTAAACAATGGCGGTTCATCAATTAAAGGTGGTTCTTCAGGAATTGGATTCTTCACATATCTGTGTCCTGATATGTAAACCTTAGGAGAACGATTCACACAATTGGGCAAATAAATATTTTGAAGCGTCGATGGCATTCCTGGCATAAATGTTGAATCGCCCGTTCTAATATTTCTGTAATTGTTATAGTCAAATCCCAGATTGCGTTTCTCTAAATATTGCTGTGTTGATGTGTAACACCTTTGATTTGTTACTCGCGCACCACTTCTTACCCGACGGCGCGCATCTTGTGCTGCCACCGAACAATTATTTGCAACAGGTTTCTCACAGGAATTATTGGTTAGATTAATGTCTACTGTGTGAATTCCTGCGCCGGATGTGCTATTTACAATTGTTGCACCCGGTCTAAAAAAATCGGCAAGACTGGTTGTTGCGCGCGCGCAATTGTCTTCGGTGTCTATTTCGCGCCGATAATGTTTTTTGGGAGATGGCAAAAATTTATTTATTCCCTCTATTGCACATTTGTTTTTTTTCATTTTTGAGACAATTTGATTAAATGTTTGTCCTTTCCATAACATTGGGTTCAGTTATACATACTGACTACAAAAATAAGAATTTTTATACGCAAAATAAGGAAACCGTAGGTTTCCTTATGATCCCTCTAAGGAAACCTACGGTTTCCTTATGATCCTTCCCTTTAAGGTGCAAGCGTTGTGGCATATATTTGCCCTCCTTCGGGACGGGCGAATACAATTTAAGATAACCTACGGTGGTCTTAAACCATTCAACAAAAAACTTATATTTTTTGTTGAACACTTGGAAAAATCTACGGTTGTTCTACCGAAGATGCTACTTAACATCAGGTTTACTTAAAAGGGAAGGGTCATAGGGGGTTGTCTCGCCCTTCGGGCGAGCGTCGCGCCTTAGGCGCTTAACCTACGGTTCCCTTATTTTCCACACATCATAATCAAAATCGTCTTCATTCGGCCAACCAGTTACAGCATATCCATCAACATAATATGTATGACTTCCCCCCACAACCAAATTATATAATTGCGTGTCAGGTGCCATTTCATATGTTTCTAAAAATGTAACTTCACACGATGCATCAACCATTTTTAATATCACACCCAATTCCATCTGTTTTACCCGTCCTGCATTCAGACCTGCTAAAAATCTCTCATATGGTTCCATATTTTCATCCAACACAGTGTGTGATTTGCCATATGTGTTTGACATCACAGTTGCCGGTTTTACTGCATAAAACTGTTTGTCCGGCGATATATGCGGATGATGAGATGATGTATGATGGTTATTGTTAATATTAGTCATTGTGTTGTTTCCTAATAAAGGACGATGCAAAGCAAGCACCCGATTGTGTTCGCCAAATGCGCCCAATACCATATCGCCAACTCGCACATCCTCTATTGCCTTTGTTGTACCATCTGCCATTGTCACAATGGCATCGTGAAAGAAACAAGGTGCCACAGCAGAACCAGTGACAGTGGGGCATCCTGTCACATTTGCGTGAACAATAATCGGATCACTTGTCCATACATTTGAGTAAAAAATTCCAGTTGTTGGTGTAAGAATTTCAAATGTTTGGTCTCCAGCAACATCTTGAGAAATAAGATAAACCGTTCCATTTGTAATTGGATTCCACACTATTGGAAATCCATGGACATATTGTGAATATTGTCCAGCAGGATCTGGATCAAAAGGGTAATCCACTATTACTCCTGTAACACTCGTGACATTGCACTCACGAGCACATCCTTTCAAATTGCATCTGCTGTTGGGATATCCCGTCTTGTCTTTCAGCGATAAACCGACTGGTTCAGCAATCGCAACCTTGTATGAGTTGTTCGCCTTCAAAATGGTGTCGTATTTGAGTCGGTCCAATCGGGCGCCCGACGATACACCACCTTGTGTGGCAAATTTGGCATTACTCGGCTTGTAATATGCCTTCACAAATTTGGTTTTGTCCTCACAAGTGTTGAACCCACCCGGAGTATATACATTGTCAAAACTGTTGGGTTTGCCTGCATCCACAGTATTATCACCTGTTTGAAAATGATGATTTAAACTCTGTGCAAATGTCCGTTTGCGATTTACTAAATACTGTTTGAAGTCGGCATTATATTTAGTCCCTAACGGATTTCGGACATTTCCGGCGCTGCGGAGGCGGCGTCTGGCATCATTGGCGCGAATAGAGCACAATGTTGTTGCCGGTTGTTCCGTTGAATCATTCGGCAAAACACTAGAGAAATCAACAGTTCCACACAATCCTGTATTATTGTCCTCGGTTGTTGTTATTACAGCACCCGGTCGCAAATAATCATCCACACTAATGCTTGGACGAGAACTGCGGTCTGTTAGAGTAGTGCTCGCAATTTCCTTTCTGTAATGTTTCATCGGCAGAGCACTGAATATATTTTTGGCGTCTGTGGAACCATTCATTTTTAATCCGGACATTATTTGATTAAATGTGCGACCCTTCCATAATACAGGTTTGATTGGATTCATATTTAATCTGGCAGACATTGAAAACTATAATATACTCATACACAAAATATATGACAATTTATTTCTCTATCAGTTTTTTCACACATTGTTCATCAACATCAAATGTTTGTGTTTTCGTTTCTTGAGGAACTATGCGCAATATGCATTTTGCCTTTTTTCCATAAAGAGGTTTTGTGCATCCGCTCTCCGTCTTTAATGTTTTCCTTAATAATGCTTTTATCTTGCGTTCTTCTTGTGTTTGTGTGCATCTTGAACGAAAATTCTCATATGTGTTTCGCACTGTTTCGTAACTTGGTCCCGGTTTCTTATTTAGCATTTTATTTATCAATTCGTGCAAATCATACACATATCTTGAAAAGGTTTCACGCGATGCCATATGTGACATATTCAGTGGCAATTTCTTTAAATTCTTGTGCAAATTTGCGCGACATTTCCCACAGGGCAATGTGTATCGCAAACTGTAAATATAATCTAAATAATGTTTCTTGTCTTTTTTTGTCGGTTCCACAGGATAATTGAAACTCATTGTGTGCAGAAAATGCCATTGACTCGGTCCCCATACAGTGGTTAACATCCCATCATTGCTGTTGTAATCTTCTTTTGAATAAGGACTGCAATAATCCGCGCCGCGTCGTTTTATTGTCTTGTTGGTTTTCATACAAGATGTATATTATTCTTTAATATATTATTCTGGTTTAGGAATCGTTTTGTATGAATATAATATATTATTTATACAAATTATATAATGCCCGGAATTTATGAATTGGCATCACGACTAATACAACCCGGTTATTACCGATTTTTTGTGATTTTTGTGTTATTTATTGTTTTTTCAGTTGCGGGATACTATGCTTACACCAGTTATATGGGTGTTGAAAAATCGCCCGAGGTTTCCACAAAAGAGGATGCAAAAGATAAAAGTAAAAATATTTTTGAATGGTTAAATAATACTTTTTGGGGAGACAAATCCAAATACACTGAGAATTTAGAAGTTGTAAAGAGCGGTGACATAATCACCGTGTATTTTTTTACTGCCGATTGGTGCCCTCATTGCCGTTCTGCGAAACCCACCATTGATAAATTTGATGAAAAATACAACAACAAAACCATTAATGGCAAAAAAATCATCATCAAGCGCGTAGATTGCACCGATTCTGACAATGCAGATGTTTCTAAAATCATTAATACTTTTGATGTCAAATCGTTTCCCACAGTTTTGATACAAGATGATAACAAGAAACGATTTGATTTTGACGCCAAAATCACTGATGACAATTTGGAAAACTTTGTGAAAACGGTTGCAAACAATTAACATCTTCAACGCCTTTATTTATTGCATTCTGTCGTTCTTCTTTGCAACTTGCTATTTTGAAAAACTTGGAAAAATCGCCCGGGGTGGATGATACCAACAGTTCGGTCACGCCTTCCGTGCATATGTTGCACGCATTGTTTGTGATTTTTTCGGCGTTTTCCATTTTTGTAAATAGAGAAAATATCAAACTTGTCATATAATCAAACATATTCATATGTTCTATTTGCGCGGTTTCTGTTTCTGGATACTTGTTTTTTATTCCTAGAACTGTTTGGGGGTCTACATTTTTCTCCAAACATTTTGACAAAGGATAATTCGTACATATGCTGCCATCTATGTATATATTATTTTCTATTTGAATCGGTTTCAAAAGTATCGGCAATGCCGATGATGCATACACTGCCTCTAATACTTTCACATTGGGGGTGTTTTCTGTGCTGAACTCCTTAATACTCAGTGTTGTGTATTTTGTTGAATAAATGCATAGTCCCACACCAGTTATCTCTTTGAATTCTGCAAATGTCACATCTGTTGAGATGTCCTTCGCCTTCAATAGAGGTGAAAAAAATTCATTTATTAGTTGGATATCTGTGATTCCGTTGTTTACATAATAATCGTAAATTTCTAATATGTTGAATTTCAACACGTGATGCCAAGGTCGATTTATTATATAATTGTCCAATTCGTCCCAATCGTATTTTAGTGCCATCAGTGTTGCCAAAATTGCCCCCGCGGATGTTCCATAATATGTTTCTATGTCTTCGTAATTCCAAATTTTTTTTTTATTCGACTGTTTCAATGCGCCATACATATTAAATAATAAGGGTCCTCCGCCATTTATTACAATGTGTTGTATTTTTTTTTGTGTGGACGGTTCTTCCATTCTATTGTTTACCATAGAACTCAATATTTATATTTTTATGAGAATGATATATATAATATGGGAATTATTGATAAAAAAATTGTCAATGGAATACCTACATATACTGTATCCAAAGACCTCACCGACCAGCAAACACACAAAAAAGAGGGTTTGTGTTTAACATCTGCAAATTCCAAGCATTTTGTGATTCTAAGAGAAGATGCCGATGTTTATACTGAAGAAGGAAAAGTATTACTGCGATTTCGCAAAAATGTTCTTCCCAAAAAAGACATGGACATTTTCTATGACAATGTTATCAAGTTTGCCAAGTCCCACAAAACCACCAATAGAGGAATGGCAACCGGCACCAAAAAGGGCAAACGCAATATTGCACAAGGCAAAGGTGTTGCCTCTAATATTCTTGGTTATATGGACACTTGGACTGTCCAACACAAATATATGTTTAGTCAAGTTGGTATGACCGAAATTAAACCTGCTGTTAGACGTAGTTATTTCTCACAAAGCAATTATGAGAATTGGGTTCCAATGCAGTCTTTAGTAAAACATATTGATGCCCAATACAAGAAATTGGCACCGGTTGAATACAAGAAACAGCGCGCCAAAGCAGACGAGACTTATTTTAAAATCAAGGACACTGCTTTCACCACTTTAACTACCAATGTCAATTTCAACACTTGTGCCCATAGAGATGCCGGCGATGATGAAGAAGGATTGGGAAATTTAGTCGTTTTGCAACGCGGCGAATATGAAGGCGGCGAGACTTGTTTCATACAGTATGGTGTTGGAGTAGATGTGCGCGAAGGCGACTTTTTGTTGATGGATGTGCACCAGTTGCACGCCAACACAAAACTGGTGCTGAAAACCAAGGATTCCATTCGTTTGTCCATTGTATCGTATTTGAGAACCGGCATTTGGCGCAAGACCCGGTCAATGACCCAGAAACAGGCGAAGAATCATATGGCGCGCATTGCCGATTTTTATGGCAAAATAGAGAAAAAGAAGGCAAATAAGACACAAAAAACCGGCAAAAATGCCCCGAAAATGGTTTTTATTAGTGACCAATTTGCGGAATCGGAACACAAAGTTGCCAGTGAAATGGCAACTGCGTAAAAATAAAATTATGATATTTATATAATATATAAATGTCATATTCTATCTATTTTAGTAAAACTGCTTCTGATGATTACACAGAAGAGGAGTATCAAGATAGAATCACAAATGATGTATGGTTCACACGAGGAGAAAATAAACCATTATTCAATTACAAATATTATGCGGGTATGCCTGGATTTAATCTTAATATGGTACAAAATGATTTTTGGTATAATGGAGAGGGTTCAACCGGCGGAACCAAAGGTGTATTATGGGGAATATTGAGTGATTATCAATTGACTGGATTGCCTGGTGTAAATCCAAAATTGTTTTCCAAATTGGGATTTCCTTCATCTTTTTACACTTTTTCACAAATGTGTGTTTTGCTTACAGCATTTGTAGAAAGTGAAAGTCCACCAACTACTCTTGTTGATGATGAACAAAGTCAACGTTGGAATCTTCAGGACGGTGGAATTTACGAGGATCCCATAATGCCTCTTATTGAAAATAAAGATTTAGCGTGTTATATTCCTGCTGTTGACCAATATTTTAAAATACGATTCAGTATTTGGAGTGGTGGTTATAGTCCTAGCAATCCTCTTTCAATTGCATACTACAGAACTCCTCTGTTTTCTGTTTCTAACATTTGCTTCCCCGAAGACACTCTCATCTCTATTGACCAAGGCATCATCCCCATTCAACACATTGACATTGAAAAACACACAATAAAAAATAAAAAAATTGTGGCAATCACTCGTTCTGTTTTAGACGACGACTATTTAGTTCGTTTTGACAACCACAGTTTGATGAAAAACAACCCCACCAATGTCACTATTATGTCTCCCGACCACAAAATAATGTGGAAAAACAAGTTGGAACCTGCCAAAAATTTCATTAAAAAATTCCCCGGTGTTACAAAAATCCCATACAAAAAAGAGATTCTATACAATATTCTCTTGGACACTTATGAAAAGGTTCTTGTGAATAACTTGGTGTGCGAAACATTGCATCCTTCCAACCCCATTGCCGAAAAATACAGAAAGTAAAACCCCCAAAATATTATATAACCAATATAATAAATGTCAGTTTATTATATTTGCGGAAAATGCTATAATCTTACCAAATTCATCAATAACCATCCCGGCGGAACAGATGTGTTTAATCATTTAGAATCATACACCGACATCACTCCACTTGTTTATAGTTATCACAAAGACATTTCTCTATTGTTTGACATACTTGCCAAATACGAAATTCCCACGCCAAATAATACCATCATCAAATACAAAACCGACTACACATATGATAAATATGTTGCATTGAAAACCTTGGTTTATAATGAAATCACCGCAAAGGAGTTGCCTCTCTATTGGTCAAACACCGAAATTGCGCGCAATATGCTCGGATTTCTCCTGTATCTCAGCATCTGGGCATATTGTTGGAATCTTGACTATGTGAATCCTATGTGGTTTGTGTTATTGTCCTTCATCAATGTAGGACATTGCGCCCTGATTTTTCACGAAACATCTCACTATGCCGGATTTAAATGGCAACCACTCAACACTTTAATCTCAAACATTGCTGTGGCGCCGATTATCACAACAGAAGAATGGAAATGGGACCACAATTATTTGCACCATTGTTTTACAAATACAAATTATGACAAGGATTACAATGGTCACACACGATTGTTGCGACATTCGCCGATTCAACCGCACTATTACCAACACCAATTTCAGCACATATATGCACCGGTGCTTTTCTGTTTGGGTGGATTAAGCGGACAAATAGACAGCATTAAATATGAAAGAATGAATTTCTTATTATTCATGTCAATTCTCTATCGCTTCGGGGTTCAAAACACTCTTGTGTTTTATTTTTTGACAGGGTTCTTTTTTTTGTTTATTGCCCAACTGTCGCACATCCAAACCGATTGTGTTATGCATCTAAACACTTGTGATTTCTTGGCAAACCAAGTTTCAAGCACTATGAATTTCAAACTTGCGAATCCATTTGCCAGATTCATATGTTTTGGTCTTGATATTCAGATAGAGCATCATCTGTTTCCAAATATACCGCATAGCACACTGCGACAGGTGCAGGGTATTGTCCGCGATTATTGTGTGCAACAAGGCATTCCATATGTAGAAAAACAGAGTTTATATGAGATTGCCAAGTCATACTTCACACATCTGTATGAAACCGGCAAAAGACCTATTCGTAATATATAATGTATCATTTATTTCGCGGGTCAAATATGCGGATTATGCTTGTTTCGTTTTTTGTTTATTTGTTTGTGAATCTTTTTGAAAATTTGTTTCATTACAATATTGGAAAATTTAGCAATAGAGAAATCAAAATCACAAAAGACCTTATTCCAACAAATCCAGATTGGGTGAAAATTATTATTGTTATGATTGTTTTTGCAGGAATACAAGGATTGCTTACCTGTTTTTTCACAGATAGATGTTTCTAGATTACCTATATACTATGTTTGAAGAAACCCCCTTTCCAGAAATAGAGGTTTGCACAGTTTATTTAGAACCTTTCCTGAATTCTTATTACAAGGAATATCAGAATATTTTGACGGTCAATAGAGAACCGACCGGTCCTATGGCAACTTATGTGAAAAGAATAAATCCTCCCAAATTGTCACCTTTTATGTTTCCGAGTCCATTTGACAGTCCCTTTGACAATTGTGTCTATGCCTTTGTGCGCAATCCTCACACATTTACATTAAAAAACAACAATCCATTTCTTAATGAAAAAGATGTGCCATCTTTGCTGGGATTCTTAAAAAAAAATGGATACACAGTTGATATGGATACTGTCAAGATTATGCACAAATCGGGCATTTCTAAACGATTCATTTGTTCTTTTTCTTAATTTTTGGGGGCGCATTGGTTCATTTCATATATAATAAATATTTTTTATTATATAGAGCACATATGTTAGTTCAGTTTGTTGTAGTGGTTTTTAATTCTTCTCAAACAGTGAATGATTTCCCCATTAGGGATGATACAATTCCAAGACCAGTTTGTATGATTTTTAATGAAACATTTTCAAAATATGTGTTTTGCATTGATGCCTCTATTGATATTGCGCAAATTTGTGCAGACAATGGTTTTTTGTTTGAATATGCGCACAATTTAGAGGTGCCGATAGAGAATTATTCTGAGCAATATTCCATTTGTGTTAATTTTGGACAACCCAACCAATATTATCTTGCCGAAATTATTAAACGACCTCCTGTGGAAATGCCACCATTAGAACCTCCTACATCTCCATAAAAAAATATTTTTTTTATTTACAAAATACACAAAATATACAAATATATAATTATTCAACATCACTGTATGATTTTCCCATTTTTTTATTTTTCAACGATTCCAACATAAATGCCATCATATAAGTCGGTGATTCAATGATTGTTTTCTCCACTATTTCCATCATTTCTCTTTCGTGCATTTTCATTAAACGATACTTTTTCTGATATTCTCGTTGATATTTGCGGTCCATATCTCGGCGCTCTGCTTTTTGCTCCTCCGTGTGATATTTCACATTGCGCGCGCCACCTCGTTGTATCAAAGGTGCATCCAATGGTATTCCGTGCTTAATTCTGTATGCATTTCGCGCGCGTTCTCTATTGACATCATTGACACATTGTTGGTCTTTGAGCATTTTCAATTCTTTGCACGGAGAACACATTCCGTGTTTTTTACAAATGTTGATTGCGTTGCAGTCCGAACACATTCGGCGTGTTTTCGATTCACAGCACGCTTCGGAACATTTTATGAATTCTCTGTATGATGTCGCACGATTTAATATAGCAATTTTGGGATTTTCACAAGTGAATTTATTTATCATTTCTTGTTCTTTTTTGCGAGCATCTTCGTGTTTATCTGTTTTGAATATTTCCATAATTTTCATTTCAATTGCTTCCCAACCGCCATTGTTGTTGATGGCAGTGTATAATTGCTGAATTGAATTCTGTGTTTTGAAATTCTTGTTTAAATTGTCCAAGCAAGCGCGCTTGTGTGATTTTTCTCTATTGCCAAAATTGGTTGTCAAACCAATATAGGCAAAATCATTTCCCTGTATGAGATAAATATAATACATAGTTTCTTTATTACTCGAAATAAATGGTTCTACAGCAGATTCTGCAGCAGATTCTGCATCTGAAACAGAATTCTGCTGGAATTTTCGAATAGTCACGCCATCAATTCGCATAGTGTCAATCCACAAACCATTGTGTTTCTCTATTTGCAACAAGTTAAATATTTTATCCTTCATTTTATTCATTGAATTTGCAGTTAAAACTGCATTTTTATAGGTATTATTGAAATTATCAACAACGCTTTGGTCGGGGTGCTCACAGTCGTGCAATCTGACTTCCACATAATTTTTCACACAGGTATTAATAACCATTGTGATTTGTTTCTTGTGGTTGGGTCTTCCGCACTTAATCTCTCTGTTTAATAAACTGGCATTCATTTTCACTGGGTTTTCTTGGTTTTCTTGGTTTTCTTTAATTTATGTTTGATTTTTGTTTTCTGTGGAAACTCCCCAAAAAAGAATCAATTTTTTTGTTTGTTTGCCCAATTCATTTTCTTCTATATTGTATATTTTATTCAAATGTCAATATTTTTGTTTGGTGAAGAAGAAACCAATGGCAAAATTAATATAGACACCCTGTATGAACGACAACAAAAAAAGGATTTGAAACAAGTCTCTATTTTCAATAAAATATTAAATCGCATTCACAACAAAATTAAAACCACGGCGCGCAGTCGCATTGGTGATAAATTTATTTGGTTCACTGTTCCCGAATATATTTTTGGCGAATCCGTGTATCAACAGGCCGACTGCATAGCATATTTAGTGGATAAATTGGAAGACAACAAATTCCATATTCGCTATGTCCATCCAAATACTCTGTTTATTTCTTGGGCACATTTTGTTCCTTCATATGTGAGGAGTGAAATAAAGAAAAAAATGGGTCTTATTGTGGATGAAAGTGGCACAGTGATTGATAAAATGGAAAGTGTGCCTGCAGATTCATTGAATGACCGTTTGTTAAATAAACCCAATGCCGAAATAAAGAAAGAACAGAAGAATTACACATCCATTTCTGAATACAAACCCACCGGCAATTTTATTTATGACAAAGAATATTTTGAAAAAATAGAGAAACGAATCTCCTAAGGGAACCAAGGTTCCCTTATGATCCCTCCTTTTAAGGAAACCTACGGTTTCCTTAGGAACCTTCCCTTTAAGGGGAACTACGTTCCCCTTGGACCCCTCCTTTTAAGGGAACCAAGGTTCAAGGCGCCTTCCCTAAGTGTGCGAAGCACCTTGGACCCCCATCCTTTATGTTTTGCGCCGTCTTTTGACGCCAATAAAAAATGTTATATTATTAGGCATCTTGTCGCCAGTTCATACAGGATTAATTAATTAAATTTATACAAAATACAAAATATATGTTTATACCTCTCTTCCTACTTTTGCAGAAACAATGTTTTTTTAACATTGTATGGATAATAAATTGCCAATAAATTTTTTATGTCGACCTCACAATTATGCAAAACTTCCTTTAAACGATTCATAATATTTTTATCAATCTCTGTTTGACAATTCTCCATTTGGATTTTCAAATCGTTTATTTTATCAATATAACCAATTAATAATCTATTAATCTTATCATCCAATGTTGCATTGTTATTTTTTTCTTGAAAAACTTTTAAATTATTATATAAATAATTAAACATACTGATGATAACAGGAACTCTGTTTTCAATACCTTTCTTTTCACTTACTGCATTTGTGTACATTGTCAAATAAGCAATGACAACCGATATTTGTTGAATATATCCAGAAGATTTGCAAGAAATAACTCTGGCATTTAATTCTTTTTCTTTGTTTATTCTGTCTTCTTCGGATAAACTATTAAACAATATTTGTTCATTATTGAATTCATAATGAATGGTTTCAATATGATTGCCATTGCTGTCATAATTGACATCACACACATTTATATCATCATACAGTGCCCATTGAACATCACTGTAGTCTAAAGCATCCGAAATTTTATTTAAAATGTTTGCAATAATAGTCATTCCATTTTTCCCCCAATTTACATACACAATATCATAATCCATGTTAATTTTGTATTCAGCACACTCATATTCATCCATATTGTCATTTAATTTGATGCCAAGTGTGTTATTAATGTGCGTGTATGCTTTATCACTTTTTAATCCGATAGTTCCAAAATAAGAGTATACGAAGTTTGTTGACATTTTTACTAATGCGTTTAATTTGATATGTTTTATAATTATTCGCCTCTTGTCATCCTTCAAAAAAAAGAATCAATTTTGGCGTTACACCTTTGCACATTTTTACGCCTTTGCACCTAATAATTATCCTTTTTATTACCAGATAAATCGGCAATGTAAAAGTGCAAAGGTTTAATAATTTTGTTCTATGTGCGGAAGATAAAATGAAGTGTTATTGCCACAGCATAATTCGATGCTGGTGCCACAATATTGCAAATTAATGGTTTTAGATGTGGTAGGATTGTCACAGTTTGTGAATTGGGTTGGAATTTTATAAGTGGATATAATACCATAGTTTGTTACTAGTAAATTAAGGGTTTCGATATCTATGTATAAATAATACCAATTGACGTCATCAATCTGACGATACTTTAAACCTTTGCACTTTTAAAATGATAATTATATAACTAGAAATCACCTTCGGTGATTTCTCAGATATAAAAGGTATTTTTATCAGTCGCAAAGACCACCTACGGTGGTCGACTTCGCGCCCCTTTGGGGCGCGAAGTGACAGTTACTTCACACATTCAAAGATGCCGACCCGTAGGGATAACCACCTTTGGCGGTTACACGTGGAGCAACCGACGGTTGCTCTTCGGCGATTAGAATGTGTGAAGGTGTAAAATATTTAATCCAGAGTTTAGATTTGTTTGAAATTCGATAAATAACATTGTATTATATTGTTATGGGCGTTGTTAATTTGCTTCTATATGTTTTGCAATTAATTGCTTTTTGTGCAAAGATGTGAAACGAAAAATCAATTTTCCCGCATTGTATCAGTTAAGATTTAAAATGGGGCACCCACTGCATATGCGGTGTGTCATTTCAATTCGTTGCCGATTCTGTGCCATTAAAAAATTAAAATGTCCTATTTAATTATTTGACAGTTTAAATAATCATCTGGTTAAACACCGATTTTACTTTATTATTTGTAGATTATTAAATAATATATTACATCCTTGCCATCCTGCTCGTTTAGCAGTTAAAGATAATGGTTTTCTTGGTATAATGCAATTGTAATTTATATTTTCATTTGTTATGTATAAAATATTTAATATTGCATAAGATTGTTTTTCATATAAAATAATTAAGTAATCTATTTTGTCATTAATATTATTTATTGTTGTTAAATAATCACCTCCAATTGTCTTAAATTGTTTTTTACATTTAATATTATTTACTTGTTTATGAGTAGCACTTTTTGATTTTATTTGGTATTTTTGATTACAACTTATGCAAATTAAGTCTTTTGATTTTTCATTTGTTTTATATTTTTCAAAATTGTTATTATTACATCTAATGCATTTTATTTTATTTTTTACATAATATTCACACGCTTCTCCAATAATTCTGCTTTCACTTTTCCAATTATTATTTTGTTTAACTTGCAAGACAATTTCGTTTAATTCCATTTTATTTTTTGTTAAAGTTTATATAATTATTTGTCTTTTATTTCTGAAAAGAAAAAAGAATCAATTTTTTGGGGAACCTAAGTTTCCCAGGACCCCTCCTATAAAAAAAATGATTATTATTTTTTAATTAATTAAATTTATACAAAATTACATACACTTCGGTTTGAAAATTTCACACTTTGATTTGAAATTTTCACAAAACATACCCGACAATCTTTTATCATTTTCATAAATACCTATCCACATGGAACCAGTAACACTGTTGTAATAAACTCCTTTTCCGTGAGATTGTCCATCCTCATATTCTCCCATACGGTAAGACCCGTCTCCAAAATAATAGCAACCAACCCCATTCTGTGTATTATTGCGAATTTCTCCTTGATAATATGGTGCATAAAATTCTCCATTTTTGCTATTCATTTCATAAGTCATTGTTCCGCATCCCTCTGCTATGCCATTTACGAAATTGCATTCAATCAAGCAATAATCAGATTCACTTGTGTTAAAATATTCTTTAACGCCCTTGCCGTGCGGTTTGCCATTTTTCCACTCGCCCTTGTATCGGGTTCTTCCTTCTGTCAAAGTATACCAGGTATTAATATCCTTGATTTCCTCTTGTTCTTCATCTTTATTTGTGACAGTCTCCTTGACATATTGTCTGTAGAAGAAGACTGCTAATACGACATTTACCAACTTTAAAATAATACTGAAGTTCATTCTTGTTTTGTTGTTTTACTCTTGTTTTGCTGTTTTACTATATTTTATAATTATTTGTCTTTTGTTTCTGACAAAAGAAACTGAATCAATTTTTTCGCGATTTCTTAATGCTTTTGCGTTTAACAAGTTTCCTGCGTTTGCTACTATGCTTGCCACCCGTCATTGCGCCAATTTTTGGCACTTTTTTTAATTCTTTTATTTCATTTTGCAACTGCGCATTTTCAATGTCTTTTACATTTTCTTCTGTTTTTTTCATATCATCAATAGAGGGGCAAGATGTTATTCCTGGAATGCGCATATTTTCGCGGCGTTTTTTGTTAAATGTCGAAAAATCCTCTTCCGATTTTTGTATATTTTCTTTTTTCTCATCATAACTTGTTTTCATCCCACTTACAATTTCTTTAATGGCATCGCTAATTTTGCTGTTTTCACTTTTTGTTAAATAAGTGTGTGGAGGACTTCCACCCTCTATTTGTTTGAATTTATTTTCATCATTTTCTAAAAATTCTTTTAAATCGGTGTCGGCAATTGTGCCGTCTCCGCCTTTCATTGTTCCATTGCCACCTTTCATTGCGCCAACTTTGGATTCACTAATGGTTTTTAATTTTTTAATCAAATCCGGTTTTGCATTTGGCGGAATTACTTTTGGGTCTTTCTTAATTTCTTGAGTGTATTCATCAATTGCTTTATTAATGTCGCCTTTGGTTCCATTAATTATCTCATTGAAATTGGAAAAATCTTCCAAAGTGGATTTGTAAATAGGAAAAATCTCACGATTAAACATTTTGGATGCTTCCAACTGGACAGGATGACTTTGAAATATTGTTTTCAAATTTTCCTCTATTTTTGGTTGAATAATTTCATACATCATTGCGTCTGCCTTTTCTGTTAATATTTGGTCCACGATTGTAACTATTTGGTCCGACATTTTCTGTATTACATCCTGAATCACATTAGACCCCGGAATTAATGATGATGGCACAGACATTTCTAATTTATATTAAATCCATATATTTATTCCAACCACAAAAATTGATTCTGCAAAATAAAATACATTATAAAAGGATATAGAAAAAATAAGTGTTTAATCCCAGCAACTATCTCAAAAATGGAAATCAAAAATACTTCTAAATTACGAAATTTAAATCCAACAAACAAAACAAAAAAGAAGCAAAATTCGAATTTATCCAATGCTGAAAAAGCGCGGTTATGGAATTTATTCGATAGTGAAAAAAAAAATAATGAACCTATGGAATGTATCTATAAATCAGACACGCCGGATTTATGTTTGTCGTGCGAATCGCCTCTAGTAGTTATGGAAGACGGTTTTCCTACTTGTAGTAATGGCACTTGTGGCAGATTTTATCGCGAGGTCCTTGATTTCACGCCCGAATGGAGATATTATGGTGCCGACGACAAAAATTCGAATGACCCCACCCGATGCGGCAATCCTATCAATCCTTTATTGCAGGAATCATCGCACGGATGCAAAGTTCTTTATACCAATAAATCTTCTTATGAAATGCGCAGAATCGGTCGCTGGACCGAATGGCAATCTATACCACATAAGGAAAAATCTTTATACAATGAGTTTATGCATATTAGCACTATGGCGCAAAATGGTGGCATCTCTAAATTGTGCATTGACGAAGCAATGGTCATTCATAAAGATATCTCGGAACAAAAAATGTTTCGCGGTTGTAATCGCGCCGGCACGATTGCTGCTTCCATCTATATTTCTTGTAGGCGAAACGAATGTCCGCGCACTGCACACGAACTTGCTGAGATATTTCATCTGGATAAAACGAGCGCCACAAATGGATGCAGTCTCGCACTAGATATGCTCAATAATGTGGAACGAAATAATGGCACGGAAGACCATTCAATTATGTGTTCAACTTCGCCAAAGGATTTCATAGAGAGATATTGCAGTCGTCTGAATATGACAAAACAGCAAATTATGTTGGCAATGTTTATTGCTAAAAAAGTGGAAAGTTCAAATCTGATTCCGGATAATACTCCCAACTCGATTGCTGCAGGCATTGTGTATTTTATTTGCCAACTGTTTGATTTAAGCAGGTCAAAAACCGAAATTAAAGGCATATGCGGTGTGAGTGAAGTCACTATCAATAAGTGTTTTAAAAAGTTGGAAAATATTAAACACCAAATTGTGCCGTCGTGTTTTATTAGTTCGATTGCATCTTCTGTTGTGTGATTCGTGTTAGCAATGATAAAAAAAAATGCCAATAGTCTATATTGGCATTTTTATGGACCCTTTAGAAGTTTCGGTTGTATTTATTGTCCCCTATAGAGACCGCGCTCAGCATTTAGAACAATTCAATAAACATATGCCAACAGTTTTGTCTGAATCTAAATTTGCGTATCGTTTTTTATTCATACACCAATGTGATAGTCGCACATTCAACAGAGGCGCGATGAAAAATATCGGATTTATTGCTGTCAAACAAATGTATCCTGAGAATTATAAAAACATCACACTTGTGTTTAATGACATTGACTGTATGCCCAAAGAATCCAATCTGTTGGACTATCCCACCACAAAGGGTATTGTTAAACATTTCTATGGATACACTTATGCTCTTGGCGGCATTGTCTCTATTACTGCAGGAGATTTTGAACGCATCGGCGGGTTTCCCAATTTTTGGGGATGGGGATATGAAGACAATATGCTGCAAAAACGGGTTCTCAAATTCAAATTGCGCATTAATAGAAACACATTTTATTATGCCAACGATTTTTTAATCGAAACTGCTGTCAAACAAGGGAAAACACCACCAAATAGAGATTCCTTGCCGATTATTCAACATTTCCACGGCAATCATCGTGATATGAATTATGCCGACTTTGACAAATTTTCTAAAAATACAAAAGATGGATTTGCCAATATTAGTAATCTGCAATTTCTGTTTGACGAGACCACCAATTTTGTAAATGTGTCCACTTTTACAGTTGGACACGAAGAAGATGTTAAAAAAAAATTCACACACGATTTGGCAAAAGGCAATTTGCCCATTAAATCTCTTGTGCGAAAAGGCAGCACTGCCACTATGAATATGATTTTTAAATAAACACTGGTTTTCCGTTTACATACTTACCTGCCTCAATTGTGATTTCGCCATTTTCGTCTGCTGCATAAATCACACTGTTTTTCTCATTTGACACATAATATGTCTTTCCCTTTATCTCAATCTCATACACATCCTCTTCCTCCTCGCCCTCGACCTCGACCTCCTCGACCTCTTCCTCAACTACCTCGACCTCTTCCTCAACTACCTCGACCTCGACTTCTTCCTCAACTACCTCAACCTCGACTTCTTCCTCAACTACCTCGACCTCTTCCTCAACTACCTCGACCTCGACTTCTTCCTCAACTACCTCAACCTCGACCTCTTCCTCAACTACCTCGACCTCTTCCTCCTCGACCTCTTCCTCCTCGTCATCAACCTCTTCCTCCTCGTCATCAACCTCTTCCTCAACTACCTCGACCTCTTCTTCAACTACCTCGACCTCTTCCTCAACTACCTCGACCTCTTCTTTAGATTCGCGCTCACCCAGTTCTTGACCAACAGATAATTCATCATCTATTTCTTCATCAACTTCAACTTGAGTGGGAAATTGTATAGTGGTACAAGTTATTAATGCTGGATGGTCATCGTCTTCTTCAATTACCATTTTTATGGCAGGTTGCACAACGGTTACATCTATCTTATCTTCTTTGATGAAAACCACATTATCATCTTCTTCAACCTTTGTTTTTTTGTTCTTCTTCATAGTCTTAATCTCCTTTTTTAGTTTTTCCACCTTTTTTAACAATTTGCGATTGGTGCTTTCAAAATACATAATGTTGTGTTTTAACATACGAACATGTTCTTCTAATTCCTGTTTCTCATCCATAAGGTTTCTAAACAGAGGAAGTTCCATTAATATTTGATTGGTCTTGTTTAAATCGGTCGAACTCATTTTGTTGTTTGATTGCATAATATATTTTTGTCTGTTCTTTTCTTCAAATCATTTTGCGAATCAATTTTTTTCGATTGTAATGTCATAAAGACATTATAATTTATTTACACAATTCCAAATGTGCTCTTCATTATATTGTTTTTACTCGGTCCAGCAACCTTTTCGCTTTGGCGCTTAACCTTGTATGCCCCCGTCGCAACTTTCACCACAGTATTTGATGTATTGCCAATATTCAAGATTGTTTCGTCCGTTTCTTCGTGCAACTCCGGCATCAATCTGGTCATCGGTTTATCAATTGTCAGCATCATATGGTCGGTCTTCAACAATTTTCTATATTCCTGTATTGTCAATGTGCCATAATACTTCTCCAATGTATAATACGGATTGGGCGCCGGTTTGATGTTTTTCGAATAATTGTATATCTTTCCATAAATGCGATTCAATAGATGATATCTCTCAAATTTGGTGCTATCATCCATAGTCTCTTTCATCAAATATGCAACCGCGCATTCTGGACGACAAAATGAACCATATGCATAAATATTTCCGTCACACTCGTATTTTGGTATATAACAAGTGGGATTGTCATATTCATATGTGCACCAAAAACATGCCGACTTTGTATCCACCGGCAAATTCTTGTATAACACAATGCGCAACTGTTTCAGTTTTGCATTAATATCCTTAATTGAAGTGTCGCACTCGGTTGTTTCGGATGCGTTGCGACACGCCTTGCACAATCCAGATTCCACTACATCTGTGTATGCATTATTATTCATCTTTCTGCTATCATCATATACGGCATAATTGTCTTTGGAATTGTAAGTCATAATCGTGGGTGGTCCTTCGGGATTATAGGAAAATGTGTCAACCGACATTTTGGTCTTTTCAATATAATCATTGTATTCCTTTGTGGAACATTTTAAGTGCAATATAACATTTAATAACTGGACTGGTTGTTCTTGGACTTCTTCTGCCTTCACTATTAGTTTTCCGCCTTTGGGTTTTCTTCCCTTTTTTTTGGAATCATCGGTGTCTGGTTTTGCCACTTCCATAACTTCAATTGTGATATTCGGTTTTGCCTTGGTTCTAGTCTTCTTGGGGGCAGGTTTCTCCATTTTTGTTACACTAAGTATTTATAATTACTATTTTATCTGTCTAAGTGTTTTTTAAATGTTTTGTAGGGCGAATTTTTCGTGTTTTGGACATTTCAGATGGGTCTTTATTTTTTCGTGTGTCTGTGTTTTTCTTTTTATTAAATACCATTGCTTCCAATTCTTCATAAATGTGTGAATCCAAACATCCTTTGTATTCATCATTTGTGTTATTGCATCTGTTTGCAGAATAACGTCTTGAAACAAGACCCAACGGAATATACAAATCCTGTATTTTCTCCATCAATGAATTTCTATTTCCACCTCCCACAATAGTATTGTCCGAATTTGCATAATAATTGTCTAATAATTTTGTGGCAAGATATCCGCCTTTTTGTTCATATTCATCTATTTTGGTTTCTATGTGTTCTGGTGAATAATGCATTTTTATCTTGCTCTATATAGAATACTAATATCATAAATATTGGTATTGTATTGCGTGTTGTGCAATGATTGTCTGCCGATGCTGCACTGTTTAATCCGAGTCAGCATCAGAATCATTCTCATTAGATTCACGCACCTTTGCAGTTCCTTTTTTCATTCCTTTCTTAAAAATGCGTTTTATATCCCACGATTTTTTCATCTCGCGTTTGCTTTTCAAATAATCAATAATATAATCCACACTTTTCTTGTCTGAAATGACATCTGCTAAATATTTTTCCAAGAATGCATATGTTAATGATGGATGTGAGCACTTTTCATAATATTCTATTTTACTGTCTGAAGTCTCTATTTTGCGATGCTCCATTTTGTTTTCACGAATATATTCACACACAGTCTTTGTTAGCATTGTGTGTTCTTTTTTCATAGTTCTCATTTTTTGATTCATAAGTCTGATTTGTGTGTCGGTTTGCACCCATTTTTTCATTATTGTTTCAAAATTGCTCAACTCCATTTCTTATATTCTATTATCACATTCTTCATTTTCGTCCTCCGCGCTGGCGACTCTGTCTCTGTTTTCTACTCTGTCTCTGTTTTCTGCTCTGTCTCTGTTTTCTGCTCTGTCTCTGTCTCTTGCTCTGCTGTCTCTTGCTCTGCTGTCTGCGACCGCCCTTCATCGCAATAACGCCATTGGGACCAGCGTGTTGCTGTCCCATATCTCCAACAGTATTGACGGTGTGATGCCACGCCGAACCTGTACTCATTTGTGGTTGCATAGTTGCCATTTTGTTATATATTAGTCAAACATATTATGTGTGACTGTCACTAAATGACCACCACAGAGGGTCATTTAGTTTAGATAATTATGTCTAAATTATTAAACATATGTATTTTTTCCAAAAACATTTCGATGCGTTTGTATTGTTTTATCAAATTCAACATTGCAATAATATTTACCAGACCAAACAAAAATAATAATACACAATACACGCAAATTAGTAATAAATAAAAATAGATTTCATCATATATGATTTTACTAAAGGGTTTGAACATTTCTTTTATTTCATTTTTTAGTCCTTCATTTTGTAAAAAATCGTGTATTGTTTCTTTGAGTGTTTTCATTCTTTAATTATTTTCGGGATTTTAACATTATTCTGTTTTACGCATTCGTCTATATTTTTGCCGTTTTGTTTTCCATATTTTATACAAATGGACAATATTTACGAAGCAACTCGTGATTTTCAGTTCAAACAACTTACTATGATTTCACCAACTTCTGTTTCGGGAGGTGCGCATTTTAGCAAATTGTTGATGAATAAACAACCTCTTTATATTCAAACGCCCAAATGCAACACAAAACAGGGAATTGTCAAATCGGGTAAAAAAATGTATGCAGATTTGGTTTTCACACACGACGATGAAGAGTTCATACAGTGGATTGAAATGCTTGAAACTACTGTGCGCAATTTGATTTTTGAAAATCGTGCTAAATGGTTTGATGTGGATTTGTCGGAAGAAGACATAGAGAATTATTTTTCACCCACCATTAAACTTTATAAATCGGGCAAAATGTATTTAGTAAGAGTTAATGCAAATAGTAAAACAAGTGGTGCCATCACTGTTTCAAATATGAAAATTTATGACGAGAACGAACAACCAGTTGAGATGGAAACAATTGATGATAAAACTTCAATGATAACCATCATTGAAATTCAGGGTGTGAAATGTTCTTCCAAAAGTTTTCAGATAGAGATTGAAATCAAACAAATAATGATTCTTAAACCAGTTGATTTGTTTCAAAAGTGCATCATCAAATCTTCCAAAAGTGTCACAGAACCGACAATATCGAATCCCTTGCCAAATTTAGGAACTTCATCCGTTGATGAAAAACCTTTAGAAGAAAATATTAAGATTGCCACTGTTTCGAATAAAATGGAAGAAGATGTGGAAGTTGCAGAAGTTGCCGAAGTTGCAGAAGAAATAATTGAAGACCCTGTTATTAAAATTTCCGATGATGATACTGGAATTTTAGATTCTTTAGAAGTTGAATTGGATTTGGACAATCTAGAACAAACGGACACTTTTCATTTAAAAGAGAAAACGGAGGTCTATTATGAAATGTATCGCGAGGCAAGACGAAAAGCAAAATTGGCAAAATCTTTAGCACTTTCTTCTTTTATGGAGGCCCGACGCATCAAAAATCTCTATATGTTGGATGATATTGATGATAGTGATAGTGATTTAGAAGATTTGGAAGAACCCGATGTTTAATTATATTTAACATCAATTTGATAATAAAATAATTATATCAATCCGTATTATATAAATTAACAATGTTTAACGAAGTTTTCAGTGGATTTTCTAAATTTTTCACTCCCCAAAGAGTTTTCATTCTTGTAATTTTTCTTACTTTAACTTGGTTGTTGTTATCTTATTCCGATGCCAAAACCTTGAGTCTCGATGGTATGGATACCGGCAGCAATGTTGCAGTTGACACCAGTAATGTTGCTGCTGCCACCTCTACCGATGCTGCTGTTGCGTCCAATTCTGCAAGCACTGGTGCTGCCGGTGCTGTTGCCAGTCCTGCTGACCTTCTTCCTGCTGACCAGAACAGTCAGTGGGCTGCTCTTAACCCCGTTAATATGAGTCAGGGCAATATTATTGCTGGTGATATGTTGCAGGCCGGTTACCACATTGGTCTTGACACCATTGGACAGACTCTTAAAAACGCGAATTTGCAGTTGCGAAGTGACCCCATCATTCCCAAACAGAATGTTGGACCTTGGAATCAGAGCACCTATGAACCCGACTATGCTCGTGTTCCCCTAGAGATTGGTGCTTGCTCCGCATAAGGAAAACCTACGGTTTTCCTTGGACCTTTCCCTTTAAGGATAACTAAGTTCTCATTGGACCTTTCCCTTTAAGGAAAACCTACGGTTTTCCTTGGACCTTTCCCTTTAAGGATAACTAAGTTCTCATTGGACCTTTCCCTTTAAGGAAAACCTACTGTTTTCCTTGGACCCCTCCTTTAATTAATTTATTTTTCATTTTATTATTTTAAAAAATTTGTTTTTTAAAATATTCATGTGTTTTGTTTGTTCCATTTATATTCTGCCGATTTTTTATTAGAATTATGGAATTTATTTATGCACTTGTAACTTTCATCCTTGTTTTAATCCTCTACAGTCAAATTCTCTTTCAACTCAAAAAAGGCGATGATATGGAAATCTATGAACTCGACTATACCACCAATAGAGAACTTAATGATAGCGCCAATCTTAAACAACCATTCATATTTTTATTTAGCAATATTGATTCCTATTTTAAAATGCTGCCTCTATCGCAACTGATTTCAGAACAAGGAAATTTCGATGTTGTGCTCAAAGAAACTGCCGATTATCATTCCAATTCGTCTTTGAAATCCTCGCGCACTCTTCTCACTCTCGGCGCCACTACCACTCTTATGCAATCCGATTCCGAACACAAATATTACAGTTCGCATAATTCTTCTTTTATTGTTGAATCCGGACTCCTTAAACATTATAAACAGTTGGATTGCATTCTTCAAACACCATTGTGTGTGAGTTATAATTATGATATATTGTTTGGGTCACACGGCGCCACCACGCCGCTCACTTATCATACATATGAACGCAGATTTCTGTATGTGGTGGGCGGCAAAGTGCAAGTCAAAATGACTCCGTGGCGCAGCAATAAATATATGGTGGTCGACAAAAACTATTTGACTTATGAATTCACATCGCCACTTAATGTGTGGAATCCGCAAGAACAATACAAATCGGGATTTCTTAAAATGAAATTCTTGGATTTCGTTGTTAACACCGGACACATATTGTATGTTCCCCCTTTTTGGTTTTACAGTCTGCAATTTGAAAAGGACAATAGAGATATTGTCATTTACGAATTTAATTATGGGTCTGTGATGAATGTTGGCGCAAATGTGCACAATCTTGTCCAACATACCTTTTTGAAATTAAAGGGTCCGTCACAAAGCAAACAAACTGGTGGAGAGAGCACCCAGATTTAGATTGTATGACCATTTTGTCTCGTATATTAAGTCAAAATATAATACAATTCTGCTTTGGAAAATCCATTAAACTCGGTTGAACTTGCCGTTGTGTATGCCCCCATATTATTCACCACAATGCTTTCACCTATTGCCAATGACGGCAATTGACATCCCCGCGATATTATATCCAAACTATCGCAAGACTCGCCATACAGTATGCTGTTATATGTTTTTTCATTTCGCTCATTAAATGGTATAAATTCCGGTGTTGCATAATCATAAATCGTGTTTGAAAAACTCTTATAGACTCCGTCCGAAATATAATATGTGTATTTCATTTCACCAGTCTCTGCATCCATTTTTTCTTTTTTATTGATAATGCTGCAAATTATGGTGTGTGATGACGCCACAAAATAACGCCCGGGTTCTGCCATAAATTCCACTACAGGATTGTCGGCAAATAGTTCATCGATTGCCATATTAATCACTTCTGCCATAGACTCAAACGCGACTTTTGCATTATCGGTGCCCGGAAACCCGCCCCCGATGTCTATCAAATCCATAAATATCCCCAGACTCTGCGCAATTTCAAATACCTTTTTGCAATCGCTTAGAGCAGTGTAATATACATTCTGGTCTTCGCATCCACTTCCCACATGGAAACTGACGCCCGATATATTCAGATTTAAAACCTTGCCCAGTTCCAATATTTCCTTTACCTTGTCCAATTCAACCCCGAATGTGCAGTTGAACTTACACTTGGATTTAGAATCATCTGTTTGAATGCGTACCAAGATTTTTGCTTCTGGATGATACAGTTTGATTTTATACAATTCATATGAACTGTCGACCACTAACATATCCACATCGTTTGAACGGGAAAACTTAATGAAATCCACCGGTTTGCACGGATTCGCAAAAATGATATTCTTGGGGTCCACACCCAAATTAATCGTCTTCAAAATCTCCTGTTGTGATGCACAGTCGAATCCGCAACCCAACTTGTTTAATAATTCAATAATGATTGGACACGGATTGCACTTAATTGCATAATATGGTTTCACGCGCGGCAAATTCTTCTGCCATTTACTAAACTGCCGAATAATGTTGCCCAAATCCACAATAATAAATGATTGGTCGCCCTTCTTCTTTTCCAAATACTGATTTATAATATCCAACATATCCAAATTTGTGTCAAATATTTTCACATCTTTGTCTGATATGAAATTGTAAATGTCCGTAATAGAGTCTGATGGCAAATTATTCATTTGCATATTTTCTTGAAAAATCTCTATATGTTTTTATTAAAATCATATAGACATAATAATAGTTGATTAGAAATACAATGGAACTTAGAATAAAATATGGTAAAGACAATAATGTCATAGATGTTACACGCATCTGTGTTGAAAAATTATTACAAGGAAATCTGATGCGCATTCCATCAGGTGAAAACAACAGATGCAAATTATTTACGGACCCATTGGTTGGCATACTTAAAAATGTGTATGTGTTAATTGGTGACAAAACCGTTGTGTGTGAATATCAATATTCTGTTGAGATTAATTTGGAAAATGGGTCTTTGTCGAAGATTTGCACAGATGAAAATTTCATAATTGATGCAAAAATTGCAGAAATGCATTCGTCAATTAAAATTAAGTATGGAAGTATGATGGATGAACTGCCCGAACAAAAGATGGCAGTGCGCTATCTAACAGGAAATGAAAAGGTGCTTGAAATCGGGGGCAATATAGGAAGAAATTCATTGATAATTGCGCACATTCTTAAATCGCGCGGCAATGTTTCAAATTTTGTTTCTCTTGAATGTGATGAAAATATCGCAAAACAATTTGTGGAAAATAGAGATTTGAACAATTTTGATTTTCATATTGAAAATTCGGCACTTTCTAAAAGGAAATTGATGCAAAAGGGTTGGGACACTTTTGTGAGCAATGAGTTGCTACCCGGATACAAATGGGTAAATACTATCACTTTGGATGAGTTGAATGCAAAATATAATATTGTGTTTGACACCTTAGTATTAGACTGTGAAGGAGCATTTTATTATATTTTAATGGATATGCCTGAAATTTTAAATAATATTAATCTTATTATTATGGAAAATGACTATCACGAAATTGAAAAAAAGAATTTTGTTGATTATATGTTGTTTAAAAATGGATTTCATAGAGATTATGCAGAAGCAGGCGGATGGGGTCCTTGTTTGCAAAATTTCTTTGAAGTTTGGAAAAAATAAAAAAATATATTCTCATATACGCAAGATAATATATTTTTTGTTGCCCCCGTAAGAATTACCAGAAACTGGCGCCGCCACCAATCATACTGTTTGCCGGCGCTGGTCCGAAATCTTCATAGGTGTTTGGTCCGGGTTGTCCGGTTCCACTAACCTTCAACATATAATCGAACCCCTGTCCCGATGACCGGTTGTTGCTAGTTGCTGTCGGAGCAGGTGGAAATGTGCCTGTTTGAATTCCCGACGCATCTAAATGGTCTGCCTGACTGGGCGCGTGATTCGGCATCATACTGTTCTGCTGTGTTGTCTTTTTGCGCATAGACGCCTTCTTATCCTCGCCGGGTCCATTCCACAATTCCATCAATCGGTCGCTCAATATATTGACCTTGATTCCCATCTTTGTCTGCAAACTCAACACTATCACCAAAAATGCCAATATCACTGTAGTCAAGTTGAAATTCTCATATTTGTATCCACTGTATGTAGGGAAATATGTGATAAATCGGTGAATCAAAATAATGCCGATAAACATAATGACAATTTGCATAAAAATTTCTGCTAAAAGTTCGACACTGGATTTTTCCACATCTGCCTCGGGAATAAATTTCTGAATCGTCTTGTTTAATCCCACAACAGGAATTATTGCGGTCAACGAATACTGTATGACATTTAGAATTTCTGCCTTGCTTTCCTCCGATGTGGAAAACACATGCGAAATAAATGAATTGTTATTAAATGATTTGGTCTCTTGAACAAATGATTCCATTCTATATGATACACAACAGATTTTTATGCTCGCATCGCCATCTTTATTGTTGGATGACATTTGTATTCGGTGGTCAATTCAATGTCCTCCACCTCATAATCATTAATGTCCTCTCTTGCTTGTTTTATTATCATCCTCGGAAATTCATATGGTGCGCGCTGGATTTGCTCTTTTAAGGGTTCCACGTGGTCATCATAAATGTGAACATCCCCCATATTATATACAAACTCGTGCGCCTCTAAACCACAGTGTTTTGCTAAAATGTGAGTAAGCATACTGTATGATGCAATGTTGAATGGCACTCCCAATCCAATGTCGCAACTGCGCTGATAGAGAGAACACGACAAATACTTGCCCGATTTTACATGAAACTGACACAAGACGTGGCAAGGCGGCAACGCCATTTCGGATAATTGGCACGGATTCCACGCGGTCATTATCATTCTGCGCGACGAACGCTTGTCGGGATGTTTCAAACAGTCGATTATGTTTGCCAATTGGTCGACGCCTTTGCCTTCATAGGATTCGTCACAACCCGTGTATTTGGCATTAAAATGCCGCCACTGATGCCCATACACTGGTCCTAGGTCGCCCTCGCGATTGTCGGTAAGACCACGCGAATTCAAGAATGCGCGACTCCCGTTGCCGTCCCAAATATGGACGTCTTGCGATTGCAGCACCGCATTATCTGTTTGACCGCGAATAAACCAGAGCAATTCTTTTAAACAAGTCTTCCACGCCACGCGCTTTGTTGTTAAAAAAGGGATTGTGCCATCGGCAAGTGAAAATCGCATATTGTGTCCAAACAGGGAATATGTATATCCATTGCGCCCGTGTTCTAATGTTCCGTTTTCAATTACTTGTTTGATTAGATTCAAATATTGATACTCGGGATGTAAATCTTTTAAAATATGATTTGCTTCATCATATTTTGAAAATGCTTCAGTTGGTGTTGTCATTGTATTTATTAATTGCGTTTTTTACTTCTATATTGTTTTTGTTTTCTTGTGTGTTTTCTTTGCTTGCGCAATTTGCGTCCTGTGCGTCTTTGCGTTTTGGCACCGCCTTTGTGTGCTCCTTCGTCGATTTCAGACTTTATTAATTTCATTCTGTCTTCATCATTTCTTGTTTTTAACACAACAACTAGTTTTTCCAAAACAATTTTTGAATTTTTATAAAGTTCTTCTTCTGAATGCATTGATGAATATATTAGAAATCTTTCTAATATCAGTTCAAGTTTTTTAAGTAATTTTTCTACTTGAATTTCATTTGGTGTTGCGGTTTTATTTTTAATTTTCTCAATTATATCTTGCACTTGCGAATTTTGATATATTTTTGGAAATAATGTTTTATAAACAGGCATTATTTTGTCTCTCAAAAAAGGGTGTGATATCATAAATTTTACAATCTCTTTACTATATTTTTCCAAATTTTTATTAAGATTATTAATGTCTTCAATCATTGTGTCATAATTTTTTTCTTCAAAATCGGTATTAGTTGCCAGAAGTCCAACTATCATTATGAGTTTTTTTAAAGTTTTCTCAGAAATAGTATATGAATTTTCGTAGATGTTGCTATGAGAATTTTCCAATTGAACTAAAAATTCAAGTGATTTAATTACTTCTCTGTGGTTTGTAATTCCCATTTTTTCAAATTCTGAACCTAACCTTTCAAATCCAGATTTGAATAAATCATAATTATTTGAAAACCCTATGTTTACAATTTCTGTTGTAGATATGTATTCTTTTTGTCCAATGAGTTTATATGGAATTGGTTCGCTTGTTTTATAATTTAAAAAATAATATATTCCTGCAGAATACCACTCTATGTAAAGATAACTGTGAATTGTTTTGTCCCCAATAACCTGTAGAAGATCTTTAAAAATTTCTATGATTTTTAATGCTATATCTACTTTAAGTGTGATTTTGTTCACAGAATTGAAATATAAAATTTGGTAAAACAAATTTTTGAATATTTGTACTCCATCTTCAAACCATCTTATTTTTGTGTTTGCAAAATGTTGCATTTCTTCTTCGGTCATTGTTTTTTTAACATATTCACTGTTATATAACCATGTTTTGTTTTTTATATTTAAAAGAGTTCCCGCTGTGTCTATTTCATATTCTCCAGTTTGGTCCAATGAAACAGAAATAGTTTTCATTAATAGATCTAGTTTTTCTTCGGAATTTAAATAATTCAATGTTCCTAGAAATGATGCAATATCATCCATTTTTTGTTTATCATCTGCCAATCGATACATATTAATTATTAAAATCACATCTTCTTTATCAATTTTTGTCTGTTCATTAAGTAGTTTAACTAATTGAATGCCTTTTTCGTTCATTTCACCTGTTTCAATATTATGAGTAATCGGATTTGCATAATTTAATATGGAATCTAAAATGTCGTTTTGCACTTCTTTTGGCAAATCTGTCAGATTGCCTTTCATTCCTGCAGTTGCTGCAGTTGCTGTAGTTGCTGTAGTTGCTGTAGTTGCTGTAGTTGCTGCTTTATTTTTCTTCTTTTTCTTCTTTTTCTTTGTTTGTCCGGAAGAAGCAGTTTGTCCGGAAGAAGCAGTTTTATCTTCTTCTTCGTCTTCTGAACTATTTTCTTCGACAACCTCAGTGCCACCCATTTTAACAAATTTATTTGGTTCTTCACCACTTGTAGCAAACATACCTTCACCACTTGCAACAGGCATACCTTCACCACTTGTAGCAAACATACCTTCACCACTTGCAACAGGCATACCTTCACCACTTGCAACAGGCATACCTTCACCACTTGCAACAGGCATACCTTCACCACTTGTAGCAAACATATCTTCACCACTTGCAACAGGCATACCTTCACCACTTGTAGCAAACATATCTTCACCACTTGCAACAGGCATATTAACTTTTATTTTATCTCCTTCTAATGCGTTTTCATATTCACTTGATGGTTTTGGCAAAACAGACAATGATTTGCTTTGTTTTATCTTTCTTGTATTATTAAATTTTTCAAAATCACCTATTAATCTTGTATTTCTTAATTCTAAATCACTTATTCTTTTATTCAAATCCTTTTTTTCTTTTTGATACAATTCCTGTAAATGTTGTTTTTCAATTTCAAATTGTTTTTTTATTTTATTAACTTCTTGTGCTGCATAATTATTTCGATGTGCGATTGTAACCACATTTGACGGAAGTTTTGTTTCTGGTGCTGCTCCTCCACCTTCGGGTTGAACGCCAGATTTATTCATTTCATCCTTTTTTTCTTTAATTAGTTCAAGTGCTTCATCAACTTTTGCAATGAATGCTTTCTCTGTTTTTATTCCAAGTGTATTTCCTCCTACAAAATACTTTGTTTTCATTCTTTTTAACATTTCTTCTAAAAAATCCACAGCAAATTCTGAATATTCAAATCTATGTCCAAATTCAGCAAGTCCAATTCCAAAAGCACCGACTCTTTCACCGCCATATTCATAATTATGAATAATTTGATTTACTATCATATTTGCTGTTGGAATTTGTTCGTCACCATTTTCATCTTCATATTTCAATGATTTATAACTAAATTCCCAACCTCCATAATTGACTGTGTATTTTAATAAATGTCGTATCATACACGCAATTCCCATCTCAAATGATGATTGACCACCGCGCATTGTCAGTTTTCTGGTTTTTTTCATCTTATATATTTATTCTCATAAAAAAACATCTTGTGCACCACAAACCCTTTCACACTAGGTCATACAGACAACCTTGCAATCTGGGTAATACAGAATATTCTGGCAAATGGTGTCCTGTTATTTCCAAGTGTCTAATATTTCGCATTGTGGTTCTTCCCTGAATTACTCTGTTTCGCTGTTGCATCAATTTCTTCCAACGCCGTTGAATTATGCGCAACCATATTGTTTTCATTACTATGCTGTTAAATGCACATACAGAATTATTATTGTGATATATTGGTATTTGAATCAATTGCATTATTTCTGGCAAACCATTATTTAAAACATCATTTGAACAACTCATTGTTTTAAGAAAATCACATATTCTCTCTAAAGGATATTTGTAAAATGATTGTGCTGATATGTGACATCCAAATAATATGAGATTGGTTGTATTATTAATAATTGGTGCTCCTATATATGTCTTTTTATTTACTATTTTTGCTTCATAAATGTCGTCGTCCATTATTTGTTCATCTGCTATGATGTCGTCGTTGGCATCGTCATCGTCGTCGTCGTCATCACTCACACTATGTGTTTCGTGTAATTCATAATCATTGTTTTCGTTGTAAGGATATTGTGTCATTTTATTAATGGTCTGTGTTTTGTAAATCACACACCATTTTGCATTTGTTTCATCAATTTTTTTGTCTTTTACTCTGTTTTGGTTGCCTTTTACTCTGACAAATTAAAGGTCACCATATTATCATTTTTTGACACAGGTTGCTCAATGTCCGACAAAACATTGATTCGCTCTTCCATTAACATTTTATTTACTTCCATTGTGTAGGATTGCAGTTTCAACACAATGTCTTTTAAGTCGGCAATCTCGTTGGCAAGAACCTCGAATTTGGCGTTAAATTCATCTGTATCCACATCCACATCCACATCAACTTCTTTTAAAACAGGCGCAGAATATGCAGCATTCATAACAGGGGTTGTACCGACATTTGTGCTCTGTTTTTGCTGGGTTTCTTTCATAAAAGTCTCCAATTTAATAAGTCGGGCATCAACTACAGCAATTACCTGAGGCAAAGTTAATCCTGTGGGAGGAGATCCCTGACTGGGTCTAGAAGGAGGTGCTGGGGTCTGAGGTTCAAATGATGCCCCACCTGCACGGCGTTTTCTTGCTGCTGAATTTCCTTGACTCATTTTGTATATTTTCCTAAATGAAAATTTTATGCAATTCTGAAACGCACGCAAGGGAACCAAGGTTCCCCTTGGACCCCTCCTTTATGTTATAAATGATGTAAAATTTATTTTTGCCCACGCCGACGCATTATAAATAATCTGTTAACTGCATCAATAAAGTCCTATTTGCCATCCTTTGTAAAGGACGCTTCGCGTCCAACAGGCGCCATTTGGTTGCCCTGCGTTTGCACCCTTGAGGGAAGGATCATAAGGAAACCGTAGGTTTCCTTATTATTTAGAATTTTCAATTAAAATATAAAGATATTTTATATTTGTGCAGTATACAATGAATGATGACGATCTTTTAAATAAAATCAATGGTGCCAAGGAACAATTTTACAATAATACACAAAAAAATAGTTTTTTTAAAAAACAACAGAAATTTGATTGCGCAACTTCTATTATGTCAAATTTTGATGAAACCGAAGTTTTCTCTCGCATTTTTGTCGTCAAAAACAATAGCATAATTTTCAATTATCCTTTATTTAAAACCATCGCACACCCTCAATTGTATGAAAAAATGTCAAATTATATTTTTGAAATTTGCTCATCTCTTGTTGCATATGATTTACATATTGAATGCACCGGTGTCACTGTTTCAGCAATTGAACGATACAAAGATTTTGTGTCTATTGTGAGCAAACAAGGTCTTGCAAATGGAACGGGACTTATCAAACAAATGAACATTGTATATATTCACAATCCGCCGTCGTTCATTGATTATGCACTCCAAGTCATCATTCCTATTGTGGACGCGAGTCTTTGGAATAAAATTCAACTTGTTCAAAAATAAACTATTATTCAATCAATATAGAGTTTTCCTATATTTATTGTATTATATTTCGCAAATGTCTTTTAATCTTGCCGTGTCTGAACCTGGCAAAGCGCGCGCCTTTTCTGCCATTTTTCAAAATATGAAACACTTTTGTGATCATGTAAATGTCGTCTTTGAAAAAGAACGCGTCTATGCCCAGGGTATGGATAATTCTCACATTTCCATTTTTGAACTTTTCATTCCTTCTGCGTGGTTTGATTCATATAATCATCCCGAGGATGACAATATTGTTGTCGGCATTAATGTAGGACTCTTTTACAAGATTTTGAATACCCGCGATGAAGGACAAGAGATATTTATTAAGTATGATTCGGAGAAACAGGATAAACTGTATTTGCACTTCATCACAAGTTCATCCAGTTCAAAACCACTGTTTGACAAACATTTTGAATTGCCTCTGATAGAGATTGAAACAGAAATGATGTCTATACCTGATGTTGAATATTCTGTTGAGTTTTCTCTATCGTCTTCCAATTTTGCGTCCATTGTTGGACAACTCAAACAGTTTGGTTCTGATATGATTATCCGGTGCAACGAAGAAGAGATTCGCCTTAGTTCTAAAAGCACTGATGCTGGAAATATGAGTGTGGTTGTTCCGATTGACGATTTATCGTTGTTTGCCATTGATGAGGGTATGTCATTGTGTTTGTCTTTTTCGTTGTCTCATTTATATAATATTTGTTCATTTCACAAAGTGAGTGATAATATCAATTTGAGATTTAGTGATAATTATCCTCTTAAGGCAACTTATTTGTTGGAAAAACTTGCCGATGAGGAAGAAGATGTTTCCAATAAGGCGCGCATAGTTGTGTTTTTAGCACCGCGCATTTCCGATGATGATGATGTTTAAATCTTTTCACTTTTAAATTGCCGATTTATAATACCGATAATTCGCAAAGCAAATTATCTGGTAATAAAAAGGTGATTTATTAGTTGCAAAGTGACAGTTAGGTTTAATAAAAATATTATTCTAATATATAGTCATATGACAAAAAAATACACTGAGGAGCAAAAAGCAAAAGCGCGCAAAGCTTGGCATAAAAATAAAGACAAATACAATGAAAGAGCAAGAGAAAGATTGCGGACAAACCCCCAATTAAAAAGCAAAAAAAATGCACAAGTTCGTGCGCGCAATACTTTAAAAAGAAATGCCAAGATTCTTACAGATTTCCAAAATAGGGTTATTCAAAATATTAATGGAAGCAGCGCGGCAAGCGTCCACGGAAATATGAACAATAGTGCCGTGTATGATGATGACACCCGCGCTGCAAGTTTCATTGGAAATATGAAAAATATTCCAATGTATGATGATATGAACAGTGCAAGCGTCCACGGAAATATGAACAATAGTGCTATGTATGATGATGACACCCGCACTGCAAGTTTCATTGGAAATATGAAAAATATTCCAATGTATGATGATATGAACAACATTAATACAGATGATGATTCCCGCATCGCAAGTCTTTATGGAAAAATGAAAAATAAAGGCGGAAATGGAAAATTTTATACTAAGAAAATATTCTCTCGACACAATAAATCAAGAAGACAAAAATAAATATTTATAAATATCTAACAAATATTTATAAATGGCGAATCCTCCAGAAAGACCAATGAAACAAAAACCTCAGCGTGTTGTTGAAGACCAAGACCCCACAACTGAGTTAATTGATATTATTACGTTGAGAAACAATTATGCAGAAAATTTTATAAATGATAAAATTGAATATTTAATTGATCAAGGTGCCAATTTAAATGGCACAGACCAAGACCATATACCTTTGCATTTAGCAATTGCAAAAAATAAGCATAATATGGTTAGAATTTTACTGGGGTTTGGTGCAAACATTAATATTCGTAATTCGAATGGAGACACACCAATATTAAATTCTTTAGAATACAATGCATTTAATTGTTTTTTCATTCTTCTTGAATTAGGTGCAAATTGCAGATTACAAAATAATTTAGGTGTTTCAGTATTGATGCATTATGCTATGCGTTTGCAGCATCACGATTCATTGCTATTTAAAGATGGTACCAATGGCATTACACACGATTGTCATAGAATGATACAACTTGGAGCAAATGTTAATGCAACTAATGCCATTGGTCAAACTGCTCTCCTTCTTGCGTGCACTCCTAACACTAATATAAATGCAAATACTGTGTGTTTTATTGAGAAAATATTAGAATATGGCGCAGATGTTAATATAATGGACCAACACGGCAATTCTCCAATTGCATTTATTTACAATAGGGTTATGACATCTGAACAAGTTCCATTCTGTATTAATATTGCAAAAATGCTGGTTGATAAAGGTGCATATGTAAATGCAAGAGACCAAACCGGACGCTGTGCATTGGAACGCGCGTGCACACAACCTAATATTAGTGACTATGATGTTTTTGAAATGATTAAATCCCTTTTTTATACACCTCACCCATATGACCCAATAAGAGTTGATGTAAACATTGAACATATTTCTCTTTTGTTACAAGAAAATGGTCACGGGGCAATAATTGAAGTTGTTATTGAATATATTAAACAAATTACTCAAAATTGGTCTATTGGAGTATCATCAGTATTGAAAGAAGGACTTGGTATATATGATCCAGAATTTACGGTGGATTTGCATGAATTTATGTATAAGAAAAACGGCGGCAAGAAAAAAACCAAAAGACGAAAAAATAAAAAAAGAAAAACCCAGAGACGGAAATAAATTTTATGGTGCATTTATAAACATTTGAATTGAAAAATAAAAAAAATTGCAACAAAAAATGCGCGTAAAAAATTGAACCATTTTTTCATTTTGTTTTAGAAAACAAAATAAAAATAAACACTTATACTATTAAAATGGACCAAATACAACCCCAACCCAAAAAAAGAAAAAATGTTGAAAACAATGGCATTGAATTACTCGTTGCCATAATGCTTTCCAATGAATCAATATGCACCACAATTCACCTGTTTGAATATTTAAATGAAATTAAGGATTGTGAATGTGACAAATTGGTGTGTGATAAAACAAATATGCTCAAATGCATTGATGACCTTTTGAGCAAAACTAAATTATTGCAACCAATTATTACTAATTTTCGCACACAATTTGCCAAATGTGGCGATACTATTTCATACAGCACGATTGACAAGGTTTATCTTACCGGCAAATATGTGGTTTATCCTGAAATTGTGGAACTCAATAGAGGTCTTGATAAAAAAACGGCAAAAGGTGATGTCTATGTTAAATTGGTGGATGGCACATTTGTTGCATTCTCTGTTAAACAGTCCAAGGACGCCACTAAATCCAATTACAGTGTGCATAAACTGATTGGCAATGCTGATGATGATAAGCACCTCACTAAGGTTAAGAAGGATTTTCTGGTCGCGTCCGGATTTCCCAAACACGATAAGGAGAAACGCGACGATGTTAATAAACTGTTTTATCCTTCTGTTGAAAATCCTTATTGGACCGAAATGCGAAGGTTGATAGAGAAACATAAGGAGACGATTATTAAAGGACTTGCTGAGAATCTTGCGTGTGCCAAAATGCCATATCATATTTATGAATTTGACGGCGAACACTTGTCTCATCTTAATGATTTTGCGTTTGACCTTGCAAATGTATCCTTTGAAGAATGCCCTGAGTTTTATCGCGACAGTAAAGGCAACTTGCGCCAGTGCGCCAAAATGTTCTACAAGTTATGCATCAATGGTGCCGATTCAGTAGTCCTTAAAACTATGCGCACCGAAGTCCGTTGGAAAGGTAATATTCACGCTGCTGCCCCGCAATTTCAAATGCACGAAGTATAAATAAGGGAACTCGTCTATGTTTTGCCAAAGGCAAAACAACGGTGCCACCTTTGGTGGCACTTATGCCATTATGATCCCATACTTTACGATACAAAAAAAAGAGAGGCAATTCATTATTAACAAATTCTGTTTGTAACCTATTTATAATATGTTATACAATCGCAACACATTATTTATGACAAAGTGCACTACATCCACATTTACGGCATTGCCAAATTGCTTATATGCTATGTGGTCGTTTTCACACATTATAAAATCATCTGGAAAAGATTGTAATCTGGCGCATTCGCGCGGGGTTATGAATCTTTTTTCCTTGGCATATATCGGCGTCTGCACTATTGCCACCAAAGTCGGGAAATAATCCGTCTTTTTCACTCTTATTCCCGATTGACGCATCTGTATGAAATAGTTGAATATGCTGTCATTTTCCTTTTTGACGCCTGCCTGCCATTCCAGTTTTCCATAAATCTCCTTTTTTGATAACAGTGCCGCGTGTTGCTCGCGCCACGCATCCCAGTGCGCCTTGTATTTCTGATATATCGGTTTGTTTTTCGTGATATACTCGCGCCGCCATGCAGCAAGTTCCGCAAATTCAGTCTCCGAATATGTCTTGCCAAATTCATTACAGAGAATCGTTGGACTCATACTCTGCCCCGTTTCCATCTTTTGCACCATCATATCCCACACACTCAGTATTGCCTCGTCGTCTTTTGATATTCTGTATTTTGCCGTTTTTGCGGGGTCTTTCTCAAATATTGCCTCTACATTAATGGGCACATTTGGCAAGGGGAAATCCAACGATTTTGTCGGGTCATACAGGTCATTGCGAATACAGGTAAATATGACGCGCTCGCGCTGCTGTGGCACGCCCAACTGGTGCGGACTCAGTTCAGTTATGTGTGCGGTGTATCCGGTTTCGCCAATTCGGCGCATAATTTCTGCAAACACTTTGCCGTCGTCGATGGTCTTAATGTGTTTCACATTTTCCAGAAATAGGAATGACGGGCGCTTGAGCGCCGCGATGTCCAATATGTATTCGTAGAGTCTGCCGCGCTTGTCGTCGAATCCCTTCTTCTTGCCGGAGTTGCTGAATGCTTGGCAATTATGGACACACACATTTTCCACAATATAACTATTGTCTGTTTCCACCTCGAAATTATATACAGGTGTATTTGTGGTTTCGACTGTTGTTATTTTAAATGGTGCATACCACACATAATTTCCCTCTATGAATGATGATGTGCCAAGTTCTGTTTCATTTATTATATTTTCATCTGTTATGGTTATTATTTGTCCCAGTTTTAAATATAATCTCTGTATTCCATATTTCACAGCATTTGTGGATGGCGTATTAAATCCATCTGCCTTTAAATATCCATTAATGAATTCCTGTATGAACTCTATTGGCGCATCTTGCACCCATTCCGGTATTTGGTTTCCAAATGTATTTATAAATTCAGACCATTCTGTTTTGTTTAATTCTGTTAGACCATTGTTAAATTTTTTAAATACATTATCATCAATTATGAATCCTCTGCCGACCCAATAACCCATCATAAACCAGTGCAATGCGTTATTAATTTGCACTGATTCATAGTTTGTTATTTCTGGTATAATTGCATTTGTGTTAATCACCATTCCAAAATAATCATCTGTTGTAATTGCATTTGCAGGTTTCCACTGTGGTTCTCCTGATCTTTCACGCACATAAAATGGATGTTCTTCGGTTGCTACTATTAACTCAGGATGATATTTTATGTCTAATTCAAATAATTTTCCTGTGTAGTTTTTCTGTTGCAAATTCAATATGTTTCTAAAACTTCCAGTGTGCGTTAGCAATTTGTCTGTTAATTCCACTGTTTCAATAGATTTGTAACCAGTGTTTGTTAAAACTTTGGTGCCTGCCACAAAACACGGAAACCCCGCACAAAGCACATCGAAGTCTGGGATCTCTGCAATATTCACCCTTGTGATGTCTGCGTGCGGTTTTAATCCATAGTTTTTTTCATAGGTTTCGCGACACTTCTCGTCAATGTCACAAGCAAATACACAGGTGCCATTAAGACGCTTAAGTGCTTGATGAAATCCGCCGATGCCGCAGAATAAATCAATAAAGGGCAAACCTACGGTTAAGCGTCCACCCTCCGGGTGGCGCGACGCTAAGCATCCTTCGGATGCGACACATCCCACTTTGTGGGATGATAACTGCCCTTCGGGCAAGTCAGTCCCATGCCCTTTCCCTTCTGCATTATCCTGTGTATTATTCTGTGTATTATCTTCTGTATTATCTTGTGTTTTCTCTGTTAATGTTGTTTCAACCTTAACTTTAGCACTATTAATCAGACTCACCAATTCTGCCTTTGTTTTCGATTTGCATTTTGTTATATTTAGTTCTTGACATTTAATCAAGAGTTCGTCTTTTGTCAATTTCATTAAATCCATTTTTTCTTTTGTATATCATTTGTCATTCTGTTTCTTCATCAATTTTTCTGAAAATAATATATATAATAAAATGTCTGACAACAAAACTAGAAAAATTCGGGGTGGGGCAGTTCAGAAAAATGCTGCCATTTTCATTTTTGGGTCAAACCAAATATCCACTCAATATAATACTGACCCCAATTTTGCTGAAAAGGGAATTATACACGTGACCGATTCTGATGCGATCGGTTCAATTAGAGCATTTGGCACAGATGTTGCAAATATGTTTGGTGCAAAAGGGTTTGACAATTCCATTATTGATGTTGCTCGCAATAAAGCACTTGTTAAAATGACCTCCCTTCTTACCAGTAAACAAAAGGTTTGTGGTTTAAGAATGGAAATTACGCAGTATCCTCAACTTGTTTTTGTTCATCTTTACGGAACTTTACTTGAATCTAAAAATTGATCTCACTTAGTGTTCATATTTTCATCATTTTATAAAATTCATATTTATAAAATGTCTAATAATTTATATTGTTTAACTCATCAAGACAAACCTTGTCTTCTGTCGTTTGAATGTTCTAATATGGATTCGCACACCATTTCAAACAAGATTATTGAGCATTTTACGAATCTAGATTATCACTGTATTATGCCTGATTATAATGTGTATGATTATTTATTTTGTGGCGATTCCAACAACATTCGTTGTTATCTATTTAAACCCGATGATTGTCAAACAGATGAAATTACCGTGTGTCTAATTCCTTCTGTTAGAGATTCTTCTACATATCAAATATTTTCTTGTTTGCGTGATTCTTTTAGATGCAAACCAAATCATTCGCACAAAATTGCCAATATGTCTGCACTTGACATTCTTCTTAAATATTATTAATTGACATAAATACATTTTACTTTTTATACAAGTTGCGCAATGATTCTGTTTCTATTCTTATTTTTTATTCCCACATATTTGGGCGAAAGTTTGTCATCAAGTTGTCCAAATTCATATCAGTGGTTTAAGAATTCTGTGTCAATGCGTTTTTTGACTATTGCATCTTTGCCGAGTTTTCCATCGTCTTTATACAGGATGTATTCATCGTCTGTGTTTGAACGCAACTGTTTTCTTTCGAATAATGAGGTTTCCAATTATTTGATTCATTCATCAAAGGTGTCTGTGTATTCTAATTTTTTTACACCTGTGTCCAATAATGTGATTTGGAGCAATTCAATTGCAAAATCATATTCTTATAGATTTGTGTCCAACAATTATTTGCATTCTAGAAGTGCTTTATATTCAAACAGTCATTGCTATGGATCATACAGTAATTATTTTATTCCTTCGGGGGCAAACACTTGCAGCATATTGTCTTCTGTAGAACCTTCCACGGAACCTTCCACGGAACCTTCTTTAAGTCCTTCTGCAAATCCTTCTGCAAATCCTTCTTTAAGTCCTTCTGCAAATCCTTCTTTAAGTCCTTCTGCAAATCCTTCTTTAAGTCCTTCTGCAAATCCTTCTTTAAGTCCTTCTGTAGAACCTTCCACGGAACCATCGTCTATGCCTTTTGCAGATTCATTTTTATTATTTGAAACCACAATTTCTCTATCGGGATTGTCCGAACCTTATCTTGATATTAATTCACAAAATGCCATCATTGTTGCCATTGCCGTTTCTGCCAATGTCAGCAAAAAACAAATTAAGTTTGTCAATCAAATATTAAAACACGCATATTTAGGTTCTAAAAAAATACAATCATACACATACGACATTGACGCCATCACAGAATTCAATATTCCTGTTGTAGGAAACCCACAAATTTTATATGTTCAACTCACGACAGATGTTGCAAATTCCATAATGAATGGAAATTTTAACACTTTTTTGACATCTGCCTCTATTGCCTTGAATGCAACATCCACCCAAAATGCATTTTCAACTGGCATCTCATTTGCTCCTGTATTACCATCAACGTCTCCCTCATCATCTCCTTCACTGCGTTCTCACATTTCCCCCAATAGAGATAATACAAATAAAATAATATTTCTTGTATTGGTATTTTTAATTGTTATTACCACGGTCATTGTTTTTCTAATTTTGCATTTTTGCAAGGTCCAATCACAAAGTGTTCAATACATTATTGTGGAAATAGATAATATATGAAAACTCTTCAAATATCATTATTAATTCTATTTGTCATTGCCGTTTTTTTATTTTTTTCACATCAGAGATTCTTTGAAAATTTTGAATCATTTAATCAATCCTATATGACCACTTTAGAAACTCATTCCAAAGAAAAACATTTCCCTTTCCGTTATTTTACCGATGAAAATAAAAAAATAATTCCTGTTGTTGCCGTCACTTCATTCTTTCGCGATGATGATGCCAAAAAACTATTCAAAGAATATCAAAAAAATGGCATCTCTGTCATTGGGATAACTGCATACAAATCATTTCCAAATAAAATAAAAGACGGCACTGCAGATGACTACACCGGCGATCAAGATTTTGATTATGTAGGCAAAATCAAAAACTGGTTATGTTGTTTTAATGATCCTTCTCATTATGGGTTTACTGATTTTAATAATACCATTAATATCAGCGAATCCGATTTTTACGATGCCGAAACAAATTTATCCACACAGAAGAAATATGATGTCATCTATAGTTGCCCCGATGATGATGAAAATTCGTGCCCCAAAGACGGTTGGAACGCCGTCAATCGCAATTTTGAACTTGCTAAAAAATGCTTCACAATAATGATTCGCGACTTCGGTCTTAATGTATTTGTAATTGGTCGCACCAAATGTGGTCTCGAAGAAAAATATGGAGACCGCATTCAAACAGTGGGTTTTCTACCGTGGGACCAGTTTCAACAAAAGTTGCGTGAATCTCGCATATTATTTGTTCCCAATATTGCCGATGCATCGCCGCGTGTTATTGCCGAAGCAATGACTAAAAATGTTCCTGTATTAATGAATAGAAAAATTTTGTGCGGATCCAAATATGTTGTTGATGAAACTGGTGAATTATTTACCGACGAAACCGATGTTGCCGATGCTTTGCAAAAGATTATCGGAGGCAATAAAACTCCGCAAAAATGGTGGAGCAAAAATTATAGTGAACAAAAATCCGCAACTCTTTTGTGCGATTTTGTTAAAAAATCGTTTCCGAACCAATTTTCAGACATTAAAGAAATACATTTTGTATTGTAGATTCTCTATTGTTTTCGTGTTTTTCTTCTGTGTTTTCGGGTTTTTCTTCTGCCACCGCTAGATTTTCCGGTTGCTGCCTCGTAATTGGGTTTTGCACCGCGCAATATAGACAACAATTGCTCTCTGGCAATTATTCTGTCTAAATCATTTTCAACTGGTTCATTCAAGTCAATTTCGTCATTTGAAACATTCGAGTTCTTTTTTCTATCTGTTTTTATTTTCTTTAATGATCTTCTGACACTTCTTTCCGATTTTGTTCTGCTCTCCGATTTTGTCATTTTTATATAATTATGAAATATTATTTTTATACCCGTCACAAACCATTTAGAAATTTTCTATCATATTTTATGATAGAAAATGGCACACCAGTTTATTGAACAAAATAACCAGAATTTACTATGGAAAATTATCAACTGCACTCCACAAATTGTTAGTTTTTTTGGCAATGCTGCCCCTGGCGATAAAGAACGATGGTTCAAACAAGTCATCAAACACGTGTATGATGATAATGTTTCTAACCGACAAGGAACATCTTTGCGCGACCTTAATAAAATTGCTATTGATTTAATGGTTGAATTAATTAAAAAAGCGCAAGCACAAGCACAAGCACAGGCACAAGCACAAGCACAAGCACAGGTGCAAGCACAAGTCAACCCTATATCTTCTGCACCACCCTCTATGGAAACCCAATTTGAAATGCGTCGCAAAGAATATGAAAATATGACCAAAAAAACTGTTCCCACACCTAGTTTCACAGAATCCATAAAGGATGAAGCAATTAGCGACATTGGGTCTGCCGTCAATGACTATATGAAACAACGCAATATGGATGTCAAAATGTTTTCACCTCCACCCCCAAAGGGGTCCGAACATGTCGCGATAGAGATTGAAGAAATTGATAGTAACTTTTCTGCAAAAAAAGTGAGTTGGGGTAATAATGTTGAACATCATTATAAAGAAAACACAGAATCCTCTATCGCCTCTCTCACAGAAACCATCGCCACACTTTCAAAAAAAATAGATGCACAAAATGAACTTCTTAATTCTATCCTTGAAAAACTCTCCAACAATGAAAAACATATAAATAATTAATGACCATTTTATATATCTCTGTATGAATACCTTGTTTGAACACACCATCTACATTAATCTTGAACACCGCAAAGACCGTCTTGCACACGTCCAAACCGAATTGGCAAAATTGGACATTCCCAATAGAGGCGTGCGATTCAATGCCGTGAAAACTACCAATGGCGCCATCGGTTGCACCATTAGTCATATCAAATGTTTAGAACAAGCAAAAAAACAGAATTTGCCGCAGGTTTTCGTGTGTGAAGATGATATTTGTTTTAAAGACCCCGCCCTCCTTCTTGAAAACACTGCCAAATTTAATAAAATTTTTGAAGATTCTTGGGATGTTCTTATTATTGGTGGTAATAATTTGCCTCCTTATTCGCAATTTGGCAATTTCTGCGCCAAAATCACCAACTGCCAAACCACCACCGGATACATTGTCAAACAACATTATTATGATACTCTCATTTCCAATTTTCGCGAAGGTCTTTCTCTATTAATGGAAAATCCCACAAAAAAATCCAATTATGCAATTGATATCTATTGGAAACACCTTCAAACAAATGACCGTTGGTATATTATCTTGCCTCTAACGGTTTTTCAACTTGAAGGTTACAGTGATATAGAAGAACGCGATACTGATTATCGTGGTCTTATGTTAGATATGGATAAAACTTGGTTCCGTCCAAAATAATATTTATTTATTCCTTTTCATTATCTGTCTCGTCGGCAGCACTTTCAGATTCTTCCGCGAATTCAACCTGTTTCTTCTCTTTTAAAAAAGGGATTTTGTCCATCAACGCAGGAGGCAATAATTTCATTTTTATACCAACTACCAATAGAACTGCCATTAACACAACAAATATAATAATGTTATTCATCGAGAATAGGTCATTCAAATCCACGATTTTTCCTAAAGAATCCGCGATGCTCATATTCTCGCAAATATCCATTTTTACCGACATTATAGATTGTTTGAAGATATCATTATATTATTTATTTACGCAACAAATAATATAATAACTATTTATCTATATATTTCACACAATGATTGCTTTTGACACCAATGCGCCACCGGAATATCTTTCCACCAAAATCAGTGTTCGCCCTTCAAACACCAATGTTATCATTAGCACCTGTTTGAAATTTGGTGAAACTGACTCCCAACTCATACAAAATGCATTGTCTTCTTATGCCAATGTTGATGCTATTGTTTTCATTTTTTTAGTTACAGACAATTCCGATGTGTTTTGGGTTCCCGACAATGTGCGTTTTTATAGAACCAGTTTGCTAAAATCTCAAAATGTCAAAAACGAATTCATATTACCTTATGTGTGGGAATGTGAAAAAATGCCTTTTGAACCTTTATGCAAAATAAATAAACCCATTGTGGGATTTTGTGGTCTCGTTTCGCAACATCGGATTGCAACATTGCAAACTATCTACGATTCACCACACATAACATCAAACTTTGTTTGTAGAAACCTATTCTGGGGAGGCAGACCCCACGCCCACGATTTAGTCAATGATTTTTTAGAAAATATTAAAACTTCTCATTTTACTGTTTGCAATAGAGGTGCCGGCAATTTCTCTATGAGATTCTATCAAACACTCGCCTGTGGAAGAATTCCGGTTTTGCTTAATACAGATATGATTTTCCCTTTTGAAGATGTGATTGATTGGCACTCCATCATTGTTATTGCCGATTCTAATGAATCATTGGTTGAAAAAATCCTCTATTGTTGGAATACCCGAGACATAATTTATATGCAACAAAAATGTAGATGGGTTTTTGATGAATATTTCGCCAAATCTAATTTTTTTGACAAGATTTTTGATGTTTTTTAAGAGTTTTGTTGCGCACTGGATACATTTTGCGATTTTTATAGGTTTGTTCTTTGGGTGTCTGAACTATTACAGGTCGTTGTCCATTAAAATATAAATATTCTCGCACATGATACATTATTTTTCTTGTTATTTCATTGTCGCATTCTATTTTGTATGAACCTCTATTGCTCTGACCAGTGCAATGTTCTTGCAATTCCATTTGCAACACCCCTTTGTCAATGTGCGCAATAGAGACCGGCACATTTTCCATTAAACGCATTATGATTTCTTGTTTTGTCATTGAATGCACATAAGGACGCGGTTTCACATAATACACATTATCATTATACATCTGTGTGTATTTCTTGTCGTCCACAAAACACAATTCTGTGGTGGCATCCTTTATTAATGTGCATTTTATTAAATCTTCGTGTGTTTTGTTATTTGTGGTGCGCCGAATATCTATTATTCTATTTTTGATTTTAAACGCGTAAATAGTATCGTCAAACAATCCTGTGACCGAATTTATTTTGGCATTTATGTATGAAATGATGCAATCTACCCACCGTTTTCCACATTGGTTATTTGTGTATAAATAAACTTTGTGAAGCGTTCCTTGTTTCTTTTTGTATTCCAAGAATTCTAATATAGTGAGAATGCCCGGGCGCAAAAATTCTGGATACATATCCATCAGTTTATCAAATTCTGTTTGAACTAAAGTTCGTCCCAATAATTCTTCCAACACCTTATGTATCTGATTCAAATTTGTGAAATGTCCAATCGTTTCATCTAAATCAAACACAATTGCCTTTGTTTTATTTGTTTTGACGCCGACACATTCAGTGTATTGTTTTCCCACCATTATCTCTATTGGGGGATTTGACATTGTGCACACATATACATTATTTTCACATATTATGAATTTACGTTGTTAAACATTTGTACTTGTTTAACAACGAGGCATCGTCAATTATTTAAACTGATAAATATTTAAATCCGCACCCTTGGTGCTATGATTTAAATCTTTGTCAGTCACGAACCAAGAATAATGTAAATCTGCTGAGCAGATTGAATTCTTCGCTGGTTTAAACTGATACACTACTGCAATGTCTCATTTTACACCATTGAAGAATTAAAATGAGACATTTTAATTCTCCAATGGCGCGGTATCGGTAATGATTTGAAACAGAGCACCCCGCAGGGGTGCGGTTTTAAATCTTCACCGGTATAAATCTTCACCGATTTACATAATCGGATGCCATCAATATTAATTGCTCATCGTAACTTAATTTTTGATAAATTAAACAATCGTCAAACCGAATCTGTATGATAGTTCCATTCCACAATCTTATCACCAAATTTGTTCCTTCATTTGTAAATGACATATTTACTAATATGCCCCCGTTTGTCATTTTGATTTCTTCATTGTATTTTTGTATCCAACGCACGTGTTTTCCGAAATGCAATTTGTCCAATTCATCCACTAGACGATAACCTAATAATTTTTTTATAAATGCAAGTTTCTCTTTTTTTGTTATTATGTTTTCAAATTCGTCTTCTAACGATTGTTGTATTTCTTTCATAATGATCGCATTTGTTTTGTCTTGTAAATAACTATTATTTTCTTTTTGCATTTTTCGCAAAAACTCGTCCGGATCCATTTTAAACAACAATTCTGGATCCATTTTTGCCTCATTGAATATTTTTGATAATTCTTTGTCCATTATTATACTATTATAATAATGCATTTATATTGTGCTGCTTAAATCATTTTTGAAAACATTCTTCATTGTCTTGAAAAAAGATAATGCAAACTCTGTAATACCTGTGCTCATTATTATGAATACTGCCACAAAAAATATTAGATTTTTGTCTGATTCAGTTAATTGCTGACCTTCTCTAAGTGGATTGAATTTATATATTAGAAAAAAACAAATTAACAAATGCATAGCATTGCTTATTATGCGAATGTATGAAGGTAGCAAATATGAGATTCCTAAAAATACAAAAATGTATGTGACATAGGTGATGCCGATGGTGAATATGAATGCGGGTTTTTTTGCACTTTCAATGACATCATCAGTTTTTTTAATTGCATTTTTTACAGTGGATGTAGACATTTTTATAATTAATATATAGATTAGATTTACAAATATATATTATGGCAAATGAATATGCAATGACGAGGGCGCAATCGCCCTCTTGCTTCGCATTACCTATTAGCGTCGCTAAGGGCACCGAAGGTGCCCCACTCATAACCACCAAAGGTGGTTATTTATCGCTGACGCAAAAAAGGGAAGGGGTCATAGGGGACATAAGTGGCACCTTCGGTGCCACCGTCGTTCCACCTACGGTGGAACTTACCGTAGGTTTCCCTATAAGGGAAGGGGTCGAAAGGGAAGGGGTCATAGGGGAAACCGTAGGTTTCCCCATTTTCCCTATAATACACAAATACAGCATTATAGAAAAAATAGGGAAGGGTGGGTTTTCAACTGTGTATAGGGGTGAACACATACATACAAAGAAGTCCATAGCATTGAAAGTCGGTGTGGGGTGTGGGAGAGAATCCAAGATAATAAGATATTTGGGAGGAATTGAAGGAATACCATTGCTGCATTGGTATGGAAAGTATGGAAGCAAAGAATGCATAGCAATGCCATATTATGAAAAATCAATAAGGGGAGAAGTCATATGCAAAGAGAGAATGAAAGAACTGATGCAAATAATGAAATGGATTCACGACAAGGGAATCATACATTGTGATATAAAAATAGACAATTTTATGATAGATGATAAAGGTAAAATAGTATTAATAGATTTTGGTTTAGCAAGACCATATATAGATATGAAAACTGGAAAACATATTCCAAATACAAAAAATAATATTCCAATAGGAACAAGGGAATATATGAGTAAATATGTATTGGAGGGCAATCGACCGTCAAGACGAGATGATATGATATCGTTAGGAGAAGTGATAAGAAGGGTGGGTGTGGGTGTGGGTGTGGTGGAGAGGTATATGTTGGAGATGTATAGTAAAGAATATGAAGAAAGACCGGAATACGAGG
>JACCEC010125425.1_pt1 | contig 53218 bp, 49 predicted proteins | sample 7450121 | NCBI WGS metagenome assembly JACCEC01 (sample SAMN15323455, study PRJNA562643) | freshwater metagenome | isolation source: river surface water | place: USA:Blue River Watershed | collected 2017-08-18
GTAGGCCCGAAGTCCCAACACGCCGAGTGCGGGCAGCACCACCGTTTCAAAGAAAACGTTATGCACCTGAGCAAACCAGGCCGATACAACATCCATCATGACGATCCCTTTGGTAACGCGGTGGCCGGAGTGATGGGCATGAAACAAAATCCGCGGGATTTGAGTCCGGCAATCAACGGATCCAGCATCGGCGCATAGGGCTGGGCACGTGACCAGATCCCCAGGTGGGCCATCAACACATCACCGGCACGAATGTCCCTCAGGGCTTTATCAAGCAGCATCGGATTCGGATAGCGATCGCTGGGCAGTTCGTCTCCGAGAAACCCCGCGGGACTCCAGTGCACGTGACGCCAGCCACAAGACTGTGCGGCGGCCATGGACCGCGGAGTTGTGTAGCCGCCGGGAGCACGCCAGATCGGATCTAAAACCCGGCCCGTGATCTCCGCGAAACGACGATCCACCCGCTGCAACTCCTGACAAAACTGCTGTGGCGTCATGCCCACTACCCTTCCGGCATCCTCGTGATACTGGGGACGATAACGAATCACATCACCGCTGGCGCTCAGAATGCGGCCATGACGCCAGGTGTGAGACCCGAAGGCATGGCCCTCGCGCACACGGGCGCGCCAGTAGTCGGCCCACGAATCATCCAACACGTAATCGCCACGAAAGGTCTTTTCATGGGCAATGAAAAACGTGGCCTTTACGTCGTGCTTGTTCAGGATCTCGGCGATCAGTGCGGCGCTTTGCATTCCGCCGGTGTCCAGGGTCAGGTACACCGGTTTATCGCAGGCGTGAACCGCCGAGCCCGCCATGATCCCGGCCAGAATCCCGTGGGCAAACCGGGCCGCATATCGCCGCACCGCGCCGCCGAACCGATCGCGTGATGGGTTAAAGAAGCCCGGCCCGATCATGAACGTATACCCCGTGAGGAGAACGGCCCACCTGAATGCGCTTGACCACCTTGGATTGATCCAGATCGACCATGGAGACTGAGCGTATCCAACGTTGTGTGACCCATAACTGTTTACCGGATTTGTGCATCTCCATGCAATCGGGCCCGCCAGGAACCGCCACTTCCTGCTGCACCTTGAGCGTGCCCATGTCAATGCGGGAGATGGTGTTGGCGACACGGTTCGAGACCCAGAGATCCCGTTTGTTGCCATGGTTACGGAATGCATGGGCCCCCTCGCCCGTGGCGATGCGCTGAACCACCCGCGGCGTCTTGCCGGCACCGGTCGCGGGATCGATCACGGCGACGTGATCAGCCCCCATCACACCGACAAACAGCAGTTTTGAGTCCGGCGAGATGGCAATACCGGCCGGCAGCTTGCCCACCGGAATCCGCCACAACACCACCAGACGTTGCAGATCAATGGCCACCACCTCATCAGAGTCCTGCAATGTGCAGTAGGCGATCCGGCTGTCGGACGAAAAGATTAAATGGCTGGGCGTCTTGGCCAGTTCGAATCGCGCCAGACCCTTCAGGTTCAACTTATCGGCATGGCCCACCCGTCGATACACGTCGACGTGATTCAGCCGATTGGCGCAGGTCACAAAGAAATTCTGATCGGGAGAAAACCCCAAGTGATACGGATCGGCCACGCCTTGCATGGACATCTCCACACGACCGGTCTCGGGATTAATAAAGGTGAGCGTATCCGATACGGCATTGCCCACCACCACGTGGCCATTGTCTGGCGTGGGATAGAGATGATGCGGCTCTTTGCCCGTGGGCACACGACCGATCACCTCGTGGCTGACCGGATCAATCAGCGAGAGGTCGGCATCCCGGGAGTTCAACACCACAATCGGATAGGCGACCGTTCGCTGCGCGCGCAGGGCCGCCGCCGGCCACAGACCGGACAGCGCGGCGACAGACGCACTCGCCGCCGAGGCCAGCACCGCCCGACGTTGATCCAACAGTTTAGGGTTCATGCAGGCATTATCGCGTGAATCTCACAGGCCATTCTGAATCGTCAACCAGGTCTTTTGAAGACGCTTCACCGATACCGGAACAGGTGTTTTCAATTCCTGGGCAAACAGCGCGACCCGGCACTCTTCCAGCATCCATCGAAACTCGCGCGCCGCCTCGGCCATCTCGCCGCGTACGGTGGCGGCCCAACGCCAGAACGGCTGCTCAACGGTGGCCATGTCCCGCATCCAGCGGGCATCACGCGCAGGATCCGAACGGCATTTATCCGCCCGCACACCGATGGCCTTCAGATAACGCGGCAGATGGGCAAGACGCTCAAAGGGTGTGGCCGTGAGAAAGTCGCTGGGCATCAACCGTTGGAGCTGCTGCTCGACATCGGCGTGGGTGGATGTAAATGCCCGAATGGTAGGCGACTTGCGCATGACGGCCGAGTAGTCGGCCACGATGGCCGTGGCCAAGCGCAGCACCTCCTGGCCGACCAGGAGCACCCTCGATCGCCCGCGTTGAACACGCCCCTCGAACTCCTCGTCAGACGACGGCAGCCCATCGGAGAGAAACACCCGGACCATCGTCACCGCACGGACCTGCGCGGCCAATCGGTCCAACGACCCCAACGGTGCGAACTGCAACCCCAACTCGCGCCGCGATTGCAACTCCTTTTCCAGGGCCTTTAACGGCTCCTTGCAGGCCACGGCAAACCGCTCGACCCACTGCTCCTGCGTCAGGCGACCCTTGGCCGCCAGGGCCTGCTGAGGCGACATACCGAGCGCCGACTGCACGGCGTGCAGATCCCGGCCCTCGGCCAGCTGACGGCCATGGGCATCCAGCACGCGGATATTCATCCGGCAGTGCGGACTCACGCCGTCCACTTTGATCTCATCGCGGCGTACCGTCATACCGGTTTCCTGGGCGATGTCCTGAATCAATGCAGAAATGAGCGGCACCGCGCCGGCTTTGGACTGCCAGCGTTCACAAAATCCACTCGCATACTCCGGCAGGGGCACGCAATGCCGGCGCAGTTTCTGGGGCAGGCCTTTGAGCAAGGCCTGGATTTTTTCTTTCAGCATGCCCGGAACCAGCCAGTCGATCACCTGAGCGTCGACCTCGGCCAGGATCTCGGGGGATACGATGGCGGTCACGCCGTCGCGTGCACCGCCAGGATCAAAGTGATAGTCGAGCGCCACGACCGGGCCATCGGGATCACGGGTCACGGCCAAGGTCTTGGGAAACTGCTCGGTGGTGATACCGGCCGCCTCGTGCCGCATCAGATCCTCTTTGCGCAGACACAGCACATCGGCGTTCTGGACGCTTGCGGATCGATACCAGGTCGTCAGGCTATCGGCGTCCATGACCTCCGGCGGCAACAGACGATCGTAAAAGGCAAACAGGAGTTCGTCATCCACCAGAATATCCGGTCGGCGCGACTGATGTTCGAGCTGCTCCACTTCGCGGATGCGTTTCTGATTGACGGTGAAAAATCGCAGCGTGCAGTTCCAGTCACCTTCCACCAAGGCCTGACGAATAAAGATCTCCCGGGCCTCGCGATGCTGCTGCGGCCCACGACTGGACCAGGCGATGCGACGGCGCTGATAAATGGTGAGTCCATAGAGTGTGGCCCGCTCATACCCCACCACGCGCCCGGATTTCTTTTCCCAGTGGGGATCGCTGATGCTGGTTTTCAGAATATGGGCCCCGGCCCGTTCGATCCATTCCGGATCAATGGCGGCGATCGTGCGCGCAAATAGCCGAGAGGTCTCCACCTGCTCCGCTGCCATCAGCCAACGCGGTGGCTTCTTGGCCAGGAGTGAACCTGGCCAGATCAGAAACTTCACATCATGACAACCCAGCCATACGGGCTCCTCCGGGGCCTTGCATCCGATGTTCGATAACAGCCCCGTCAGGATCGCCTGGTGCACGGCCGATGGCGCAGCAGGCTGCTCGTTGATGCGCCAGCCCACTTCCTTGCACCACTCCTGAAATTGTTGAACCACATCTCGCCACTCGCGCACTCGCAATGGCGATAGATACTCGGCGCGCATGGCCTGATCGAATTTGCGATTGGACTCCTTGGCCTCCCAGAGACGATCGACATGCTCCCAGAGTTTGAGTATCGCTAAAAACTCACTGTTCGGATCCGCGAACCGTGCATGGGCCCGATCGGCCAGTGACGCGGCTGTTTCGGGACGCTCACGCGGGTCCTGAGTGGACAAAAAGGCGCCGATCACCAGCAGTTCCCGACTGGCCCCTAAGGCCTGCGCCGCCACCAGCATGCGTCCGATGCGCGGATCCACCGGAAATCGCGACAGGGTCCGCCCAATGGGAGTGAGATCACCGCGCTCATCCAGCGCATGCAACTCGCGCAAGACCGTCAGTCCATCGGCCACGGCCTTTCCGGACGGCGGATCGATGAACGGAAATTCACGAATGTCAGGCAGGCCCAAGGCCTTCATGCGCAACATCACCGCCGCCAAGGCACTGCGATGAATCTCGGGATCGGCAAAGGCAGGCCGCTGGGCAAACTCGGCTTCATCATAGAGCCGAATGCACACCCCATCGGCCACCCGACCGCAACGCCCCATGCGCTGATTGGCCTGAGACTGGGCAATCGGTTCGATCTGCAACTGCTCCACCTTGGCGCGATACCGATAGCGTTTCACGCGGGCCAGGCCGCTGTCCACCACATAGCGGATATCCGGCACGGTCAATGACGTCTCGGCCACATTCGTGCTCAACACAATCCGACGTCGTCCCGAGCGCCGAAACACCCGGTCCTGATCGGCCTGTGAGAGCCGCGCGTACAAGGGCAGGACCTCCGCGGCCATTTTTCCGGAACGCGCCAACAGGCTCTGTGCCGGTCGGGCCGACAGCTCATCGGCCACGGCCCGGATCTCCCGCTCGCCTGGCAGAAACACCAGAATGTCTCCGGGGCCTTGCCCACTCCAATCCCGTTCGCACTCCTCGATGCCCGCCACCACACTCTCGACAAGATCCTGATCGGTGGACAACGGCGGCCGCCAACGCACCTCGACCGGGTACAAGCGGCCCGAGACTTCAATGACGGGGGCGGGACGGCCGGCCTGACCAAAGTGCTCGGCGAACCGCTGTGCATCGATGGTGGCCGACGTGATCACCACCCGCAGATCCGGACGTTTGGGGAGCAGATTTTTCAGATACCCCAGAAGAAAGTCGATGTTCAGGCTGCGCTCATGGGCCTCATCGATCAGGATCGTGTCGTAGGCCAGCAACATCGGATCGCGTTGGGTCTGGGCGAGCAAAATACCGTCGGTCATCAGTTTGACGGGAATGCCCGGACGGGAACGATCGTTAAACCGGATCTGATAGCCCACCGCCGCTTCCGGCTCATTGCCGCACACGGACCCCAGTTCCTGCGCAATGCGCTTGGCCACGGACACGGCCGCCAGCCGACGGGGCTGGGTGTGGCCAATGGATTGACCGCCCTGGCCCCGACCGAGCGTCAACGCGATCTTCGGCAGTTGGGTGGTCTTGCCCGAGCCGGTCTCACCGCAGACGATCACCACCGGATGTTCCTGGATCGCCCGCGCGATCTCGTCCCGGCGGGCACTGACCGGGAGTGCTTCAGGAAACTCAATATGCATCGGGAAAATTATAATCAGCCGATGAAAACCTCTGCCCTTGCCAAGACCGCCGTTCGGCCGGACACCGGCCCCGATGCCATGCCGATGTCCCACGCGCTGGATTTCGTGGCCTGGCTGCGATCCGTTGCACCCTATATTCACGCCTTTCGGAACAAGACATTTGTGATTGGTTTTCCAGGCGAACTGGTCAAGGCCGATCGGTTGGAAAGCCTCGCCCATGACGTGGCCTTGTTGGCGGCCATGGGCATGCGCATTGTGCTGGTCCATGGCAGTCGCCCACAGGTGCAGGAGCAGCTCACCTTGCGCCATATCGAAAGCCAATTCGTCAATGGGGTACGCATCACCGACAAGCCCTCACTGGAATGCGCCAAGGAGGCCTCCGGTGAACTGCGCCTGGACATTGAGGCAGCCTTCTCGGCAGGATTGCCCAATACGCCGATGGGCAACGCACGGATCCGGGTGATCAGCGGCAACTTTGTCACGGCACGCCCTGTGGGCATCGTCGACGGCGTGGATTTCGAGCATACCGGCATTGTCCGTAAGATCGAGTCCGAGGCGATTCGTCATGCCTTAAACAGTGGTGCGCTCGTATTGTTATCACCGCTTGGTTTTTCGCCCACCGGCGAAGCCTTCAATCTCTCCATGGAAGATGTCGCCGCGAGCGTGGCCATCAGCCTGGATGCGGACAAGCTGATCTTCATGACCGACGCGGATGGCGTACCGGCAATTCACGGCGAGCGCATTGCCGAGATCTCGGAAGAAGACGCGGAACAATACATTGCCCGCGGGAGCCTGCACCAGGACGCGAGCTTCACGCTGCGCCACGCACTGCGTGCCTGCGACGGCGGTGTGGAGCGTGCCCACATCATTCCATTTGCACAAGATGGCGCGCTTTTACTAGAACTCTTTACCCATGATGGCATCGGCAGCATGGTGGTGGAAGAAACACTCGAGGCCTTGCGCCCCGCCACCATTGACGATGTGGCGGCCATTGTGTCGCTGATTGAACCGCTCGAATCCGACGGTACCTTTGTCCGTCGCGGTCGCGCCAAAATCGAACGCGACATCGATCGGTTCACGGTGATCGAACACGATGGAGTGATTTTCGGATGCGCGGCGCTCTACACATTCAGCAAATCCTCCACGGGGGAGCTCGCCTGCCTGATGGTCAGACCCGAGACCCAGGAAAAAGGCGACGGCGAGCGGTTGCTAAAAAGCATTGAGCAGCAGGCACGGCAGGCAGGATTGAAGAGCATTTTTGTGCTCACCACGCGCACCGCACACTGGTTCTTAAAACGCGGATTTAAGGCCGGCAGCGTCGAAGAGCTGCCAAAGTTGCGCAAGGAATCCTACGACTGGGCACGAAAATCCCAAGTCCTCATCAAGTCTCTGGTCTAGACCCGCTGGCGAGAATTGTTCGCCATCCCTGATCCAGGGTCGTAGTCGATATCAGTCCTGACGATCCGGGGTGATCGTGCGCGAGAACGGTCCGCCGCCAATACCACTGAATTCCGCCAGAATCATCGGGGCCTCGTCCGGTTTGCGGTGGAGTCGATCCATCACCTGATCGGAGGCCTGAATTAATCCATCGATGTAATCGGCTGCTTTGCAGTCGCGATGGGCAAACTGCATATGCCAGTCCTGGAATAAACGCACAGGAATCGAGGTGTCGGCCAGGACTTGAATATCGTGATGGCGCGGGTCTTGTCGAATCGAATTCCAGACGCGCTGCAGGGGCAGGTTCGGGCCTTCAATCCACTGAAAGAAGGCGCCACGGTCAAACACCAGCACTCCTGTCACGCCCTCTGCACGATTACGCGCCCGCGACCCCGCGAGCAGATACAACAGATCGAGTTCGGTGAACCCGACCGATGCCTTGCTGTGATACACAATGGTGGACAACGCCGACACGACAACTCCAATAAAGAACGTACCTTTTGAGAGTAAGTCTGATGGCGCTTAAAAGCAATTCAATTGCGTGGACTTTTGATCAATGTCAGTCTGCACTCGCACCAGATACGCATATCCACTCGCCCTCCCAACATGTCATCCCGCAAATTTGGTCTGGGACAAATGCGCCCCCATCCAGCCACAGGACCGTAACCGGATTGATGAGTAAATTGTCTTGGTCAATAAATGCAAAGCAATTTGGATAGCCGACACTGGCTAAAGACGACCGATGAGGAATATCTCCTAATTTCAAAGATACGCGCTCCGGTAGCTTCGGCACGCGAAACCGAATCGACGGCTCCGTTTGCTCAAGACAAACAATAGAAAAAAGCCGGCCAAACGTACTCCTTAACTCCGCTACTGTTCCGCCCCCCCAAGCCATGGTGAGGGTCGACGCGTCTGAACCGACAACGGATGCACCTTTTCGGAGTAACCGGTCAAGCCGGCCGTGAATGACCGGAGAAACCATCACCGTCCCATACTCCCGAGCAAGACCACCCAACGGTCTCGCGCGCCTTAGAAAAACCTGTATTAGAAGTTTTCTTGCAAGCTGTGACGCAGGTTGCTCAGGCCGAGACTCGAGCAAAGCCAACATGGTAATCAATTGGCCGAGCTCGGTACCGCCAAACTCAATTGACTCTGAGATACCCCGCTCCCGAGACTCATTTGGCACCGGTGAGTCCATCGAGGACGGTGCGCTATCGAGCAGTGCGTTTACTCCTTGGAGTAATTCGTCTAGCGTCTGGTCGATATCGGAGGTCATTATGAGGAATGATCTTATAAGACGTGTGAATTTTCGATGCTGCGCAACGCCAAACGCACGGATCGCAGATCCTGTCCGACTCTTGAAACGGGCTCTCCGAACACCTGTACGTCCGAATCCAGTAGCAGGTTCTCCACTTCTAGCTCCGACCGACTGACCGCTCCCATCGCCTGGGCAGTTGCGTCACGAAGCTTTGGTCGTTGAACGAAAAAATAGCCCAACAATAACGACCATGCGATCAACGTTCCAATCATGGAAACCGTCTGCAAAAATGACTTCACATTTACGCCGTCCGTTATCCAAGCCCGTGCAAGCGATCCCGAGACCACCCCCCACATCTGCCATGTTTCCACCAGCGAGCGCCACACATCGACGATCAGATCAACTCCTCGCCCTGCCCCATCCGCGGCTCCACGAGATAACATCTGCCAATCACCCGCCACCGGCAGCAGTGCTGCCAGACCAGCAACGACCGCAATCGTTAAAAACAAAACACTGAGCCGAATCATCCTGCCAGAAACCTATGAATGGTTTGATTACTGAAGACCACCGAGCCAGAGACATCTTTCACGTGGAGCTCAACATGATCGGCGGCTAGGCCAAATTGAACGTCGCCCCGAAATCCGAGCACAATTGCCCAGTTCGGAGAGCTCGGCACACCGTCTTTTACGGCATCCAATGGCAATACCTCGCTTTGCGGCGGGACCATTAAGACCGGCTCCGCGAGCACGATAGGGCACCCCTCTGCACTGACCAACGTCACGTGTTTCGCCACCCTAACGAGCGGGGAACAGCCCAATACCTTAGCGACACAGTCACGGGGCACGGCATAGTCTTTGCCCGCGCGCTGCAATCGTATAAATGAGTCTAACGCCATTGACTAAGAGACTTTTTCGTCGAGCAATCGCCGCAGATTCCCTTTGGCGTCACGAGTAAAGTAATGACGACGCTCAACCTGATGCCCATCGAGGACAGTCACCACGAGAGGCCAATTCTCTTCCACGAAGAACACGCCGCCATTACGAGCCGAGGGAACCACGCGCGCGAATTCTTTTCCCGTCTTAGCGGCACTCTCACGCCAATCGTCAGGCGACATCCAATCCACCCGTGGGACCACCACGATCTGCGTTTCGTTATACCGGATGTACCGCCGAAGCTTTTGAAGATCCTTGTTAGATACCGCAAGGCATCCATCTGATGCCCGTGGCGGTCGAACATGCGTGGTGGAGGGAACACCGTGAATCCAAATACCGCTGCCCGTACGCCCAGTATGATTATCGTAAGCGTTGGGGTAGTCCAGCGTCATGGCAAACTTTCCGAGAAAACCGTCCTTCCGAGGATTCTGAATCTCGAACTGAATGCGATACACCCCCAAAGGAGTTTTTTGATCCCCCTCGCGTGACTTATCCGCCCCCAAAAGGCCAATCGTTGTGTAGAAGTCGTCCAACAATACGGGCTGTCCATTACGGCTTGTAAACACGTATATTCGAGATCGACTCACGTCCGCCAAAAGCACCGGAACCTTTTTGTCAGCGGACTTTGGCATTACCACGAGATTACGCGGAAATAACCCAGTCGGAATAACGTCCAGTCGAACTTGAGCCTCCTCAAGAAGTTCACTGTCCTGACCATTAATCTCAAATGGCTTGCCCGATAAGGCCGCCAAAGAGTGCGCTTTGATCCAATGGGCGAGCCGAGACTTTGGTTCACTTTTGATCGCCAAGGATGCAAAAACCGAAGAACGATCAAGATCTCCAGCGACCAACGCCTCGGTCGCCTTGCGTAGCTCACTGTCCGCTGCACGGGATACAGGCCAAAACGACTGCGCCATCACAAATACAACTAGCCCCGCAACGCGTCGCAAACCCATCAGCGTCCCTCCTCCCGGAGAATCTTCCACACACCAGACTCCTTGACCCACACCGAGGTCTTCACAGAGTTCAATTTGGTGGTGCCCGCCTCGTATCTCTGACGAAATCTAATTTCTACCTGATCGGCGGATATCGCCTTGATCTTGATATCGGAAACCTGAACCACGATCGGGTCCGGCCGCGTTACCCGAGGTTTGCGATGGGCCACCCAGGCGTCTCGGCTCGCAAACTGCTGGGGTTGGAATCGATTCGAGTAGGAATCCAGGTACCGGTTGAAGTCCTTGTCCGACCAGGCCTTAGCCCAAGCACGTAATGCGGCAGCAAGTTCGACCTCCTCAGAGCCCGCGACAGCACGGACCGCTCCGGTCTTGTCCGATTTGTCCGCAGACGACTTATCCAGTTTCGCTGACGAAGGCGCTTCAGGTTTCGCTGACGAAGGCGCTTCAGGCTTCGCCGGCGAAGATCTCGCCGGGCTCTCCTCAGACTTCTTCGTGACGGTCGACTCCGCTTTGGCATTGACCACCGGCGGGGTTTGCGCGGGCGGAAGTTCTACGGCAGTCGCCACCTTTCTCGGCTCGACCTGCGCCACCGAGACGGTGGGCGCTTTGGCGCCAACCTCCCCCCCCTTCAGCGCCAGCTGCGGACCCGGCGGCTTTCTTCCGAGGGCCTTCGCATAAGAGATCGCCGCTTGCTGACTAAGAATTTCACGCAGATTCTCAAATGCCACAGCAGTATCCGGATTTTTCAACAGCGCGCTCTCAAGAACCTCGCGGGCCTGCTCTAGCTTACCCATCTGGGCCAATGCCTGAGCGTATTGATTGGAGAGTTCGATATCGTCCGGCACCTTTTTGAACCAAGGTTCCAGCAACTTGGCGGCGCGCTGAGGATTTTTTTCCCTTAAGGCCTCGGCAGCGCGCTGTCGATCACGTTGAACCTCCTCAGAGCCCTCGCGGGACACTGCCGCACTGGTCGGACACAACATCAGCGCCAAAATTAAGGTGGGGACGATACGTCTTTTTGTCATAGGCGCTAGTTTACTAGGCGTTCGGCCATGATTTTCGGCCCATCTGACGTGCGGCGCCAGACGAGCTCCTTGAGATCCGTGCTCTGATAACCGTCGGAGCGATAAACCTGCCGAAATCGCACGGTAATCTCTCCGGGTCCGGACTCCCTGTAATCGACGTCCTGGACCTCCACTTCGATGAACGACGCCTGGGCGATCCTGAGACGCCTCACTCCCAGATGCCGCTCCAGGCCCTCAAACCCCGTATCGTACAGGGCAGCATAAGGCTCTATCCGCCGGTCACGCCAAAACCGAACCCACTCAGACAGGGCAAGTTCCACCTGGCCACGAAATCCAACCGAGGCATCTGAGACAGACTCTGGGGTAGGTTCGATTTTGCTCTCTGCCATGCCGGCAACGCGGCCGGAGCCGGGTAACCCCTCCTCAATCCGGTCAAGGGCCAACCAAAACGCTAGGGCTAGGCCCAAGACACCGAGGACCGGGATGGCCCAGCGTCGTCGCCCAAACCCACCGGACGACTCGGGAGCGGCAAGACTGGGCAAAAGTGCGGGCGATGAGGACTCTACAAGCGCTAAGCCAGGGCGGCTCACCGGCCGATACCAGTCCTCATCTCGCCAAGCCTCGGCCACTTCCTTGTCCAAACCGAGTTCCTTGGCGACCATCTCCACCGCCTTACGGCAATAAGTTAGCGAGTGAAATGAACGGCCCGTTCCGGCCTCTATATCCAGAACGTGATTTCGAGCAACGCCCGCTGCTCGGGCGAGGGCATTGACCTCCATGCCCCGCTCCTCGCGGGCTCGGCGCAGCATGATGGATACGGCGTTCGGTTCAGGCATGAGGGGTCTCGCGGGGCCAAATGGTGTTGCCCCCGCTCACTTTATCAATGTCGCGCAGGATCGCCTCATGGGCGGCCCGCTCCTGAGGGCTGGCCCGGCGCACAATGATCTTGGATGGATCAATGGCATAGGCCGGATCCAGATCGAGATCATCGTCCTGGGCAATGGCCAGGGTGTCCTGACCCCGGGTCATGGCCATGTACACATCGGCCAGTAAACGGGCATCGAGCAAGGCCCCGTGCAGCACGCGATGATCATTCGGAATGGTGTAGCGCTGGCATAACGCATCCAGAGAGTTACGTTGCCCCGGATGCAACTCGCGGGCCATGCTCAAGGAGTCGGTGATCTTGGCCACATGCGTGGCCAACGGAGGCTGGCGCAGGCGCTGGAGTTCTTGGTCAATAAACCCGCGGTCAAACTCTGCGTTGTGAATCACCAGCTCCGCGCCTGCCACAAACCCCAGAAACTCGTGCACGACATCGGCAAACCGTGGTTTGTCTTTCAGTTGGTCCCAGGTCAGTCCGTGGACTTGGGTGGCGCCCTCATCCACCTCGCGTTCCGGGTTCAGGTAGGTGTGAAACCGCCGCTCCGTCACACGACGGTCCACGCACTCGATGCACCCGATCTCAATCAGTCGATGCCCCTCCTCCACTTTCAACCCCGTGGTCTCGGTGTCAAGCATGACCAGTCGCATACCCGTCCTTTTTCCGAAAACGATCGAATCCCACAATGACCGATGGCAACACAAACAAAGTGAGCACGGTGCCCAGCGTCATGCCGCCGACGATCACCCAGCCGATCTGGGCACGGCTTTCCGCACCCGCCCCACGTGCCAGGGCCAATGGTACCGCCCCGAGCACCATGGCTCCGGTCGTCATCAGAATGGGCCGAAGTCGCAACACGGACGCTTCGATCACCGCCTCCCGCAGGGCGTGACCCTGGGCCTTGAGCTGGTTGGTGAATTCCACAATCAGAATGCCATGCTTGGTGATCAGGCCCACCAGGGTGATGAGGCCGATCTGGCTATATACATTCAGCGTGCCGCCGGTCAACAGGAGTGCCAGCAGGGCACCCGTGATGGACAAAGGTACGGTCAGCATGATCATCACCGGATCTTTGAATGACTCAAATTGGGCCGCCAAGACCAGATAGATAAAAAACAACGCCAATACGAAGGTCACGCCAAGACTGCCCGAAGCCCGCACGAACTCCCGCATCGACCCGGATAGATCGGTGGCATACCCGGCCGTTAAATGCCGCGCGGCCGAACCCTCCAGAAACGCCAATGCCTCGCCCTGGGTATAGCCCGGCGCCAGGTTCGCCGTGATGGTGATGGCACGCCGCTGTCCGAAATGATTCAGCTGACGTGGTGCGATGGTTTCCTTCACGCTCACCAGCGCCGACAACGGCACCATTTGGGCCGAACGATTGCGCACGAAAATCTTATTGATGTCCTCGGGCGTGTTGCGGCTCTCTGCCTCCATCTGAACAATCACATCGTACTGATCGCCCTCCCGCTTAAAACGGGTCACCTGCCGACCGCCCATCATGGTCTCGATGGCTCGGCCGATGGCTTCGACCGACACGCCCATATCCGCGGCGCGTTCGCGATTCACCGCGATCGACAGTTCTGGTTTATTGAGCCGCAGGTCGGTGTCCACCCCAACAAATCCTGGGTTTTTCACCGCGTCGGCCACGATCAAGCCAACCGTTCTGCCCATCTCGACGTACGAGTCCGATGACGTGACCACAAAACCGACTGGGCGCTCGCGCACCGACTGGCCCAACGATGGCGGTGCGTTCGGAAAGGCGAGCACGCCCGGGATAGCGGCCATCTTGGGCTGAATGTCTTTAATGATCTCTAGGGTGCGCCGGTCACGTTGCGACCAGTCCACGGTGCGCAAGAACGCCACGGCCTGATCCACGGTCGGGTTTCCCGATACGACAAACACCCGATCCACCTCCGCCACGCCGCGGGCAATGTCTTCGATCTGACGGGCATACGACTCCGTGTAGTCGAGCGACGCCCCATCCGGGCCACTGATGGCCGTGAAAATCACGCCGCGATCCTCGATCGGCGACAGCTCCTGCTTCATCATCGACAGCAACACCACGCTGGCACCGGCCACCACCACGAATACGATCGCCACAGCCTTGCCCCGCGCCATGGTGGCGTTTAATCCGCGACGATAGGCATTGGTGAGCCGCTCCAACGCCTGTTCAATCCCGTTGTAGAAACGTCCGTGTTGGGTCTCGTGACGCAACAACCGCGAACACATCATGGGCGACAGTGTGAGCGCAACAAATCCCGACACGATGACCGCACCGGCCAGCGTCAGTGCGAACTCCACGAATAAACGGCCAATGCGACCCGTGGTGAAGGCCACCGGCGCATACACGGCGGCCAAGGTCAGGGTCATGGCCACCACGGCAAAGCCAATTTCTTTTGCGCCCTGAAATGCCGCCTGCAGTGGCTTCATGCCATCTTCAATATGGCGATAGATATTTTCCAGCACAACGATGGCGTCATCCACCACCAATCCGATGGCCAAGACCAAGGCCAACAAAGTGAGTGTATTCACCGAAAATCCAGCCGCCCACATGATCGCAAACGCACCGATCAGGGACACGGGAATCGTGACCAAGGGAATGATGGCGGCGCGCACCGAGCGCAGAAAAAAGAAAATCACGATGGCCACCAGCACGATGGCCTCGACAATCGTGGTGAATACCGCCTGAATGGATTTATCGATGAATACCGTGGAGTCATAGCTCACGGTGACCTGCACGCCCTCGGACCGCAGTTCCTCATTGAGAACCGGCACCAGCGCGCGAACGGCCTGGGCCAGGGTGAGTGGATTGGCCGTGGCCTGTCGGATCACGCCCAATGCCACTGCATTTTCACCATTGAATCGCACGCTGCTGCGCGCGCTCGCCGCATCAAGCTCTACCCGGCCAAGATCGCGAATCCGCACGGGATACCCGGCGGCCTGCTTGACCACGATATCGCCAAACTCGCGAGCGGTATTCAGGTCCGTGCGCGCGGTCACCGTGAACTCGCGCTGCTGGCTCTCGACACGGCCGGCCGGCAGTTCAATGTTTTGCTGACCGATGGCCGATTCGACATCGGCCGGCGTGAGTCCATAGGCGGCCAATCGATCCCGATCAATCCAGATGCGCATGGCGTATTTACGCTCGCCGTTGATGCGCACATCGGCCGCACCCGGCAGCACTTGAAGACGGGGCTTGACGATGCGATTGGCAATATCACTGACATCCAACGGCGAGCGGGTGGCGCTCGAGAACGCCAGCCAGATAATCGGATTGGCATCGGCTTCCACTTTGGCAATGACCGGTTCATCCACCGTTTTCGGCAGTTTGGCCCGCACGCGAGACACCCGATCACGGACATCGGCCGCGGCCGAGTCGGGATCTTTTTCCAGGCGAAAGGTCACCGTGATCTGGGATTGTTCGGCACGGGAAATGGAGGTGATGACATCCACAGCATCGATGCCCGCGATCGAATCTTCCAGTGGCTTGGTGACCTGGGTCTCAATCACTTCGGCCGAAGCGCCCGCGTAGGTCGTTGTCACCGTGACCACGGGGGTATCGATCCGTGGATACTCCCGCACCGACAAGCGGGTGTACGACACGGCACCGATCAGCAACACGATCAGTGACAACACCGTGGCAAATACCGGTCGTTTAATGCAGATTTCCGAGATCACCATCGCTGTGATGCCATCGCCACGCGATGATCAGGGTGCTTTCTTGTTCATCGTCGTTGGGGCTCCGCCCGCTGGCGGGGGCGCCGCGGGCGAGCCTCCCGCCGCACCGGTCGCTGCACCGGTTGCCGCCCCCGCGGTCGCGTCGACCGACTTGACCGGCACCTGCGACCCACGGATCTTGATCTGGCCGGCCGTGACCACACGTTCGTCTTTGGCCAACCCTTCCAAGATCTCCACCACCGCTTTCTGATCGACCTGGGTGCGCAATCCAACCCGCACCGGCGTGATCACCGCAACGCCATCGGTGACCTTGAACACCGAGACCTTGCCCTGGCTGGTCACCAGGGCCTCTTCCGGGATGATCACGGCATTGGTTCGGGTCTCCAACACCAGACGCACGCGAACAAACATGCCCGGCTTCAACCGTTTGGAAACATCGCGCAGCTCTGCACGCAGCAACAAGGAACGGCCCGATGCATCCACGGCGGCATCAATGGCCGTCACCCGCGCGGGAAACACGACCCCCGGGAAAGCATCGGACTCAAGCTGGACCGTCTGATCCACCCGCAGGCGCCCGGAGAGTTGTTCGGGAACGCGAAAATCGGCCTTCATCGAACTGATGTCTTCGATATTGACCAGGTCTGCGCCTTCCTTGATGTAATCGCCGACACTGATCTGCCGAATACCGATCACACCGCTGAAGGGCGCGCGCAAGGTCATCTTATCGAGGGTCGCCTGCGCCAAGGCGAGTTTGGCTTGGGCAATCTGCTCCGAGGCCTGGGCATCGTCCAATGCCGCCGCCGACAAAAACTTTTTCCCGAACAATTCCTGGGTGCGCTTTAATTTCGCAGACGCCAGGTCACGCTCGGCGCGGGCCTGCTGCACTTGCGCCTGCTGAATGCCGGCATCAAACACAATCAGCTCATCGCCTTTCATCACTCGGGCGCCATCGGAAAATGAAATGCGGGCCACACGGCCCGAGATCTCGGACTTGACCATGACGGATTCCGCCGCCCGTAAGCTGCCAATCGCGGTGACGGCATCCTGAATCGTGGCCACGCGGGACACCGCAGTATCCACCACCACCGGCCCCCCGGCCGCCTTGGGCGCGGGAAGATTGCCGGCGTTGAACCGGATCGCCGCCAGACTGGCGATGACCAACCCCGCCAAAGCCAGCACCAGAATCAGAGTACGACGGGAGTTGAATGCAGTTCTCATGAAGGGGCCGATGCCGCGTGTCCCGATAGGGTAATCGATTCAACGCCCCGATTCGCCAGCGCATCCGCACGCTCATTACCGGGATGACCCTGATGGCCGCGTACCCACTCCCAGTCCACCTGATGCCGGACAAGCTCGTGATCCAAGGTCTGCCAGAGGTCCTGATTGGCCACGGGCTTACCCGCCGCGGTCTTCCAGTTTTTGCGCTTCCACCCAAGCATCCACTCTTGGACGCCTTTTTGCACGTATTGACTGTCCGTCACGATGCGCACATGACAGGCGCGGTTCAAGGCCCGCAAGGCCTCGATCACGGCGGTCAATTCCATGCGATTGTTCGTGGTGCTGGCGGCCCCCCCGAAGAGTTCACGCTCCGCACCGCCGTATTCCAACACCGCGCCCCATCCCCCCGGGCCCGGATTGCCCTTGCAGGCCCCATCGGTATGAATGATCACCACCGAATCCGACGATTTAGGACTCATGGAACGACTCCCTGGGGTTGGACTGGGCGCGAGGCAACCCTGCCGTTGTGACCGACGAGGACGCGGCCGCGGTCCGCTGACCGGCCACCGCACGTCGCTCACGCCATCTCGGACCGATCAATTGAAGATGATGCACACGCTTGACCGCCATTAAAAAATAAACGCCACCCGCCATGGGCCACCACCGACGTCCCGCCGGATCCATCCAGCGCAATCGCTGACGCCAGCGCTCCGAGTCCAGAGGCGCAAAGTAAGCCCCGTAGGCACTTGCCCCTCCGGCACCAAGATCGAAATTTAATAATTTAAGCCAATCCTTCAACCGAGGCAGTGCAATCCAGGCATGGCCCGAGGGCGGAAAGCGTGCCACGCACCGGGATGAACGCCGCAGACGCCACAGACTGAAGGGGTTAAACCCCGTCACCACAATGCGGCCTTCCGGCAGCAATACCCGTTGTGCTTCCCGTAATAAATGGTGTGGGTCCCGGGCCACCTCCAAGGCGTGCGAGAGCACCAACAGATCCAGGCTCTCGGTCTGAAACGGCAAATCAGCGATACTGCTGACCAGTCCGCTCGGACGGCTCAGATCGGCGCTATCCTTGGCACTCTCCCCGCTCGCCGGATCGACCGCCGAACTGGGCCATACCAGCCGCGCGCGGCACTGCATGCGATTGTTGCGAAGTGCGTCAATGGGAGACGGGCTGATCTGCACGGCATGCACGCCAAAGACGTCCTGCAGCGTGGCGTCGAGCCAAGACTGCTCTTCGTGGAGCAGCGCCGCCCCTAAGGGCGTCTGGCCCCACGCCCCCCAATCATGAAAGGGATTAAGTAATGGTGTCGGTAGTTCCTGCATTTCAGGACAACTATATCTGGATCATCCGCCAAAACGACCGTTCCGCCGCCGTGGTGGTGGATCCCGGAGAGGCGTCCGGCGTGATCGCGTGGCTTGATCAGCGCGGTTGCGCACTGGCCGCCATTCTGGTGACCCATCACCACGCCGACCACACGGGAGGCATTGCCGATCTGATGGCCCACGCCATGGAACACCATCCGGAGCGTCCCCTCCCGATCATCGGCCCCGCGCGCGCGCGCATCCCCGAGATCACGAACGAAGTGCGCGAGGGTGATCGCGTTCCGATCGATGCATTGAACATTACGTTGAGCGTGCTTGATGTGCCGGGTCATACACGCGACCACATCGCGTTTTATACGGAAGATGATCTCAACGGGACCGGCCAGCCCTCGGTGTTCTGTGGTGACACGCTCTTTGCAGCCGGCTGCGGACGCCTGTTTGAGGGCACGCCCGAGCAGATGTGGGCATCGCTTCAAAAACTCGCCGCACTCCCGGAGGGCACGCAGGTTTATTGTGCGCACGAATACACGCTATCGAACCTGGTATTTGCCCATCATGCACTGCCCGAACATGCCGCGATTGCGGATCGGCTCGAACGCGTACGGCGTCTTCGTGCCGAAGGCCGCATGACCGTTCCCACCACGATGCAGGAGGAGCAGCGCACCAACCCGTTCTTACTGTGTGGCGATGTCCGCGGGTTTGCCACCATGCGGGAACGCAAAGACCGGTTTCGCGGATAATGCCGGCCATGCGCAACCCTTTGCGATCACCACTGGTGCTGTGCGCACTCCTTCTGCTGGTCAGTGGCTGTGCCGGTCTGCCCTCGCCGACATCGTCCGGCAGTCCGCGCGGTGGTGCCGCATCCGTCCCCGTTACAGCCACCCCTCGTGCCAGCTCCGCGAGCCCACCGTCTGCCTCGCCCAAGAGTGCGGCCATCACGGCCGGACCACGCGCCGCATCCGAGCCGGTATTACAGACACCGCGTTTCACCAATCTGATCGATCGGATTCAATCGGGCTTTGCCATGCCGGAGCTGGATTCCCCCCTGGTGACGCAGCATGAACGATGGATCGTCCGCAATCCGGAATACCTGAACCGCGTCTTCGATCGCGGGGGCAAATACCTGTTTCATATTGTCGAAGAACTGGAAGCGCGCGGCATGCCCACCGAACTGGCCCTGCTGCCCATCGTGGAGAGCGCGTTTAATCCCCAGGCCTTATCGCGGGCCAAGGCCGCCGGGCTCTGGCAGTTCATTCCATCGACCGGTCGAATCTTTGATCTGCAACAGAACTGGTGGACCGATCAGCGACGCGATGTGATCGAATCCACACGCGCCGCCCTCGATTATTTACAAAAGCTCTATGACCTGCAGGACAACGACTGGTTTTTAGCCCTTGCGAGCTACAACTGGGGCGAAGGTGCCGTCATGCGGGCACGGAAGCAAAATGCCAGGCGCCATAAACCCACCGGTTACCTGGACCTGAAAATGCCCAAGGAAACCCGCAACTACGTGCCCAAGCTCATCGCCCTGCGCAATGTGTTGTCACGCCCGGCCCACTTCGGGATCACCTTACCGGTCATCCCGAATACGCCATTTTTTGTGGTGATCGACAAAGAACAGTCCATCGACCTGGCCCTGGCCGCGAAATTCGCCAACATGAGCGTGGAGGAATTTGTCGAACTCAATCCTTCTCATCACCGTCCGGTCATCAGTGCGAGTCGCACCGATCGGATTATCCTGCCGGCCGATCGGGCAACCAGTTTCCAACAGCAACTGCAGGAGCACCTCGCCCGCGGCGCCCCACTGGTCACCTGGAAACCCTACACGTTAAAGCCCAACGAGAGCCTGGCCGCCCTTGCCCGACGTTCGGGCGTGACCTCCAACGATCTGATCAAGGCCAATAGCCTGAAACGCAACGCCCAACCCTTGCCCGGCACCACCCTGTTGGCGCCCATCGCCGCGCAAGACGATGAGCCGCATATCGAGACCACACTGGCGCGATTCACGGGAACCAAGGTGATTGAAAAAGAACGCCTGAGCGCCGTGTATCACAAGGTCACCAAGAAGGACAGCCTGGCCGGGATTGCCAAACGCTATGGCGTGAGCGCCTCCCAGATTCGTTCACTGAACAACATGGCCGCCGATGCCACGATCGCTCCGGGTCAACGGCTGCTGATCCGTACGGCCCGCACCCAGACCGTGGTGACCGACGAAAAAGGCAAGAAGACGGTCTTGGCCTCGGCCATCGACGAGGAGTCTGCTCCGGTCGCAAAACGGGCGCCTGCAAAAACAAAGGCCGCTCCCAAGAAAGCGGCCCCGAAGTCCAGCAACTCGAAAAACGATTAAGAAGCTGATCCCCTCTTAAGCGATGGCGCGTGGCGGTATCGCCATGCGAATGCGACGTGAGAACTCGGCAAGCGCCGCAATGCCCGAGGCCTCTGCCTTGGCACACCAGGCCTGTAACCCATTTACCGCCTGCTCCACCGAGACATTACGACGACTCCACATGGCCTCGAACTCTTTCCGGAGCTCGGCCCACTTCTCGACGGCGGCCGACGGATTGCGGCGGGCGTCTTTCTTGAATGCTTTGGCCAACGACGCCATCAACTCGTACTTGTAAGAGATGACCGCCTCGACCGTGTCCGCATCAATGCGGTCACGTGCCGGATCAATCGTCATCTCCGCGGGAAGAGCCCGGGGTTTGGCCAGACCCACCATGGACAACACACGAATGTAGAACCAGCCAATATCGAACTCGTACCACTTGGAGGACAGCTTTGGTGATGTGGCAAAGGTGTGGTGATTGTTGTGCAGCTCCTCGCCGCCGATCAGAATGCCCCACGGCAGAATGTTCGTGCTGGTGTCCGGGCTCTTGAAGTTCCGATATCCCCAGAAGTGGCCAATGCCATTGATCACACCGGCCGCGAGCATCGGAATCCAGGCCATCTGCACTGCCCAGACCGTGGCCCCCACCACACCGAAGAGCATCACCTCCAGAATCAACAGCAAGGACACGCCCAGCGCACTGTGTTTGGTGTAGACGTGGCGCTCCACCCAGTCATCCGGTGTGCCGTGGCCGTATCGCTCCACTAACTCACGATCCTTGGCGGCCTCGCGATAGAGTTCCGCGCCCTCCCACAGAACCTTGGCGATGCCCCGGGTCTGCGGGCTGTGGGGATCGTCTTCCGTCTCGCACTTGGCGTGATGTTTGCGGTGAATCGCCGCCCACTCCTTGGTGACCATTCCGGTGGACATCCAGAGCCAAAACCGCAGCGGATGGGACACCAGGGGGTGAAGTTCAAGGGCGCGATGCGCCTGACAGCGATGCAGGTAGACCGTGACGCCGATGATCGTGAGGTGCGTGGTGACCAGGGTGAACACCACGATCGCGGGCCATTCCCAACCCGTCACGCCAAATCGGACAAAATCCCAGAGCGCCAAAGCGAGGCTTTCGAATCCTGTATTCAACCCACCACTCCCTCGATTGTTGTAATCCTAGGGATTATCCCACCCCCGACGTGGAATGGCTAGAGGTCGCCACGCACCATGACCGCCGCGTAAAACCCGTCTGTCCCCGTGCGGTGCGGCCACAGCAGTAAATCCCCCTGCCCGGTATAGGCCCTCCAGTCCGGCGGTAAATCAATGCGCTGCTGCTCCAACACATCGGCCGTCGATACGCGCCGAAACCCGGGATGCGCGTCTAGAAAACCATCCACGATGTCCACGGTCTCCACCGCGAGAGGACTGCAGGTGGCATAGACCAATCGCCCGCCCGGTTTCACGCACCGGGCCGCGGCCGCCAGAATCTCGCGCTGCTGCTGCGTCAGCATCGCAATGCGCTCGGCGGTCATGCGCCACTTCAGATCCGGATTACGTCGTAATGTTCCCAACCCGCTGCACGGTGCGTCCACCAGCACACCATCGGCCTTCTGGGCGAGACGTTTTACACGTTCGTCGCTCACACCGCGGATCACCGTGGGCCAGACATTGGACAACCCACTGCGCGTCATACGGGGCTTAAGCCGCGCAAGCCGCGCGGCCGTGACGTCAAGCGCATAAATGCGGCCGGTGTTTTTCAGTGCCGCCCCCAAGGCGAGCGTCTTGCCCCCGGCACCGGCACAGAAATCCACCAAGAACTGGCCACGCTTTGGGGCCATGCATTTTGCAAGCAGCTGACTGCCAAGATCCTGCACCTCGATCGACCCGTTCCGAAACGCGCGTGCCTTCCCCAAGCCGGGTTTGCCCTCCACGCGCAACGCATCGGCCAACACGCTCGAGGCATGGGCGCGAATGTCATCGTGGGCAAGTTCGGCGATGGCCTGTTCAGGTCGACACCGCATGGTGTTCACGCGCAAATCTAATGGTGCTGCCGTGCGCATCACCTCGGCACACTGTGCGGCCTCACGCGCACCCAAGGCCGATTCCCACGCCGCAACGATCCACGGGGGCGGCGGTTCCACCCGAAGCTTCGCCCAGATGCCATCGGCGATGGACGCACGATCACGAGCACCAAGCTGCGGATGGCGTTTGAAAAATCCGGCGATCACCTGATCCGCCGGCCACTCAAACCGCAGCACCTCGGTCATCAGCTGCTGCGCTAACGCGGCAACGCTTACGGGTTTTCCGCGAACAGACATGCGTGGAAATCGTGATCGAAATCGCCGCGTCCGACATCGTGCCAACGGCCGTTGTCCAATCGGCAGCGCCCCGATACAACGGCCGCTACGGCCATCGGATAAAGCCGATGCTCCATGGTCAACACCCTCGCCGCAAGCCGATCCGCATCGTCATCGGGCAGCACCGGCACCACGGCCTGGGCCAGGATCGGGCCATGGTCGAGCTCCGCCGTCACCGCGTGCACCGTGCAACCGTGGAGGGTGACGCCTGCCTCTAGAGCCTGTTGATGGGTGTGCAACCCCTTGAACGACGGCAGCAAGGACGGATGAATATTGAGCATCTGATGACCAAAGCGTTGGCAGAAATCCGCCGACAAGATCCGCATGAATCCGGCCAAGACCACGACATCGGGTTGCCAGGGCCCGACCACCTCGGCCATCGCCGCATCGAAGGCCTCGCGCGTGGGGTAGTCACGATGCGAGATCACCTGCACGGGAATGCCACGGGTTCGCGCATGGGCCAACCCCTCGGCCTGCCCTCGGTTCGAGAGCACGCCGACCACCTGCATCGGCCACCGATGGGCCTCGATTGCCTGCAGCAGCGCCAGAAAGTTCGAACCACGCCCCGACAACAGCACGACGATGCGACCGATGCGATCCGATGCAGAGGGTGTCAGGGGCGCGACCATGGGGTCGTAGTGTACCGGCACCCTATAATTGACCGTTTGGTTCGCCCCTCCGGATATCACGCCAACATGCTGATTTTTCAAGGAATTTCCCCTAGCCGAGCCCCACGTCGGGATCGTGCGATCACCATTGGGAATTTCGATGGGGTGCACGTGGGGCACCAGGCCCTGATCGACCGGGTGATCGCCCTGGCCAGGCCCGCGGGCCTGCTCAGCACCGTGGTGACGTTCGAACCCCACCCGAAGGCACTGTTTAATCCTCAGGCTGCGCCGAAAAAAATCCAGGGGTTGCGCGGCAAAGCCCGTGCCCTGGCCGAGCATGGCGTCGAGGAGTTGCGCATTCTGAAGTTTCGTCGGGCCCTGGCCTCGATGACCGCCGACGACTTTATGCGCGTGGTGCTGCATGATCATTTGCAGACCCGCGTGATCGTGATTGGCGACGATTTCCGATTTGGATCAAAACGCGGCGGCGATGTCAGCCTGCTGCGTCAGGCGTCATCCACGTATGGATGGGCGGTGCACACCGTGCAAGAGGTCCAGGTGCAGGGCGAGCGCGTATCGAGTTCTCGACTGCGCCAGGCCCTTCGTCAGGGCGATCTGGCCGCCGCAGCCCAGTTGATGGGCCGGCCCTATTCGCTCGCCGGCCACGTCATCCACGGTCGTAAGATCGGTCGTGGCATCGGATTTCCGACCTTGAACATTCCAGTGCATCGTGATCTCCTGATCGACGGTGTGTTCGTCGTGAGCGTGGAGGGCATTGGTCCTGCACCCATGCCGGCCGTGGCGAGCCTGGGACGCCGTCCCACCACCGAAGACGCCGGGCACTTGCTCCTGGAAGTCCATGTCTTGGACTGGTCGGGGGATGTCTACGGTCAGCGGGTTCAGGTGGTCTTCCACGAAAAACTCCGTGATGAACAACACTTCCCCGATATGGTCCTCATGACCCGTCAAATACAACGCGACGCCGATTCCGCGCGTCATTACTTCTCTCATCATGTCCACTAAATCGACACCCTCACGCCCCGCCCACGGATCCGCCGCCTCTGGCGCATCGCCCACGGCCGATGCCACGCTGAATCTTCCAAAAACCAGTTTTCCGATGCGCGGTGATCTGGCTAAACGGGAGCCGCACTGGGTACGTCAATGGCAGGAACACGGGGTGTATCGCCGTATTCGTGCCGTCACGCTGGGCCGGCCGCTGTTTGTCCTGCACGATGGACCGCCCTATGCCAACGGCGATATCCACATCGGGCATGCCGTCAACAAGATTCTGAAGGACATGATCGTCAAGTCCAAAACCCTGGCCGGATGGGATGCGCGCTATGTGCCGGGCTGGGACTGCCACGGCATGCCCATCGAAATCCAGATTGAAAAACAGTTCGGTAAAGGCCTCCCCACGCACGAGGTGCAACAGAAATCCCGGGCGTATGCCCAGGAACAAATCGCCCGCCAGAAAAATGATTTCATTCGCTTGGGGGTGCTCGGTGAATGGGAGGCGCCCTACACCACGATGGCGCCGCAGAACGAGGCACTCGAACTTCGGGCGTTGAAAAAAATCATTGAAAAAGGGTTTGTCTATCGCGGACTCAAACCCGTGAACTGGTGTTTTGACTGCGGATCCGCACTGGCCGAGGCCGAAGTGGAATACGCCGACAAAACCGACCCCGCCGTGGACGTTGCCTTCGCGGCCGATGCCCCTGCCACCGTGGCGCTCGCCCAGGCCTTCGGCGTGGATGGATCGTTACTCGCAGGGTCCGTTGCCGCAGTGATCTGGACCACCACGCCCTGGACACTGCCGGCCAATCAGGCCTTGAACATTCATCCGGAGTTTCGTTATGCACTCGTGCAGATCACCGGAACCACTGCCGCCGCGGCTTCCCGAAAATTTGCACCCAATCAGCACCACGCTTTTCTGGTGCTGGCGGAAGAGCGCGTGGAGGCCTGCCTGGAGCGTTGGGGACTCACCGGCGTGACGATGGCCACCTGCGCCGGAGCGGATCTGGTGGGCATCGCCTTTCAACATCCCCTGACGCAGGCCCATGATGGATTTGCGCGCACCGCACCTCTGATTGCCGCAGACTATGTGAATCTCGAATCCGGCACGGGCATCGTGCACTGCGCACCGGCCTATGGCGTAGAGGATTTCAGCTCCTGCAAAGGTCAGGGCATGCAGGATAAAGACATCCTGACTCCTGTGATGGGCGACGGGGTCTACAGTGCCGCCCTGCCCTTATTTGGTGGCATGAGCATCTGGGATGCCAACCCGAAGATCGTGCAGGCCCTGGCCGCCCATCAGAGCCTGATCCACTCCGAGCGCTACACCCACAGTTACATGCACTGCTGGCGACACAAAACCCCGATCATTTATCGCGCCACCAATCAATGGTTTGCCGGCATGGACATTGCCCCGCGTGAGGGCGGTGGCACGCTGCGCGAACGCGCGCTGGCCGGCGTGGACGCCACTGCGTTTTATCCGGGATGGGGCAAGGCACGGCTGCACGCCATGATCGCGAACCGCCCCGACTGGACCCTGTCCCGTCAGCGGCAATGGGGCGTGCCCATGGCGTTTTTTGTCCATAAGGAAACGGGCGAACTGCACCCCCGCACACCCGAACTGCTCGACATCATCGCCGAGCGTGTGGCCCGTGATGGCATTGAGGCCTGGCAGCGCATCACCGCGCAGGAACTCCTCGGCGATGAGGCCGTGGACTACGTGAAGAACAATGACACTCTGGATGTCTGGTTCGACTCGGGCACCACCCATGAAACCGTGTTACGCGGCTCTCACGCCGAGCAGTCTGCCTTCCCAGCGGATCTTTATCTGGAAGGCAGTGATCAGCACCGCGGATGGTTTCATTCGTCGCTGCTCACCAGCTGCATGATCAATGGCGTGCCCCCTTATAAGGCCCTGCTCACGCACGGATTCGTGGTCGATGGAGACGGCCGCAAGATGAGCAAGTCCATGGGCAATGTGATCGCGCCTCAACAGGTCTCCGACACCATGGGCGCCGACATCCTTCGCCTCTGGGTGGCGAGCACCGATTATTCTGGCGAGCTCTCCATCTCCGACACGATTCTCAAACGCGTGGTCGAGTCCTATCGCCGACTCCGCAACACCCTCACCTTCCTGCTCGGTAACGTGTCGGATTTTGATCCTGACCGGGATGCCGTCGCCATCGATCAGCTCCTGGAGATTGATCGCTATGCCCTCGCATTAATCGAGCACGTGCAGCGGGACGTGCTCGCGGACTATGAGAAGTACTCCTTCCATCCGGCCGTGGCCCGGTTGGTCGGATTTTGCTCCGAGGACCTTGGCGCTTTTTATCTGGACATTCTGAAGGACCGGCTCTACACCACTCGGGCGAACTCGCGTTCGCGACGCTCGGCGCAGACGGCGCTTTATCACATCACTGAAGCGATGACCCGCCTCATGGCGCCGTTTTTATCCTTCACCGCCAATGAGGCCTGGCAGAGTCTGCACGCCACTGCCGCAAACGATGATGCCCCCACCGTGTTCGAACTCACTGCCCATGCCCTGCCCGTCATACCGGATCGCGAGGCACTGCTGGGCAAATGGGCGGTGATCCGTGCGGTGCGCGCCGATGTGCTGAAGGCCATTGAGGTGGAGCGCGAGGCGGGACTGATCGGCTCCTCACTGCAGGCCGATGTGGGCATTACCGTGCCCGCCACTACCGGCGAGATACTGCGCAGCCTCGGCGATGGCCTGAAGTTCGTGATGATCACCTCGGAGGCTGATGTGATCATTCATCCCGGTATGGAACCCGATACCACGGACGTCAACGTCGCCCCTGTGGCGCATCCGAAATGCACGCGATGCTGGCACTTGCGCGCCGATGTCGGCTCCGATCCCGGCCACCCGGAGCTGTGTGGCCGATGCGTGAGCAATCTTTTTGGTCAAGGCGAATCCCGTGACATCGCCTAAGGCCACTCGACAACGCATGACGGCCGGTCGCTGGGCCATGCTGGCCATGCTCGCCGTGGGATTGGATCAACTCACGAAATTGATGATCGTGAATCTCTATGCCCTCGGTCAGCAGACCGTCGTGACCGGCTGGTTCAATATCGTGCGTGTCCACAACAGCGGTGCTGCGTTCAGTTTCCTGGCGGATGCCGGCGGTTGGCAACGCTGGTTTTTTGTCGGGCTCGGCGTCGTGGCCGTGGCCTATCTGGGGTTCCTGATGACGCGGCACGCCCATCAAACGGGGTTCGCCCTGGCCGCCACGCTGATTCTAGCCGGCGCCATCGGCAATACGATCGACCGTCTCACCTGGGGCGTGGTGATCGACTTCATCGACCTGCATGCCGGAGGTTGGCACTGGCCGGCGTTTAATCTGGCCGACAGTTACATCACGGTAGGGGCCGCACTCTTTATCCTTGACGAACTGCGTCGGGTGCGGCGAGGATCCTGATCATGTCGACACCGTTGCGTCATCGTCATATCGTGGTGGGAGTGACCGGTGGCATTGCCGCCTATAAAACCTGTGACCTGGTGCGCCGTCTGCAGGATGCCGGTGCCACCGTGCAAGTGGTCATGACCGAGGCCGGCACGCAGTTTGTCTCCGCACTCACCTTTGCCGCCCTCTCCGGTCGTCCCGTGTACACCGATGAGTGGTCCAGTCCGCCCCGAAGCGGACCCGCCAACGCCATGCCCCACATTGATCTCTCGCGCGAGGCCGATGCCATCGTGGTGGCGCCGGCCAGCGCGGATTTCATGGCACAGCTTGCCCAGGGGCAGACCACCAGCCTGCTGGCCACCCTGTGCCTGGCCCGGGCCATTCCCTTGTGGGTGGCACCGGCCATGAACCGTCAGATGTGGCAGCACCCGGCCACACAACGCAACCTGGCCCAACTGCACCACGATGGCGTGATGATCGTGGGCCCGGCCAGCGGGTCGCAGGCCTGCGGTGAGACCGGTGATGGCCGAATGAGTGAACCCGATGCAATCCTGTCGGCCCTGGTGGAACAGCTCGGCGATGATCGCGGACCGCCACGCACGCGCGATGCCCCGAACGTTCGCGGCGTGCTCCAAGATAAACGGGTGGTGATCACCGCCGGTCCCACGTTTGAACCGATTGATCCCGTTCGTGGCATCACGAATCGATCCTCCGGGAAGATGGGGTTCGCGCTGGCCCGTGCCGCGGCACACGCGGGAGCGCACGTGACCCTGATTGCCGGCCCCGTGCACCTGGCCACGCCCGTGCACGTCCACCGGATCGACGTCACCACCGCGCAGGAGATGCACGATGCGGTCATGGCGCAGCTGCAGGCCCACCCCACGGATCTTTTCATCGGTGTGGCCGCCGTGGCCGATTGGCGTGTGGATCACACCGCCACCGAGAAACTGAAAAAAGACCAAGGCCGCAGTCTCGCGCAACTCCACTGGGTGGAGAACCCCGACATTCTCATGGCGGTTGCGCAGCGCGCCGATCCGCCCGTGTGCGTGGGGTTTGCGGCCGAAAGCGGCACCTCTTCCGACTTGCCGGCCCTGCTGCCGGTTAAACGGCAGCGCAAAGGCGTGCCCATGCTGATCGGCAACATCGGAGCCGATACCTTTGGCGCCGATCATAATGCCGTCATGATCTGCACCGAGCACGGCATCGAGGCGCTCCCATCGGCGCCAAAAGACATCATCGCCCAGCATATCGTGGCCCGCACGGCGCCCTTGGTTCACCGCCACTCGGGTTCCTAAGGGCAGGCCTTCGCGGCACACCCTGACCATCCACGCTCACATCCATCCACGCTCACATCCGTCCACGCCCACCATGAAGATCGCCGTAAAAATTCTTGACGCCCGAATGAACGATCAACTGCCGCAGTACGCCACTGCAGCCTCTGCCGGATTGGATCTGCGCGCCTGCATCGACGCGCCCATCGTGCTTGCGCCAGGCCAGACCGAATTGATCCCCACCGGCTTAGCGATCTACATTGCCGATCCCGGTTATGCGGGCATGATCCTGCCCCGCTCTGGCTTAGGGCATAAACATGGCATCGTGTTGGGCAATCTCGTCGGCCTGATCGACGCGGATTACCAAGGGCCACTGATGGTATCGGCCTGGAATCGCAGCGCCGCCGCGTTCACCTTGAACCCCATGGAGCGTCTGGCCCAATTGGTCATTGTTCCCATTCAACAGGTGGCCTTCTCGGTGGTCGACGAGTTCACGAGCACGGATCGTGGCACCGGCGGATTTGGCAGCACCGGTCAGCACTAAGACACGTCGCGCGCGCCGTGTCCCGACATCCCCGGCGGGCATCTCCGAACGGATTACTTCAAGACCCGAAACAGGTTGTTGAAATCGTCTGACCAGGGGGTCAATCCGGCAATCGGTTCAATGGTCACCGTCTTTCCCGCGATCGCTGGCACGCGCGGCAGGCTCGGACTCTTGGTCACCAGCACCCAGTCGGACAGGGCCATCAGTCCGCGCGGATCGCTCACCGGCTCATCCTCGATCAGGACCGCGGCAAAGCCGGCCTCTTGCGCGATCTGCTGCACCACCGGTGATAACCGCAGGTAGCGGTTCGTGACATGAAACGCGATGACCCCATCGGGTGCCATGTGTTTGGCATACGCCGACAAGGCCTCACGGGTCATCAGATGAATGGGGATGGAGTCGCTCGAAAACGCATCGATCACCAGCACATCAAAATTCTGCGGCGCCTCCCGCTCCAACACCAGGCGGGCGTCTCCGAGCGCAAACTCTACCCGCGCAGGGGAGTCCGAGATATAGGTGAACTCGCGCTTTGCAATGTCGATCACGTCGGGATTAATCTCGTACATGCGATAGACATCGCCCTTGCGGCCATACGCCGCCAGAGTGCCCACGCCCAGGCCGATCACTCCCACCCGCATGCCCGTGGGCACACGCCGCCCCATCTCGGTTAAGACGAGCCCCACGCCCGAGTCCGGACCGTAATAGGTGGTGGGCATCTGTCGCGCCGCGGTGCTGGTGTCCTGCAATCCATGCAAAATCACGCCATGCACCAGTCGACGCACCGGCGCGTCGGCCCCCACCGATGTCCGCTCTTTAATGCGCAGCGTGCCATAGAAATTTCGTGAGGCGTAAATGCTGTCAAAGCCGGTGTCCGACACATAGGCCCGTGTGTAATGCACGCAGACCGCGGCACTGATCAGACTTCCACCCACAAATACAATCTTCAGCGGACCGGTGGCGGAGCGTGCGGCAATCCATGCGCCCAACAGGCCCGTCAGAACGAGCGCCAGGGGCAGTTCCCAATAAAAGGGGAACACGCGTGGCGCCACGATCGACACAAACAATCCACCGGCCGCGCCCCCCAGGGCGATCATGAAATAAAACCGCGTCAGAAATCGGGCCGCCGGTTTGGCCCGTGCCAGTTCACCGTGGCAGAACAAACACACTAAAAACATGCCGGCCAGATACAGCGGAATGGCATAGTCAATATCCAGAATGCCGTCATCGGTCATCAGACCCCAGGCCATAAATGCGGCCAGCACCATGGCCGGCAGCATCATGGTTTCGCGCAGGTACCAACCACGACCACGACGGCCCTCAAACGCGATGACAAATGTCAGCAGGTACAAGGAGAGCGGCAGCACCCACAGAAACGGAATGGAGGCAATGTTCTGCGTGATGTGGCTCGACACCGCCAGAAGCAACATGGTGGCCACCGCCGCCAAGGAGAACCACAAGGTGGTGTCCAACCATCCCGGTGGCGCGCTGGACACCGACGCGGCCGTCTTCGGTGAGCCCTCAGCGCCGTTGTAAGACGTCGATTCCCGCACCGTGTCCGGCGCCGTGAGCGATGCAACCCGCATGGCACGCACCGCCACCACCGCGGTGATCAGCACAAAGGCACCGTACCCTGCACTCCAGACGTAGGCCTGGGTCTTGGTGGTGACCCAGGGTTCAATCACAAACGGGTAAGCCAACAGGCCCAACAACGACCCAAAGTTCGATAGCGCAAACAGTCGATAGGCCTTTTGCGCCATCGCTGGGTCACGTTGCTCGCGCGCAAACCAGGACTGGATCAAGGGGCCGGTGGTGGAGAGCATGAAATACGGCAACCCAATGGTCGCTGCCAACAAACCCAGAATCCGCCACAGAGGATCCTCCTCGCCCAGCGGCTTCCAGTGCTCTGCCGCCAGAATCGGCATGGCCAGAATACTGACCACCAACAAGAGGATGTGCAGCCACGATTGACGCTTGGCGCTGAGTTTCTGCACCAGATCCGAGTAGGCATAGCCTGCGAGCAGCACCAGTTGAAAAAAGGTGAGGCAGGTTGTCCACACCGCGGCCGATCCACCGAACCACGGCACGATCTGCTTGGCGATGATCGGTTGCACCAGAAACAGCAGAAAACTGGAGACGAAGATCGTGAGTGCGTAGACCAGCATCAGACTAACCTTGCATCGAGCTTACGACCATCGGCCACGAACAGTCGAATGCCCTCGGACAATTTCTCACTGGCCATGGCATCCTCGTTTAATGCAAAACGAAACAGGGGCTCCGAGGTGTTCAGCGCTGCGGTGGCTTGGTTGGATGCCGGTGCCGCGGGATCCAGCGCGCGCTCGAGCGAGGCCTCGGAATCCATGGCAGAGAGTTGTTCCAGAATATCGGGGCTGACGGTGAGCAGATCGCAGCCGGCCAAGGCCAGCACCTGCTCCTTACTGCGAAAGCTCGCGCCCATCACCTCGGTATGAAACCGATGGTGTTTTAGATAAGCGTAGATGCGTTTGACGGACAGCACGCCAGGATCCTCGGCCGCCGAGGCCCACGTGGCGCCCGCCTTCTTATGCCAGTCACTGATGCGGCCGACGAATGGTGAAATCAAGGTCGCACCGGCATCGGCCGACGCCGCCGCCTGCACCAATGAGAAAATCAGCGTCACGTTGCAGGCAATGCCCTGTTTTTCCAGCTCCCGAACCGCCCGTATGCCCTCCCACGTGGCGGCCACCTTGATCAGCACGCGGGATCGATCGATGCCATGACGCTGATACGCGTCGATGATGGCCTTGGCCTCAGCGACCGTGGCCTCGGTATCAAACGACAGCCGGGCATCAACCTCTGTGGACACACGGCCCGGAATGATCTTCAGAATTTCACACCCAAAGGTGACCAGCACCTCGCGGGTACGGTCTGCCAATTTGCGCGAACTCGCCGACGCCTTCACCCGGTCCACAATTCCTGCGTACAGCGGCTGATCGAGTGCGCGAATGATCAACGTGGGGTTGGTCGTGGCATCCCGCGGTTGATAGGCCCGCATCGACTCGAAACTGCCGGTATCGGCCACCACCGTGGTGAACTGCTTTAAGGCCTCGAGGGCATTCGAAAACTCAGGTTGGGATGTGCTCATGGGTCGTGAACCAGGAAATTGCCGTCGGGATCCGGCATTGGCCATAAAAAAATCGGGCAGGACCCGAGAAACCCGAATCATGCCCGATTTTTACATCGGTCTCGTGCATCGGACCCCAGGGGAGCCCGTGCACGACCACTTGCCCAATCAGGTGAGCATATCGGCCCAGATATTGCGGGCCCAGCCCATGGCAAAACGCCCTTCTATCTCGGTCGGACGGCCACTGACTCCGCCCGAACCGGCAACGGTCTTCATGGTCTTGTCTTTCTCGTCATAGGCATGCACGCTCGCCACGTGGACCACGTTCTTATCGTCCACAAAGCTGTAGCAGGTATTGGCCATCATGGGCGCGACCGGCGAGCGGCCGTTCATGAGTTCCACGATCGCCGCGGCCGCCGCCTTGCCATGCTGGTTGGCCATGTGACCCGACTTGGGCATCGCGGGTGCCGCAAACGTGGCATCGCCCAACACGTGAATGTTCTTGTGCACCAAGGATTCCATGGTGACCCAGTCCACGCCACACCAGAGGTTATTCACGTTGACCAATCCGGCCGCCTGGGCAATGTTGCCGGCACGGTGCGGTGGCACCACGTTGAGCACATCGCCACGGACCTTGTCGCCGGTCTCGGTGATCAGGCGTTTGCCCTTGAGGTCCAACTCATTGACCACCATGTTGGGGTTGTACTCGATCATGCCCGGATAAAGATCCGCCCAGGCCTTCATGAATAAGCCTTTTTTAGACTGAATATCCGGGTTGGCATCCATGATGATGACCTTGCTCTTGGTGTTGCCCTTCGCCTTAAACAGATGGGCCACCTGACAGGCCCGCTCGTAAGGGCCAGGGGGGCAACGGTACGGCGCCTTGGGAATGGAGAGCACATACACGCCCCCGTTGGGAACGGCATCCAGTTGGGCCTTGAGGGCCACGGTCTGCGGTCCGGCCTTCCAGGAATGCAGGATGGTTTTCTGGGCTTCATCGTTTAAGCCCTGGATCGCGTTGAAGTTGAAATCAATGCCCGGGGAGACCACGAGTCGGTCGTAGGTCAGGTCGGCAATCTTTTTCAGCGAGATCTTTTTCTTGGCCGGATCGATGGCGGTGACCTCATCGTTGAGCACGATGATGCCCTTCTCACGCAGCTTGGCGTAGGAATGGGTGATGGTCTCCATGGACTGCGTGCCGCCGAGCACCAGATTGGAAATGGGGCAGGACACGAAATTGCGTTCACGGTCGATCAGGTACACCTCAATGGCACCGTTGGACCACTGGTTAATGTATTTCGCGGCCGTGGCACCCCCGTAACCGCCACCGATCACGATCACGCGGCCGATTTTTTTGGCGGGAGCGGCACTGTCCGTAGTGGCACAGCCGGCCAGGCTACCGGCGGCAGCGACGGCGGCCGTGGCGGCACCTGCCTTGAGCAGACCGCGGCGATTATCAAATGCTGTTGTCATCTTGTTCTCCTTTAGGGTGCGCGGCATCACTTCTTCTTCTGGGCGGCGAAATACGCCGCCAGGTCGGCAATCTGCTGATCGGAATAGCCCTTGACCAGCTGATGCATCAGCGTGGCCGGCTTATCGCCGCTGCGAAACTCTTTCATGTTGGTGATGAACTTGTCCTTGTCATAGCCGGCCAAGGATTCCATTACGCCCACGCTGCGTCCGTCGGTGCCATGACAGTTGGCACAGTTGGCGGCGAGATAACGAATCTTGGTGAAGTCCTGTGCCTGAACCGGCGCGTTCAATGATATGGTCGCCACGCCTACGGCTGCAGCGATTGCGAGATGCTTGCGCATAACTCTCTCTCCTCTAGGATGTTTATAACTGCATGCGGATTCTCGCAGAAAAGCCGCGCCCTTCCTATGCAGGTTTTCAGCAATGCATTTCTTGCGATGCAACACCCGGATCGCAAGGATCCGGGGCCGTCGATACCTTAGTGATTCACTAGGAGACGAGTTCGGCGCTGTCGTTGCGTCGACTGCTGGACGCCGGCTTCGCGGGACCGTCATCGGTCGGAAATTCCAACACCACCTTGTCGGAATCCGCCGTGTCCATGGCAATGTGCACTCGACCCCCATTGACGAGCCGCCCAAAGAGCAGCTCATCGGCCAGGGCCTTGCGAATCGTGTCCTGAATCAGACGTTGCATGGGACGGGCGCCCATTTGCGGATCAAATCCCTTCTTGGCCAGGAACTGACGCAGGTCTTCCGAAAATGAGATCTCCACTTTCTTTTCCTGCAGTTGCTGCTCCAAACCAATCAGGAATTTGTCGACCACACGCATGATCACGTCCGTGTCGAGGGACTTGAACGACACGATGGCATCCAGACGATTGCGGAATTCCGGCGTGAACATCCGCTTGATGTCGACCATTTCGTCACCCGCTTCACGGACGTTCGAAAATCCGATCATCCGCTTGTTCAGGGTCTCCGCGCCCGCATTCGTGGTCATGATGATGATCACGTTACGGAAATCGGCCTTGCGTCCGTTGTTGTCCGTCAGTGTGCCGTGATCCATCACCTGTAAGAGCACATTGAAAATATCCGGGTGCGCCTTCTCAATCTCATCCAGCAGCAATACCGAATGGGGTTTTTTCGTGATGGCCTCGGTGAGCAGGCCGCCTTGATCAAACCCGACGTATCCCGGTGGGGCCCCAATCAGGCGCGACACCGCATGCCGCTCCATGTATTCCGACATATCGAAACGGATCAGCTCGATGCCCAGGACGTAGGCCAACTGCTTGGCCACCTCGGTCTTGCCCACTCCCGTGGGGCCCGAGAACAAAAATGATCCGATCGGTTTATCGATTTTGCCCAGGCCGGATCGGGACATCTTGATCGCGGCCGACAGGGCTTCGATGGCCGGGTCCTGACCGAACACCACGCTCTTCAGATTCAAGTCCAGGCGGGCGAGCACCTGGCGATCATCGGTGTTCACCGTGGCCGGCGGGATGCGGGCGATCTTGGAGACGATCTCTTCGATCTCGGTCTTGCCGATGGTGCGCTTCTGTCGGCTTTTCGGCAGGATGCGCTGGGCCGCGCCGGCCTCGTCGATCACATCGATGGCCTTATCGGGCAGGTGCCGATCGTTGATGTATTTCGCCGAGAGTTCTGCGGCGCTCGACAGCGCCGCGGCCGAATACTTCACGCCGTGATGCTCCTCGAAACGGGATTTCAGGCCCTTGAGAATCTGCACGGTCTGCTCCACGCTGGGCTCGACCACATCGATCTTCTGGAAACGGCGCGATAAGGCATGGTCTTTTTCGAAAATGCCGCGATACTCGTTATACGTCGTGGCCCCGATGCACCGCAGAGCGCCGGACGAGAGCGCCGGCTTCAGCAGGTTGGAGGCATCCAGGGTTCCGCCCGAGGCCGATCCCGCCCCAATCAGGGTGTGGATCTCATCGATGAACAGCACGGCATGCGGATCGGCCTTCAACTGTTTCAGCACGGCCTTCAAGCGCTGCTCAAAATCGCCACGATACTTGGTGCCGGCCAGCAACGCCCCCATGTCCAGGGCGTACACCGTGGCCTGCTCCAGAATTTCGGGGACTTCTTTTTCGATAATGCGTCGGGCCAGGCCCTCGGCGATGGCCGTTTTGCCCACGCCGGCTTCCCCGACCAATAGGGGGTTGTTTTTGCGTCGACGGCACAGCACCTGAATCACACGCTCGACCTCGGACTCGCGGCCGATCAAGGGGTCAATCTTTCCCTTCTTGGCCAGTTCATTGATGTTGGTGGTGTACTGATCAAGCGCCGTGGGCTGGGCCGGCTGAGCGGCGTTGGTGCCCGAACTCTCGGCACTCTCGGCGGCGGCCGACTCGTCGCCCCCCGAGGGCGATGGCTGCGGGGGTGCCTTGGTGATGCCATGGGCGATGAAATTCACCACATCGAGTCGCGTGATGCCCTGCTGATGCAGGAAATACACCGCGTGGGAATCCTTCTCACCAAAAATCGCGACCAGGACGTTGGCTCCAGTCACTTCCTTTTTCCCGTTGGAAGTGGACTGCACGTGCATGATCGCCCGCTGAATGACCCGCTGAAATCCAAGCGTGGGTTGGGTGTCGACATCATCGGGACCCTGGATGATCGGCGTGTTGTCCGCAATGAACTGGGTGAGCACCTTGCGCAGATCGTCCACGTTCGCGGCGCAGGCCTTGAGTATCTCGGAGGCCGATGGGTTGTCCAACAGCGCCAACAGCAGGTGCTCCACGGTGATGAACTCGTGGCGCTGCTGTCGGGCCTCGACAAACGCCATGTGCAGACTGACTTCCAATTCCTGAGAGATCATGCTTCCTCCATCACGCACTGCAAAGGATGCTGGTGCATCCGGGCAAAACTGCTCACCAACTCGACTTTCGTGGCCGCGATGTCGCGGGTGTAGACCCCGCACACGCCACGGCCTTCCCGATGCACGCGGAGCATGACCTGAGTGGCCTTTTCCAGATCCATCAAAAAGAATTTTTGCAGCACAACAACCACAAATTCCATCGGGGTGAAGTCGTCGTTTAACAACAACACCTGGTAGAGGGGGGGGTGCTTGGCCTTGTTCTCCTGACGCTCTAACAAGGCGGTGGAACCCCGATCGGGCCCCCGCGGCGGATCATCACGCGGCGGGCCGTCTTGGCCCGCAGCCTGTGGCGGCGCGACAGACGCGCCAGAGAAGTCGTTCATAAGCCTCCGATTCTACGGTCAAGGCCAGGGTTTGGGGAGGGTAGACAAACCAGAGGCTTTTCCCTATATTCGAGGAGTCTTAAAGGCAGGCGGAGCGCTATTGCCAGTGTTTGCTTTTGGGCGATAGAGCTGTGGTGTCGCATGTGGGGTCCCCCGGCATAGGGTCGGGGTTCTGAAGTGCGCGATTTTTATTGAAGGAAGATTAGATGTCTACGGGTACAGTCAAGTGGTTCAACGACGCAAAAGGTTTTGGTTTTATCACCCCCGATGAGGGCGGCGAAGACGTGTTCGCGCACTTCTCTGCAATATCAACGAGCGGTTTCCGTTCGCTGAAAGAAGGCCAGAAGGTCCAGTTCGATATCGTTCAGGGTCCAAAAGGCAAGCAGGCCTCCAACATCACGCCCATCGCCTAACCCGCGATTCGTGACCAACAAAAAACCCAGCCTCGGCTGGGTTTTTTGTTGGTCGTGGGTGCAGCGCCTCGCGCGCGCACCACACCCCACCCTACATCTGCTCGATCATGACATCGCCAAATCCCGAGCACGACACCTGGGTTGCACCGTCCATCAATCGGGCGAAGTCATAGGTTACCCGCTTGGTGGTGATCGCCTTCTCCATGGCAGTGATGATGAGATCGGCCGCTTCCACCCAGCCCATATGGCGCAGCATCATCTCGGCCGACAGAATTAAGGAACCGGGGTTCACGTAGTCCTTGCCCGCGTATTTCGGCGCCGTGCCATGGGTGGCTTCGAACATGGCCACGCTATCCGAGAGGTTCGCGCCCGGGGCAATGCCAATGCCGCCCACCTGGGCCGCGAGCGCATCCGAGATGTAGTCGCCGTTCAGATTCAAGGTGGCGATCACGCTGTACTCGGCCGGCCGCAACAGAATCTGCTGCAGGAATGCATCCGCAATCGCATCCTTGACCACAATCTCTTTGCCGGTCTTCGGGTTCTTGAAGGAACACCATGGGCCGCCGTCGACCAAGGTCGCCCCGAATTCCTTCTGGGCAAGCTCATAGGCCCAGTCCCGAAAACCGCCCTCGGTGAACTTCATGATGTTGCCCTTGTGCACGATGGTGACCGAGGGTTTGTCATTGTCAATGGCGTACTGCATGGCCTTGCGCATCAGGCGCTCCGTGCCCTCGCGCGAGACCGGCTTAATGCCGATGCCCGACGTATTGGGGAACCGGATCTTCTTCACGCCGAATTCCTTGATCAGGATATCGATCAGCTTTTTGGCCTGCTCCGAGCCTTCCTGGTACTCGATGCCGGCATAAATGTCTTCCGAGTTTTCGCGAAAGATCACCATGTCGGTCTTTTCGGGCTCTTTGACCGGGCTGGGCACCCCTTTGAAATAACGGACCGGACGCAGGCAGACATACAGGTCCAGTTGCTGACGCAGGGCCACGTTCAGGGATCTAATCCCGCCGCCCACCGGGGTGGTCAGGGGACCCTTGATCGAGACCACATAGTCCTTGAGGACCTCCAGGGTCTCATCGGGAAGCCAGACATCTGGTCCGTACACCTTGGTGGACTTTTCCCCGCAGTAGATCTCCATCCAGGAAATCTTGCGCTTACCGCCATAGGCCTTGGCCACGGCGGCATCCACCACCTTGATCATGACCGGCGTGATGTCCACCCCGGTGCCATCCCCCTCGATGTAGGGCACGATGGGCTGATCGGGGACGTGGAGTGAAAAATCGGGCCGAACGGTGATTTTTTGCCCAGTCGTGGGCACTTTGATCTTCTGATACACGGCAAGCCTCCCTTATTTTTCTTATAATTTTACCCGTTGCGAGAGTGTCAACCCCCATCCAGGTTCGTGCGTTTTTAGGGTCAGGGGCAGGCATCCCGCCTCACCCGGCCGAGATCGGAACCGTTGTCGGCTCTTTTCACTCTTATCGATAAGGAAGTTTTTTCATGAAAAAGGTAATCGCTGCTGTTATCGCTGGCGCTTTTGCAACCGTTGCTTTCGCACAAGCCCCCGCTAAAAAAGACGAAAAAGCCGCTGCTCCTGCTAAAGCAGAAGCTAAAAAAGACGCTAAAGCTCCTGCTAAAGCAGAAGCCAAAAAAGACGCTAAGAAGTAATCATCGCGTCTGTTCTACCGGCTGGCTTCGGCAGGCCGGTAGCCGCGAAAAGGCAGGGACTTCCCTGCCTTTTTTTTGACTCCTACTGCTGGCTGCCCCCGCCCCATGTTCTACGCCCTGGTCATTTTCATCTCCGCTTTTCTGATTTTTCTGGTCCAGCCCCTGATTGCGAAGCAAATCCTGCCCTGGTTCGGGGGTTCAGCGGCCGTGTGGGGCACCTGCCTGTTATTTTTTCAAAGCGCACTGTTGGCCGGATACGCCTATGCGGATGCGTTGAACCGCTGGTTAAGCCTGAAACGGCAGGTGATCGTGCACGGCGCGTTGTTGGTGTTGGCCGCGCTGACCATGCCGATCATTGCCAACGATGCCTGGCGGCCTGACGGCTCCGAGGAGCCGATTGGGCGGATCCTGGGGCTGCTCGCCGCCACCATCGGGCTGCCCTACTTCCTGTTGGCCACGACCACGCCGCTGGTCGGTGCCTGGTATTGGCGGCGCCACCAGACCTCGGCCCCTTACCGCTTATTCGCCCTGTCCAACTTCGCCTCGCTCCTGGCCTTGCTGGGATTTCCCTTTCTGATCGAGCCCTGGTTCGGCAATCGCGAAACCGCCTGGATGTGGTCCGCACTGTTTGTGGTGTTTGCCCTGCTGTGCATCGCCCTGGGCCGAACCACCCTACGCCATGCCCAGAGCGTGCTGCACGTGGAGGCCGCATCGCCGCCCGCAGCATCCGACTCCGCGGCGACCGCAGGTCCGTCCGCGGGCGGATCGTCCCGGTCAGACCCGCCCATGCCGCCTGCCGCCATCGGAGCGCGCCAGTGGCTGCTGTGGGTCATGTTGTCGGGCATCGGATCGGCCATTCTTCTGGGCATCAGCAGTCATCTGACCCAGAACATCTCCTCGGCACCGCTCTTATGGGTGATCCCACTGGCGCTTTACCTGATCACCTTCATCATCAGTTTCGACCATCCGCGCTGGTACGTGCGCCCGCTCTACCTGCCGCTGGCCGGTGTGGTAATCCCCGTGATGGCCTGGTTATCGGACTCACTGAATCTCGCGGTAGTCACGCCCATCTATGCCTGCGGGCTCTTCGTGGTGTGCATGGTCTGCCACGGCGAGTTGGCACGACTTAAACCGCACCCCGCGAAATTGACCGCGTTTTATCTGTCAATCTCCGTCGGTGGTGCGTTGGGATCGCTGGCCATGGCGGTGATCGCACCGCTGGTCTTCCATGGCTACTTTGAACTGTATGCGGCACTCGTGGCCGCCGCGGTCACCGCATTGTTCTTGCAGATCGGTCAGACCGTGGTGGCCCGCTGGACCACTCGGGCCGTCACACTAGGCGTAGTGATGGCCGTGGGGGCCCTGTCCTGGCAAGGGATTCGGGAGTACACGGCCGGCGTGCGATTTATGGAGCGGGATTTCTATGGCGTGGTGCGCACGCGCGATAACCCCACCGGCGCGGAGTTCCGAAGCATGATTCATGGTGCGATCTCCCACGGTGGCCAGTTGCTGGCCGAGGAATTGCAAATGACACCATCGAGCTACTTCGGCCCCACCAGCGGATACGGACGGCTCTTTAGCAGCCTGCCAGCCGGGCCCAAAACCGTGGGTGTCATTGGACTTGGCGCGGGTGCACTGGCGGTCTACGCAAAACCCGGAGATCACTGGGTGTTTTATGAGATCTCGCCCGCGGTCGTACGGGCTGCCCAACAAGAGTTCACCTTTCTGTCCCACATGCAGGGCACGCACGAGATCGTGCTGGGTGATGGACGTCTCGCCCTGGATCGCGAGCCTGCTCGGCAGTTCGATGTCCTGGCCATTGACGCCTTCTCCGGGGATTCCATCCCCTCGCATCTGATCACCCGAGAGGCGATGGCCATCTACATGAAGCACCTCAAACCGAACGGCGTGATCGTGTTCCAGGCCACCAACCGATTTGTGGATCTGATGCCCGTGGCCCGCAATCTCGCCGATGCCCATGGTTTGTCGCTGGTCTTGGTCTCCGACTCGCCCCAGTTCGATGACGGTCCGGAGTACTGGCTGGCCATGACCGATCAGGTCATCATGACCCGTAACACGCCACTGCTGTCGACTGAGAAAATAAAATCGGCGGCACAGGAGATCCCGAAGCGTCCCGGGTTCCCGATCTTCACCGATGACTACATTAATCTTTTACGTCTTCTGAAACGCTCGTAATGCGTCACGCCTCGACCATATCGCTGCAATGGAGTTCGCCTGCCCGATGGCGCAGTGCGATCGCCCGTGTCAGTGTGTCACTGCTGATGGTGTACACCGGCCTTGGTCAGGCCCATGCCCAGCTGCGCACCGAGGTCCTTCAGGCGCGTTTTTTTCAGATCACGGTAGAGATCGCGGACACGCCCGCCAGCCGCACACAAGGCCTGATGGGGCGGCCATCGCTGCCCAATAACCACGGCATGCTGTTCGTATTCGATCGACCCGAGCCGCAGTGTTTCTGGATGAAGAATACGCCCCTGCCCTTAACCATTGCCTTTATCGCCGACGACGGCCGCATTGTGAACTTTGCCGACATGCAGCCGTTTTCAGAACAGCCGCACTGCTCGGCGTCACCGGTGCGATTTGCCCTGGAAATGGAACAGGGATGGTTCAAACGGCGCGGCCTGCTGGCCGGCGACATCCTAACCGGCAAACCGCTTTCGCCCTAAGGCCCTGATCAGGCGAAATTTTTCGCCGCAAACTCCCAGTTCACCAGACTCCAAAACGCCCCCATGTAATCGGGGCGACGATTACGGTAGTCAATGTAATAGGCGTGCTCCCAAAGATCGCAGGTCAGCAGCGGTTTGTCAGCGGTCGTTAAGGGCGTCGCGGCATTGCTCGTGTTGACGATGTCCAGCGCGCCATCGGCTTTTTTCACCAGCCACGTCCAGCTGGATCCGAAGTTGCCCACCGCGCTCTTGGTAAAGGCCTCCTTAAATGCGTCAAAGGATCCCCACTTGGCGTTGATCGCATTCGCGAGTGCGCCGCTCGGAGCGCCGCCGCCCGAGGGGGACAAGGAGTTCCAATAAAAGGTGTGGTTCCAGATCTGAGCGGCATTGTTGAACACGCCAGCGCTGGATTTCTTGACGATCTCTTCCAACGACGCATTCTCAAATTCCGTGCCTTTAATCAGGTTGTTCAGATTCGTCACGTAGGTCTGATGATGCTTGCCGTAGTGAAACTCCAAGGTTTCTTTCGAGATATGGGGCGACAGGGCGTCCATCGCATAGGGCAAAGCGGGCAGTTGATGTTCCATAACAGTCCTTTGGTGAAGGGAAAACGAGGGGAAATGGCGAGCGCGGATTTTAGCGCGCGTTTTTATCGGGTCGCGTCGGCTGAACCCGCACGCCGAGCGTGCCTTTGGCCAGACGCACGGTCAAGGCATCATCGGGTTTCACCTGAGCCGGATCCATGACCACTCGGCCGTGATCGTCGGACACCATCGCGTAACCGCGCCGCAAAATCGCCGTCGGGTCGAGGGCGGCCAACTGCGCCGACAAGGTTCGGTGACGGCCAATCCGTAAGCTGGATTGCGCCCGCATGGCCGCGCGTAGCGCTGCGGCGGCCAGGGCAAGGCGTGACCGTCGATCGCGCAGCTCTTCACGGGGACTGCGCAGGCGTGTTGCCAGTCGATCCAGTCGTTGTTGCGCCAACTCCCATCGGCGCACGATGGCCACCCGAGTGCGTCGCTGGGCATCGAGCAGACGTTCCCGAGCCCGCTGATCGACCTCGGCGATCCGCTGTGCAGCCGCCGTGGGGGTGGCGGCACGGATATCGGCCACCAGATCGGCAATCGTCACATCGGTCTCATGTCCAACACCCACCACCACACAGTGCTGACAGCGGGCGATGGTCTCGGCCAAAGCCTCATCGTTAAATGCCCATAGGTCTTCCAGGCTGCCCCCGCCGCGCACCAATACCAGTACGTCCACCTGTGGATCCGCATCGGCAGCCTGCAGTTGGCGACAGAGTTGTGCAGGCGCCTCTGCCCCCTGCACAAGACTTGGGTAGACACGCAGATGAAGACGTGGCGCCAAACGCGTGAGCGTGACCACCACATCGCGCAGTGCGGCCGCCCCCAAGGAGGTGACCAGCCCCACCGTGCGAATCACCTCGGGCAAGGGGCGTTTGCGGGACTCATCCAGCAGTCCGGCCTTGCCCAGTTTTTCTTTACGGGCCAAGAAGGCCTCGTACAACGCCCCTTGCCCGCTTCTGACCATTGTCTCCACGCGGATCTGAAAGTCCCCGCGCGGCTCATACAGGCTCACCACAGCACTGACCTCGACCTGGTCGCCTTCTTGAGGACTCCAATTAAGTTGGGCACTGCGCGCGCGGAACATCACCGCACGAACACTCGCACCGGCATCGCGCAGCGTGAAATACCAATGCCCACTGGCCGCACGGGTCAGTTGTGCGATCTCCCCGCGAACCCGCATCAACGGGAAATGCAGTTCCAGGCTCTGCGCAACTGCGCGGTTCAGTTCAGAAACCGTCAAAATGGACACGATTTATCGGGCCTTTTTCGTGAAACATCCGTGAAACACCGGAAAAATCTGGCGATAACGCTCGAGATGTCCACAGATTAAGGCTTGCCGCGCCGTTTCATGCTGCAGACCGTAAAAAAACCTTACAGAGCTCATTTTTTGATCTTAACTTATTGATTTTATTGTACTTTTTTAGATAACCCAAAAAAAGACCGCACCAAAGTCCTGGCTCGACCACAGGATCCGCTAGCGCTTATCCTTGCGGGACCCCATGTGTCCACAATCTTATCCACAACCCCATGGCAGACCGTCGTAAACCCTTCGCGGCCCGCCTGATTCATCACTGGTATCACCCCCAGGACGGTGCCTTAGGGGGGCTGGAGCGCGCCGGCCTGTGGCTCATCAGCGGCCTTTATCGCCTGCTTTGGGCCGCCCGAGAGGTCTGGTACCGATTCGCGAGCCGACCGGCACGCTGCCCTGGGATTCATGTGATTGGGGTCGGCAACCTGGTGGCCGGTGGCGCCGGAAAAACACCCAGCGTCATGGCCATTGCACGGGCCTTTCTGGCCGGCTTCCACTCCTGCGCCATCATCACCCGTGGCTATCGCTCCGAGAGTGCCCGCGGCCCGGTGCGCATCGTGCACCACGCCGATCTGATCCATACGCCGGCCTCGACCATCGGCGATGAAGCCTGGTTACTGGCCTGGCACACCGGCCTGCCCGTGGCCAGCGGGCCGGATCGGCAGGCCTGCCTGCGCGCGCTGCGCAACGCCCATCCCGATCTTCGCGTGGTGCTCTTAGACGACGGGCTGCAACAACGTGACCTTCACTGCGATCAAACCATTTTGGTGGTGGATGAACGAGGCTTTGGAAACGGGCATTGTCTGCCCTTCGGGCCGTTGCGCGAGCCGGTGGGCAATCTCTCCCGATATTCCGCCATCATTTTCAACGACACGGATCCGGCACGTTACGCGCACCAGAGTCTGCCGCTGCGTCAATCCTCGCTTCGGTATGCGGAATCCGAGTGGGTGGCGCTACGCCGCTGGCATGCCCCGATGGGTGCGCCCACGGCGGGCCACACGGCGGCCCCCAGGGCCGCCGGGCAGCATTACCTCGCGATCGCAGGCATCGCCGTTCCGCAGCGGTTTTTCACGGCCCTGCGCCACTCCGGATTCACCATCACGGTGCTCGACTTGGACGATCACGATCCGATGACCGTGGACAAGGTCACGCAGGCGTGGCAGCACGGCCACTATGATGGGGTGCTGATGACCGAAAAGGATGCGGTAAAGTTTCTCCACAGCACCGTCGGGTTTATCGACCAATGCTGGGCGCTGCGCCGCGCCCCCATGCTCAGTGACGACTTTCTAAAAAGGCTCATCGATGGATCCCAAACTGCTTGAAATTCTTGCGTGTCCGAGATCGAAACAACCCCTGACGCTGGGCAAAGGGGGGCATTATCTGATCTGTGAATCCGAGGCCGTCGCTTATCCCATTGTGGATGGCATCCCGCATCTGATCGAGAGCCGTGCCATTCCATTGCAGCAGATCGAGACGGCCTCCATGCAGGCCACAGTCTCGACACCGCACTCCGCCACGTGACCGGATTTTGGGTGGTCATTCCGGCGCGTCGCGCATCGACGCGCCTGCCCGATAAGGCGCTGGCCGATATCGGGGGGCTGCCCATGGTGGTCCGAGTGGCCCAGCAGGCCAAAAAAAGCGGAGCAACGCGTGTGATCGTGGCCACCGATTGCTCTGAAATTCAGGCCGTGTGCACCTGCAATGGCATTGAAACCCGGCTCACGCGTGGCGATCACCCCAGCGGCACTGACCGCATCGCCGAAGTGGCCACACAACTCGAGGCGGCGGATGATCAGATCATCGTCAACGTACAGGGCGACGAACCGATGATGGATCCGGCACTGATTGCGCAGGTCGCTGATGCCCTGGCGCATGCGCCGCACGATGCCGTCGCCACGGCCGCATCACCCATCCATGAGACGGATGAATTGCGCAACCCCAATGTGGTGAAAGTGGCCTGTGATGGCAACGGCCAAGCCCGCTATTTCTCCCGCGCACCGATCCCATGGCATCGTGACACCTGGTCTTCCTTGACCGATGTGCGGGCCGATCACTCGGGCAACACGTCGCCATTACTGCGCCACATCGGCCTTTACGGCTATCGAGTGCGTGCACTGCAACAGTTCGTGCACGCATCGCCCAGTCCGTTGGAGCGCATCGAACAACTCGAGCAGTTGCGTTGGTTTACGCTGAACCACACCGTACAGGTGGTGATCACCGCGCAATCGCCGCATGCGGGCGTGGACACCGTCGATGATCTCCTCAGGGTGAGAGCCTTGTGGGAGAATCAAAAATAAAACCGGAGACACTGCATGCGAATCATTCTTCTTGGCCCCCCAGGCGCAGGTAAAGGCACCCAGGCGGCGTTCATCACCAAGCGCTACTCCATTCCGCAAGTCTCCACCGGCGATATGCTGCGCGCCGCCGTGAAAGCGGGCACCCCGCTGGGTCTGGAAGCAAAAAAAGTAATGGATGCGGGCGGTCTGGTCAGTGACGGCATCATCATCAATCTGGTGAAAGAACGTCTGACTCAATCGGACTGCGCCTCCGGTTATCTTTTCGATGGCTTTCCGCGCACCATTCCGCAGGCCCAGGCGATGAAAGACGCTGCCGTTAAGCTCGATGCCGTTTTGGAAATCTCGGTGCCCGATGACGACATCATTGACCGCATGAGTGGTCGTCGCGTGCACGTGGCCAGCGGCCGCACTTATCACGTGAAGTTCAACCCGCCCAAGGCCGACGGTAAAGACGATGTCACCGGTGAACCACTGATTCAACGGGATGACGATCAGGAGTCCACGGTGCGCAAGCGCTTAGAGATCTATCACAGCCAGACCAAGCCCCTAGTGGATTTTTATCAGGGCTGGGCCAAGAGTGGTGACCCTGCGGCGCCCCGGGTCCACAACGTCTCCGGTGTCGGGGCCGTCGACACGATCACGCAACGGGTGCTGGCCGCCTTGGCCTGACCCGTTGGGCCGCGCGCCACATCGACCACGCTTAACGGGTCGCGCGCGGGGGTAAATCCGGCAGCACGCAGGCCTCCACAAACGGCAGGTCGTTATCCCGCGCAAAATTGCGCACGAATTCCATGGCCATCGGCTCCAGATCATCGAGTCGTTCATCCACGGCCACACACTTCACGTTGCCCACCATCACCGGATGCACGTAGGGCGAGTATTGGAGATGCGCACCCGTGCCCGGTCGAGCACCGGGCGGACGAAACGATGACATTACCCCGCATAGCCGCTCGGCCCAATCACTGGGACGAAACACTTTGCCGGCGGTCGTAACACCCTGAATCAGAAACTGCTTGGGGGCGGCGGGGCTTTCAGACACGGAACGCTTTGGGGCAAACCCTAGGGAAACGGGTATTCTATCGGACTCAAACTTCTGATTTCGATTCACATTCCGACAGGATGCCAAGCGTGGACATGCCGTTAACCGCACATGCCCTGATGAATACCTATTCCCGCCAGCCGGTGGCCTTCACGCACGGCCACGGCGTGTGGATGTGGGATGCCCAGGGCAAGCGGTATTTGGACGCGCTCTCCGGAATCGCGGTCAACACCCTCGGGCACGACCATGCCGGACTCGTGTCCGCACTGCGCGATCAGGTCGGAAAGCTGATTCACACCTCGAATCTCTATGAAATACCGCTGCAGGAACAGTTGGCACAGCGGCTCGTGCGCTTATCGGGCATGACCAATGTGTTTTTCTGCAACTCGGGGCTCGAGGCCAATGAGGCGGCCATCAAACTCGCCCGCAAGCACGGCCATCAACGCGGGATGGATCGCCCCAAGACCATCGTGTTCGATAAGGCCTTTCACGGCCGCTCCATTGCCACGCTGTCGGCCACCGGAAATGAAAAAGTCCAGAAGGGTTTCGAACCGCTGGTCGAGGACTTTCTTCGCGTGCCGCTCAACGATATCCACGCGATCAAAACACTGGCCGAACACCATCCCGATATCAGTGCGGTGTTTCTGGAAACCATTCAGGGGGAAGGCGGGATCCGCCCCTCGCAGATCACCTTCTTACAAGCCCTGCGCGCCCTGTGCACCGAGCGCCACTGGTTATTGATGTTGGACGAAGTGCAATGCGGCATCGGTCGCACCGGAAAGTGGTTTGCCCATCAGTGGGCCGGGGTAGTGCCCGATGTGATGCCGCTGGCCAAAGGATTGGGATCCGGGGTGCCGATCGGGGCAGTGGTGGCCCACGGGCCGGCCGCGACCCTCTTTGGTCCGGGCAACCACGGCACCACGTTTGGTGGAAACCCATTGGCGATGCGGGCGGGCATCGAGACCATTGATGCCATCGCGCGTCAGGGTTTACTGGACAACGCGACCCACTGCGGCGATCGGCTTCGCAACGGGTTCGCAGAGCAGCTGCGCGGCCTTGCCGGTGTGCGGGAGATCCGCGGCCAAGGCCTGATGATCGGCATCGAACTGGACCGTCCCTGCACCGAGCTGGTCGCCACCGCGCGCGCGGCCGGCCTGCTGATCAATGTCACCGCCGATCACGTGATCCGACTGTTGCCGGCACTGATCATTAACGACACCGAATGCGACCAGATCGTAGCGATCCTGTCGCCCTTGATTCGAACCTTTCTGCAGCAGGGGGCATCGTGACCGTGCTTCGCCACTTTCTCCAGTTTAAGGACCTATCGCGCGAGGACATCGACTACCTGTTTTCACGCACGCGGATCATCAAGGATCGCTTCAAGCGTTATGTACGACACATGCCGCTGCAGGACCGGACACTGGTGATGATTTTTGAGAAGGCCTCGACGCGCACCCGGCTATCGTTTGAGGCGGGCATGCACCAACTGGGCGGCGCCGCGATCTACATGAACACCCGCGATACCCAGCTGGGACGCGGTGAACCGGTTGAAGATGCCGCGCAGGTCATCTCGCGCATGTGCGACCTGGTGATGATCCGCACGTTTGAACAGACCATCGTGGAGCGGTTTGCCGCCAACTCACGGGTTCCCGTGATCAATGGTCTGACCAATGAATATCACCCGTGCCAGATTCTGGCCGACATCTTCACCTTTATCGAACAGCGCGGGCCCATTAAAGGCAAAACCGTCGCCTGGATCGGCGACTCGAACAATGTCTGCAACACCTGGTTGCAGGCGGCCGAGGTGTTGGACTTTCAGGTGCGGGTCTCCACCCCGCCCGGCTATGAGGTCGAACCGGAGCGGGCCGGCCTGCACTCCAACGGTCATCTGGAGCAGTTCAGCGATCCCATGGAGGCGGCCCGCGGGGCCGACTTGGTGACCACCGATGTCTGGACCTCGATGGGGTTTGAAGCCGAAAACGAGACCCGCATGAAGGACTTCGCCGACTGGATGGTCGACGATGAAATGATGGCCATTGCCCATCCCCAGGCCGTCTTCATGCATTGCCTTCCGGCCCACCGCGGCGAAGAGGTGGCCGCCAGCGTGATCGATGGGCCGCAGAGCGTGGTCTGGGACGAGGCGGAAAACCGACTGCATGCCCAAAAGGCCCTGATGGAGTTCCTGTTGCTCGGACGCATTCACGACTGACCCAGCACACCGTCTGCCGTAATTTTCTAAAATAGCAATTTCAGTCCTTTTCGAAGGCCCCCCTTTTCGTTCGAGAGAATCCCTGCAATGCCTGCCAAACCCACGTCGCGCCCTTCCAAGACCCCCTCCCGTTCGTCCGCTGCCGCGCCGACAAAAAAATCATCCGCTAAAAAAACGTCCGTCAAGAAAGTGGTGCTGGCCTATTCGGGAGGCCTGGACACCTCGGTAATTCTCAAGTGGCTGCAAGATGAATACGACTGCGAGGTGATCACCTTTACCGCCGACATTGGACAGGGTGAGGAGCTGGAACCCGCCCGCAAAAAGGCGAAACAGTTCGGCATCAAAAAGATCTACATCGAGGACCTACGTGAAGAGTTCGTGCGGGATTTTGTGTTTCCGATGTTCCGTGCCAACACCGTCTATGAGGGCGAATACCTGCTCGGCACCTCGATCGCCCGACCACTGATTGCCAAGCGACTGATCGAGATCGCGCGAAAAGAAGGCGCCGATGCCATCTCCCATGGCGCCACGGGCAAGGGCAATGACCAGGTCCGCTTCGAACTCGGTGCCTATGCGCTGATGCCCAACATCACCATCGTCGCGCCCTGGCGTGAATGGGATCTGTTATCGCGCGATAAGTTACTGGCCTATGCCGATCAGCACGGCATCCCCGTCGACTATAAGAAACGCAAGGGAGAGGCGCCGTTTTCCATGGACGCTAACCTGCTCCACATCTCCTATGAAGGCGGTGTGCTGGAAGATCCCGATCGTGAGCCGCCCGCCGAGGGCATGTGGCGCCTGACCGTTCCACTGGAAAAAGCCCCGAACACGCCCGAAGTGATTGAAATGGACTTTGCGCGCGGTGACCTCGTGGCCATCAATGGCAAGAAGATGAAGGCCCATGAACTGCTGATCGAACTGAACCGACTGGGCGGAAAGCACGGCATCGGACGCCTCGATCTCGTGGAGAACCGTTATGTCGGCATGAAAAGCCGGGGCTGCTACGAGACCCCGGGGGGCACGATACTGCTGCGTGCCCACCGCGCCATTGAGTCGCTCACACTGGATCGCGAAGTCGCCCACCTGAAAGACGATCTCATGCCCCGTTACGCCAGTCTCATCTACAACGGCTACTGGTGGTCACCCGAGCGCCTTGCCCTGCAGACCCTGATCGATCACACGCAACACACCGTATCGGGCACGGTACGGCTGAAACTCTATAAGGGCACGGTCACGGTGATTGGCCGCAAGTCCAAGCACTCCCTGTTCGACGCCAAGATCTCCACCTTTGATGACGACGATGGCGCCTACAATCAGGCCGACGCCGGAGGATTCATTAAGTTAAACGCCTTGCGCATGCGAATCGCTGCCAGCAAAAGGAAATAACACCATGCCTTCATTTGACGCGAGCCTCGAGGCGGATCCCGCCGAACTGCGCAACGCCGTCGACCAGACGGCCAAAGAGATCGGCACCCGCTTCGACTTTAAGGGCACGAGTGCCAAGATCGAGCAGAAGGATCGGGAGATCACGGTCTACGCCGACAGCGACTTTCAGGTCGGTCAGGTCCGGGATGTTCTGATCGCGAAGTGCGCCAAACGGGGCGTGGATGTTCGTTTTCTCGATGCCGGCCCGATTGAGAAAATGGGCGGCGATAAGGTCAAGCAACTGGTCAAGGTGCGGCACGGCATCGCTGGCGACGATGCCAAGAAAATCGTGCGCATCATCAAGGACAGCAAAATGAAGGTGCAGGCCGCAATTCAGGGCGATGTGGTGCGCGTGACCGGCAACAAACGTGACGACCTGCAGGCTGCGATTGCACTGCTCAAAAAAGAGGTCAGCGATCTGCCGCTGACCTTTGGCAACTTCCGGGACTGATCAGGAAACGATCCGGGCCCAGGCCGAGTGGTTGTGGATCGACTCGAAGTTTTCTGCCTCGACTTCGAAACCCGTCACACCCGGCACCGCGCGCACGGCCTGCGCCACATCGCGCACCAGATCCTCCACAAACTTCGGGTTGTCGTACGCCCGCTCGGTCACGTACTTTTCATCCGGACGTTTCAATAAGCCCCAGAGTTCACACGAGGCCTGAGCCTCAATCGATCGCACCAGGGACTCCACGGAGAGTGCGGCCGTGTCGGCAAGTTCCACCCATACGGAGACCTCGGAGCGTTGATTGTGGGCGCCGTACTCGGAGATCTCTTTGGAACACGGACAAAGGCTTTTCACGGGAACCTTGACCTGACAGGCCACCGCCATACGACCATCGGCCGTGGCCTCGGCACGCCACGTGCAGCGGTAGTCCATGAGGCTGCGCACGCCACTCACCGGGGCCGTTTTCATCATAAAAAAAGGCATCGACACTTCAATACGACCGGTGGTCGCGACCAAGCGAGCCAGCATGTCGGCCAGCATGTCGCGCATGACCGGGGCATTGAGGGCAACGCCACGCTGATTCATCGCCTCGAGCATTTCGATGAAACGTGACATGTGGGTGCCCTTTTGCTCGGGCGGCAGCCCCACGCTCAGGCTGAATTCGCCGACCGTGGCCTCGGATCCGCCGTCTTCCCGCCGCACCAATACCGGGTAGCGGACGCCCCGCACCCCCACCTGTTCGATGGCGATGTTGCGGTGATCCCGGCTGCCCTGCACATCCGGCATCGCTGTGGCGCGGGCCAATCCCTTGGAGTCGGGTGCATTCATGAGGCGGCCTTTAACGCGACGGGAAGTCCCATCTTGCTGCGGATCGCGGCTTCAATGCCTTTGGCATCGAGGCCTTCACGCGCGAGAAGCACCTGATGGTCTCCGTGATCAATAAACTTATCGGGCAATCCCAAGTGCACGATCGGCACCATCGGAATGGCATCCCCTAAGGCCACCAGGGCCTCGGCACAGGCCGAACCCGCCCCGCCCATGACCGCGTGTTCCTCGACCGTCACGATGAGATCGTGGGTCTTGGCCACCTTCTGGATCATTGCCATATCGAGGGGTTTTACAAACCGCATGTTCACCAGGGTGGCATCCAACGCCTCGGCCGCGGCCAACGCCGGCGTGACCATGGAACCGAAGGCCAGAATCGCCACACGCGAGGAGGCGCCTGGCTTTTTGATCTCACGCAGAAGTTCTGCCTGACCGACCACCAGTGTGTCAGTCAGGCCAGTGGCATCCGCGCCGGTGCCCGCACCGCGGGGGTAACGCACCGCCGACGGACCGGCAATCGTCAGTCCCGTGTTGAGCATCTTGCGGCACTCGACTTCATCCTTCGGGGCCATGATCACCATATTCGGTACACAGCGCATAAAGGCATAGTCATAGACGCCGGCGTGGGTCGCCCCGTCCGCACCGACCAGTCCTGCGCGGTCGATCGCAAACAGCACAGGCAGGTTCTGCAAGGCCACATCATGAATCA
>JACCEC010905657.1_pt1 | contig 53140 bp, 42 predicted proteins | sample 7450121 | NCBI WGS metagenome assembly JACCEC01 (sample SAMN15323455, study PRJNA562643) | freshwater metagenome | isolation source: river surface water | place: USA:Blue River Watershed | collected 2017-08-18
GGATTGTCATCGACAATCCTTTTTTATTGGAAGAATATTGCTGTACTAAATTTTTATTATGGCCATTCATGCCAATCTTATTCTGGATGAATCTCCCTTTTCTTCGGAACTCCTTTTATGGGCATCTATCTTTTGGCCAAAAATTAAAGGTAGTCAAATTTCAATACAATTTGTTGATGGTCTTATGGATGTTCAAACTAATGTCTTATTTGATTCGGAGATGTTGAATAACCATGCATATTCTTATGTAGAGATATTCTCAAAAGTGATTCATAAAAGAGAGTTTTGTCAAGAGAAAATAGTTGGTAAGGCTATCCAAATTTTAAAAGAAAAAGGATTTAAAACAGAAGTTTATACAAGTCCCAATGCTCTACAAAACTGGATAGAAAATAGTCAATTTCATGATGTTACAATATTTTCAAAATCCATCATTAATTCATTTCAAATAGAAAAGTTGGAAAGGTTGGCTGAATACTGGGTTTATTCTCAACCACCCATATTACTACTTCCTCCCCATCCTATTCAATTTTCAAGAATTATTTTCACATTTGATGGAAGCCTTCATTCTATTCAAACCATCAAAAAGTTTTTTCCACTTTTTTCTTTCCTTTTACCAAATATTGAATTGATTTTCATTACAATAATTAAAGAAGATTCTTTACCTCAAGAAAAACCGATCATTGATTACATCAAATCGTATCAAGCTAATTTTTCAATCATTCGAACTTATTTATCTGATGATTGGCATGAAATCATCGATTTCGTATTTGAAAAAAAAGAAACCTTTTGGGTAAGTGGATTTTCCAGAAAAGCAATGGCGGAATTTCTTCGAAGTCCTTCAAGTAAAGTTTCACAAAATTCCACAACAGCCATCTTCTTCGATTAACGATGTTTTCACCTATAGCACAAACTGTCCCATGTTTTCACTGCGGTGAAAATTGCGAAAATGAAATTATTTCTTTTCAAGAGCATTCATTCTGTTGCCATGGATGTCAAAAAGTATTTGAAATCCTTTCTGAAAATTCTCTTTGTGATTACTATGATTTAGAAAATGCTCCTGGAATTACTTTAAGAAATCCAATATCTGCTCATAAATTTGATTATTTGGATGACGAAACGGTTCAAGAAAAAATCATTCAATACCAAGATCAAAATCAAATTCAGGTTCAATTTCACATTCCAACCATGCATTGTGCTTCGTGCATTTGGTTATTGGAACACTTGTATCGACTTGATTCAGGAATAAAGCAATCAAGAGTCAATTTTCTAAAAAAGACTCTTTTCATTTCTTTTGATCGAAGCGTCACCAGTTTGAAAAAAGTGGTTCATTTGCTTAGTTCTCTTGGATATGAACCAGCCCTTCAATTAAACGATTTAGAGAAAGTAGTTAAAAAGGATGAAAACAAACGTTTGTTGTTTCAAATTGGGGTTGCTGGTTTCTGTTTTGGAAACATCATGCTCATCAGTTTTCCTGAGTATTTTGGATTGGATAGCATGACCAAATTGGCTTTTTCGCCGCTTTTTGGATATTTAAACTTAGGTCTGTCTTTACCTGTATTTTTCTATAGTTCACAAGATTACTTCATTACCGCATGGAAAGGGTTGAAAAAGAAACATATTTCGATTGATGTGCCGTTGGCATTGGGAATTCTAGTATTGTTTTTCAGGTCACTTTACGACGTTGTATCAGGAACAGGAATTGGCTATTTTGATACTCATGCAGGGTTAGTATTTTTCTTATTGATTGGAAAATGGTTTCAACAACGAACGTTTGACACACTTTCATTTGAACGAGATTATAAATCGTATTTCCCGGTAGCTGTAACTGTGCGAAAAAATGGTATAGAAACCACCGTACCTATAACGCAGCTTCAAATTGGAGATCGGTTATTGATTCGAAATAACGAGCTCATTCCTGCAGACTCTCTTCTCATGAAAGGGAAAGCTCATGTTGATTTTAGTTTCGTAACCGGTGAATCCAATCCAATTGAAAAAGTACTCGGTGAGTTAATTTATGCAGGTGGCCGTCAAATGGGAGAAACCATTGAAGTTGAAGTTTGTAAAAAAGTCAATCAGAGTTACTTAACTCAATTGTGGAATTCAGATCATTTTTCAAAAAACCATGAGAGCCGGATTCAATCCTTTCAGCAAAAAGTAAGCAAATACTTCACGTATTCATTGTTATTTATTGCATTTTCATCAGCTGGATTTTGGGCATTTGTAGATCCAACTTTATCCCTACATGCCTTTACATCAGTATTGATTATTGCTTGTCCGTGTGCATTGGCATTATCAAGCCCCTTTGCTCTTGGTACCGCATTAAGAATTTTTGGAAGGAATAAATTTTACCTTAAATCATCCGAAACGGTAGAACACCTTGGAAGAATTGACACCATTGTTTTTGATAAAACGGGTACCATTACTCAACCATCAGAATCCATTATTTCGTACCATGGGGAAGGATTAACCGAAATTCAAAAGGAAATGATTTTCTCTATGACCAAAAATTCGGTCCATCCCCTTTCAAAAAAAATAAATAAATTCTTTCAAGCATCAACGAAAACCCCATTAAATCAATTTGAAGAATTGGCAGGTAAAGGAATGCGGGGCAGTCAAAATCAAAATACCTTACGACTAGGTTCTGCCAAATGGCTGAAGGTCGATGTAGGAATGGGGGATGTATTAGACTCAAGGGTTTATGTAGAGTGGAATGGGAAATTGTTAGGTTTTTTTTCGATTCAACAACAATATCGGATTGGATTAAAACAGATATTAAGCGATTGGAAAAATTCGTACTCCTTGCATTTGTTATCGGGAGATCATGATCGGGAAAAAAGTCGATTAAGCCACTTTTTTGGAGATGAAGAACAATTACATTTCTTTCAATCTCCCTCTGATAAAATGCATTTTATTGAGAATCTTCATCAGAAAAAAAAGAATGTAATGATGGTGGGTGATGGGTTAAATGATGCTGGCGCATTAAAAGTAGCTGATGTTGGGCTATCCATTACGGAAGATTCTGCACATTTTTCTCCTGCTTCCGATGTAATCATGGAAGCTTCCATGTTTGAACATCTTCCTCAATTCTTGCGATTTTCAAAAAGAACGATTAAGGTGATTCATTTTAGTTTTTTGATTTCACTTGCCTACAACTTTGTGGGTTTGTTTTTTGCTGTTCAAGGGGATTTGTCACCAATAATAGCGGCCATTTTAATGCCTCTGAGTTCAATTACCATTATTTCATTTACCACCTTGGCCACCCGCTGGATGGCACATAAAGAAAACTTAACATGAGTGTAATGTATTTATTAATCGGAATCAGTTTATTACTGGCCGTTGGATTTTTGGGATTATTCATTTGGAATGTAAAATCTGGACAAATGGACGATGATTATACCCCTTCGGTGCGGATACTTTTTGAAGATATGCCAACTTCGGAGAAGGATCCTCAAAAAAAAACTGATAAAAATCATAAGGAAGGGTGACGAAGGTCAGCGTTTACTTTTTCCCATTAAAAGAACTTTGTTCAACTTAAAAGGCAATCATTATGCACATAGAAAAGTTTAATTACGACAATCGAATCGTTCGAAACTTCATCATTGCCACCATCATTTTTGGAGTCGTAGGAATGTTGGTTGGGCTCACTGCAGCGATTCAACTTTATGCACCTGAAGCGAATATGGGCACACCATATACCTCATTTGGTCGTATTCGACCTTTACACACGAATGCCATCATTTTTGCTTTTGTTGGAAATGCAATTTTTGCCGGAGTGTACTACTCGCTTCAACGTTTAACAAAGGCTAGAATGTTTAGCGACTTTCTGAGCAACTTTCACTTTTGGGGTTGGCAAATCATCATTTTAGCTGCGGCGATCACTTTGCCTTTAGGTATGACTACTTCGAAAGAATATGCAGAATTGGAATGGCCCATTGATATTGCCATTGCATTGGTGTGGGTTGCTTTTGGAGTAAATATGATTGGGACTATCATAAAACGAAGGGAAAAGCAGATGTATGTAGCACTTTGGTTTTACATCGCAACATTTGTAACTGTTGCAGTGCTACACATTGTTAACTCCATTGAACTCCCCATTTCATTGACCAAAAGTTATATGGTCTATGCCGGTGTTCAAGACGCCTTGGTTCAATGGTGGTACGGACATAACGCGGTTGCTTTCTTTCTCACTACGCCATTTTTAGGGTTGATGTATTACTTTTTGCCCAAAGCAGCTGGTCGACCTGTTTATTCGTATAAACTGTCTATTCTTCACTTTTGGTCGTTAATTTTCATTTATATCTGGGCTGGCCCTCACCATTTATTGTATTCTTCCCTACCCGATTGGGCGCAATCGTTGGGAGTAGTGTTTTCCATTATGCTTATTGCGCCATCCTGGGGTGGTATGATCAATGGATTGCTCACACTTCGAGGAGCTTGGGATAAAGTTCGCGATGAGCCTGTACTAAAAATGTTTGCGGTAGGAATAACAGCGTATGGAATGGCCACGTTTGAAGGTCCGATGTTATCCTTGAAAAATGTAAATGCTATTGCCCACTTTACCGATTGGATTGTTGCCCACGTTCACGTTGGTGCTTTAGGTTGGAATGGTTTATTAACCTTCGCTATCATTTATTGGATGATTCCTAGAATGTATCGTACCCATATTTATTCCAAAAAATTAATCAATGTACACTTTTGGTTAGCCACCCTTGGAATTGTTTTTTACGCTGTTCCCATGTATTGGTCAGGGTTCACACAAGGTTTGATGTGGAAAGAATTTACAGCTGATGGTATGTTGCAATATCCCGAATTTTTGAAAACCACCTTGCAAATTATTCCTTTGCACGTTGTTCGATCTATAGGTGGAACGTTGTATCTGGCTGGATTTTTTGTCATGATTTATAACGTTGTAAAAACCATGAAAGCTGGTTCTTTTCTTGCAAACGAACCGGCAGAAGCGCCAGCTTTAGATAAAACAACCCTTTTCAAAAAAGGAGATTTTTGGCATGCTGTTTTAGAGAAAAAACCTGTAACCTTTACTGTATTGGCGGTGGTAGCAATTCTCATCGGTGGTGCCGTTGAAATGCTTCCTACTTTTTTAATCAAAGAAAATATTCCAACCATTAGCAGTGTTAAACCGTATACACCTTTGGAGTTAGAAGGACGGGATTTGTATATCCGTGAAGGTTGTAACGCATGTCATACCCAATGGGTTCGCCCATTCCGAAGTGAAACAGAGCGTTACATGGGTGAATATTCAAAAGCTGGCGAATACGTTTATGACCATCCTTTCTTGTGGGGCTCTAAACGAACAGGACCAGATTTACACCGAGTTGGAGGAAAATATCCCAATAGCTGGCATTACATCCACATGAACAATCCTGTAAATACTTCTCCTGGATCCATCATGCCCGCTTACCCATGGTTGGCTGAAAACGATTTGGATATTGAAAAAACTGCTGATAAACTTCGTGCAATGCAAACATTAGGTGTTCCATATTCCAATGAAGAAATTCAAAATGGAGTGGAAAACCTAAAAAAGCAAGCCCAGTCGATTACCGAAAATCTTGCAAAGGATGGAATAGCATTGGAACCTAACAAGGAATTGGTGGCCATGATTGCCTATTTGCAACGACTTGGCATGGATATCAAAAATCAGAACTTAAAAACTGCTCAAAAATAACGCTATGAAACAATTCTTAGAGCACGTAACAGGTATGGAGGGCTATTTGATCTTCTCGATGATGATCTTCATTCCCTTCTTCCTCATCCTACTGTGGTGGGTATTTACCGCCGATAAAAAATACATTTCAGAAATGGAAAACCTACCTCTGGAAGACAATGAAAAGAAAACTTTTAATCAATAATCTCATGAAAAAAGTCATTTTACCAATCGTTTTGATGTTGGCTGGATTTTCTGCAAGTGCACAAAATTCAACCGATGAGGTGATGGCCTTTATGGATAATCTTCTCATTACCATTACGGTGGTTTTGTTGATGGTTCTCATTTTGGTAGCCGTTGCCATGTTGAAAATGTTCGACTACGTAAAAAAAAACGACAGCGAGGATGAGGCAAATGAGGTAAGTATTTGGGAAAGATTACTCAGCCTCAAACCTTTAAGTGCTGAAAAGGACATTGAATTAGATCATAACTATGATGATATCAAGGAATTAAACAACCCTATTCCACCTTGGTTCAATGTCCTTTTTTACGGCACCATTGTTTTTGGTTTGGCCTATATTTTTGTTTTTCACGTTTTTCAAGTAAATCCGCTGCAAGCTGAAGAATACAAAACGGAATTAATCATTGCTGAAAAACAAAAACAAGAATACCTCAAAAAAATGGATAACTTAGTTAATGAAGACAATGTCACCATCACAGAAGATAAGTCTAAATTAGCTCAGGGAGCGGAGGTTTTTAAAACCAAATGTGTGGTTTGTCATGGAGAAAAAGCAGAAGGAAAAAATGGGCCAAATTTAACCGATGTGTATTGGCTTCACGGTGGGGATATCAAAGCAGTTTTTAAAACCATTTCCAATGGGGTTACCTCTAAGGGTATGCCTGCCTGGAAGAACAATTTCCCACCGGCCCAGATTCAAAGCATTGCAAGCTATATATTGTCTTTGCAAGGAAGTAATCCAGCAGGTGCTAAAGCTGCTGAAGGAATGGAATTTATTTCAAAATCCGATACATCAAACCAGGTTAAAATTTCAGCTAAATTGAATTAATTTTTTAGATTGATTCATAAATCTTTTTGAATCGCAATGATCCCTAACCTATGAGCCATCACGCTACACCTGAAACAGGAAATGAATACCGCAATACGGTTTCTTTGGTGGATAAAAAAACCGGCGATCGGCAGTGGGTTTATCCCAAAAAACCGAAAGGCCACTTTTATCAATGGAGAAGTGTAGTTGGCTGGTTACTTATGGGAGGATTATTCCTCGGACCCTTTCTTGAATACCAAAATCACCCACTTTTTTTATTTCATGTTTTAGAACGAAAGTTTATTTTCTTTGGAATACCATTTTGGCCCCAAGATCTTCCCTTGTTTGCCTTACTCATGGTCACTTTCATCGTATTCATCATTGTCTTCACGGTATTATTTGGAAGAATTTGGTGTGGTTGGGCCTGCCCTCAAACCATATTTATGGAAATGCTTTTCCGCAAAATTGAATATTGGATTGAAGGTGATTTTAAACAGCAAGAAAAATTAGATGAGCAAGCCTGGAATTTTCAAAAAATTTTCAAAAAATCCTCTAAACACTTCATCTTTTTCTCCTTAGCCATCATTATTGCTAACTCTTTCCTTTCTTATTTGATTGGTTGGAAAACGGTTAAACTTTTAATTTCAGAAGGACCAGCTAATCACTTAGGACCATTTATTGCTTTGCTTGTTTTTGCTGCTGCTTTTTATTTTGTTTTTGCCAAAATTCGGGAAATTGTATGTGTTGTTATTTGCCCATACGGACGATTACAAGGATTAATGTTGGATAAAAACTCAATTGTTGTTGCCTATGATCATGTTCGTGGGGAACCAAGGGGAATGCATAAAAAGAATGAAACCAAATCTTTAGGAGATTGTGTTGATTGCTATCGATGTGTACAAGTTTGTCCAACAGGCATTGATATTCGAAATGGAACTCAATTGGAGTGCATCAACTGTACGGCCTGTATCGATGAGTGTGATGATGTCATGACTCGAATGAAAAAAGATACAAGGCTTATTAAATACGCTTCTGAAGAACAAATTGAACAAGGAACTAAATCGCGATTAACTGGTCGAAGTAAATCCTACATTATCTTATTAATTTTCCTCCTAGCTAATTTGATTTTCTTTTTATCAACCCGACACCCCATTGATGCGACTTTTTTAAGAACTCCCGGAATGCTTTATCAAACTCAAGACCATGATCTCATCAGCAATATGTACAATTTTGAAGTCATCAACAAAACATTTGATTCATGCTCCATTGAATTCAAACTGTTGGAACCTAAAAACGCAGAAATGAAAATGGTTGATCGACCAAGTTTAATCAATTCTTTATCTGAAGATGGTATTTTAACAGGTTCCTTTTTTATTCTTATCAATAAAAACAACATTTTAAAAAACAACACTTCGGCCAAAATTCAGGTATTGAGAAATGGTATTGAAATGGAAACTATCAAAACAAATTTTATTGGCCCAGTAAACATGAATAAAAAATGAGAAAATTTAATTGGGGTCAAAAAATGATTTTTTTTGCCATCATTTTCATGTTGATGGTCATTGGTTTAGTAGCTAAAATGATGGGACATTCCGAGCAATTAGTGGATGAAAATTATTATGAAAAAGGCTTGTCCTACCAAGCTGAAATTGATGCTCAACAAAATCAGGATTACATTTTCAAGTATCAGGATTCTTTGAAATTAATTACTTTTTCATCTCCTGATGCTGATTCCGTCATCCTTTTCGCAATGCGTCCATCGAATCAAGCCCTCGATTTCTCAATGAAGTTGATTGCAGACGGTCATAATACATTTTCATATCCAACAGATGACATGGACAAAGGACCTTGGAATATTCGAATTCAGTGGAATTCAAAATCCAAAACCTGGATTGCCGATCAAAAAATCATATTGCCATGATTTTTTTTACTGCTTGGTTAACTGGAATCATGGGGAGTTTTCATTGTGCAGGTATGTGTGGGCCTTTGGCATTTGCAACTCCTACTTTGGGAACAACAACCCAGGCCAAGTGGTGGAGTAAAATCATTTATCATTTGGGCAGAATTGTAACGTATGCCATCATGGGATTTTTGATGGGTTCCTTTGGTTATGGAATCCAATTGGCAGGCTTTCAAAGAGGAATTGGAATTGGTACTGGAATCTTAATGATATTAATTGGCATTTGGAGTTCAAAATGGTTAGAAAATAAAATTGGAAGATTTTGGTCACCCCTTAAAACTTCCTTTTTTCAACGATGGATGCAAAAAAAATCTTGGTCTAATTTATTTGTCTTGGGATTTCTTCAAGGCTTACTTCCTTGTGGTTTGGTCTATTTTGCATTAATTGGTTCAATTGCTACTCAATCTTCTTTAAAAGGTGCCATCTTTATGTCGCTATTTGGACTTGGAACTCTACCGATGATGTTATCTATAAGTCTCATTGGTCATTGGCTAGATAAATCAAAAAGAATTCATTGGAGTAAAATGATTCCGATTTTTTCTGTAGTAGTGGGAAGTTTATTTGTTCTCCGAGGATTAAGTTTAGGAATACCTATGATTAGTCCCAAAATTGAACAAAATAGTCATCAAACTAGTATTCATTGCTGCACCAATTCAATGGAAAGTAATGAATCTAAAAAGGATGGTTGTTGTGGAGAAAATAAAGAAAATTGCACCTGTAATCATTAAAAATAAAAAAATGAAAATCAATGTTTCCGGAACCGAACGATTCATTCGAATTATGCTTGGTTTAATGCTAATCACCCTCTTTTTCTTTGGAATTTTTGGACCATTTTGGGGATATACGACCTTATTGATTTCTCTTATTTTCCTAGGAACTGGGATAATGGGAAATTGCCCAATTTATTCTCTATTAGACATGACAAAGAAGAATTAATTACGCTGGGGTCATTTGGTGTTTTCTTGAATTGCCGTAAATGGCAACATTCAATTCAAAGCCAACTAAAATTACAAAACTGTTGATGTACAGCCACAACATGATGATGAGTAGGGTTCCTAGCGAACCATACAATTTATTATACGTGCTGAAATGACTAACGTAATAACTAAATCCGGAACTGGTGATCCAAAACAAAAGGGTTGCTATCCAAGAGCCAGGACTGAAAAGATTCCATTTCGTGATGGTGCTTGGACCGAATCGATAAATAATTCCAAGAAGTAGTAAAATAATCCCTAAAACAATTCCTTTTTCCAAGAGCCAAAAGGCATACTTAACCATTTCAAAGGTTTTGGGAAATTTGTAATGGATCCATTCGGTAGCAATTCCTTCCAATACCAAGGAAGAAAGTCCTAGGATTACGGTTAATGAGAGAAGCAATAACAGGCCAGCGGCAATGAGACGCTTTCGAATCATTCCACGATTTTCAAATTGCCGATCCAATTTGTTGAAGGAATTCATCATGGCAAAAATGCCATTTGTGCTAAAAAAGAAGGCCAATAAAAGCCCAAAACCCGCTAATGCGCCTTGTTGATTTTGTAAAATATCTTCAATCGTATCTTTTACGGTAAGGAAAGCCGATTCCGGCAAAGCAAAACGCAACAACTCCATAAATCGAATTTCAAATCCAGAATACGGAACAAATGCCAACATGGTAAAAAAGAAGATGGTTGCCGGAAACAAGGCCATGAAAAAGTTAAAAGCAATGGCACTGGCTTTCATACTCATTTCATTGGAGTTGATTTGCTTCCATAGAATTTTTGCAACCAATCCCAAAGGAACATGTTTGAAAAATGGAATCTGAATGCCCCCCAACCAAGAGAAAAATGTTTTGATGGCGTTAATCATCCTTATTCAAAATATGGATTTAATGTTTCCAAAAGAAAATCAGGAGCGACCATCGATTTTTTGGTTTCCTTGCTTACACACACTAAAATTACTTTAGCCGTTGAAACCAAAACATCATCCTTAAATAATTGATAGTCAAAACAAAAAGACCTTCGAGGTAAGGTGTTGATGGAGACCTCAATTCGAATCAAATCATCATAAAAAATGGGTTGAAGAAACTTGATGTTCATTTCTAAAACCGGTAGAAAAATTCCCATTTTTTCTACCTCCTTGTATTGAATACCCAATGAGCGCAAACAATCTACTCGAGCCACTTCCAAATATCGCGCATAGGCACCGTGGTACATTACACCCATTTGATCGGTATCGGCGTAGGCAACACGAAAAATAGTATCAAAGCGCACCATTAACGGTAAATTTTACGGCTCGACAGCGCTTTGCGATATTTCTGTGCATTTTGATTGTGCTGTGATTCATTCTCGGCAAAATTATGGTATCCAGAAAAATCTTCTTTGGCGCACATGTAAATAAAGTTGTGTTTATTTAGATTTAGTACAGCTTCTAAATCCTCTATACTGGGAGTATTGATAGGACCTGGAGGTAATCCTTTGTATCGATAGGTATTGTAGGGTGAATTAACCTGAAGATCTTTTTCCCAAATTCTACGCAATTCAAAATTTCCTAGCGCAAATTTTACCGTTGGGTCGGCCTGTAACAACATTCCCTTATTCACTCGATTCCAATAAAGTCCAGCTACTTTTGGCTTCTCATCCGTTTTTATTGTTTCCTCATTCACAATGGAAGCCAATACGCTTACTTGTTCGATCGTTAATCCCAAATCTTTCGCCTTCTCTTTTCGTTCTGATGTCCAAAATCGATCATACTCTTTTTTCATTCGTTTGATAAATCCCTCCGATGTCGTAGTCCAATACAACTCGTAGGTATTGGGTATGAAATAGGTTAAAAGATATGTAGAATTCATGCCAAATTTAGACCAAACGGTAGAATCCAACAGCCAATTCCGAAGTTCGTTGGAGTCGACCAGTGTTATTTTTCCAATGGCCCCAGCCATATCAGAAAGGTTTCGGTATTTTACAAATGAAAATTTTACCGCATCCTGCTCTCCCGATTTTAGTTTACGCATGATTTTGGCCAAGCTATACTTACCCCGAAAAACATATCGCCCTGGTTTTACATGATCGGTGTAATTCATTTGTTCTGCCAACAACGTAAGATGCCACTCCTCTAATTCGGGAAAAATTTTGAGCAACCCTAATTTTACCTTTCCAAAATTTTCTTCGGGAAAAATGTATAATACGTTGTTCTTCCCTTCCGTTGAAGCGGGTTGATGTTGATGGAGAAAAACAAAATAGCCCAAATACCCGCCCACAGATAAACCTAGAGCTAAAATGACTATCAATAATCGGAAAATTCGCTTCATTTTTTTCGAGTTAAAGAATCCAATAAGCGTACTACTTCATTGAAATCAATGGTTTTACCATGAACAACAGAGTTTGAATCAATAACCACGTACGTTGGTAAAGATCGAACCCCAAAAGTTTTGACTGCGGAAGAATTCCATCGTTGCAGATCGGAAACCTGGGTCCAAGTCATTTTTTTAGTGGCGATATCCCGCGTCCAATTTTCCTTTGAATCATCCAAACTTATGCCAATAAAATCAACACCCTTTGATCTAAATTTTTCTTCTGCCTTTTTTACTCTCGGAAAATCTTTGTTACAAGGTTCACACCATGATGCCCAAAAATCTAGGACTTTGAAACCACCCGTAACCATTTCAATGGAAATCAAAGAATCTTGAGGATTTTTCAGGCTTAATGCGGGTAATTTACTGCCAATCGTCACTTTTTCATCATTCCTCAATCCTTCAACTTCCCTTTTCAAAGGTTGAATAAATTGATTCAACATGGCGATATATCGATGTTTTGGATGTTGTTTCGAAAAACTAGCAATAAATTTTTCAAAAGTTCCCAAATCTTCTTTTTCAGCTAACGAAAAATCAAAGAGTTGGGTAAATGCATAGAATCCAACCAAATCATGGGGATGAGTTACCAAAAAACTAGAAAGGTAATCTTTCATGTTTTTTCTTTCCCGATTGGCTAAATCTACCGTGGTTGAATCCGTTCTTTTGGAATAAATCATGCTTTTGGCGTACCAATAACCGGTGCTATCCGAAATTCGTTGAATTGATTTTGAATTTACACCACTTAAAAATTCCGTTTGGAACGGAAAAGTAGCGTAGTTTAATTTTAATTGAATTGGTTCTTCATCTGGAACAATGGTTAGACCTAAATCTTTACCTGAAATGGTAATTCGGTAAAAATCGTAGGAAGTAAAAGCCCCTTGATTCAATACGAATTTGCTTGACGAGTCAATATTGGCTGAGTCGATGATAATAAATTGATTGCCTTCGGAAAGTTCGAGAAGGTAAACGGTTTTCCCTTTTCCACCGATAACGCTTCCTTCAATGCGATAGCGATTTTCGTTGAAAGAGGAACAGCTAACTATACTCCAGATAAACCCCAAGACAATGATATACCTCATCCCAGTAACTTCTGCAAAATGGCCGAGGCTTTTTTAGGGTCGGCTTTACCTTTGGATTTTTTCATCAAATCTCCCATGAACAAACCGAGTACTCCTTTTTTACCCGATTGATATTCAGCAACTTTATCGGGCCAAGCTTCAAGTACTTCTTTAGCAATGGATTCAAGGAAATCATCGTTTGATTCTTGTATGATGTCTTTTTCAATGGCGATGGATTCGGGTGATTTCTCAGGGTCTTTCAATAATTCTGGAAATACCTGCATGCTTGCTGCCGTAAATGAAATTTTTCCTGAATCTACCAAGGCAATGAGTTCAGCCAACTTTTTAGGAGATAGGTTTAATCCGTTCCAATCCAAGGCCTCTTCGTTTAAATATCCTTTTACTGGTCCTAAAATCCAGTTTGCAGCCGCTTTAGCGGCAACATTTTGGGCGATAACCTCCGAAAAATATCGGGCAGTCTCTTTGCTATCGGTTAAGTTTCGAGCATCGTAATCGCTCAATCCTAATTCTTTGGTGAATTTAGCAAACAGTTCCCGAGGTAGAGCAGGCATGTTTGCTTTGATTTTTTCAATTGCATCAGCCTTTACGCGAAATGGCGGCAAATCAGGTTCTGGAAAATAACGATAATCGTTAGCCGCCTCTTTAGAACGCAAAGAAAACGTGGTTCCCGCAGTGGCATCAAATGAACGTGTTTCAGATGTAAATGATTCTCCAGCTTCAAGTAAATCGATTTGACGCTTGATTTCAAACTCAATGGCACGTTGAACATTGCGAATTGAATTCATGTTTTTCACCTCCACCTTTGTTCCAAATTCCAAAGCACCTTTCTTCATGACAGAAATGTTTGCATCACAACGCAACGAACCTTCCTCCATATTACCATCGCAAATATCCAAGTAACGCACTAACTTTCTTACCTCGGTTAAATATGCATAAGCGTCTTCTGCTGAACGTAGATCTGGTTCAGATACCATTTCCAAAAGCGGTACTCCACATCGATTGAAATCAACCAAAGAATCCATGGGGTCCTTATCGTGCATGCTTTTACCTGCATCTTCCTCCAAGTGAATTCGAGTAATTCCAATCTCCTTATCACCCTCTTTCGTTTCAATGAGGATAGAACCCTGAGTACAGATGGGAGTTTTGTCTTGTGTAATTTGGTAACCTTTAGGCAAATCGGCATAAAAGTAGTTTTTTCGAGCAAATCCATTGTACTCATTGATGGTACAATTCGTTGCAATCCCCAATTTTATTCCAAACTCCATGGCTTGTTTATTGAAATAGGGTAATGTTCCTGGATGCCCTAAAGTAATAGGTGAAACCAACGTATTGGGATCAGCACCGTACTCGGCAGCTTCAAAACTGTAAGCCTTCGACTTGGTAAGCAATTGAATGTGGACTTCCAATCCAATGACTGCTTGATATTGATCGTATTTGCTCATAAATTACTTTCCTAAACGTTTAACTTCTTCAACCAAGGCATCCTTGTAGTTCATGTTTTTTCCACCTGCATTGGCCAATTGTGGGGTACCTCCTCCTCCACCCTGCAGCATCGGCCCCCACGCTTTGATCAAAGCATTGGCCTGATTTCCAGAATCTGCTCCGCAACCAACAATGACCTGACATTTGCCTTCCTCTTTAGCGTGAAGAACAACAACCCAATCTGAATGGGATTGAATAATGGATTGAACGGTATTTTTTGCAAAGGCAGTGAAAGAAAAATCAATTTCTTCAAAAACGAGGTTCAATCCATTTTGTTGAGTAACTTTTTTCAACAAATCGTTTCCTAAGAAATGGGACAAACTTTTTTGTTGTTGTTCCAACTGATTTTGAAGATTTTTTTGCTCTTGAAAAAGATTGGAAATGGCGAGAATTGGATCTTTTGGTGACTTTAAGGCCTGCACCAATTGATCAGCCAATTGAGCTTTTTCTTGTAGTAATCGAGTTGCGGAGTCGTGAGTAACGGCTTCAATTCTTCGAACTCCAGCGGCAACGGATCCCTCAGAAACAATTTGGAATAAACGTATATCACGGGTATTTTTTACGTGTGTGCCGCCGCACAATTCCACAGAATAGTTTGGATCGAAAGTAATAACCCTCACCTCATTTCCGTACTTTTCTCCAAACAGTGCCATAGCGCCCGATTTAACTGCTTCGTCAAAAGAAACGTTTCGTTTTTCATCCAATGGTATGGCTGCGGCTATTTTTTCATTTACTTCGTTTTCAATGGTTTGAAGCAATTGATCGGAAACTTTTTCGAAGTGAGAAAAGTCGAAACGCAATTTGTCGGAAGAAACCAAAGAACCTTTTTGTTCAACGTGTTTGCCCAAATGTGCTCGAAGTGCAGCGTGCAACAAGTGGGTAGCGCTGTGATGAGCAGAAGTTCCTGCCCTTCGGTCGTTATCTACAATGGCATGAAACGATTGGGCAGGATCAATAGGAAGCTGATTTACAACATGAACAATTAAATCGTTCTCCTTTTTGGTATCTAATACGATGATTTCCTCGGAGTCATTAACCAAAATACCACGATCACCTAACTGACCACCGCTTTCTGCATAAAACGGAGTTGTATCCAAAACCACATGGTAAATGGGTTTATCCTTGATGGTTTGTGTTCTATACTTTACAATTTTAGACGTTGACTTCAAGGTGTCGTACCCAACAAATTCTACCCTTACTTCCTCAGAAACCATGTTCCAGTCGCCTTGACCAACCACAGCATCGGCTTTGGAACGAGCACGTTGGGCGGCCAATTCTTTTTGGAAACCTTCTTCATCCAATTTCACTCCTTTTTCTTGAGCGATCAAGTTGGTTAAGTCGATGGGAAATCCAAAAGTGTCGTAAAGTTCAAAGGCAAAATGTCCGTCAATTTCTTGAACTTTCTTGCCTTCAAAATACTGATCGATAAGTTTCAGTCCGTTGGAAAGTGTACGTAAAAAGGCGTTTTCTTCCTCTAAGATGATTCGTGCGATGAAATCTTTCTGGCCTTGGATGCTCGGGTACAAGTCCTCGAAATAGTTGGCCAGAATTCCAACCAATTGATGTAAAAAGGGGGTTTGGAAACCAAGGAAGGAATATCCATACCGAACAGCACGACGAAGGATACGACGGCAAACATATCCGGCTTTATTGTTGGAAGGTAAGGTGCCGTCGGCAATGATAAAGGTCACGGCACGAATGTGGTCGGCAGCTACGCGCATGGCAATATCAACCGACTCGTTGCTGCCGTATTTCAAACCCGAATTGCGTTCCAACTCTTGAATGATCGGCATGAAAATATCGGTATCGTAATTGGAGGTTTTATTTTGCAACACCCGAACCAATCGCTCCAATCCCATTCCAGTATCTACGTGTTGTGCAGGAAGCTTTTCCAAGGAACCGTCGGCCAAGCGATTGAATTCCATGAAAACGTTGTTCCAAATTTCAATAACCAGGGGGTGATCGTTGTTTACCCAACGGGCGCCATCTCCTTGATTTCGTTCATTTTCGGGTCGGTTATCGAAATGGATTTCGGAACATGGACCACAAGGCCCGGTTGCTCCCATTTCCCAGAAATTATCTTTTTTATTGCATCGAAGAATTCGGTCGGCAGGCAAAATTTTACTCCAAATTTCAAAAGCCTCTTCATCAGCCGGCAGTCCATCGGCCTCATCTCCTCCAAAAATGGTGACGTACAATTGGTCTTTGGGTAATTTTACGACATCGGTAAGAAATTCCCAAGCCCATGGCAACGCTTCCTTTTTGAAATAATCGCCAAACGACCAATTGCCCAACATTTCAAAGAGCGTATGGTGGTAGGTATCTTTTCCAACATCTTCTAAATCATTGTGTTTACCCGTCACTCGAAGACAAGGCTGAGAATTGACCGCTTTGGTATAACCCAGGGTTTGATTTCCTAAAAACGCATCTTTGAATTGGTTCATTCCTGCGTTGGTAAACATCAACGTTGGATCGTTTTTATTCACCACGGGAGATGGCTTTACGAACGTGTGTTGTTTGCTTTCGAAAAATTGAATAAATGCTTTACGGATTTCTGTTGCCTTCATTTTACAAAGATAACCCGAAAGGTGGAAAGGTTAATTTTTGGTGGATTACTTGCGGATAAAATAAATTAGGTTTGCAACATGAATCAAGACACGTTAACCCCTGGAAAACTTTATTATACCATCGGTGAAGTATCGGAATACTTGAAGCTTGCGCCTTCTCAAATTCGTTTTTGGGAAACACAATTCCCCGAATTATCACCCAAAAAGACCAGAAAAGGAGATCGAAGATATATTTTGAAAGATGTTGAAACTTTAGAAAAGATCAATCATCTTCTTAAAATTCAAGGATTTACGATCAAAGGTGCGAAGGAACACTTGAAAACAATTAAAGGACGTGAAATCCCTAAAATTGAAGCTCCAACCCAAGAATTATCGGTACAATCCGTTGAAAGTAGCGTAACTTCGCCCTCAGAAATGAACCCGATGCAATTCTCTGAATTTACCGAAATGCTCAACAAAATGCATGATTTTCGGAATGCTTTGATGGATGTACGGGATGCATTGATTGTACTTCGAAATCAAATTAAGTGACTTTATTCAAATCAGGCTTCGTCAACATCGTTGGAAAACCCAATGCAGGAAAATCCACCCTCATGAATCAGTTGGTGGGTGAAAAGTTGGCCATTATCACTCCAAAAGCACAAACAACCCGACATCGCATCATGGGAATTGTATCAGGGGAAGACTTTCAATTTGTTTTTTCCGATACCCCAGGCATGTTGGAGCCCAAATACGATTTGCATGAATCCATGATGGATTTCGTTTACACCGCTTTGGATGATGCCGACGTGCTCATTATCGTTATCGACGCTACCGACAAAGCAGAAAACGACGCTTACATTGCCCAAAAGATTTCCAAAAGCCCTGCCAAACGGTTGGTTATTCTCAATAAAATCGATTTAAGTAATCAAGATGCGATCATGGCACGGCTGCATCAACTAAAACTGACCTTTGGCGAAGATTCCGTTGTTATTGCGACTTCTGCCCTGCACGGATTTAACATCGATGGTTTGAAACAGGAAATTAAGCACTTACTTCCTGAAGGACCGAAGTATTTTCCGGATGATGAAATGACAGATAAGACCGAAAGGTTTTTTGCATCGGAAATGATTCGTGAAAAAATCTTCATGAATCTTCAGAAAGAAGTCCCCTACTCCTCTGAGGTAGAAATTCTGAGCTTTAAAGAAGAAGAAAATATCATTCGCATTGAAGCTGAAATTTATTGCGAGAGGAGTACGCAAAAAAACATTTTAATTGGCACAGGTGGAAGCATGCTAAAGAAAATCGGCACCGAGGCCAGGAAAGACATGGAATTGTTTTGGGGAAAGAAAATTTACCTAGGATTGCACGTAAAAGTATTGGAAGGTTGGCGTTCTGACCGATTGAAACTAAAACGCTTTGGATACCTCCAGGGTTAATCCTTGATTTTCTGAATCATCCAATATTCCCAAATTAGTAAATTCCACAAACGACGTGATTCAACCTCGGTTCTTTTCTTTTTCAAGAACAGTTGATAACATTCCCCACCGAAGAGATCTGATTGTTCAATTTGAGCAATAATTTCAGGTATTTGATCTTGATGCAAAAGGATTAGTTGCTCTTCCATGCATCCAAATCCAGTTTTTTCCCGCTCAATGATATCCATTGGAACGTACTTTCTTGCTAAAACCCTCAATTCAATTTTGTTATAGAATGAATTAGGCTTTAATCCTGTAATTCTAGGATCGAGATAAGGCACTCGAATTTCAACTTGATTTTGCATTCCAATTTCATCGGAATAAAACAAGCCATTGTGAACCAAATAAAAGTTTTGGTCCATTTTTTTCATGTCAATTTCTAGTCCGGAATCGAATCCTTTTTCTGCAAATTGTAACTCTCGTTGTAAAAATGAAGGATCGACTTTTAACCACCATCCCAAGGGTTTCTGAGAAAGAAGTTGAAGTCGTTCACGAGTTTCTTTTGGAAACATATTTTTCATGGTCGTCATGATCTTCCATTTGGCAAAACCTTTGCCATCGGAAAATTCGTGGCGACGGTAACCACCAAAATATTCATCGGCTCCCATGCCACTCATCAAAACCCGAACGCCATCCTGCGCTGCTTTCAAACTAACCCAATGCAAGGCCATAGCGCCAGGATCGCCGAAAGGATGGGACAAACTTTGAATCCATTTCATTAAATCCAATTCAAATGGCTGGACTTCGATCAATTCCATGTTTAACTGATTGGCCATTTGAATTGCAAAGGGAAAATCGGTTTCTAATCGACCCAATTTTCCTGTATTCAACGAATAAGCCGGCATTTTCCGATATTCATTCCCCATGGAAGCTATTAAGGATGAATCCAATCCACCCGATAACAGCCATGCTGCAGGAACAGATGATTGAACTTGTTCCTTCAAAACTTCCTTTAAGCTACTTTCTAAATTGGTCGATTTCAACTCCTCCTGAAATGGAATCCAAGTCACAGAAAAGTCCTTTTTTACAATTGCAATTGTTCCCTTTGGAAACTCTTTAATTCCTTCCCAAAGCCAATCTTGAGATAGATTAAATTGGCAGGTTGCCAAAGAAACAACGGAATTTTCGTTCCAACGGTCGGATGATAAATGAAGAGATTTCGCAGTAGAGGAAAAAGCAATTCCATGACTAAATTGACGGTAGAACAAAGGCTTAATTCCTTTGAAATCACGATAAAGAATTAATTGTTCCTTTTCGGAACAAAAATGAAATCCAGCAAAAAAACCACTCCAAAATCCGATAGATTGAAACCCATTAGCCTCAATATCTAGATGAGCTACTTCAATATCGGTAGAAATGGAATGTGAGAGCTGTTGAGCCCGTTGTTTCCAATTGAAAATTTCTCCATTGAACCCCGAGAATTGAGCTGAACCGGATGGAAACGGTTGGGCAATCGGGCTTTGCTGGCTCTGGATTTTAAGAGCTGCGTGAGAGAAACTCCAATTCGGGTTTGAAAGCGTTTGAAAATCGTCTTTCCCTCGGTATTGAATTTGACTTCCTCTATTTTTTATTTCCTCGGGTACTTGTCCCCACCAACCGAAAATTCCGCACATGTTATTGAATGGTTAGTTGCCCTTGTCGAAGTTCAAAAACACGATCGCAATGAATGAGCGCTTCGGGTTGGTGGGAAACGATGATGATGGTTTTTCCTGATTTCTTCAAAAATTGGATGGCATCGAGAACTTGGGATGCATTCTCGGGATCGAGAGATCCGATAGGTTCATCGAACACCAGAATTTTTGCATCGGCATAGAGAGAGCGGGCAATGGCTAGTCGTTGGCGTTCGCCTCCCGACATGTTTTTGCCCGATTCGGATAGTGGACGAAAAATCCCTTCTGGTAACTGATTTACCCAATTTCGAAGCGAGGACCAATGCAAACAATCGTCGATTTTCTGAAGATTTATTTGGTCGTCGGGAACCCCTAAAGCAATGTTTTGAACAACGCTACCCTCCATTACATATACATCCTGACGTACGTAGGCAAAAATCCCCGAAGGATCTTGCAATGAAATTCCATCGACCAATACTCGCCCACTTTTAGGTGGAATGAGTCCCATCAAAATGTTTAAAAGGGTTGATTTACCCGTACCGCTTGGTCCAAAAATTCCTATGCAATCTCCCCTTTTTATTTCAAGAGAAATATTAGAAAGTAGTTTTTTCAACGATTTCTGATGCCAAAAGCTTACATCTTCCAAGATTAGGTCATTTTCAAAACTTAGATTTTTATTTTCGTTTTGCTGGAGAGAACGTAAGTTTTCAATCTCTGAAATGGTGTATTCAAAAATCTTAATTCGAGATAAATAGGATAAAATTCGTTTGATGGAAGGCATGATTCGAAAAGCCGCTAATGCGTAAACTGCAAGAATATTTACCCAAAAACGAGGTTCTGAACTTTGCAGACTGGTGTAAATGAAGATGACCAAAATGGAAACCAAGGCTGTAATTTCAATCAACAGATTAGGTAAACCTTTGGCCAATTCCAATTCAACATTGAGTTGATTGGACTTTTTTATTTTTTCAGCAATTTTAGAAACAACGAATTCTTGCTTATTGAGTAATCTCCAGTCGATGATTCCACCTACCATGGCAATAACATCCCTCAAAATTCCTTCCTGTAGGCGATCATCCTCTTTCCCTTTGATGTAGAAATACCGACGATAAGCCAAATAAAACAACAGCCCAGAAACGCCCAATGTCCCCATCAACAAAACCAACAATAAGGGATTGTAAATGAGTAATGCCAAGAAAATAACCAACATGACGGCTATTTCAGAAACCCATTGCAAGACGACTAACAAAACATTTTTGGCGAAGAATTGTGGAATATTTACCACATTTCTTAAGCCTTTTCCCGTGGGCAATTCTTGAAATTCTAGCAAGGGAATATTTAAAATACTCAACAACATCGCTTCGGAATGTCGCCCCGCAATATCCAAACTGAATTTCACGAATGACTTTTGTAGCCACAGATTGAACCAGGTTTTGATGAGGTAAATACCAATAGCACCTAAGAGTAAAAAAAGTAGCATCCCATCCAAATTGGGAAAAGGATTGATTGATCGTATCCAACTCCACCACGAATATTTCTCCAATTCGTGGTGATCTTTTAAAGCAAAAATGATGGGTAACACAGAAAGTAATCCAGATAACTCCAAAATCCCTAAGACCAAATTGAGAAACAACAATCGGATAAAAGTCGTTTTTTCGACAGGCATCAATAAACCGAAAACCCTATTCCAGAGTTGCCACCCTTTCACCAAACTTGATTGCCTTAAGGTCATATTTGGTAAAGTTCGGATATTTTTGAAAAACTCTCGGAATTATTTTGAAAGTCAGACCTTTTTTTCAAAGCATTTTTTTTCAGAATTAATCTCTCATTTTCCTGGCGTATAAATGAAATGATTCTTTCACTCAATTGATTTACAGATATTTCATCGACAAAAACTCCAGTATCTTTCAAAAATTCCTCATGAATTGGCGTACGGTTACAAACAACAGGCAAGCCCAAACGGGTATATTCGCCAATTTTCGTTGGAAAAGAAAGAAAGGGATAATGCGTTTGTTCATTGACTTTTTTGATCAACGAAATCCCGGCCCAAGCTCCTGAAATGAACGGTACAATTTCCAACCAATTTCCCTCAAAATGTCGGATACTATTAGGAATCACCATGGTTGAACGGCCAACCAAAATCAATTCGGCTTTTGGATAAACCTCCATCACCCTTTCCCACGCCCCGAATAACTCATGCATTCCTCGAAATTCATTGATCACGCCCACGTAAATAAATTTTGGTTGATCGCTTTCTATTTCAAACTTTTGAGAAATCAACTTGAATGGATATGAACTTGGAAAATTAGGAAGGAATTGAGGAGAGAAGTTCCGATAGCGAGGCATAAGGGAATAGTATTTTTCAGTTACCCATAATTTCGCTTTCAATTTCAAAAGGATTTGTTCTAATCGTAAAATTTCTTGAGTCAACTTTGGACTTTTCTTTCCTTTCAGTTGAAATTGCTCATCAAAATCTTCATGTACATCCCAAACAACATCAAAACCGCACTTGTTTAAAAGAATTCCCAAAGGTAACATTTCAGGATCGGCTAGGAGAATCACTTGAATTCGATGGCACAAAATCCACAAGATAATCCAAGGATAAAAAAGTAACATTCGAATCCATGGCGAGGAAAAAGAAGGTAATCCCCTACCCTTCCCTAAATAGTAAACCAAATACTGTGAAGATATCCATTCCGGAATTCTTTGCGACAATCGTTGGTCATAAGGTGGATGTACTGGAGAAATAATTGCCCATTTTTTACGATGGTGATTGCTTTTCAAGGGAATCGCATCAATGACTTCTGAAATGGATTTATTTGAGTCAAAATAGGCTGAAGCCTTTTTTGTTCCATTTTGAAACTTTTGTAGTTCAGACTCCGAAATATTGATTTTTAATAGCTGTTGAATGGTCTGATCAGGGTTAGTGTGGTGGTAAAATACGGCCGCATTTTCACCTGCCCAATCGTTCATCCAGCCGTGTTGATTGATGATAGGAATTAAACCCCATTGCCATGAATCGAACAATTTATTGGGAGAATTGGTTTGAAGAACAGGCAAGGAAGAAAAAGTTACCCAAGAATACCGAATGTTCTTTTCTCGAATGAAGGAAAGTAATTCGTTACGAGGAATGGGCTTCATCAGATGTAAAAAAGGAAACTCAAGGGCTAACTGTTCTACCAAAGATTCTTGTGCCCCTTCCCCCACAACGTACCATTGGGCGCCCGATCCAACTTCCTTCCATCGTTCAAGAAAGGGGCGCCACAATTCGATCCCATTGTACCGACCCAAACTTCCAAAGTAAATAAAGTTCTCAGTGTCTTTTTCAATCTCGACTTTAGGAAAAGGTGAAAAATTGGACGCTACCAATACTTTTCCAGGAATGGTTCTTTGACAAACTGTTTCATAAATCCCTTTCGAGCACGTTACAATCTTTTGAGCGTCTCGGTATATCACCCGCTCCATTTTTCGTAACATCCAAGAAAATGGAAAGGGCAAAACACCAGCCTGAATGGGAAAGTCAGGCCATAAATCCCTCACCTCAAAGAAATACTGAATCTTTCTTTTTATGGCCAATTTTCGACCCAACCAACCCACCAATAAGGGAGTTGAAGTTGCATAAATAAAATCGAAATCGAGCTGTTTAGCCGTATTTTTTGCAGAGAAATAAAATTGGAAGTAAGCTCGAATTCTTTTCAAGACTCCCATTTTATTGGAATATTGGTTCTCTAAATAAATCACCTTTATCCCGTCGAAGACTTCTTCTTTATCAAAGTCTCCCTGGGTAATGATGGTAACTTGATGTCCTGCTTCAACCATGGCCTTCGCCAAAAAATAAGAGCGTGAAGCCCCGGCTTCTGACGGCGTTTTGAAGTACTGATGGAGATAGAGAATTTGGGACATTCTCTCAAAGATACATTCGGAAACATTCATTAAAAAAGGGCAACCTTTCGGCTGCCCCTGAATGATTAGTGTTGAATGATTATTTTGGCTGATTTCATTTCGTGATCGCTTTGCCATTTGATCCAATAGATTCCATTGGTCAGAGACTTAGTAGAAATTTTCATTTTTGTACCTTGATTTTCGAAATGAGGAATTTGAACTTTACGTGCTAAAGCATCAAAAAGTTGGATGTTGCCATTCAAAATCGAATTACCTACCAACCAAACTTCTTCATTGGCTGGATTTGGATATACCATCCACGAATCAGATATCTGAGAAGTTCCCTGAGCAATGATGAGCAAAGGTTTAACAATCGTATCTACATCGCAGCTATCGGTAACGATGAGTTGAATTTGGTAATAACCCGATCTAGCATACGTGTGGGAAGTATTTTGACCCGTACCTGTATTACCATCTCCAAAGTCCCAGAAATAACGGGCATTGGGGAAGCTGTTCGCTACCACAAATGCCGTAAGTCCATTGTACGAAGAAATGAAATTAGCGGTTACTCCTGCGCTAACCGTAACTAAAATTGAATCGGTGAATCCGCACTGACCATTGGAAGCGGTTAACCAATAATTGCCCGTAGCTCGAATCACATTTCGTAGCGTTGGATTTCCGTTACTCCATGAAAATCCTGAAGCCGTAATCGCCGGTTGCAGAACCAAAGAATCGTTTCCACAAATAAAGGTATCGTTACCCAAATTAAACCTCGGTGTAACGTTAACAACATGGTAAGCAGAATCCAAAGCCGAACATCCGGTAAGTGGATTGGTTACTTGCAAATAATACGAACCTGTTTGAGTGACCATCCTGGATAACAAAGCTGGAGCAACCGGATTCCAATTCAGCAAATAACCGCTTCGATTGGTTTGGGCTACCATGAGGAAGCTATCGCAAACGGTGGTGTCGTTTCCAACAAAAACAGTCACCGTATCCATGGTTACTTGAATGGTATCGAAATTGTAGCAACCGGTGGATGGATTCGTTCCTTTTACCCAAACATTTCCGGTTGCACTTGCGGTGAAGGTGGAGGAACTAACCGATCCATTCCAAACGTAATTATTAGACGATGGCAAATTTGAACCGATGATGATAGGAGAACCGCATGAAATCGTGTCATTCCCCAACGAGAAGCTCGGCAATGCATTGATTCCAATTTGAACGGTATCGGTAGCCGAGCATCCTGTGAAGGCATTCTGAGTAGTTACCACGTAACTTCCACTTTGGGTTACCGTTAATGGGGTATTCGATACACCACCATTCCACAAATAGCCCAAACTGCTTGGATTGGTTTGTGGAATTAATACCGCATTTCCACAATAGGATGTATCATTTCCTGCAAAAATTTGAACAGTATCGTATATCACCTGAATGGAATCGTATTTAAAACAACCCGAAGTGGTATCGGTCAACTGAAGCCAATAGGTGCCCGAACTTGGAACCACGATACTATTGGAGGATGATCCCGTATTCCAAAGAGCAGCAAAAGAATTCGGATTTGAAACCTGCAGCGTTAAGTTCCCACTGCATAAAACCGTGTCGTTTCCTAAATTGAATTGAGGTACAGCGTTAATCTGAACAGAAACCGTATCTCTTCCAATACAACCGGTGCTCGAATTGGTCACTCTAACCCAAAACAATCCGGTTGTTGTGGTAGAAATTTGTGGTCCTGTATTCCCATTACTCCATAAGAATTGATTTCCGGTGGATGGGATATTGGGAGAAATATTGGCAAAGCCACAATAACTTGAATCTGGCCCTAATTGAACCACCGGAGTAGAATTCAAGGTAACATTCATGGTGTCTTTACTGCTGCAACCCGTTAATAGATGAATGGCCGTAACCACGGTTGATCCTGATGTGTAAACAGTTTGAGTGTCAGAAATTGATGTTCCTGTACTCCATATGTAGCGAGTATTGGAATTGGTCACTTTGTTTCGGAAAAGGAATTGATTCGCGCACAAAGAGGTATCATTACCAAGTCGAGAAATGGGAGTTGGGTAATAATTTACATGAATGGTATCGGAAGCTCTACATCCAGAAATGGTGTTGGTAACTGTTAGGGAATACGTTCCTGTTGTAGAAACAAACACAGCTGGAGAGTTACCAAAGTTGGGTGTCCAAGAATATTGATATTGGGACCCATTCAAATTCGGTGACAAAATAATGTTGGAACAAATATTGGTATCGTTCCCTAAAAATACATCAATGGTATCCAACGTTAGGAGAACTGAATCAGAACCCGAGCACCCTGTTAAAGGTTGGGTAACTCGAACCGAATAAAGTCCGGAATTTCGAATGGACAATTGGTTTCCAATACTTCCATTATTCCATCGATACACCCAATTGGAATCGGGAGATTGTGGCTTTAAAATAAAATTACGTCCACAAATAAATGAATCGGTGCCCAAGTTCACCATGGGATTTGAATTGATGATGATATTTATTGAATCGGTCATTTCACAAAGGGTTGTCGGGTTGAACACCTTCACCCAATAATTACCCGATTGTTGAACTACGATTTGATCCGTTGTATCTCCTGTACTCCAAACTTTTTTAAGTGCAGGTTGGTTCGCAAAAAGCGTTCCCGAAACACAAAACGCGGTGTCGTTCCCAAGGGAAACCGAAGGAATCGGATTCAATTGCGCAACCACCGTATCGATAGCGAAGCAATTTGCACTGCGCTGAGCCCGAACCGTATATGTTCCCGAAGCAGCAATGGCCAAGGTAGAAGAGGTTTGTCCTCCAGGACTCCAAAAGTAGGAAACACCGCCACCGGTTACTTTAGGATTAAGCACCAAACGATTACCACAAATTGCGGTATCTGTTCCCAAATTCGGAATGGGGCGAGTTAGAATACGAACTTGAATGGTATCTCGCTGAAAACAACCGGTTAGCGGATTCGTTACTTGAGCGACGTATGTACCCGATTGGCTGGTGGTTAAAGTTTGATTGGTAGTAGAATCGGGTAACCAGAAGTAGGAAAAATTGTTTGTTGCATTACCAGCATCCAAAGTAATGGTGGCAGCAGCTTGACAGGTATCAATATCTGGTCCCAACGAAACAATCGGCTTGGGATTTACGGTCACGAAAATTGGAACTCGATCGGACTCACATTCAATAATCGTAACTCTCCAATCGTAAAAGAAGTAATAAAATCCAGCTCCACCCGCTGTAGGAACTTTCAAGGTTAAGGAGTTCGGAATAGAATAAGGATTGCTAGCACCAGAGGTATTACGGTACAATCCGGTGACATTTGATCCTTGTGCATTCAAAGAATACGAGCCTGGAGTCACCCTAAAATTCAAGGGCAAATACGTTTTTGCGAATGGGGTAGCAACAAAAAAGGTTGCTGTTTTTACAATCGTTCCTGAAGAATTTTTCAAATTAATCACCACATTGCCGGAAGAAGATGTGTAAACCGCAATGGAATCGATAACGGTTTCTCGGAAGACCTCGAATTGTTGTTCCAAGACGAAAGCATTTAGCATTCCTCCTGGACCTATGGCATTATTCGAAGGTCCAACATTTGCTTTGGTCGTATTTACTCCAGCCACGTAAAAGGTTTTATTGGCAATTAAAGGATTGGTTACAAACGTATCCGAAGTAGCTAATATGGTATTACTCAAAAAGGAATCATACCAATTGTAGGTATCTCCATTACCGGAAGCAGTTAATACAGCCGGTTCACCATAACAAGTAGCTGTTGGATTCGTTACTGGGGCTAGAGGAATGGCATTAATGAAAATGTTGCCAGATAAGGTATCATTTGCATTCAATTCATCCTGGGACCATTGCGTTATTACTTGATAATTCGCAAATCCACCAGCATAGGAATTAAGGGTATCAAAATAGAATACAACGGAATCATTAAATGGAATTGGTCCAGGAATGGTATCAACAATCACCTTATTCCACGTCCCCGTTAATTCAAGTCGAATAGGAATATTTCTGGCGGTGTCGAGTCCATTGTTTTTCACCCTCACTTGAATCACCGCCATGGAATCACCGCATGAATTTGTAACCGGAGAAATGAGCGCCGTTGGAGTTACTTCTTTTCTCAAAATTCTTCGCAGTCCAACGTTATCGAACGTGTAACCATCGGTAAATTGAAGATTAAAGCTTCGGTACAACCCCTCCTGCCCGAATCGGATTTGGGTTGACTTGGAATAATTCTGACGGGCAGCCTTCAGCGCATTGGATACATTCAAACCGCGGATGTATCGGTAAATTCCAGAATTTCCTTGAAGCGTAAACAAATCGGCCAATTGCACCCATACCGAAGTATCTGAACCCCGAACCCAAATCTTATTGTTGATGTTGTTTTCTTGTTGGTGATGCATGAAATCAAAGTCCAAAACAATCATATCCGACGTGTCGTATTGCGATAAATTCTTGGTTAATCTCAAATAATTCACCGCTGTAGTGGAATTGAACGTATTGAACGCTCGATCCAAAGTCATCGCGTAAACCCCAGAGCTCGCATATCCAATTCCGGCATTTGAACGACCTCTTCCGAAATTTCCATTGGTAAGGTAGTCAAAATCGTTGGCACCTTCCAAAACTTTGAAAGTAGTATCAAATGATTCCAATTGCATCCTTTCAAAATTTTCTAGATATGGAAAAACAATGGGATCATTCGACGCCTGTATAAATTTTCGCTCGGGCATGGAATCGTTCGTTGCATCGCCATCCTGATTCAAAAGCGTGAAAGCCTTAACTTGATAACTTCCTACGGCCGACATATTTGCCGTTGAGGTAAAGGTATAATTCAACGATGTTCCTCCTGCTAAAGGACCGGGAACCGTATCAATGGGACCCAAGACACCATTAATAGAGAAGCGAATCGGGATATTGGACTGTGAATTCTGACCAAAATTTGTTACTCGAACGGTTAACGACTGGTTGGCAGAAAGTTCTTCACTGGTATTTTTTCTACCGTTGTAATAGGGTGAAACAATGGAGCTAACACCAACATCATTCGGAAGTAAATTGTACTCATCACATCCCACATCGTGCAAAGTATTGGGTAAAAACGGACGTCTTTCTCCATCAAAATCAAATTTTATGGCAACCGAAGAATCTCCCCAATTGGCCAATTGCCCTGTAATAGCGTGCAAGTCACTTTGATAATTCAAATAGCCTGGATCTCCAACGCGCGACTGGGTATTGAACCCTGCTGCACCAATGACCGTAGATAAATTGTAATCAAGGTTATTGATACGAAGAACGTTGATGTTAGAGGGTTGAATATGGAAATTGTTTCGATTAAATACGGTAGGTGTGGATCCAGAACCAATATTAACCAATCGTCCTACCGTACTGGTTCCCGATGCATTGTAAGAAGCAAAGGAATTATTGATGATGGTGTAGTTGCTCGAATTAAAAATATTCAGATTTGCCCCCGTAATGTTGACACTACTAAAGCTATTGTGAATGATGTCGATATTATTGCAATTGAACATTCTCAATCCGTCGTTAAACGAATTGTTGACGTTTCGGGTAAACATGTTGTTCGCTACCAAAGATCGTCTTCCAAAGCTAGAAGACAAATTTTGAAGAGACACCGACTCGCCATTGGTACTCGAAAATCGATTTCCAACAATTCGAACATCGACGTCGTTATTGGAAACAATCCCTTGTGAAAATGTTCCAACGGCGGTGCGAATGTCGCAACGTTCGATGGTTAGACTTTTTTGAAAAGTAGAATTGATGGCGTTGCGATCGAAATTATCAAAGAAACAATCGGAAATCAAGGTATTTGAATCTGGACCTGCCGTTGTTGAAACCAAATTAATTCCGTACTTCATCCCCAAAATCTGATTTCGTCGATAAATGTTGTTGAAAGCGTTATTTGGAGTCGATTGGGAAGTAAAATAAAACGTTCCTTGACTAATTCCTGTCGAAAAGGAAGATAAATTGGATGTTCCCGTTAAAATAGCATCTTCAATGATATTGAAATCGGCACGATTCACCAATTGTACTGAAGCACAAAAGGTGGATGAACTCTGATTATCGACGGTGAGGTTTCGAATGGTTACGAAATCTGCACCATCCAATTTGATGGTTGTTACATTGGAGGAACGAATGGTTTCAATAACGGTATCGGCGGTAAGGGTTAAACGATTCAAGGCCGAAGCTCCGCGAATTGGCGGAATGACAACGGACTCAATGAATGGGCCGGTTCCACGATTCAAAACCAATTCAACAGGGCCTTCCATTCCGGCACAAACCAATTGGTTGATGGCCCCTTGAACGGTTGTGAAATCTGCACCTGCTCCACCAATTCGATAGGTCCCAATCATCATGGGACAAACCGACCGTTGGGCATCATCGTTGGAGGTGTCGGTATCCAAGGCCCCATTGGGAGAATCGGTTCGTGCATCAATAACATAATTTTTACCACCTAAAAATGCGAAATTGCCCAACTGAATGGATGTAGTCCCCAATGGCGCTAAACTGCCCGACCATTGAACCGGAGTTTGAGCAGCTCCATTGATGCTCCACGAGATGGTAGCACGGGTTAATGTGGTGGGAGCAAAGTTTTTAAGCGTAACCACAACCGGATTCAAACCCGATCCAAAGGGATTCGAAGGCGTATCAATCGATAAAATACCGGCATCATCGGTTTGCTGGGGAGTGAACTCATAATAATCATTATCAGCCGTTCCGGGACCATCGGAAGTGGAGAAAAAGCCAAAAAAATTTGTCCCGAATTGAAACGCCTGAATCGAATTATTCTGAAGTCCAATCGTAGAAGTGATGTTTCTTGAAGCATGATTCATATCCACCAAGTACACCTTGTACGTTGCTTCTTCCAATACCGCCGCAAAACTTGCATATGTGGTGGCCGGATTTCCAATACGATAATGATTCCATTTGATCCATAATTGGCGACTTCCAGGATTACCCGTTACCTTCATCCAAACTTTCGATGAATCGGTTTGTGATCCAGAAGCTGTAAACTCATCCCAAAAACATAAAATCGATTTATCTGGAATTGTTGCTGAAGGCAAATTGGTGTTTGTATTCGCAGGGGTTCCAGTTGGATTGGAAAATGAAATTTGTCCATTCAAAGAAACCTTGAAATTGCTCACTGGATTTCCATAAAAGAAAAACTGAAAAGGTAAATTTTGAGCAACTGTCCAACGATTCGATGTTTCTAATCCTGTTGTTAAGGCAACCCAACCCACCGTTTCGGTGTCGCTACCTGCATATTGGCCAGGATTACCTTGGTTGAGTGATAAATTAAAGTTGTACCCTTGAGAAAAGGAAATCTTGAAAGCAAGAAAAAGGCAAAAAAATGTTGCCCATCGAAAAATGGTTTTCATGGATAATAGGTTGGTTGGTCAATAGAAACAAAAAACTAAGTTTTGTTGCGAACTAAGTTAATCATTTTTTAAAGAACTACATAGGTTTTACCCTCTTCAACGGCAATAGCTTGAGGGAATATTTGTTGAGCCTCTTTTTGGTGGTCCACAATCGAAGCGTACCTAGAAGAATAATGTCCAATTAGTAACGTTTTTACATGACTCAACTTGGCTAATTCTGCTGCTTCTTTAGCCGTAGAATGATAGGTCAATTGGGCCTTATCCTTCAAATAATCCAAAAACGTTGCCTCGTGATAGAGCACGGTCATGCCCGATAAAATTGTTGAATAATCGGAATGATACCGAGTATCTGACCAATAGGCATACGAACGGGCCTCTAATTTCTTTTCGGTAACCACCGCATTAGGTACAATTTCTCCACTTTCTAAATGAACATCGATTCCTAATTTGAGGGAACGAAGTTGAAGGTGATTTAACTTGGGAAATCTTGAAAGTTCCTCGACTAAAATGGAACGAGGATGCACTTTTTCTTTAAAAATATATCCGTAGGTAGAAATCCGGTGATCCAACGGAATGGCCTCCACCTCCAAACGATCACTTTCCCAAATCTTTTTTGGTCCTTCATGATTTAATTCGAGCCACTCTATTTCAAAAGAAAGGTTTTCTCCTCCAGTTTGAAGAAGCGACTGTAATGGTTCTTTCAGTCCGATTGGAGAAAAAATTTGAATTTTTCGTTCTCGTCGATTTAGATGAAAGGTCGATAATAATCCGGGCAGTCCGAAAATATGGTCGCCGTGTAAATGTGAAATAAAAATCTGATTGATGCGATTCCATTTCACGTCGAATTCTTTTAATCGATCCTGGGTACCTTCACCGCAGTCGATTAAAAAAACATCTTGAAAATGGTGTAACGCTTGGGCCGAAGGATGTCGCCCCGCTCCCGGTGTTGCACTACCGCAACCCAAAATCGTGACTTCGAACTTGGGGTAATTCAATTTACTCTCCTTCAGTTCCTAATTCACGTTGAATTTCTTCGATAAAGATGTAATCACTGGCTTCTTCCAAAGAAGGAATCAACTCTAGCACATCCTGTAATTGAGAAATTTCAATTAATTTTTTCACGTTATCGCTTGCTCTTGCAACCACAAAAGTTCCATTGGAACCTTGGCACAAACGATTGCCCACCAACATGGCGCTCAATCCAGAGCTGTCGGCGAAATTAACCTGATGGATGTCTAGAATAATATTGTGAAATCCAGTTGAGTTCAATAACACCAATTCACTTTTCAAATTTGGTGCAAATCGGGTATCTAACGTTGCTTCCTCAAGGGTTAGAACCGCATATTTTTCGTGTTTATCGATGGAAAATTTCATGCTTTTGGTTTTAAAAAATTCAAAATAGATTGTTCAATATCGAGAAGCAAATTCTCTTGAGCAGCAGGAACAAACGTTTTTCCTGTGATCGTTTCATAAAGTTCCTGATAACGATGGGTCACCAATTCAATAAATTCTTGGGGCATTTCAGGAATGGTTTGACCATCTTTCCCCATGAAATCATGATCGATTAACCACTGACGAACAAACTCCTTGGAGAGTTGACGTTGTGGCTCGCCTTTGATTTGGCGTTCATGGTATCCTTCCAAATAAAAATAACGAGAAGAATCAGGGGTATGAATCTCATCAATCACCATAATTTCGCCCTGTTTTGATTTACCGAATTCGTATTTGGTATCAACCAAAATCAGACCTCTGGTTTTAGCATATTGAGTACAATAATCAAACAATTGCAAGGAATACTTTTCCAAGATGGCATAATCTTCACCAGAAACGACACCTTGACGAATAATTTCTTCCTTAGAGATGTCCTCGTCGTGGCCTTCGGCCGCTTTGGTCGTTGGCGTAATGATAGGCTGAGGAAGCGGATCATTTTCTTTCAATCCTTCAGGTAAAACAACCCCGCAAATGGTACGAATTCCTTGATGATACAAACGAGCAGCATGTCCAGCCAAATAACCGCGTACAACCATTTCAACTTTGAATGCCTCTGCTTTATGACCAATCGTAACGTTGGGATGCGGTTGAGATATCAACCAATTAGGAACCAAATGTTGGGTTGCTTGAAGAAAAAATGATGCTGTTTCACTCAAAATTTGACCTTTCATTGGAATGGGTTCGGGCAATACACAATCGAATGCCGAAATGCGGTCTGAGGCTACCATCACCAATAAATCATCGCCGATGCCATACACATCGCGAACTTTACCTCGGTAAAAAAATGACTGATTGGGAAACGAAAATTGGGTATTAAAAATGGGCATGGTACAAAGTTAAGAAGAAGGATTGGCTTCTGAAGATTGTTCAGTATGGGTTTCGTAGGCTTTGATGATCTTTTTCACGAGTTTATGACGCACGACATCTTCCGCTTTGAGGTAAATAAATGGAATATCTTCGACACCATCGAGCACCCGAATGGCTTGTTTCAATCCAGATCGTTGCTTAGGTGGAAGATCGATTTGGGTTAAATCACCGGTAATGACAAACTTTGCGGAAGGACCTAATCGAGTTAGGAACATTTTCATTTGCATTTCAGTGGTATTCTGCGCCTCATCTAAAATAACAAAGGCATGATCCAATGTTCGTCCACGCATGAATGCTAAAGGAGCAATTTCGATGATTCCCATTTCGAGGTATTTACTCAACTTAATGGGAGGGATCATATCCTCCAACGCATCGTAAAGTGGACGCAAGTAAGGATCAATTTTTTCTTTTAAATCGCCTGGTAGAAATCCTAAATTTTCTCCTGCTTCAACTGCCGGACGCGTTAAAACAATTTTTTTGACTTCTTTTTCCCGCAGTGCACGAACAGCCATAGCTACTGCTGTATACGTTTTTCCCGATCCTGCTGGACCAATAGCAAAAACAACGTCGTTTTGCATGACAGCTTCAACCAAAAGTTTTTGGTTGGCCGTTCGAGCCTTGATGGTTTTTCCTTGTGGACCATATACCAACGGCTCGTCGGATTTAAAGGGCATCCGCTGTTTGAATCCGTCGTGAAGAATCAAATCCACGTCCTGAATAGTCAATTCCTTGAAATAACGATAATGTTCCAACATGAGTTCGAATTTTTCTTTGAAAACATCAAGGAATTCTTTTTCTCCATGCAATTTCAATAAACTTCCTCGAGATGTGAATTTTATCTGAGGAAACGCCTCTTTCATGACGTCAAGTTTCTTGTAATCAGCACCCAAAAAATCCATGGGATCGATATCTTCAAACAGTAGCGTTAAGTCAACCAATTTTCTATCTTTTCTTGTAAATTTGTTCTTGTCTATGCGCATCATCACACTTACCACCGATTATGGTTTCCGCGATCATTATGTTGGCGCCCTTAAAGGTACGTTAATCCGCCGAATTCCCAATATTTCCATGGTAGATATTGCACATGAAGTCGAAAAATTCAACTCTGATGCTGCGGGTTTTGTGGTGGCCCATGCGTTCCCATTTTTTCCAGAAGGAACCGTTCACTTTATTGATGTTGGAATTCATTACGGACATGAACTCATTTTCTATTTAGTGTATTCTGAAGACCATTGGTTCATTTTTCAAAATCCGGATATTGGCAACAAATTATTCTATGAACGTGAGCACCGGGTGTGGGCCATTAACCTGAAAGCTAATCATCCGTTTTCTTTTTTCTTGGATGAAAAAATGCTCGATACCATCGCTTGGTTGCTCAATGTAGTCGACCCATTGGAAAGCCTTGGCTCTCCATTAGCACAAACTCCCTTCGACCGATATCCTTTGGCGCCTTTTAAACAAGGCAATATTCTTATTGGATACGTCGAATACACCGACCATTACGGAAATCTTCACACCAATTTGCCAGAAAAGATGGTTAGGGAATTTACGGAAGGCAAACGTTTTCAAGTCATCTTTTGCGGCGAAAGCATGGATATTTACGATAGTTTGGTTACAGTTGGAGCGACAACTTCGGCTGCTTTGTTTAACCACGTAGGAAAATTGGTCATTACCGTTAATAAGAATAGTGCAAAGAAAATGCTATTCAACAATACCCATGTACAAGTTCAAATTGCTTTGGTCGAATGGTAAGAATCGTAAAAATGACGTTTAAGGCTGAAGAAATTTCGGCTTTTTTAACCCTTTTCAATAATAAGAAAAATCTCATCGCTGGATTTCCGGGTTGCCAGGGTGTTCGTTTACTTAATGACGTTCATTCTTCAGAAATTTTTTACACTTACAGCCACTGGAATTCACCAAATGATTTGGATAATTACCGAAATTCCGAATTATTCAGAGAGGTTTGGGCTGAAACAAAAATAAAATTTTCCGATAAACCTGAGGCTTGGTCTTACGAAGAAATCAAATAAAAAAGGCCCCAAAATGAGACCTTTAAATTAATTCTTTTGAATAGTTTTGGTGATTGGTTGACCCTGTTTGGGTGTAATACGCACCAGGTAATTTCCTCTTGGTAAATCTTCCATACTAATTACCGGACGATCATTCGAAGCATTCATTTTTTCGAATCGAACCCGACGCCCTAAAAGGTTAAAAATTTCGATGTTAGCTTCACCCATTTCTTTAGGAGCACTAATAGAAACCCAGTCGGTAGCGGGATTCGGATAAATATTTACAGTACTTTTTTGAAGATCAGCAACAGAAACTCCTGTAGCTTTCACTGAAAAAGTTTTGGTAATGAACTGGTTAGGATTAGAAGTTTCGTAAACTTTTACAGTCATTGATCCATTTCCTGCTATTCCGTTGGGCATAAAATGAACACTGAACAAAGAACGACCTGTATCCAAATAAAAATTTGCATTAGATACTCCAGGCTGCTGACAAGCACCAGGATCACAAACATAATATTGCCAACCGCTTGGAATATTTACCGATGAAGCTTCCCATTTTACAGAAGAAAGTGGTAAAGAAGATGTATTTTGTAAAAAGTCCTCAACAGAAACATCAGTCAAAGTAGCTGCTCCCCATGCAGATAAATTTCCTGTTTTTACAAATTGAAATGGCTGAGCCTGAACCCAACTGAAAGAAATTAAAGTAAAAGCAAATAGTAATAGTCGTTTCATAACCACAATTTTTTACAAAGCTAAAACTCCTTTTGGCATAACCAAGGTTGCATGCGTTAAAAAGTTCAAATCCATCTTTTTTTTTACCGAACAAAAAGTTTCAGCTAAACAGTTAACTTTTTATCTTTAAGCCATGAAGTGGCTTGCTTTGTTTGTTTCTTTTTTCTTTTTGGTCACGCATGAGCTCGTTCCTCATCGTCATCATGAAGAATTAACGGAAAATGAACATCAAAAAGAACACCTAAACGCCAATAATTTAGTTGATTTCTTTTCCTTGGTTTTTCACCAAAACTTAGGGAATCACCACCTTCAAGAAATGGTGGTAGCTTCATCAAAAAGTGAAGTTGCTACCAAAATGGAACTTGATAAGGAAAACATTCCACCTGATTTCCTTTTTCCAATATTCAAAATTTCATCTTCTTTTCCCCATTCAAATTCAGAGCTTTATTTTCAAAAAGTTCCCCTCAAATCAACGCTATTTCATGTTAATCACCAACGACGAGGTCCTCCAGCAGGATAAAACCTTTCATTTTTCTTTGAAGTTTTATCCTTAAAAATCGTCTTTTGATTAAAAAAATTATCGAGTACTCCATCCAAAAACCATGGATGGTACTTCTTTCCATGGTAGCCTGGATAGTCGTTGGCACATGGGGAATAGTAGGAATCAACGTAGATGCGGTTCCCGACATCACCAACAACCAAGTTCAGGTGGTGACTATTGCACCTTCGGCTTCGGCCGAGGAAGTAGAACGCTTCATCACCTATCCGTTGGAATTAACCCTTGGTCACATCCCCAACGTTGAGGATGTGCGATCCATTTCTCGTTTCGGATTATCTGTCATCACCATCGTCTTTGAAGAGGAAATCCCTCAAGAAAAAGCCCGATTCTGGGTTCAGGAAAGAATCAACGAAGCTGCTGAGAATATTCCACCTGGATACGGAAAACCGGGTTTGATGCCTGTTACGACTGGCTTAGGTGAAATCTATCAATATACCATGCAAATCGCTCCTGGATTTGAAAATAGGTATGATGCCGAGGATTTACGAACCATTCAAGATTGGATTGTTAAACGAAGAATGACCGGCATTGAAGGGTTGGTGGAAATTTCTAGTTTCGGAGGATATTTAAAAGAATACGAAGTTGCCTTCGATCCTGCGAAAATGCAATCTCTCGATGTTTCCATGGAAGATCTGCATCAAGCCTTGGATCAAGCTAACCAAAGCCAAGGAGGAAGTTATTTGGAACAAGGCGACCGTTCGTGGTACCTGCGAAGTCCCGGCCTCGTGAAAAGTTTGGAAGAGATTGAACAAATCCCCATCGCAACCCGCGGCCAAATCCCCGTTCAAGTTAAAGATATCGCCTCCGTTCGATTTGGACACGCTCCCCGATTTGGCGCTATGACCCAAGATGGAAAAGGTGAAGCCGTAGGTGGAATTACCCTCATGCTCAAAGGCGCCAATGCCTCGAAAACCATCGAAAAAATTGAAGCTCGAATTCAACAAATCCAAACCGAACTCCCCAAAGGCATCCGCATCAAACCCTTTCTTAATCGAGCTAAACTCGTAGAAAAAAACATTGGAACCGTTCGAAACAACCTCATCGAGGGCGGATTAATCGTCGTTTTCGTCCTGATTTTCTTTTTGGGAAATATCCGCGCAGGGCTCGCTGTGGCTTCCATTATTCCACTATCCCTTCTTTTTGCCTTAGCCGGAATGCGGGTGATGAACGTATCTGCCAACCTCATGTCGTTAGGAGCCATTGATTTTGGAATCGTTGTTGACGGAGCAGTCGTTCTCATTGAGGCCATAGTCCATGTCATTTTATTTCGCAACCTCCGAGATGAATTGGAAGGAAACACCATCCCAAAAACCATTCAGGAAACATCCACCAAAATCCTTACCTCCGTATTATTTGGCGTACTAATTATTTGGGTTGTTTTTCTCCCCATTTTATCGCTTGAAGGAATCGAAGGTAAAATGTTTAAACCGATGGCCATCACCATGATGCTGGCTTTACTCGGTTCGCTGATATTAACCGTTTGGTATTTACCAGCACTTTCTTCCATCCTATTCAAATCACGAAAAATTTCAACCTGGAAGTTATCTGAACGAATTCTGGAAAAAATTCAAAACGGATATCAACCTCTTTTACAAAAAGCGCTATTCCATTCAGGAAAAATGATTATTGGAGCTGTGACACTATTTGCTCTTTCCGTTTTTGGCTTCATGCAAATGGGTGGAGAATTTATCCCCACCTTGGAAGAAGGAGATTTAGCTATGCAGATGTCGGTGCCCCCGGGTACTTCCCTATCCCAAGTGGTGAAGATGAGCACCAAGGTAGAACAAACTCTGATGCGTAAATTTCCGGAAATCCAACACATTGTTTCCAAAATCGGAACTGCCGAAGTTCCAACCGATCCCATGGCCGTGGAAGACGCCGATGTGATGATTATCATGAACGATAAATCTACTTGGACATCGGCTCAAACCAGGGAAGAGCTGGTTGAAAAAATGGAAAAGGAATTGGAGATTTTTCCTGGAGTATCCTTTGAATTCACGCAGCCGATTCAACTGCGATTCAATGAATTGATGACGGGATCCAAAGCCGATATCGCCATTAAAATTTTTGGAGAAGATCCCGAAAAACTAAAATCCTTGGCCAACCAATTGGTTAAATCGGTCGAAAACTTGCCTGGTGTGGGTGATATCAAAGCCGAAAGAACCGATGGATTGCCTCAAAAATGGATCGAGGCTAATCCAGAGTTACTTTCCTATTGGGGAATATCGCAACAGCAAGTCAATGAAGCCGTTAAAACCGCTTTTGCCGGTCAAATGATTTCTCCCGTTTATGAAGGTGAGCGTCGATTTGAATGGGTCGTTCGAATGGATCCAGAACTCAAGAAGAACTTTCAATGGCAGAATATCCCTCTTCGGAACGAAAGCGGAATCCTTGTCCCTCTTAGCGCTGTTGCCCGAGAGAAAGAAACCGTTGGGCCCATGCTCATTACGAGGGAAAATACCAAAAAACGAATCGCCATTGGCGTAAACGTTCGCGGAACCGATGTTGAAAAATTGGTAGAATCTATCCATAAAAAGGTAAAAACAGAAATCTCTTTGCCTAGCGGTTACCACATTGAATACGGTGGTCAATTTGAAAATTTGAAGGCTGCAAGTAAACGGTTGCAAATTGTTGTTCCAATTGCACTGGGCCTCATCATCATCTTTTTGTATTTCGCTTTCCACCAATTTCGCCCGGCAATATTGGTTTTTACAGCTGTACCACTTTCGGCGATTGGGGGTGTAGCTGCACTTTATTTAAGAGGAATGCCCTTTTCGATTTCGGCAGGGATTGGATTCATCGCCCTTTTTGGAGTAGCGGTATTGAATGGAATTGTTTTGGTAACCAGAGCTATTGAACTCATTCACGATAAGAAACCATTAAAAATGGCCATTCAAGAAGCAGCTCAAAGCCGATTGCGTCCGGTACTCATGACGGCCATGGTAGCTTCGTTGGGATTCCTCCCTATGGCGCTGTCTACTTCAGCCGGAGCCGAGGTTCAAAAGCCCCTAGCCACGGTTGTAATTGGAGGATTGGTTTCGGCGACGTTGCTCACCCTTTTGGTTTTACCCGCTCTCATGAGCAAAATTTTAAAAGATGAAACGGAGTAAATTGGTCTTAACCCTTGCGCTTGCCTTGGTGTTCATCAGCGCAAGCGCCCAAATTTCCCAGCAAGCGCTGGTAGATTCCATGATCGCCAACCACGGTCGAATAAAATCTGCCCTCCTTAACGAAGAAATTCTTCGGATTCAAAGCAAACAAACGTGGAACATGCCCTCTACGGATTTCAACCTTCAGCAAGGACAAATCAATGCCTCAAATTGGGATTATTTCTTCACTATTTCTCAATCGTTCGAAGGGATTTGGCAGAAAAATTCACTCAAAAAATGGGTACAAACTCAAGGAAAAAGAACGAGCATTGAAAATCAAATTCTGATCAAAGAACTTACCCTCGAACTTCGAGAATTCATTTGGCTGTATGTTCAATCCGATCAGTTTAAGGAAATCATTTCCAATCAAAAAGAAATGATGACATCCTGGAAAGAACAGCTCCAACAGCAAACTAAATCGGGTTATTCCGCAAATTGGGAATTATGGGTGGTAAATCAGCAACTTCAAAAAATCATTCAAGAAGAAAATCGATTTTCGCAACAACTCGTTTCCTTGAAGAAAAGCATCGAGCTTTACGCACAGGTTGAAATTCAATCAGGGATAGAGAAATGGAATCTGTTGGATGAACCCATCAAAAAGGAATTGGCCACCATTTTCAAAGAGCCAATGGGAAACATCGAATTAAGTTTTCAAAATCAACTTGATTACCTTCATGACCAAAAAATTCCATCTCCTTATGTTGGTGCTTTTCAGCAGCAATTGGAAAGCGTTCCTGGATATTTCGGGTTTGTTGCTGGTTTAAAAGTTCCATTGAATTATGCGCATCTTCAACGGGAAAAAACCAAGGCCAACTTAGAATACCAACAGGAAATGGAAAATTATTCCCAAGAAATTAAAAGTAAAAATGCTGAGCTTCAAATCAATCTAAATCAAATTGAATTAGAAAAAAAGAACTATTCCAAGGCACTTGAAATGATGAATACCGATCAAAAAGATCTACTGAATTGGATAAAAAACAATCAATCCGTAGGAAATAAGTCCTTTTTAGAACAATCTCAGTTGTACCAAACTTTTTGGGAAAACGAAAAAATGATTCAAGAAACGAAAACCCGAATGGGGTTACTTATTCTTCAAAACCAATTTTTAACGCAATGAAAAACATCCTTTATATCCTGTGCTTCCTCACCATTTCATGTGGAGAAAAGAAGACCGAAACCGAGGCAAATTCAAAATCAGTTTCCAAATATATTTCGTTGAGTTCAGAACAAGAAGTGGCTTTAGGCATCGAAACTGCTTCTCTTCAAGTTCAAAATTTTTCAAATGAAATTGTGGTTTCTGGAACCATTGAAGCCCCCCCACAAAGTTTATTTGCAGTGACCGCAAAAACCGATGCGTACATCCGAAAAATGTACTACTATACCGGCGATAAAGTGAAAAAAGGAAGTGTTCTCTGCGAAATTGAACATCCCAAGATTATTGAGTGGCAGAAGGATTACAAACAAGTTGGCCAAAAATTTTCGGTCTTGCAGAAACAATTCGAGCGTGGCAAACAACTCTTGGAAAAACAATCCATTTCCGAGCGCGACTTCGACCAATTGGAATCTGAGTTCCAACAAATCAAGGCTGAAAAAGAATCGCTAGAAGCGAATTTTCAACTATTAGGACTAAATCCTCAAAAAGTCCTCACCTCACCCATTTCAAAATCCATCCTCATCAAAAGTCCAGTAGATGGAATCATCGGAAGTATTTTGGTCAAACCCGGTCAATTTATTTCTTCAGAAAATACTTTGTATGAAATCATTCAACCGGATCACCTTCATTTGGAACTTTCGGTTTACATTTCCGATTTAAGCTCCATTTCAGTGGGCGATGACGTTGAGTTTTCCATTCCCGGATCCACCGAAGTTAAAAAAGCAAAGGTCCATCTTTTAGCTCCCACCGTTGGAACCGAGGAACGCTCTGCGAAAATTCATGCGCATTTAATCCAGGAAAATGATGATTTAATTCCTGGAACAACCGTAAAAGCAACCATTTTTTCGAAACAAATTAGCCAAATGGTTATCCAAAATTCTTCTGTACTTCAAATGAATGACAAAGAATTTGTCGTTGCGAAAGAAAAGGAAGGATATTGCTTTTATGAAATAAAAACCATTGCTCAACAAAATGGGAAAAGGGCGATTAATTTCCCCCATGAAAAACCGAAAGGCCCCATTGTTGTTTCGGGAATAACGTACTTTATCGATCAAGTAGAATAATATGAATCACAACATGATATTAATAACAGGTTCCAACTCAGGGCTTGGATTGCACTTTGCAAAACTAGCACTTCAAGAAAAAAAGAAAGTCATCCTTCATGGAAGGAATGCTCAAAAACTCGAAAAGGTCGTTACCGATTTTCGCAGCCAAGGACACGAAGTTGAATCGGTTTGTTTGGATCTTGGTGTTCCAGGCTCTGCTCAAATTTTGTTTGATCACTGCGAAAAAAACGGATGGAAAATAACCGAATTGATCAACAATGCCGGTTATGGAGCTTTCGGAAGATTCGATGAAATCGATTTGAATACCCAGACCTCCATGATGCAACTCAACATGATCAGTTTGGTAGAGCTCTGCCATTTATTTGGAAAGAAAATGCTGGCCCATGGCGGAGGAAAAATTTTAAACATCGCCTCCATAGCCGCCTTTCAACCAGGACCTAAAATGGGTGTTTACTGTGCTTCTAAGTCTTTTGTACTTTCTTTTTCCGAAGCATTGCATTTCGAATGGAAAGATGCCGGTGTTTCCGTGAGCTGTTTATGCCCCGGTCCTACCGACACCGGATTTGTCTCTGCGGCTAACCTTCAAGATAGCCAATTGGCAAGTGGAAAATTTATGAAATGGGTTCCCGCTGCTCCCGTTGCACTAAAGGGATACCAAGCGATGCAGCGAGGTACTATGACGGTGGTGGATGGCTTCATGAATAATTTTCTCACCCTTCTAACTCGAATTCTACCCAAAAAATGGGTGGTCGGTATTTCCGCAAAAATGATGGATCGAATCCATTAAAAAAGGGGGCGGATGCCCCCTTTTTTAATTTTGTTTGATTTAGATGTTATTCGGCAGATTTCGCTACCATTTCCATGACTTCGGTAGAGACACCTGTGAATGAAAATCCACCATCGTGGAATAAATTTTGCATCGTTACCATGCGGGTTAAATCAGAAAACATCACCACGCAATAATCAGCACATGAATCAGCATCAGCATTACCTAATGGCGACATTTTTTCAGCATATTCGTAAAAGGCATCGAATCCCTTAACACCTTGACCAGCCGTTGTACGGGTTGGAGATTGGCTAATGGTATTCACGCGAACGCCATTGGATTTACCAAAATGGTACCCAAAACTTCTTCCAATGCTTTCCAAAAGTGATTTCGCATCGGCCATATCGTTGTAATCTGGGAAAACACGTTGAGCAGCAATATAGCTCAAAGCTAGAACTGAAGCGCCATGTGCAAGAGCATCCAATTTCTTGGCTGTTTGCATCACACGGTGAAACGACATGGCTGAAATATCCATGGTTTTATGGTAATTATCGTAATCGGTTTCGGTGTAGTGCTTTCCTTTTCGAACGTTGGGTGACATTCCGATGGAATGCAATACAAAATCAATTTTGCCACCCAAGATTTCTTGCGACTGGGTAAAAAGATTTTCTAAATCTTCCAAAGAAGTGGCATCAGCACCAATAACGGTTGAACCCGTGGCTTCTGCCAATTCATTAATTTTCCCCATGCGAAGAGCAATTGGGGCATTGGTAAGAACAAATGTTGCTCCTTGTTCGTGACATTTTTGAGCAACTTTCCAAGCAATGGAGTTCGGATCTAACGCTCCAAAAATGATTCCTTTTTTTCCTTTTAACAATGCGTTCATGAATAAAATTTTGGTAAAGATAAAATTAATACCGTTTCAATGGGTCCCAACCTCCAAATTGAACATAAAGTTTTAGCATCAATACCCCATCACGGTCGTTGGGATCGCCACGAAGTGCCTTGGGTTTATTATTTTGCGTAATAAAATTCCCTGAAATATTGGGATACGAACTCTCTAAATTCCGATAGGATAGGAAAATAGCATCCACACCGCCTCTTCTTCTTAAGTCATTCATATCCGCATAATAACCAGAAACATCATCCAATCGATCCGATAATGTAAATTGATAACTCAATTCGATCCCATAGCTAAGATGTTTTGAAACTTCGGTTTCCCATCCAAGAGAGAATGGAACGATTAAAGTAACAGGGTAATACTTTTCAGATTCTGTTTGAATTTCTCGAAGTTTTATGCGCTTCCCTTGAAAATTTGTTTGTGGTTCGAAATACATCAATCCTGTACTCATACCCCCATAAAACCGATGATAATAATTATTGTCAAGAAACCTGAATTTTCCTTCAATCATATTGAATTCAATACCAACTCCTACATCGATGCAATTAGAAAAAAAAGAGAGATTCCTTTTTTCTCGATATAAATAGTCCCGTGAATATCCTCCAGCATAATTAGAATCAGCTCCTGAAATGGTATAATACCGCAAAAAAGCCTTTTTCCTGAAACGTGAATCCGGATTAAACTTTTTGTAGTTCAATTCAAAAAGAGGATGTGATTCTTTCAAGATAATCCCGTTAAAAACCAAATCACCTTTGTAATTCGCTCCCCCAAACCCAAATCCGTATTCATGATATTGACCAATTCCTACAAAAGGAACGATAAAAAACAGAAATAGATAAAAAAACGACCTGAAACGCATATACAAAAGTAAAAAATCAATCGGCTTATCCATCAACATTAACTCGAATTGTCAATACAATGGGTTCAGGAGAAAAAGAAGTCTTTACCGTAATAAATTTTTGATTGTATCCATGTTGTTTGTAGGAATCATAAATAGCTTTAATTTCTCCAACTTCACCGGGTTTGATGGGTGCTTTTGGAAATTTTGCAACCGTGCATCCACAATTGGGCTTTACTTCTTGAATGAGAATCGAAACATTCGAAACGTTTTTAAATCGAAAAATCGCAGGCACCTTTTTACCCGATCGAACATCATTCAATTGAATCAAATTTTCTTCAAATTGGAGTCCATTCTCTTTATTTCCTTGAAAAAAAGAAAGGAAAACCAAAGGAGAAATTAGAAGGAAAAAAGAAAGAATTCGGGGCATTATTTTCGTATTTTTGTGCATCTTTTTGAAACGTTATGACGGAAACAAAGTTGCAAAAAAATGAAGAAGATTTCCGCAAAGAAATCTTAAATGACTATCGAATCGCTTGTGAAAGTCGACAAGCTTCACTGCTTGGAAGAAAAGAAGTGCTCACCGGGAAAGCGAAATTCGGAATTTTTGGAGATGGGAAAGAAATTGCGCAAATAGCACTATCCAAAGCTTTCAAAAAAGGCGATATACGTTCCGGTTATTACCGCGACCAAACCCTCATGTTCGCTCTCGGAATGTCCAACGTTTTTGAATTTTTCACCCAACTTTACGCAGTACCCGATGTAAACCTCGAACCCGCATCGGCCGGACGAATGATGAACGGACACTTCGGCACCCGTTTCCTCAACTCAGATGGCTCTTTTAAAAACCTAACCGACGATTATCATTCTACCATCGATATTTCTCCAACGGCTGGACAAATGGGACGTTCTCTTGGTATTGCCTATGCATCAAAACTCTACCGAAATCTTCCAGAATTAAATTCATTCACTCAATTTTCGAAAAATGGAGATGAGGTTTCCTTCGTTACCATCGGAAATGCTTCTGCATCAGAAGGACATTTTTGGGAAACCATCAATGCGGCAGGCGTCCTTCAAGTGCCTCTTGCCGTAAACGTTTGGGACGATGGGTATGGAATTTCAGTTCCGGCCAAATACCAAACCACCAAAGAAAACATGGGAGAAATCCTCTCCGGATTTAACTCAACCGAAGAAAAAACCGGTGTTGATATTTACACCGCCCGAGGTTGGGACTACCCCGCCTTGGTTCAAATGTACCAAAAAGGAGTCGATAAAATTCGAACCACCCACACCCCGGCTGTTTTTCACATCACCGAAGTAACCCAGCCTCAAGGCCACTCCACTTCCGGCTCCCACGAACGTTACAAATCCAAAGAACGTTTGGAATGGGAAGCCGAATACGATGGCATCGCCCAAATGAAAAAATGGATGCTTGAAGTTCAATTGGCGACCGATGAACAACTCGATGAAATCGAAAAAACCGCCATTGAAACCGTGAAAAAAGCTCAGAAAGATGCTTGGGCGGCTTTCCGTAAAACCGTAGATCAACCCCTCAAAGAAGCAACAGCTCTTCTTCAACAATTGGCCGATTCAACCTCTAAAAAAGATTTGATCCTGGCCAATTTACAAGCTCTAACTTCTAGCATTGATCCCATCCAAAAGGATATTTTCAATGCCATCCGAAAAAGTTTGTTCCAAACCCGAGGGGAATCATCGCCGCATCGAGCTGCACTGGAAGCATGGTTGGATGAACGAAAGAGCATCATGTTCGATCAATTCAGCTCCAAATTGTATTCCGACACTTCCGAAAACCCTTTGTTGGTTCCTGAAGTTAAACCCGAATACTCGTCTTCCTCCCCTACTCTAAATGGATACGAAGTGCTGAATAAAGCCTTCGAACATTACCTTGAAACCCATCCCCATTTTTTTGCCATTGGCGAAGATGTCGGAAAAATTGGTGACGTAAACCAAGGATTCATGGGCCTACAAGATAAGTTTGGTGAACTTCGAGTGACCGATACAGGCATTCGTGAAATGACCATTTTAGGTCAAGGCTTGGGAGCTGCGATGCGCGGACTTCGCCCACTAGTCGAAATCCAATATCTCGATTATTTGCTTTATGCCTTGCAAATCATGAGCGATGATTTGGCAACCATGTACTACCGCAGTTACGGTGGCCAAAAATCACCTCTGATCATTCGTACTCGTGGCCACCGCCTTGAAGGTGTTTGGCACTCTGGTAGCCCCATGGGCATGATCCTTCATTCTTTGCGCGGAATTTTTGTTTGTGTTCCTCGAAACATGGTTCAAGCTATGGGATTCTATAATACCCTTCTCAAGAGCGATGCTCCTGCCTTGGTCGTAGAATGCCTGAATGGTTACCGCTTAAAAGAGCGCATGCCCGATAACTTCACCGCATTTACGTTGCCCCTTGGCGTACCAGAAACCATTCTCAATGGTTCCGATGTAACCCTTGTTACTTATGGTTCTTGTGTTCGAATTGCCCAAGATGCTGCAAAAACCCTGGCAGAAGCTGGAATCTCCGTTGAGTTGATCGACGTTCAAACCCTTATTCCGTTTGATATTAACCACAAAATAGTGGAATCTTTGAAAAACACCAATCGATTGGTGGTATTGGATGAAGATGTTCCAGGAGGAGCAAGTGCTTTTATCCTTCAACAAGTTTTAGAAGAACAAAACGGTTACCAATACTTAGATAGTAAACCTTTAACCATCACCGCGAAAGAACATCGTCCTGCTTATGCCACGGACGGCGATTATTTCTCCAAACCATCGGTTGATGATGTGGTTGAAGCCATTTATGAATTAATTTCAGAATCTAACCCTAACCAATTTCCAGCCCTGTAATATGCAACAAATCATTGAAAATGCTTGGGAAAACCGAGTACTTGTTCAAGAAATAGAAACAAAACAAGCCATTGAATGGGTCATCGAAGAATTGGACAAAGGTCGCCTTCGAACCGCTGAAAAAATCAATGGAAATTGGAAAGCTCACGATTGGGTAAAAAAAGCAATCATCCTTTATTTTGGAATTCGGCAAATGGAAACCCTTCACGCAGGACCGATGGAATTTCACGATAAAATGGCATTAAAATCCAATTATGCTGAGTTGGGAATTCGGGTAGTCCCACATGCCGTTGCTCGTTACGGAAGTTTCGTTGCTCCCGGAGTCATCCTCATGCCATCCTATGTGAACATTGGAGCCTACGTTGATTCTGGAACTATGGTCGACACATGGGCCACCGTTGGATCTTGCGCTCAAATTGGAAAAAATGTCCACCTCTCTGGTGGCGTTGGAATTGGAGGAGTTCTAGAACCTGTTCAGGCAACTCCGGTCATCATTGAAGACAATTGTTTCATCGGTTCGCGTTGTATTGTAGTCGAAGGAGCGGTTATCGGTGAAGAAGCCGTTTTAGGAGCAGGAGTAACCATTACTGCCAGCACCAAAATTATCGATGTAACTTCAAAAGACGCCATTGAATACAAAGGATATGTACCTCCCCGTTCAGTTGTAATTCCCGGTAGCATTCCCAAAGAATTTGAAGCTGGTACGTACCAAGTTCCTTGCGCTTTGATCATTGGTCAACGAAAAGAAAGTACCGATAAAAAAACCTCCCTGAACGATGCTTTGCGGGATCACGGGGTTCAAGTATAATCCATGATCATCGGGTTGGATGGCAAAAGAGCATTCTTCAATCATTCCGGATTGGGGAATTACTCTCGTTTGGTAATTCAAGCACTTTTGGATGCAGATCCTGAGCTTCACATCATTTGTTACCTTCCCAAAACTCCAAAATTTGCCCCTTCATTTTTATCTCACCCTCGATTTCATGTGGTTTTCCTAAAAGGTGGAAATCTAAAACGAACCATCGGCTTTGCAGATGAAATAGCAACGAATGGGTGCGACGTTTATTGGGGATTATCCAACGAATTGCCACTTGGACACAAACCCAAAGGAATTCCTTATTGGGTGACCATTCACGACGTTATTTGGTACAGATTTCCGCATTTATTTCCGTGGATCGACCGAACCATCTACAAAATAAAAACCCTTCGCACCATCAAAAGAGCCGATCGAATCATTTGCGTTTCTACCCAAACAAAAAACGATCTCATCGAATTCTTTCACACCGATCCCCAAAAAATTGACGTTATTGGACAAAACTGCGAAGCCATGTTTTATTCCGCAGTGACCGAAGATGAAAAACAAGGAGTTTGTGAAAAATACGGACTCCAACCTAATCAATTTTTGGTACAAGTAGGGACCGTTGAGGAACGAAAAAATGGCGAACTTTCCATTCGGGCGCTGAAAAAATCCGGATCAGTTTTGACCTTAGCTTTCTTTGGAAAGAAGACCAAATATCAAGATTTTTTGCAGAAACTCGCTCAAGAATTGGGAATTTCCAATCAAGTAATTTTTGTGAACAACGCAAATTTTGCCGATTTACCGGCCATTTACCAGTCTTCATTGGGAAGTTGTTACCCCAGCAAATTTGAAGGATTCGGAATTCCTGTTTTAGAAAGCATTGCCTCAGGCACTCCGCTTTTGGTAGCATCCGGAAGTTGTTTGGAAGAAACTGCGGGCCCCTGCGCAACCGTGGTATCTCCTCTCGATGTGGATGGGGCCGCACAATGGATGTCCCAACTTTCAATCACGAAAAAGCCACATCCCGAAAGTGAAATGTGGCTCGAAAATTTCAATACTAAAAATTTAGCGAAACGCTGGTTACAAAGCGATTAACTCGTTCAATGTCTTTTCGATGTGCTGGGAATAAATCTCTTGATGCATGGTTCCATCGTAAAAATGTTGACCAATGTTAATCAATCGTGGTCGACTGGGCACTAACGTCATTCCTAGGTAATTCAAGATGTCAGAAAAATGACTCATGGCTACAGTAGCACCTTGAGTTCCATCTGATATTCCAATCATTCCCCCTTTTTTACCTCGAAAACTTTTGGGGAAATCTAAGGCATCTACAAAAGACTTTAAAATTCCTGGAAAAGAACAATTGTATTCTGGAATGATGAATAAAAATTTATCTGTAGCGGTCACCACATCTTGAATTTCTTGAAAAGAATCAGATTTGGGTGAATGATACAACACAGAAGTAAAAAAGTCTTCCGGCAAATCCCTAAGATCTAAAATTTTTACTTCAATTCCTTTTTTCAGGAATAAACTTTGTACAAAATGCGATAGTTCTAAGGTTTTCGATCCGTTTCGGCTGGTGGTACTAACAATGGTAATGTTCATTAACTGGCAGATTTCAGAGGTGCGTACGATGACTGATTAAATTTCTCTTCGGCATACTGGCCTGTGATGATGGTTTTACCTTCAGGATGGTCAAACATCAAATCAAGAAGTATGGCTTCTAACATCGAACGCAAACCACGGGCTCCTAGTTTTAATTCAAGTGATTTTTTCACTAAAAACTGAAGTGCTCCTTCTTCAAATACCAATTCTGAACCTTCCATCTCAAACATTTTTTGGTACTGTTTGGTGATAGCATTTTTAGGTTCCGTTAAAATTCTCATTAAAATTTCTTCATCCAAAGGAAGCAAGGTGGCCATGACCGGTAAACGACCCAATAATTCCGGAATCAAGCCAAAAGCCTTCGCATCCGCGTGAGAAGCGTATTGGATGAGCTTTTTTGATTTCAATTGAAAATCGCCTTCTGATTTGAATCCAATGGTTTGGGTGCGCATCCGCTTGGCAATGTGCTTTTCAATTCCGTCGAAAGCTCCTCCACAAATGAATAGCACATTTTTAGTGTTCACCTGAATGTATTTTTGATCGGGGTGTTTTCTGCCCCCTTGAGGTGGTACATTTACCACCGTTCCTTCCAACATTTTTAATAAAGCTTGCTGAACCCCTTCTCCTGAAACATCGCGAGTGATGGATGGATTATCTGATTTTCGAGCAATTTTATCTATTTCATCAATGAAAACGATACCTCGCTCAGCTGCTTCCAAATCGTAATCCGCCGCTTGAAGCAATCGAGTTAAAATACTTTCAACATCTTCACCTACGTATCCCGCTTCGGTAAATACGGTAGCATCAGCGATACAAAACGGAACATCTAACATTTTGGCGATGGTTCGAGCCAATAAAGTTTTACCTGTTCCCGTTTCGCCAATGAAAAGCACATTCGACTTTTCAATTTCTACATCGTGATTTTCAGTTGATTGACTAATACGCTTCAAATGATTATACACCGCTACCGACAATACTTTTTTGGCCTTTTCTTGACCGATAACGTATTGGTCAAGGTAGAATTTGATGGCTTTTGGTTTGGGAATATCTTGATGCTTACTCTTTTTCTTTCCCTTTCCGGAATGAGCCACCTTTTCTTCCAAAATGATTTTACTGGCTTGCTCAATGCAATCGCCACAAATATGAGCATCCATGCCCGTAATCAGTAAATCCGTTTCGTTTTTGCTTCGTCCACAGAATGAACAATGCGTAGCGTTATTTTTTGACATAAGAAATTGACGTAAAAAGAATCGCCCCGTTGGAGCGGGGCGAATGAACATTAACGTTTCGTGGTTCGCTCAAGAACTTCATCGACCATGCCGTATTCTTTGGCCTCCTGGGCAATCATCCAGTAATCGCGATCTGAATCGGCCCAAACCTTATCGAAAGGCTGACCGCTATGATCGGCGATAATTTGGTACAATTCGTTTTTGAGCTTTTGAATTTCCCGGTGAGTAATTTCGATATCACTGGCCTGACCTTGAGCTCCACCCAAAGGTTGGTGAATCATGATTCGGCTGTGTTTAAGCGCTGTACGTTTTCCTTTTACTCCGGCACACATCAAAACTGCACCCATGGAAGCTGCCATACCGGTACAAATCGTGGCAACATCAGGAGCAACAAATTGCATGGTATCGTAGATGCCAAGTCCTGCGTAAACCGAACCTCCAGGGCTATTGATGTACAATTGAATGTCGCGGGAAGAATCTGTACTTTCCAAGAACAACAACTGAGCTTGAACAATATTAGCCACTTGATCGTAAATGGGAACTCCCAAGAAGATGATGCGATCCATCATCAAACGTGAGAATACATCCATTGCAACGATATTCATGGGACGTTCTTCAATGACGTTCGGAGTCATTCCTACAATCGAAGACGTGATAAATTGATCAACATACAAGCTGGTAATGCCTTGATGCTTTACCGCATAATTTCTAAATTCTTTACCAAAATCCATGATCCAAAAGTAAGGAGATTTATTTAGACTCGGTTAATTTTTTGAACTCTTCGTAAGGAATTTCTTGATCTTCCGGCTGAACGAATTTCATGCACAAATCCGCGAAATAGCGATTCTTGGCATTTTCAACGGCTTGGTTGTAAAAGCGCTCATTTTGCATCAAATCATCAGCTTGTTTGCGCAACATGCCTGGCTCCAAATCCATCATGCCGTATTGCGCAAAATATTGACGAACATAACGCTCGGCTTCTTGATTCAAATCGTCGTAAGTAATTTGAACTTTATTGGCTGCCAAAAGCGATTCCAACACCAAATTGCGACGCATATCTTCTTTGAAACCTTCGAAATAAGCATCGAATTCACCTTCTTTGATTTCAGATTTTGAATTTTCTTTCAACCAACGTTGAAGAAAAGCTTCTGGCAATTCAAACGAAGTTTTTTGGTAGATGGCTTCAAATACTTCTCGGAAAAAATGTGCGTTGGCTTCGGTTTCCATGCCAACTCCAATTTCATCTTTGATTCGAGCCATGAAATCTTCTTCAGACGTAATGACTCCTTCACCATAAACGTGATCGAATAATTCCTGATTGATTTCATGCAAACCTTCACGCAAAATGGAGCGAATAGTTAATTCCATGGTTGAACCAATCTCGGCCAATTGTTCACCACCTTTCTGCATTTTTTCAGCAGCAGCTTCCACCGAACCAAACATTGCCACCAAATCAGCTACGGTTACATGACCTTTAACAGCACCGGTAAATTCTTTCACCAATTTTTTATCCTTCAATTCCGATGGCTTGAAAGAACAAAAAGAAAGCAATCCACCTTCCATCGGATTGTTATTTTCATCCAATTGCTTTAAACCGGCGAAAATGGTATCATCGGCTTCAGCAATTTCAGGATAAGAAC
>JACCEC011213974.1_pt1 | contig 53127 bp, 55 predicted proteins | sample 7450121 | NCBI WGS metagenome assembly JACCEC01 (sample SAMN15323455, study PRJNA562643) | freshwater metagenome | isolation source: river surface water | place: USA:Blue River Watershed | collected 2017-08-18
AGAAAGACCAGATCGATAAACTCTCCTGCGTACTACAGCTGAACGAAGGTATCAACATCCCGAACCTACGTGCCGGTATCATCATGCATGCATACGGCAACGAGCGCAAGAGCTCGCAGCGTATCGGACGATTACTTCGTCTCAACCCGGACGACACGGCCATCGTACACATCTTGTGTTATCAGGATACGGTAGACGAGCGCTGGGTGAATGAAGCTCTCAAAGATCTTGACCCGACAAAAATTAAGTATCATGAAACTACGCAAAGCAGACTTCTTTCTTAAGATCGAAACACCGCAACCTGACTCTTTTGAAACGCCAGGAACGCTTGTGTTGACAGCTTGGTATACCAAGAACCCTACTATGATGGTAGATGAAGGTATCTGTGAAAGCTTTCCTTTTTTAGAAAACCTTGATATGGGTGATCTATCAGAAGGTACATTGGAATACTGGGGTCCTCTGAACAAACAAGATCTGAAAGTAAAGCTTGATCAACTCGGTTTTCAAACAGTGGTAATATGACTTTACACTTTACAGGTAAGTATGTCAAACGAAACGGCCGACTGGAGTTCACCACGCTCAACGGTGCAAAACAGTTTGAGCTGTTTGTCTCCCACATACCTGAAGGACAGATCGTAGAAGTGTTCTATGAGAGCCAGCATGATGACGGCACACTGCCTCAGCTGGCCAAGCTGCATGTACTGATCAAGCAGTTGGCTATGCATATCGGTGAGACCGTAGAAAACATGAAGCTCCTGGTAAAAGATAAAGCAGGACTCTGTATAGCCAGGGAGGTTTCCGGTAAGGAGTACTTCCTGGCTAAGAGTTTTGCGGAGTGTTCCAAAGATGAGCTCAGCCTGGCCATCCAGGCTGCGATAGAACTTGGAGAGGAGGTTAACTTTGTGATGTACTAGACATGTAGACAAAGCCCTGCGTATCTGCAGCTTGTTCTATGGCTTTAACCAGTGTGGTAACAGTCATAAAGTCTTCCATCCATTGCTCCGGGAACTCAGTAACTCCTTGGTCAGTAATACTCTTTAGAGTTTGGATCTCTTCTTCTGTACGAACAGAGATTATGCTGACCATAAGCTCATGGAGTTTCTGAAGAAAGCCGACACCGACTGTGATGTTTATCTGAGCGTCTTTCTTGATCATCTTGGTTCCTTCCATAAGATACGTTTCCTACAAATTTAGAGAACTTTATGACACAAACTGTAGACCTTGCTGAGATCAAAAGCAAGTTGATCGAGAAGCTCACCCCATCCGGGTGGGCCGTCAAGCTCCGGGGGTTCATACAGAGCTCAGACTTTGACAAGATCCTGGAAGCCCTGCTCAAAGAGCGCGATGAGGGCAAGCGGTTTACTCCGCCTCTGAAGTACACGTTCCGGGCCTTTGAAGAGTGCCCGCTGGATGACCTGAAAGTCGTCATTATCGGACAAGATCCGTACCCGCATTTCGGTGTGGCTGACGGACTGGCCTTTTCCTGCGGACTCACCGGTAAGCCTCAGCCGAGTCTTCGTAATGTATTTGAGGCTATAGAACAAACGGTATACCAGGAGTATCCCTCCCACCAGGATCCTGATCTCTCGAGATGGGCTCAACAGGGAGTACTGCTGCTCAACACCGCACTCACTACCCAGGTAGACAAAGTGGGCACCCACTATGACATCTGGAAGGACTTCATTGCGTACGTACTGGACATGCTCAGTCTTACCAACTCTGGGCTGATCTTCATCCTACTGGGCGCCAAAGCCCAGGAGTTAGAAGCTGTCATAGGACAGAGTCACTACGTCTTAAAGGCCAGCCATCCGGCGTCGGCCGCGTATACAAAAACCACCTGGGACTGTAACGATGTCTTCAACAAGGTCAACGAGATCCTGGAGAAGAACAACGGTCCTGAGTACAAGATCGAATGGTAAACCTCACGTCAAAAACTTTTTAATCAACGACCATGGCAGTAAAAAAAGTAGATCTCTACGTATCACAGATCCTCGAAGACCTCGACAACGGCCTCACCTGGCTGAAACGTGATGACCTGGGATACGGTAGTATCCAGGAGAAATATGGAGCTAAAGATCAGCAGATCGCGATGATCCGTAAACACCCGGCCCTCAAAGATGCCGAGACCAACGTCACAGTTTTTAACGTAATAGACGACACCAAAGATGAAAGAAGCTCCATTCCCGTTAGCAGACCAGAAACTGACAGGATTGTGGAAAGGGTACCAGAGTCTCGCGGAGCTTCATCCGGAGCTATCCCCACTATTCTACCAGACAGTAACAAGACTGGCGCAGGAGCACCTCGAGAAGCATCACCCACTGCTTCTGACGAGCTCGCAGCCTTCGTCAACCTCTGATACTGATACTATGAGTTCAAGTACATTCCGAGGTATGAACATAAACAGACCGAGTCCTTCGATCAGCGCCACGTCCCGTCCACCCGGTACAGTTATGACCGGCAACGACGGTAATCCGTGGGTGATCAGAGAGTTTAACGGCGTCCAGCGGTGGGTTAAACACCAGCCGGGTAAGCCTATTGCTATACAGCGTCCTATTGTACCACCTGTTCCTGCACCCCCGGTGCAGACGACCATGTCCTCAACTCCCATTTCCCAAAACACAGTAAAACCAAGAACCGTGAAGTCAATCTCTAAGAAGTCAGCCCAGGAAGTACGTACCATCGAAACCTCTTTGATCAACAAGGAGGAAGTGTTCCGCATGCTTGCCCTGGCCGAATCCAGCGGACTCCCCTGTCTGCTGGTGGGTGAGCCAGGTGTAGCCAAGACCAAGACGGTCATCGAGTACGCCAAAGCTTGGATGAACAAGGACGGCAAGATGTCGGCCCAAGACTTTGCTCAAAAGATTTACATCCTTGAGACCGACGAGGGTACCAAAGCCTCCGAAATCAAGGGTATGCCCGACTTAAGTAAACTGTTCACCGAGAACAAATACGAACTCTCCGCTCCCATTGCGGACGCTGAGATCGTCATCATCAACGAGGTCGACAAGGCCAGCTCAGCTATCCGTAACGCGATGCTGGGTGTGATGAACGAGAAGTTCCTGTTCAACGGTAAGTTCAAGATCCCCTGTAAGTGGAAGCTGTTCATCGCTACCTGTAACGAGATCCCCAAGGATGAGCAGGACTCTCCGTTCTGGGACCGCTTCATGCTGAAGATGACTGTCAACCGTGTATCTGCCGGTGACATGGTCAAATACTACACCAAGGGTGCCCGTGACTACAAGGAGAAGTTCACCATTGGTGTACCAAACCTTACTGAGATCGACTCTCTGGAGATTCCGGTCAACAAACTGGAGAAGTATCTCGAGGTGGGTTACCAGCACAGCTCCGACCGTACACTGACTTTTGTACCCAGGCTTGCCAAAGCGGTAAGTTACATCTGGGACATCAGTGTCGACAAAGCCCTGGTTAAGACCGCCCAGATCATGATTGGCCAGAACGCTGGCTCCGATCTGCAGAACAAGCTCATGACTCCCGAGGTCAAGGCTGTAATGAGTAAGGTCGAGATGCTGCACAGCTACACGACCAACGAGCAGCTCGAGCTATCGATCGCTGACATCGAGTCTCTGATCAACACCTACGTGTCCCGGAACATCATGGACGAGACCCAGGTGGAAGAGATTGAGATGTCAATGCGGTACATCCTGAGTAACCACCCGGCCCGTCAGGTCAAGACAGATGACTTTGACGCGATGATGGCCGCACAGGATGAGGTTAATGCTCCTGACTCAATGATGCCTTTCTAAGTCCACCAACATACTGCTTTCCCAGTGGTGAGCTGGTCGTATATATCACGACTGGCCACCGCTTGGGACATGCGGTATCATAATCATTAAACAAGACTCTATGGCCAGTGGTAAACAGTACAAGAACGTATATACTATCCTGGAAAAGGTAAAGAAGGGTGAGATCAAAACCCACTACAAAGAAAGTGAAGGCCTCTTTGGCAAACTGGACTTTTACAAAAAGCCAGACCTGATCAAACCGTACCTGCACTATATCGACCAGCGTAAACTGGATTACGTGATTGACACTGCCGTCAACAGTAGTCCGGATCTCATCAAAAAAGAGTTCAGCTACTTCGTGGGTAGCTCTGCCTTTAAGCGGATTGACGAAACTAAGAAACCCGACCTAAATGCGTTTTACGAAAAGCTAAAGGACAACTATAAAAAGTTCCCCAAGCACCTGAAGCACGACATCTTTAAGATGTACTACAGCAAGATCGACAAGCTCGACTTTGTAGAACGCACAGCAGCCAACCAAACCCAGTACAAGTTCCTGGAGCGGGCCAACAATCCCGTGGGTAAAATCATGACGGAAGGATCCAACCTCAAGTCTTCGATCTTTGCCCGCAACATGATGCTGTATTACCTGATGCAGATGACGCAGATGCAGTACATCGATCCCGATGCTCATCAGGATATGCAAAAAGGACTCAACGGTGACTCTGACTTTAACAGTCAACAGGGTAGCGAGGCCGTTGATGATATGCTTGACTCAAGCAACGCCAAAAGATCACTGGATCGTATGATGCAAGAAGCCCAGCAGACCTGCCAGATGATCGATGAACACCTTGATAAAGATGTTCAGGAAAAGATGTTTGACGAGCCAAGCAAAGGTGATGGTAACAGTATGGAAGCTGGTAAGATCAGTCCGGACTACCTGCGTACCGTAGTACGTAATCTGGAAAGCGTAAAGATGTCGATGGGTGCACTCAAGGAGAAGCTCAAGAAGCTGTTGGATAAAACCACCAGTTACTTTTCTTCCCGGAAGATCACCACATACGAAGATTTGTTCAACGCCCAGGATGTATCTGGCCTGGAAGACTATGAGCTGCTGCATCCCAAGCTACGCAAGATCTTTGCTGAAGACATCCAGATCAAGGATACCAAGAACGTGGGTAAGATCGACGTCTACGTTGACATTTCAGGATCCATGTCCTCTGGTTGTGGCGTAACAAACGCTGATGGTAACGACGTCAGCCGGATCAACTTTGCCAAGGCAATGATCGCCAAGCTCAAAGAGATGGATATGCTCAACGATGTATATCTGTTTAATAACAAGTTGAAAAAGTACCGCAACGACCTGATCTCGATCTCTATGATTGACACCAGCGGTGGTACTACGATCGATGTAGCGGTCAGGAACATTGCCAATACCCGACGTAACGGTATCATCATCACAGACGCGGAAGACTATTGTAGCATCTTTACCGATCATGCGTTCTTTATTGGTCTGAAGGGATCCCGGTTTTCGAGGTTTCAAGATAAAGTAATCCAGCAATACTCTGAACGTAGTCAGGTAGTGGTCTTTGACGGCAGCAAGATCCACAAAGTAGATGCAACCGGACACACTATTTAACAGAAAAGGGGAGCTCAACACTCCCCTTTTTCTTACGATCTGCCATGACCGGTTACTAGACAGTTACTAAGTAACTGGTGAAATATTTTATACAGCTGTTGAACTGGAGCAAAGTATAACTTACAACCTTTAATACTTAACGTATGAAGAAAAAAGTTGCTACTCCAGCAAAGAAGACAGCAAAGCCTGTCTCTAAAGAAAACAAAGAGTTCAAGTATCAGGTAGAAAAAGGAGTCAAGATAGAAGGCTTCCGAAACGGTAACGCGTTCAATAACTTCCCCTTTGAGTTAATGAAAGTGGGAGACAGTTTCTTGATACCGGGAAACGATCCTGTAGCTAAGAACCCTAACGTATTGCACTATGCAGCTAAACAGTACGCAAGAATGTTTCCAGGGTTTAACATTACGACGAGGCTTCAACTAAACAAAGATCGTCGTGTATGGAGGCTTAAGTGAAACGCTGCTAACGACCGGTAGTGTCTACTACTGGTTTCTTTTTTTATTCAGCGTCTTTGATCTTACCGCACTTGAGACACTCGAGGTCTCCGTCAAGATCTGAGTCACCCCAGAGGTGATCACACTGACGGTGTGCAAAGTATTCATCGATCTTACCGTCTGCGTCATGATCCAGACCATCCATGGTGCCGTCGTTGTCCTCATCTATCTCTACAGATGAATGTTGCTGCCCCATCATCACGGCCAGTACCGGATCTGTTACCGGAGTGACTACCGGTTTACTCTCGCTGGCAAAGTCAGATACTTTAGAGATAGCCTGGCCATCTTCCTCATCCATCTTTTGTACCAGGATCTTGTCCTTATCGTTATCAGAGAACCAGTAGTCAATGATCTTACCATACGAACCGATGAACGCACCCAGCATCAAAAGCAATAGTTCTTTCCACTCACCGGCTATACTGCTTTCCAGCTCGATAGCGGTGAAGATACCACCTACGATGAGGATGAACGCACTCAATACGAGCAGCGTGATCAACCATCGTTTCTTCATGATGGAGTGCAACAGTCGTTCAAAACCAAGCCTACTTGATTCTACTTCGTTACTCATCGTACAAATGTTTTACGTTCAGCGTCCCTGTCCGCGATACTTGGACACACGCTTTTGTTTAGGTCCCTGGCTTTTAGAGGCCTGACCTGTTTTGCGTTTGCCGAAGGTGACCTTGTGAGATCCTCCGCCTTTACCTTTTCCCATATCTCTTGTTTTAAAAGAGTGATTAACTCAGTAGCGTATAAAACTTCTTGAAGTACTGGATACGATCGGCCAGTCCGTTGACTCCACCGTTGACTCTTTTGGTCACCGCGGTCACATGGGCATCCGTCGCGCCCTTATCGGCCAGAAGATTCAGGTTGTTCTTGCTCCAGAACCAGGCTGCACTGAGCAGCGGGTACTTGGTAGCCACCAGGTCAGGTTGCTCCAGGATATTATCCGGCACCGTGGCATCAAAAGCCTGGTAGTTCTGTTTACCGGTGAGCTGGATATATCCCCTTCCCCTGTACCGGTAACCATCTCCTGTACTCTCGGGCCCGTTACCCATGCGGTTACCGTATACTCTGTTGGCGATCTTCACCGGCTGGCGGGCATACGCCTCAGCCAGGGCCTGGGTGGGAAAGTACTTTTTGAATACCGACAGAAGCCCTTTAACAGAGTAGTTCAGGTTCTCCTGGGTAAGTCTGAAACCACCGGACTCATGGGCACACTGTGCTAGGAAGTGAGCCATCCGTAGCGGAGTGTTCACACCCATCTTCTGGACCACATCCGGGATCTGTTCAATGACTTTATCCGGGACATGTCCTTTGAGCTTGTCCAGTTTCAGTTTCATAGCTGTCAGAGCTTGTATCAGCCGTTGCTTTTCTTCGGCTTGGGCTTGTAGTACCTCTTTTTTTTTATGGGAGCAGGTTCTGCCGCAGCAGTTTGTGGAACGTTGACGACCGGAGTCTCAACAGGTTTTACCTCAACCGCAGGTTTGAGGATAGGTTTCATGTTCTTTACTTCCTTGACAACCGTTACCGGTGTTTCTGCTACAGGCTTCTTCTTAAAGAGGCCCAGCAGCATGCTGATCATGTTTTTCATAGGTTTCTATGTGTTAGTTATGCTTGTTTCCGATCTTCCAATAGGACTGAAAGCCGTAGAAGACCTGTCGGTTTAAGTCTGAGCCGATCTTAAGTCCAAAAAGATGATCCCGTTTTGTTTTGAGGATCACCCCCATCTCCAGGGAGAAGGGTACGTAGACTTTGAATGTATTGATACCACCTCCGAGGTACAGCTGATTACGCTTGATCTCGGGCTCGGTGATAGAGATTGTTTGTGTAACTGTGGGAATCTTGTACGTGTACGTAAAGCTGCGTTTGTCCAGCATGTTGTGCTGAACCGTATCGGTGATGGTAACATACCCGATACTGTCGATCATGACCGTGTCCCGGTAGATGTTCTGAGCAAGAAACAAGGCCACCAGTGTTTCGTACTGGGCCTTGAGCTTTGGATAGTTCGTATCCGGGATGTACTGCGGGGGCAACGTATCGGTGTGATGTATGGTCTTAGTGATGACCAGATCCTTATAGATGATACTGTCCCGGACCAGCCAAGCGGTATCCCGGATCACAACGGTATCTACCTCCGGTTTCTTAATACATTGTATGATCTTCTTACAGCTTGCCCTGGTCAACAATACGATGATGATCAGGACGAACAGTATGGTAATTAACTTTAAAGACTTGAGAGTCATACACTGTGGTTTTTATCCTTGCGGGTCAGGACTTTTTAGCCGTATCCCGACCTATCACCTTGACCTCATTATTGGGTACAATGGCGTAGGTTGAAAAACGTACCAGCGTCCCCTTCTTGGGATCTTCCGGTACGTTGGTAAGTTGACTGTATACCTGTCTTTCCAGGTTGTCGATCCGAGTCTTGTCGATGTTACTCTGAGCCATCAAGGCTTTGATGTCCGCCTTTATCTCGCTCACGTCATTCCATATCAACATGGCAATGATTGATACCAGGCTGGGGAAAACCCATACCTTAATCGTCGTCATAGCAGAGCTCTCCTTTGTCATGATCAGCTACCTTTTACCAGTTTGAACTCGTATACGTTTCCTGCAGGCTTCTTCAGACTGATAATCAGACTGTTCGGGATGATGTTCCCCTTGTTGTCCTTACGGACAAAGTAGCGGAGCTTCGAAGGGTGTACGACTTCAGTCTCACCGGCACCAGCCGATACGTTTTCAGCCGGGATCTCCAGCAGGTTAGCAGGAACCGCGGATCCGCTCATCATAGTTCCCGGAATGGGAAACCCGAGAGCGTCTTTCTGGGCATAGAACTTCTTTGCCATCGTGTAATATGTTTACGTAAACTTTAGAACTGTAGAGCTAGGACAGCCTCTACAATATAATATACAACTTTTTTAGACAACTTATCTATATTTGTAGACCTAAACGGGGTGCGATATGGATTGTAAAAACTACGCAATGAAACTGGAGAAAAAGCTGATCGACGAGTTCAAAGAGAACTTCTTCGAAAAGGTGGGTTACTATCCTACCGTATTGACTCGTGTACAGATTGACGGGGATGTGTACGTACCGGTTCTTCCCCTGTCAAGACTCAAAGACTACTTTGATCCGTTCCTTCCGGAGCCCTTTGGCTTTAAACTCATGCTTGATGCACGCTCCCGGGTCAGAGAGCTGGTAGAGCTACGCAATATCTACTGTCATATAGCCCGCCTCATGGGGTATAGTTTCAGTACGATTGCCAAAAGCCTGGGTAAGGATCACACAACCATCATACACAACGTCGAATCGTTCAGAGATTTACTGGATACCGATGACGCCTTTCGTCAAAAGTACTCCACGATCCTCAGTCATATAAAGCAGCAGTATGAATCATCAGTTATGGCAAACATTGATCAAGTACAACATGAGTCCGAACCAGCTGTACTTTCTGGACTGTTGCCGGTACAAGATCAGGCTCACCAGCATCATCAATGCTGATGCGGAGCGTATTGTGGCAGAAACCAGGGGTCATATAGACTCCAAAGGCAATCTTACCCCGGGAGCCCTCTTTATCCTGGATGAATTTGAAACCTTACTGGTAAAGACTAAGAAGAAGGTAGTATCGGAGCTGTTAGGTACCGACGCTCTTCAGAATATTCAGACCTACCGGGAGATGTTCCCGGCTAAACGGGTACCCCGCGTCGGATTGCTCCGTCAGACTGTACAGGAGCTCAAAGAAAAGTTCGTGTGGTTCTTCAAGACCTACCCGGAATTCGACTGGACCCTGGTACTGGACGCCACGGATTACTACATCTACACCAAGAACAAGGAGAACCTGGAGTACATCACGACCAGCAGCTACTTTATTCAGCGTACCGACAACTTCACCAAGGCGTCTCGGTCCTTGTTGGCCGACTACTGCCAGATGATTGTAGACAACCCGGAGATCCTGAACGAGGCATAATATGTTGTAGATTATTTTTGGAGTTCTACAAGTAGTTCTCTATATTTACACCCCTCAATTCACACAACACATGCCTACAGAACCCAGAACCCTTCGGCAGATCTTTGACAGTCTCAAGGGTGACAACCCAGACTACAAGTACATCAGCTACGAAATGCTGGAGCACATCGTTAGTCGGTTTGTCAAAGAAGCAGAAGACCGGGGAGAAGCCAGAGCCCTGGATAACATCGAAAAGTTGTTGTCCGAGCCGGTTGTATAACCCATCGTTTGTATGGAAGTACCTCAGAATACAGGCAGACGTAAGACGTACTCATCCGTACTACGCAAAGGCCTGAAGTATGTAGAAAAGAGACGAAACGGGGAGATCCGGAGTCTACGGACACCGTGGCCCAGTTTCAACGCAGCCGGTATAGACGGCTTGGAGTGGGGTTCCATGCTCACCATCGGAGCCCGCCCTGGTGCAGGTAAGACGATGATCGTCTCTCAGATATTGAGAGAAGCTCACCGGCAGAACCCGGACCAGAAGTTCAATATCCTGGAGTTCCAGTTCGAGATGGGTGATGAACAGTACGCCTCGAGGCAGTTTGCCGGTGAGGTAGCCGAAGACTACGGTGTAGTCCTGTCCACCCACAAGCAGTTGGATGAGTTCATCCTTGACCAGATCAAGAGTTACATCCACCTGTGTGAAGACCTGGAAAAGCAGGGTATTCGAAGAGACATTATCTCTGAATCCATTACCCACCTGGACATGGAGCGGGAGATCAAACAAGCTTACGTAGACGGCGGGGCCAAGCCTATGATCGTAACAATCGACCACAGCTGGCTGATCAAACGGAGCGCATCTGAGAAGGACAAGTTTGACGTGCTGTACAACACCACAGAGATGTTGATGCAGCTCAAGAAAACGATCCCGATCATCGTCATCATGATCACGCAGCTTAACCGCTCTATGGAAGAGGCCATCCGTAAAGTCCCGGCCAACATCGCTAACTACCCCACCAGCTCTGACATCTTTGGCGGTGACGCCCTGATGCAGGGTTCCGACATGGTCGTTGTACTGTCGCGTCCTTACAAGGCAGACATCAAGTCCTACGGTCCCTATGCGTACCGGGTAGAGAAAGACGATGTGTTCATGCACCTACTCAAGGTTCGTAACGGCAGTGAGGACAACAGTATCATCTTCATGAAGATGGACGGTAAGAACCAGCGGATGGTAGAAGTCATGGCTCCCATGTCCGACCGACCCGACGGGACCTTTACCCGTCATTCCCAGCGAACTGCAACCGGTTCGCGTTCCGTATCCGCACCTATCGGTGATGAACTATAAACTACAAAAGACATGTTCACAACAGCACAATCCACAAACCGACAGCGCAGGAGGCTCACGTTTGATGAGTTCAAGTCGATGAGTTTCGAAGATCAGAAACAGTACAAAGCCCAGGTCCTGGAAGAACTGCGTAACTACCATGCTCCCCTGTTGGAGGATCTTGGAGTATCACGCCTGGACTTCCAGATGAAGATGGCCTTCTATGACAAGCAGGCCCGTAACGTAGTGGGTATCTTTGCCTCAGAGTTCAAACGTGAAAACGGTTTTTACTTTGAGCTTATCAGCCGGGACTTCGAACCCCTGGATGAAGCCCGCACAGTCTATCGCATTCCTTACAACCCGTCGTTCGAAGAAGAGTACGAACTCAACGAAAAAGGATCCTACCTGGTACCGATCGAAGAGCTTCGTATGGTGACGCCCAGCAGCGTGGCGATCAGCGGTCCTTCTGCTCTACTGGATCAACCCAGGAGCAAAAACGCTGTACCGGCTGCCAAACCTGCAGCTACCAAGCAAGCCCCCTATCGTGCCCCCGCTCCGATCGAAGATGCCCCCTACTCAGAGCTGACGATCCGGGACTATTATGCTATACAGACTGGTAAACCTGTTAGCACAAAGCCCTGGCTCAACGAACTGATAAAATCTCACAAGTAATATGGCACAAGGTATCCTTGTTATTGCAGACCCCGGCTCCGGAAAGTCCACGAGTATTGAAAGCCTCAATCCCACTGAGACGTTCATCATTAACGTAGCCAACAAACCCCTGCCCTTTAAAGGCTGGAAGAAAAAGTATATCCCGTGGAGTAAAGACAACCCCACAGGCAACCTGTATAGCGGATCCACCGCTCAGCAGATCGAAGCGTGCTTACGTTATGTCAACGAGAAGCGCCCCGAGATCAAGACCATTGTAGTGGATGACTTCCAGTACATGAGTTCCTTTGAGTTCTTTGACGCTGTTGACGAGAAAGGCTACGAGAAGTTCACCCGTATCGGTGCACACCTGGCCCGTATCGCCCGGCTACCCAAGGACCTGAGGGATGACCTCACGGTGTTTTTCCTCACGCATGCTGAAGAGTCTACGGACATCGAAGGCAAACGTAAAGTCAAGGCTAAGACGATCGGCAAGATGGTCGATGAGAAGCTCTCGTTAGAGGGTTTGTTCTCCATCGTACTGTTCGGCAAAGTCAAGAAGGAAAAAGAAGGTGGCGTACGCTACGTGTTTGAAACCACCAACAACGGTGAGAACACTTGTAAAAGTCCCCGCGGCATGTTCGCCACGGAAGAGATCGTGAACGATCTGGCATTGGTAAAGCAAGCTATCCACGACTACGAGAACTGAGTTTTTAATCGATAACTATAAAACAGACAGTATGTTTAGCACACAAGGACAGGAAGTCAAATCTGGAGGTGGTACTTCCAAGTCATTTCAACCAGGGGTAGTTTATGCCCAGATTAACAGCGGTCAGCTCAGAATTTCTAACAAGGGTGACAAGAAGACCCTCGAGCTCTTCCTGGAAGGACCTGCGTTAGAAGGTTTTGAAGGTTGGGCCATCGACAAGAACAACCCGGACGGACCCAAGTACAAGGGTCAGACTGCCCGGGTAAGTGCAACGATCTGGACCGACGAGTTCAACAACCCGAACGTGTCTAAGAACGAGATCATGTACAAGCTCAGCTTCATTGCCAACGAGCTTGGTCTCAAAGATCAGTTGGACAACATCAAAGCCAGCACGATCGAAGACTGGGTCTTCCAGGCCATTCTCGTTGTAGCAGGCAAGAAGCTCTACTTCTTTCTCAAAGGCACCGAAGAAGAGTACAACGGTAAGACGATCATAAAGCTCAGTCTGCCCAAGTACAAGTTTGCCGCGATTGATGAGAGCAAGCTGGACAAGTTTGACAAAACCAACAAGTATCACTACAAAGCCCTGGAAACAAAACCGGTCAGCAGCTTCGAACCTGCTACCGATGATTTCCAGATGTAAACCTGGCTTTCTTTTCATAGCTGTACAACGGGGGGTGTTTCTACACTCCCCCCTTTTTTTATCACTCAACCGCAGGATTATGTTCATGACTAAGAACCTGGTACATGACATAAAGGATGTACCTATACCCTGGATCTTTGAGCACTACTGTCAGCTGGACCAAAAGCTAAACGGAGAAGATGTCAAGATCAAGAGTCTGTTCACCAAAGAGCGGACGCCATCGATGTGCATCTACTTTGACAACGTGCGGCAGGCTTACAGATACAAGGATTTTTCCTCGGGGAAGTTTGGTGACGCACTGGACCTGGTCAAAGAGCTCAAACAGGTGAACTATCGTAGGGCCTGTCAGCTGGTGATCGAAGAGTTCAACGACTTCGTACTGCACAACAACGGTGGGTATGATGTCCAGGAATTCAAGCAAGCCAGCCGGTACAAGGTGACTTCGATGAACACCCGGACCTGGACGACCCGGGACCAGTACTACTGGACCCAGTTCAACATCGGTACCAAGTTACTCAGTGAACATCTTGTGGTTCCCTTAGAGTCCTATACTATGGTAAAGGACGACAAGGAGCTGCAGATCCGAGGACTATACCTCTATGGGTATTTCAGAAACACCGGTGAGCTGTACAAGATCTACCAACCCAAGACGGTAGACAAGAAGTTCATCAAGGTTAATGACTACGTTCAAGGCTCAGATCAACTCCAGGGTCACCGCTACCTGGTGATTACCAGCTCACTGAAAGACATCATGGCCCTCAAAAGCCTAAAGCTCAGCGTTGACTATCTCGCTCCGGACTCCGAGAACTCCATCATCAGAAAAGAACTGATGACAGAGTACCTGAAGACCTACGAGAAGGTCATCGTGCTGTTTGACTATGACGAACCTGGTATCAAAGCCATGGAACGTTACAAAGAACTCTACCCGGAGGTAGCCACTACAGTGCTTCCGATGAGTAAAGACCCGGCCGATTCGATCCGGGACTTTGGACCCAAAGAGGTCCGCAACCGGCTTGTGCCCATCCTGAACAAAAAGCTGGAGAACTGAAAGGAGTTCTACAGTATATTTGTAGACCTAAACCAATCCCCATGTCCCAGCCCTGGTATTACCAAAGCTTACCGGTATACAGTATTGAAGACCTGCCCAACCACGAAAACCTACACGGGTTCGTATATATCATCCGGGACAGTGTGAGCAACAAGATCTACGTAGGAAAGAAAGTCCTGCATCATGTACGCAAGACCAAGATCTCCCAGCGCCAGAAAACCCTGACCAAGACCCGTAAGACCTACAAACAGGTGGTCAAAGAGTCCGACTGGAAAGATTACTACGGATCCTGTAAAGAACTGCTGGCCGACATCAAGCAATACGGGCCCGAGCGGTTCACGCGGGTGATCCTGGAACTCTGCTGCTCTAAGAAATACCTGAGCTATGCAGAGCTGAAGTGGCAGATCAAGCTGGATGTACTGCTCCCCGGGAACTACAACGGTAACATCCTGGGCCGGTACTACACAAGGGATATGCAAAACTGTTATTCATGATTACTAATACAAGAGAAGTGACAGACGAAGAGTTTGAAGCCATGATCGAAGAAGTACCTGAACCTGTATTCCAGGTACAACAGGTTTCCCATCAGGAAACTTACCTGGATGAACTGGACGCAGCCAATCGTAAGATTGACCAGCTGTACCACTTCATCGAGATGACCGAAGCCCTGACCTATGACCAGGCTACCGCCAAACGGATCCGCTCGTTCCTGCAAGAGGAAGGTGTATGGAACGACACCAAACGGTCACAAACCCCATCTCATGACACTCGACAAACTACCCTTTTTTGACCACCCAGACTATGCACACTTGAAAGAGATCTTTCTGATACGATGGAACGAAACAAAGATTCAACTCAAAGAGACCCTTACCCCGGAGATGGTAGCCGACGTCCGCCAGTGGCGGTGCGGTGATGCTCCGGATGACCCCACGTTCAGCTGGAGAGTAATAGCCCAGCTGTTTGCAGCTAAATATCCTGAGTACGCCAAGACGCACGGGATCTTATCCGGTAACCAAGTATCCGGTATCCTGATCTGTGAGACGGTCATGGAATTACTTAACCAAAAACCCGAAGAAGGATGGAACTAGAAAGCATCATGGAAGAGTCCGCGGAGATCTTAGAACAAGAGTTCTACAGTAAGAAGATGTACTATTCCTACAGTAGCCTTAACAAGCTGATGTGGAACCCCCAGGTATTCTACCAGATGTACGTACTGGGGATGAAGGAAGAAAAACTCGATGCTCACCTGGTACAGGGCAAACTGATCCATCTACTATTGCTCGAGCCCGAGCGGTTTGACCAGGAATTCCTGATGGTACCGGGTACGTTACCTACAGGTAACCTGCGCACCGTCGTTGACCGGGTGTTCAATCACTACAAAGAGCTCTCCCGTAACGGCGACGAGCGCACTGAGCTCGCGGAGTTCAGCCAAGCGATCCTTGACGTGATGGCAGACATCAACTACTTCCAGAACCTCAAGACCGACCAGCAACGAGTAGACAAGATCATCACACCCGATGCCATCAGCTACTGGGAGTTCTTGAAAACCAAGGGAGACAAGACCCTGATCGACGAGAGCACGCTCAAGTTCTGTCAGGACGCGGTAGAGATCGTGAAGACTAACCCTCAGGTGTGTAACCTGATCGGTTTAAACGTCACAGAGTTTGACCGCAAAATGGTGATCAACGAACAGATGATCCAGATCGATCTGGGCAACGCGTCCTACGGACTCAAGGGGATAGTTGACAACATCGTCATAGATCACGATCAGAAGACGATCTACGTCAATGACCTTAAGACCACGGCCAAGGATCTCAAAGATTTCCCGGAGAGCATCGAGTACTACGGCTACTGGCTGCAGGCTGTGATGTACATGATCATGGTCACTACAGTATACGGTACTTATGTTGAGCAAGGATACCAGCTCAAGTTTCACTTTGTGGTAATAGACCGGGCTTTTCAAAGCTACGCGTTTCCGGTAACGGAGAGCACGCTCAACCTTTGGCTGGAGCGTTTCAAGAGCACCATGGAAAAAGCAGAGTGGCATTACCAAAACAAGAACTATGAGCTTCCTTATGAGTTCGCGCAGGGGCTGGTAGTTCTCTAAAAAGAGAACCGAGCATGATTGATAGTCTGTATACCAAGTATTTCCAGAAGTCCCGGTGCTTTCTGTTTCCCATACTGGGCATCAAGAAAAGCTCCAACTTCTCCCCGTCTGGTACCTATATCGCCTTAGAAGGCCTGGTCCAGCCGGAAGACCTGAAGTTAGTTTGCGCTTACAAGAACGATGAGTCCGAAGGCTTCAAGATCTTCGAAGAGAAGATGCTGCTCAGCAATCCTCTCTTTGAGAAGGTCCTCAGGATCCGGGACTATAACATCTACGTGTTTGACTTCCAGATCCATGCTAACGACTGGTTCAACTTTGTCCTCGGCAAGTACTCCAAGCTCTCCTCCGTAACCAAGCGGGCCATCAAGGCCTACTACGGAGACGCGTCCAGTGAATACAAGTACGTAGACTCCTGGTTATACCCGGAGAAATACTACGACATGTATGCTAAACTACTGGATGTGGACGTCCAGTTGCTGAAGAGTACTGTAGAGCTCTGTGACCCCTGTGACATAGAGAAGGAGAACCTCAAAATACCTGTAGAAGATTTGGAGATCTTACAGAAAACCACCTAAATTTGTAGACCTTAACTGTAGAACTATGAACAATTCAATGATGCTCGTTACCGGTAGCTGGGGTAACAACAAGACCTTCAAGATGATACCGGTCTCCCCTGACTGCCCGTACAACGAAGCAATCTTTGATCGTGACAGCAAAGTCCTGGCCCTGATCGGTAAAGAGAAGAAGCAGAGCATGCACATGGTTGCCCGTCTTAACGACCTCGGTGACCCGCAGCGTCTGAAGATCGGCAAGCGTGAGAACGGCAAAGACTATGCAGAAGAGCGTAAGACGCTCGAGACATACTACGAGTACTACATCGAAAACCCAGATGAAATCAAAGCTGTCGTCAACCTACTTGCGATCAACGCAGATACGTTTGACTTCAACCAATACCTGGAGCAGGCTTACGAAGGGCAACCTGCTAATCTTGTCACTGTCTAAGACAGCCCTGTGAGCAAACCGGAGAAGGCAGGTAACACTGCCTTTTTTTCGGCTCACACCTTAAAGGGGGAACAGCTTAACTGAACACGTGTGATATGGCAAACCAACAGACACACTGGGTCATGGACTACGAAACGATCGTCAACTGTTTCGTGGCTGTGTTCGTGCATTACAAAGATGACTCAGTAAAACAAACCTTCGTCGTACACGGTGATCGTAACGACTTCCCGGCGCTTGTCTCTTTTCTCAAGAACAACGTAGCCAACAAAGAGTGGCATATCTCCTACAACGGTCTGGCCTTTGACGCCCAGATTACTCAGTGGATCCTGGATAACCAAAACCGGCTCAGTAAACTTAGTGCATCGGAGCTGGCAGTCGTTATCTACGGAACAGCGCAGGATATTATCTCCCGTACAGATCGTGGTGACTTTGCTATGTATCCCCCATGGAAGATGGAGATCAAACAGATCGATCTGTTTAAGATGAACCACTGGGATAACAAAGCCAAGATGAGCAGTCTCAAGTGGATCCAGTACTCCATGGACTGGCCAAACGTCGAGGAGATGCCTCACCCTCATAATGAGCCGGTAACGAACTTTTATCAGCTCACGAAAGTGATGACGTACTGTATCAACGACGTACTGTCAACCAAAAAGATCCTCAACTACAGCAAAGAACAGATCCAATTACGTCAAACCTTAACCAAGGAGTACAAGATAGATCTGTACAGTGCTTCTGAGCCCAGAATATCCAAGGAACTGTTTCTTTACTTTCTTCACGAAAAGCTCGGCTGGGATAAAGCAGAGATCAAACGCCTGCGTACTCCACGGCCGTACATCGTCCTGGCAGACTGCATACTTCCGTACGTACAGTTCAAGACTCCAGAGTTCCAGGCTGTGCTGGATTACTTCCGCAAAATCGTAATCACCTCTACCAAAGACGGGTTTAAGCACAGCATCAAGTACCGTGGTGTACAAACAGACTACGGTCTGGGCGGTATCCATGGCGCCACAAGCTGCGGAGTATACGAAGCCAAGCCCGGGTGGACCATCATGACCTCCGATGTAACCTCATTCTACCCGAACCTGGCTATCAAGAACAAGTTTGCCCCGGAGCATCTTCCCAAAGAAGAGTTCTGCGAGCTGTACGAGTGGATATTTGAAGAGCGTAAGAAGATCCCTAAGAAAGATCCTAAGAACTACGTGTACAAGATCATCCTGAACTCAACGTATGGTCTGACAGGTGACGAGAACTCTTTCCTGTACGATCCAAAGATGACGATGCAGATCACGATCAACGGGCAGCTCTTACTGAGTATGCTCTACGAGATGATCTGTGAAGAGATCCCGGATGCTATCCCGCTGATGCAAAACACTGACGGTCTGGAAACGATGATCCCGACGCTGGCCGTAGGCAAGTACATGGACATCTGTGCCCGGTGGGAACAGCTTACCCAACTGAGTCTTGAACACGACCAGTACAAGAAGATGATCATCCGGGACGTAAACAACTACATCGCGATCAGTCAGGATGATAAGGTCAAGTGTAAGGGTGCCTTTGAGTGGGAAGACCTGGATAAAAAGAAAGTAGCTGTGTTCCACAAGAACAAGAGCTTTCTGATTATACCCAAGGCTATCTATGCCTACTTCGTACATGGTACCAAGCCTGAAACCTTCTTGGCCCAGAACCGGGAGATCACAGACTACTGTGCCGGTGTGAAAGCCAAGGGTGCCTGGAGCATCTACAACCTGGAAGTAGTACAAGAAGTACTTGACGAGTACAAAACGTACACCAAAGAACAGAAGATCGCCTACCTCAAAGCCAACGGCTGGCGTGAATCATGGGGCCCGGAAAACTGGGTTCGTGTTGACGCGGCAAACCAAGAAGCAAATACAGGTATGTCTACTGACAGTGCGTTCTTTAGTTCTGTCAACAAGCAGGGTGTATTCAAAAAGACCAAGCTTCAAAAGATCGTAAGGTACTTTATCTCCAACAGCGGTACCAAGATGGTCAAAGCTCATACCGACGGTCGTGAGATCCAGGTAGAGTCTGGCCAGTGGATGCAGACTGTGATGAATAAACTCGACAAGAACAAACCCTTTGAAGACTACGACATCAACCTGCAGTACTACTTAGAAGAGATCTACAAACAAATCACCCAGATCGAAAAGGTCAAACTCAGATCATTCACTCAACTATCACTTTTTTAATCTAGAACTATGCCGGTAAAAACACAACTCGTTACTGAGCAGCATATCCGCAGTACCGCGACACCGAACCACGGTAAGCGGTACACAGTGATTCCGCATGGGTTCGTCATTGACGAGACCCGTAAACAACTTGCGGCAGCAGGTTTTGTTATTAACCAAGAGCTGTACAAAGCCAGCCTTGATGGACAGATTGCCCAAGGTACCTACCACCTAAACTATGGCACCGACCCTGACATGGGTCTGATGTTTGCCTGGTCCAACTCCTACAACAAACAGATGCGGTTCAAGTGTGCCATCGGGGCTCACGTCTTCATCTGTATGAACGGTGTGGTATCTGGTGACCTGGGTAACTACAAACGTAAACACACCGGCTCAGCCGCGTACGACGTAATCAACACGATCACCGCCCAGGTAGCCGATGCCAAGACGTATTACGCGAACCTGGTAGCGGACAAAGAGATGCTCAAGCAGATCAGCCTGGACAAAGCTCAGAAGGGTAACGTGGTCGGTCGCCTCTTTATCGAGCAGGAAGTACTTACGCTCACACAGGTCGGTATCGTACAGCGCGAGATCGAGAAGCCCACGCACGCGTACAGTGCGGACCCCAACTCTGCCTGGGATCTGTACAACCATGTGACGCTGGCGCTGAAAGACTCTCACCCGTTGAGCTTCCTGTCGGATCATCAGAAAGTACACAACTTCTTTGTCAACGAGTTCGGACAGCTGAAGAACCTGTACCAACCGGTTAACGAAGAAGCCCCTGAGGATCTAGAAGAAGAGTCGGTTGAACCCGCTATTCTCCAGCCACAACTGGTTACAGAAGTCGAGGAAGTAGACGAGTTTGCCGCCTTCGGTGTCACCTTTAACTAACAGACAATAAACAGAGGGATGTCTACGGGCATCCCTCTTATTATTACTCCGGACCATGGCAGAAAGACTTAGTGAGAAATCTATTGCACAGCTCTTTGAAACAGTACTACAGCACGCCAAGTGTATCGAGATCCGTGTAGACTACGCGAGGGTAGCCACCAGCCAGAAACAGCGTCACGCGTTGAGCCAGGCGTTGAACAAGATCAACTCAGCCATCAATACGATCTGTGACCTGCTGCCAGATTCCGACAGCGTACTCAAGATCAAGAAGCAACTTGACCAAGCAGACCTGGTATGGGTTATGGTACTCACAGAACAACTTTCCCGTATACCACCCTCCCACATGGAAGAAGTGGTAGACATGATTGACAAGTATCTCATCGACAAGTTTGACGTCAAAGAGGATCCAAAGGATCCGTAAAACAAAACATTATGATCATAGGTATAAACGGTTACGCCGGTTCCGGCAAAGACCTTGTAGGTAAAATCATCCAGTGGCTTACCGCCCTGGAATCTTACTCGTACTATACACCGCTCTCGTTTGACTCGTTCATGGAAGAGTACGGTGATAAAGACCGCATCATCCTGTACATGGATCAGGGCGGTCCCCCGCTGACCTCACCCTTTGAGATCAAGAAGTGGGCGGGTAAGCTGAAAGTAATAGCCTCCATGCTTACCGGGATACCGGTAAAGAAGTTTGAAGACCAGGAGTTCAAGAAGACCAATCTAGGACCAGAGTGGAACTACAGTGTAGCTCTTGATAGAGACACCATGCTTCAAGAACATAAATACTGGGAAGAAGTACCTATGACAGTAAGAGACTTCTTACAGAAGCTAGGTACTGACGGACTTCGTGATGGTCTACACACTAACACCTGGGTGAACGCCCTGATGGCAGACTATACTGAAAAGAGCAACTGGGTTGTCACAGACACCAGGTTTCCCAACGAAGCCCAGGCTATCAAAAATGCCGGTGGTATTGTCATCCGGATAGAGCGTCCGGGAGTTGGTGCAATAAATGCACACCCTTCTGAGACCGCGCTGAAAGACTGGAGCTTTGACGAGATCATCGTCAACGACGCAGGCATACCTACCCTGATAGCCTCGGTAGAAGACATCCTTCGTAAGTACAACATCCTCTCGGAAAAATCGTAGAGGTAGTAAAACAGAAACGATGAAAGATCTTATCCCATTTGAAGAAGCGTATGAACTCAAAGAACTCGAGTTTGACGAAGAGTGCTTTGGTTTCTATGACGCATATAACGGTGATAGTCACCTGTTCTTACATGACAGATACAAGCCTTTGTGGTTAGTAAGAACCTGGCGAAGACTGTTTAGCAAAAGTGTTTCAGAAACCACTTTTGTAAGTCAATCTTACGTGGAGTATATCAATGGCGTATGTTTAGCTCCTACGTTCTCACAAGCATTCCGTTTCTTTCGTGAGAAGTATAAAGCAAGTCCAATCATTACTTGTTACTCCGAACTTGGAAACGCTTGGAGGTATCACATTCCCAACGAAGGTGGAGAGTATGATTTTTACACATACGAAGAAGCCGAGTTGGCTTGTCTCAAGAAGCTTATAGAGATCGTAAAACAAAAGTGATGAAAAGACTCCTACCTAGAATACTATCATACGTATCAGCCATGACGCTGGGTATGTACATAACGTCACAGTTTAAGTTCAATCATCCAGTGGAGGAATACAGGTGGCTTATAACAGGATTCTTCTTTATTATGTTCACCGCTTTGGCAAACAGTAAAAAGTAAACGATGAACCTATACCGATACCGGGTGATAGAAAGAACCACCATTGCGAAACGACCCAACAAAACAACGTCGTCTGTATACTATCACTTACAGAGGTCTGTACTAGGTATCATGTGGACAGATATGGAATCCTTTCGTCGTCCTGATGACGCCATATTTGCGTACAACGAAAAGATCAAGAAAGTAGAGTATCAACAGAAGGTCATTCACCCAGTAAAAGAAACCCCATGAGCGGAGGAAGGTTTGACCACACCCAGTACCAGATCAGCACGATAGCTGATACGATCGAGCTCGTGATCGAGCGGAACAACAAACCCATAGATCCCAAGGACAAAGAGTCATGGGATACCAGAGAAGTCTACTCGAGTTACTCTGATGATACGATAGCCCTGTTCAAGTTGGGCGTCAAGCTACTCCGGATGGGCTTTATCTACGCTCATCACATTGACCAAGTACTCTCCAGTGATACTGACGAAGATGGTTTCGCAAAAAGACTAACCAGAGAACTCAAAAACCTCAGCCGAAATGAAAAAGCAAACAGCGGTAGACTGGACACTTGAAGAGATCGAGAGCCGGGTAACCAAGGTTGACCACGGTAAAAGAGAGCTTCACATCACGCTGAGCTTTGAAGAATTCATGGAGATCAAGAAGCAAGCCCGAGCCATGAACGAAGAGCAGCTGGTAACTGCATTCTTCAAGGGGAACTGTGACGGATATAATACCGGAGTATCTGTATACTCCGATGTAGAGTTTCAATCAGGAGAAAACTACTACAAACAAACGTATGAGCAAACAACAGACAGCAACTGACTGGTTATGGGAACAGATCGTCAACAAGGGTAGAACGGACTATGTCGAGTTACTTCAAGAGGCCGACTTGCTACACCAAAAGCAGATCATACAAGCCCACTTTGTAGCCACCAAGAAGATGACCGAGTGCATCAACGAGATCTACCCCGTTCCCAAGTCACTACATGTACTCAAGATGATCGAAGAAGGTAAAGAAACTCACGAGATAGGAGAAGAATACTATAACGAAACCTATGGTCAAACAGAGAACGCCACTGCAGGAGCTGATCAGCACCAGTGAGAGCATCAGGAACCTGGATCCCAAGGTACAGCTGATGATCCTCCGGGGTGAGATGCAACGACTCCTGCCTGTAGAACAAAAGCATATCGTGGAGGCCTGCTACGAAGGTATGCACGCAGCTGGGTTTGATCCCAACCGCGGCCGGGCAGAACTGTATTTTAAAACCAACTACGGATATGAAGATCCTTCACCTCAGTGACACCCACGGGTTTCACAGTCAGCTTCCCTTCTCCCGCTTCGAGGGAGTAGATGTCGTCGTACACAGTGGTGACTGCTCCAACTTCAGAGATAGCGCCCGTAACTCAGTAGAGGTGCGGGACTTTCTCTTGTGGTACAAGGCAGTCCCGGTAAAACACAAGCTCTATGTAGCCGGTAACCACGATACATCGATCGAACGTAGACTGGTTACCCCCGGGGACTTTGCTGCAGCAGGTATCACCTACCTGGAACACAGCAGCACTAGTATCGACGGGGTGAAGTTCTGGGGCAGTCCCATCACACCCACGTTTGGAGAGTGGGCCTTCATGAAAGCCCGGCACAAGATGTGGGACCTCTGGCAAACGATACCAGATGACACAGACGTACTGATCACCCACGGCCCGCCCAAGGGCGTCCGGGATCTGAGCTTTAACCGGCATGGAGAACTGGAGATGTGCGGCTGTCACTCTCTGATGAAACGGTGCTTTGAACTACGGAATACCCTGAAGCTAATGTGCTTCGGTCACATCCACAACATGGACGGGATCGATCACAACCAGGGTATCTCCCATTACTCGAAGACGACCACTGTGTTTTCTAACGCTGCATGTGTACACGACGGTCGGTTTGACCTGGGCCTGACGTCACATGGAAACATCATCACCTTGTAAACCTTTGGTATGGATAGTAAAAGACCTCAGCTGACAGACGCCGAGATGCTGTTTATGCATTACAAACTCGGTATAGCAGGTAGCGGGTTTACCGCCCTGATCGAAGCCATCTTTATGCTCGACCGACCCAACCGGGCCAAGATCGCCCTGGGGTATCCTCAGTTAGTTGCAGTTTGTAACCGGTTCAATGACGAACGTGGGTACTGGGAAGACCTGCAGTCCCGCTGGAAAGAATCCAATCAACTCATAAACGCAGACTTATGAAAGACAACTGTGTTCTCTGTGGTGAGCAAACCATCTATGACTTTGATGACCACATAGACGCCCGATACGGTTACGTAGAAGGCGTCGGTCAACTCTGCATGACCTGCTACGGTCATAAGGACAAGAAGCAGGACGTGATCTGTATCCCGGTACAGGAGATCAAGACCACCCCCAACGACATGGAACTCGGTGAAAAAATCAGAAACATCTACTATGGACAACAACAGAGTTAGTGACGCTTATGACAAGTTTATGTTCCTGGTTGCTATGACAGTCGTAGCCTTGACAACGATTGTAGTAATGAGGAGCACTTACGAAAGAAAAGAGCAGCGGTACCTGCGGCAACAGTACATCCGGGACAGTATCGAGATCGACTACTACAAACGTCATCTGGACAGAACCTTTGAGTTTGACCACAGCAAAATCCCGGACGATGGAAGCAACACTTAAGTTCAACCTCCCGGAAGAGCAAGAAGACTTTGAGCAGGCCATCAACGGATACAAGTGGTCCCGGGTGGTCTGGAACATGGACCAGCACCTCAGATCCGAGCTCAAGCACAACGACAAGCTCTCCAAAGAGGCGTATGCCACCCTCGAGGAAACCCGGGATAAACTTAGAGAGTTTATTCAAAACCAAGAGCTAAGCCTCAAATAAATCTTGTAGAGTTTACCTCGGATTGTATAACTTTACCCTCAAGTTCTACAGATAGGATATGATTACGTTCAAGGATAACATCAACGGACTTCACGACAACAGCTGTGTGAAAGTCTACGACCCTGAAATCAAGAAGCTGATCGGAGTGTACGCCAACTATCTCAACACCGCTAACAAGCTGGGGATCAGTTCCTCTCTGGTTCAGCACAAGTGCGCCAAGAAGACCAGGGTGTTCTCTCCCACTTACGGTAAAGAAGTAGCGTGCCGCCTGTCGAGGCGAACACCGGAAGAAGATGAACTTATACTTAAATCAAGAGCTCGGTTTCTATGACAAGGATAATACTACCACTGCTTTCCTTATTGATTGCTATCATTATGTTGGGTGTGAATTACACTTACTACGTAGACGAGAAGCTAAGGGTTGTAAACGCTGAACTGGTTCGTACTCGGAAAGTTAAAGACAGTCTATCCGATGAGATCTTTGTGTTGAAAACAGAGGCCGCCCGGCACCAGATCGCCCGAAAAGAGATCCTTAAACGATACCCCAACATATATGCGGAATATCTTCTCTTCTTGGAAACAGAAACTGAGTAAGTACAACTGGACCTTTATCATTACCTGGTTACTGATCCTGATTATCAGCTACAAGCTGTGGAGCTGGATCTTTAGCCTGACGAAAGACTTTGTCTCATCAATCACGTGACCCTATGAAAGTGTCTTTTGACTTTGACGGTACGCTGAGTAAACCGCACGTACAGGAGTTTGCCCGGGACCTCATCCAACATGGTGTGGAGGTTTGGGTGGTGACTACCCGGTACGATGAGAATCATAAGTTTCGCTATCCCATGAACGCCAGACTCGATGATCTCTGGCAAGTAGTGGACGACCTAGGTATACCCCGGTGGAAAGTCCGGTTCACATGTATGGAGTGGAAACACACGTATCTCAACGGCACCAGCTTTCTCTGGCACCTGGATGACAACACGGAAGAGTTCTATCAAGCCCGAATGCATAAGTGCTCAGTACCCATGATCCAGGTAGAATCCGGATCCTGGAAGAACAAGTGCGTGCGTCTATTAAGTAAAGCATCAAACCAACCTGTATGAAAAGATTACACACGACACTGTTTCTTGTGTTTGGAGCAGCTGCTGCCTACGACTACTACAACTGTGGTACGACAGCGGCCGCCTGGGGCGTACTGGCCATCATGGCTTTTGGGTTCTGGATGGAAACAACGATCAAAGAAGCACTTAAAAAGTAACGATGCCCAACACAGTTGAGTTGGTCGGCTACTACGGAGGAGACCAGACCCACGCGCAATCCGCGTGGACCTCTACCTATCGGGAGCTGACCGTAGAAAAAACAATGCGGATCCCGGAACTCCTGAAGTTCCTGGCCAATAACGAACATGAGACTCCCTTTGAAAAAAGTACGCTTCACTTCTTAGTGACCTGTGACCAGGCTTCACACATCCACCTGCTCAAGCACCGGATCGGTGTATCGATCAACGCGGAATCAGCCCGGTACAAAGAGCTCAAGGAAGACAAGTTCTATCTACCGGAAGACTGGGCCGGTATCGACATGGACGAAGACTCTGACTGGCAACAGCACCTGCAGTGGTATACAGAGCTTGGTAACAAACTCTACCACCGGGCCCTGGCAGAACTTACCCCGGTACTGGGACGCAAGCGGGCCAAAGAGTCCGCCAGGTTCTTCAAGACCTTCAACTCCCAGATCACCATGGACGTCATGTTCAACTGGCGGTCCTTCATGCACTTCCAAGGGCTACGTAACAGCGAGCACGCCCAGCTCGAGATCCAGGAGATAGCACAGCAGATGCTTTCCCTGGTACAAAACATCCCCGGCAACCCATTCGAACACAGTCTAAAAGCTTTCGATTATGATTCTAAGTGATCAGAGTATCCTTCGTGAGTTAGAAGCAGGTAACATTATCATCGACCCGTTCAAGAGGGAATACCTCAACCCGGTGAGCGTAGATCTCACCCTGGCGCCAACGTTCAAGGTATACACCCAACAGACCTTGGATCCCAGGTTTCCAAACGCGTTTGAAGAGTTTACTATTGGAGAACACGGATACGTGTTACAGCCAGGTAATGTATACCTCTATGCATGCAACGAACGCATCGGGGTAAAGAGCAACATCCGCGGTAAAGTAGAAGGTAAGTCTTCTCTGGGCAGACTGGGTCTGTTCATCCACGTCACAGCCGGGTTTATCGATCCCGGGTTTGAGGGCAGTCTGGTGCTGGAGCTGGTAGCTACCCAGCCGATCAGGGTCTACCCCGACATGAAGATCTGCCAGATCGAGTTTGCCCGGGTAGAGGGTGAGATCATCGAGTCTTATGATCAGAAAGCCGGTAGTAAGTACCACGGCCAAGTTGGTGTACAGGAAAGCAAGTACCATGAGAACTTCAAATGAGGAGCTCTACTACGAGGAAGACGGTAAGCTTATACTGACGGCGGCCTTTCACATGAGACGCGGCGTCTGCTGTGGAAGAGGCTGCCGTCACTGTCCCTATACCAAGCCCCATGTAAAGGGCAACAAAGACTTAGAACCCCAGTATGTTAGACCAGATCCTACAGGAACACAAACCGGGGGACAAACCCAGGTTCTTCCTACATGACGAGATGAAAGCCTGGTTACAGGATCATCTCGAAGTGGTTATTAAAACAGGTGTCAACCGGTCTCCGGATAACGACACTGCAGAACGTCTAGGTTTAAAGGAAAACATACCCGCCGGTTTTTTCATCAGCGTTGACATCAAGCTGGACGAGGAAGAAATCACCAGCGCAGGTCGTAACGTCTCCTTAAACGAGATCGCGCTGGGCATGGGGTCTTTGAGCCGGGTCGTAGAAACCTGCATGGTTCATATTCAAAGACTCATGGAAGAAGTCAGGGTACTGCAGCAACGTCTTGATCAACTCCAAAAACCATAACACAGATGAAAAAAGCTTTGTACCTGGATGATGTCCGCACACCTACCACTACGCTCGATGGGTATGAACCCTGGTACGTAGTGAGAAACTACGATGAGTTTGTCAACTGGATCCAGGCTAACGGTATTCCGGACCTGGTAAGCTTTGACCATGACCTGGCCGAAGAACACATGAATGATTACTTCGATCAAGTCGGACGGCAGGGATACCAGTACCCGGACTACTTGAGCTATCGGGAAAAGACCGGGCTCGACTGTGCAAAATGGCTGGTAGATTATTGTCAGGAAAACAACGTATCCTTGAAGCTGGTCTCAGTACATAGTCACAACCCCGTTGGTACGACGAACATCCAGAGTCTGATCAACGGATTTAAAAAACACATGGGTCAGATGCAAGACTGTTTTACCACGCGTCACCCCTTTATCGTAAACAAATAAACCACATGCATATTAAGATCAAGCTTTTTTCCAAGGACGAGATGCTCTTGGGTATTCGGATAGGTATCTCTAAACTGATAAGAGACCTGAGTACCTACTCACCGGATAAAGAGTATCCCCGGGCCTACAACGTAGAGATAGGGCTAGTGTTTCTAAGTATCGAACTATTGATAAAGGGTAGCCATTGAGCTACCCTTTTTCTTTAGTCTATTAGTTACTGAGTCTTGACTTGTAGTTCTTGAAGCGGTCTTCCGGATTGAAGAGTTCATAGTAGTTCATGTAACCTGTGAGGTTCATGATGTCCTTCTTGATCTTGGCTTCACCCTTATCAAACAACTTCGTATTGCGCTGATAGTAGGCTCGCTTATCAAAGAACTCATGCATCTCACTGGTTTCGTCTACGATGTTGGCCATACCCAGTGAGAAGCCGTGATCCAGCATCTTGAAGATATTACCCACATCACGACCTACGTTGGTAAACGAAGTGAAGTTTTGCATGTAACCATCCAGGTCACCGATGATGATCATCGGCACCATAGAGCGGGTCTCCATATCTACCTTGGCATACACTGCCACCATGTTATAGAGCAGCGTCTTAGCCAGGTCTGCATCATCTTCATCATCATCCGGAACAGCTGCTATCAACATACGTCCGATGATGAACATCATCGCAGCCACGGCCATCTCTCTCATGGCCATCTGGCTCTTTTGCTGATAAGCTTCAGATACACCGGTATTCTTAAAACCGAAGATGGCTCCCAAGGTACTCTTAGCTCCATATATCTGAAAGGTCTTCAACATGGCCCGGTAAAAACCATAAGCTTCTACCCCGGCTTCCCAGTTAGATTCCCGGTTACCAAAACGGTTACGGATAAAGGGCTCCAGGTACTTACGATAGAACAACAGCATGCGTCCTTTGATCCCGCTTTCAATCCTGGCTTTGTCCGTTTCGGCATATCGACCCTGGGTTCTGCGGATCTCACTCCAGACCATACGCTGGACAGACTCCTCGTCTTTTTTGGTCCACTCTACATCGGGTCGGATGACGACTTCACCATTGCTGTTCTCCGTGTAGGCTTCAAAGACGTTCACGGTCTTGATGTTACCGTTCTCATCTTTTTCGTACTCAGTCACGTTTCCGTTTTCATCCCGGCTCTTGATGACTTTGACTTTGATGTTGTCCATGATTGACAGCCAGATCGTGGAGCTGATCTCCAGTTCACCCTTGTCCTGGATATAAAAGGCAAAGTTACCTTCAGCAAACCCTTGTTTGAAACGATCAGCTGTCGACCGGGTCCGGTTGTAGTAATGATCCAGGGAATCCTGCATCGGGTTCCAGTAGAGCAGCATCTTGGTCATGAAGCTTTTGTTACCGATCTTGTCATAATCACGTATCAACGATCCTATGAGACCATCACGAGACTCAATCTTACTCTTAGCCCAGAGGTAATTACGAGATGTGTAAAGACCTGACTTATGTGATCCTAAGAATGCCTGTACGTTACCCGACAGCATGTTACCCAACTGGTTCGGAACATCCAGAGCCAGACGAGTGAAACCCACACCTTTGAGCAACAGGTCACCGAAACGACCGGCCAACCCTTCGTCTGTCTTCCACTCACCTTTGACAAACTTATTGTACTCAAAGTTCATCTGGTCGATCACCCGCCTCAGATCCTGCATACGTTTTTGCTTACCCTCAAACTGAGAGTTGCTCAACTGTTCGTACAGGCTTTCCATGTAACCGATCATACTCTTGGACATAGCCTGTTGTTCAGCCATGGCTTTGTTTACGTGAGCCTGCTCGTACCACATGATCACTGCAGCGATACCATCGGTAGTCTGCTGATCTATCGGCAGTGGAGTATTGTGTTTGAACTGGATACGGTCATCTTCATTGGTGCCGTAACCGTTGATCGAAAAGTCATAGTCGGTACCAATGGCAATATTCTTATCCCGGAACATCCTGGCCTGGTTCTTCACCCCTTCTTTGACACCTTTGTTGGCCACGTCGTTCAATGAGTTCTGTTCGTAACCGGGGAAGTTGTACCCAAGCTGTTTACCGGTGGTCTTTTTCTGCATATCGAGGAACCGGCCGACGAACGAATGATAGAACTTAGACACCCGGGGATTGCTCTTAATCTGCTGGTACTTGGGGTTGAGCCACTTACTGTTACCGGTAACCTCCGCTCCATCGATCTCCAGGTCTTTGGGCATGGGGTAACCTGTCGGGTTTTCCTGGTAGTTTAGGTTATACGCGGTAGGCAACATCTTACGGGTAGAGAACTTATAGTCCGGCACCTCTTCCATCATATCCTCACTGGTAGGGATGGTCATCATGTTGTACTTCTTCGGTAGCGGGTTCAACGCTTCGTTGCTCACCAGCTTCGAAACATACTTGTTGGTGTGGTTGTTATCATACCAGGTCTTGAAGTCCATCTCCTTAAGCAAGAACTGTTCGAGGTACTTCTCTTTAACTGCCTCGTCTTTTTCTACCTGATAGTTGTTCCAGGCCAGATCCAGCTCGTCTTTACGCATCGTATACTCCTGCAGATAGAACGGGTTTTCTATCCGGGTCTGCATGGCTTCCAAAGTCTTGAACAGATTGGTCAGCTCACGACGGTCTTCGATACTCAGACCTTTACCCGGAGCTGAACTCTTGTAGATGGCCATCAGCTCATCTATCTCGGCAAGTACGTCGATGTCTTCCTGGCTCATGAACCGGCTGTCAACAGCACCACGTCTGCGGTACTGCTTGAGGATCTCTTTGTATTTTTCTTTGAGACCTTCTATAGCCGGAGAATCTTTACCGATGATCATAAAGATCTCATCCCAGATCTCACCGATCTCTTTATACCACTCTTCCTTGGGACGCTTGATCATGTTCTGCTCCTTCCAACGGGCCAAGGCTTCCATGTCAACGTTACCGTTAATATCCGTCAGCTCGATCTTTTTCTGGTTGAACAACCGGTTGAAGTAATTCATGTTGGTCTCGTACTCAAAGTACTTGTCCTGCAGTTCCAGGTACCGGGCGTATCCGCCCTCCTGCATGTCTGCATACTTCTTACGAAGCTTGTTGAGTTCAACCTCGATCTCAGCTATGCGGTACACGATAGACTCATCCAAGTCTTCGGCATTGTTAAACCCGGCCGCAGACTCCAGCAATCTCTTTTCCTCATAGAGTTCATCCCGCTCGTGCTTGTAATCTTCCGGCAACAGTTTATCTATCTCATAGATCTCCTGGACGTATTGCATCTGGGTGTTTTCCAGACGCCACTGCAGGTGAGCTTTTTTAAGATCCTTGAGTTTAGCTTTAAGCTCTTTGCGTTTGAGCTCATCAGCCTGGTTCATCTCACGCTTGATCTTCCGATACTCGTTCCTGTATGTATCGAATATGTCAAAGTATTCCTGGCTGATCGGGTTGACAAAGGCTCGACGTTGCACGGTGGTTTCATTACCATCCATGTCAAACTGCTTCACCGTGCGGACCTCACTGATCGGTTCGTTTAGCTTATTGATGTTACGTTCACCTGCCTTATAACCATCAAACTCCTGTTGGATCTTTTCCCGCTCGACAAAGTTTACGTAAGCCTGTGTACCGTTCATCAGCGCTACTTTGAGTTTAGTAGCATAGGCACTGGTCAGCCAGTCAGAGCTGCTGGACCCGGCAATGAACTGGGTAAAGTACGTCGTACCCTGGCCAACATACGCCGGGGATGCAGGATCCAGTACAGCTTCCAGGTATTTTTTCAGGGAGTCATCATCAAGCTTGATACCTTGCATCTCCAGTTCGAGCTTTTCGATCTGCAGTTCTAGCTTCTCTACTTCGTTTTTCGGATTAAGATCTGCTTTGAACGCAGAGTTGACTACGTTGGTTACGGGTCTGCTCAGCCGGTACCACAGGCTGGACTCCTTGTTTTCAGAGAGCAGCCTGTCACGTTTTTTCTTGAGCATCGTGACGTTGTCCGCCAGGTACTGTTTACGCTGTTCAGTGATACGCTCCAGTTGTATACCGGAGATACTGTTAGCCAACAAGTCCATGGTAAACCGGAATCCCAGGTGAGTATACTCAGCTTTGACCCGGTCAATATTGTTATTGATGTTGTTCAGTACCGCCATGGCCTTACTCTTGTTGTCCACGTTGGCAGCAATGAGCAGTCGTTGTACTTCGTTGGTGATCAGGTTGAAACCTACTGCTTTACGGTGCAGGTTCTCCAGGTCTTTGGCCCGGGCGGCCAGTCCGTCTGCAGGTAGAAAAAGTTTGATCTTAGCCACGGTATCCACCATGTTCTTTAGTTCGACATCCAGGGCCTGGATAACAAACCCTACCTTGTACGGGGCTTCCCATGCGTCACCTTTTTGATCCAGGGCTTCCTTCATCTTTTCCAGACTCTGGATCCTTTCCTCATAGTACTTGATGATCTCTTTACCGGAGTCTTTCTTCCTGGCTTCGTTGAGTGATACGTTGACATTACGAAGCTCCCGGTTGGTGATCTCTTTGAGTTTTTCTACAAGCTTCTCAGCGTTGTCCTTACTCAGGTTGAGTACGAAGTCATCTTTATCCCTTTCCCGTACAGGGGCCACATCTTCTTCAGTCAGCGGTAACACCCGGTTGACTTTACGCATGTGAGCCTTGTAACGCCGGAAGTCCATCTCACCGGCTTTAGCAAACTCGGAACTCAGATAACTTCTTACCTGGTAAAACTGATACTGGAACGTATCAACACCGGATGAGCTGAACTTCTTTCCTTCGGGATCGGTGTATATCCCGTAGTAGTACAGACCTACGATCCTTTTCTCCTCAGTGGGAATACCCAGTTGTTGCAACATGCGGGAATAAAGCCCCAGCTGAATATCCCAGTTCTCATAGGTATTCCGAGTACCGCCTTGGAATTCAGCGTCAGTATCCTCACTCGAGTTCACCGGCCAGTAGTAAGCCAGGCTATCTACCCTTGCGGTACTTTCCAACTTCTTTGTCTTGAGGTCACTGACGGCCACTTCTCCCTTACTGTTGACAGCCATCATGTCCAAACGACCAACGATGTTCTTGTCGAAACGATCCTTGGTGAACACAGTAAGTTCCGGCAGCACCGTATATCCCATGCTGGTATAGTTCTGCAGGATGCCGAGGATCTCCACAGACATGTTGTACAGCTCGTCTTCGTTGACAATCGTACCATCCTGGATCAAACCGTTGATCGTAAACTTATCCGGATAGCTCTCCAGTAGTTCCGTGAGTTTCTTACGAGTGAAGATACTGGTCAGGCTCTTGGACGTACCGATGGTTTCGTTCTGCAGGCTTTCCAGGATATGATGTATGAACGTACCGAAGTTGGCGTAGTCCTTAAACTTATCCTTGTCTTCAATCTCTCCACCGGCAAACAGTTTTGATACTGATACGGTAGCCTGATCGTTTTCAATGAGCTTACGATATTCTTCAAGGTTACTCTTAAGCTTGGCCATGGTATCCAAACGACCATCCTTAGGAGCAGATTTCATCACACGGTCCAGGGTATTCATCTGATCCTCGATACGCTTCAGCCGGATCTCTTTCAAGCGGGAACCGGCCGGTGATCCACCCATGGCTTCCTTTTCAGCTTGCTCAGCAAGCAGTAACCTGGCTTCTAAAACACTCGGGATCTCATAGTTATTCAGCGTGTAGGCCGCTAGGGCTTTGGCCTCACTGCCCAACGCTGCTACAAGGTTCTTCCAACTATCAAGGTTCTTGTTAGGACACATGGATTATAGACATTTTACTTGTTCTAGGATAGCGGACTTACTCATACCTACTGCAGCCATCGTATTAATGTACTCTGCAGCTTCTTTACGGTACTCTTCCAAAGTTATCGTTTTTGTAGACTTTGCCCTGTAGATCTCATCAACTTCTTGTAGAGTTATACCGGCTGCAAAAGCCTGGGCAGCGGGTTGGGCTGCAACTTGATCACGTACCTCAAACTCGCGGGGCAGGATGACGTTATCAGGAATCAACTTGACGAGCTTCTCAAACAACATCCTCATCTCAGCTACCGAGTAACCTGCGTTCTCAGTACCCAGCTTGGTGACATAGAACTTCTTACCCGGGTTTGCCTTGGCAAACAGCAGCATATCCTGGATACCCTTACCGATCAGGTTCAGGGGAACAGATCTTGTACCCCAGCGGTCAAGCTTGACACCATGCAGCGTAGCTTCTTCCTTGTTCAGCTTCTTGGTTACGATGGCGTAACTCTGACCCTGTAAGCCTTCTGCCTGAAAGTACTTGGCTCCGAACTTATCAGATGCTGTCTTAGCCGCACCCAGACCATGTCGTCCTTCGACATTGGAACCGAAGACAAAGACCTCGTTGGGTTTCAGGGTTTCGATCCTCTCTGGTGTGTACTCCCTTACGTCCTTGGGCTTTTTGGCTTCAAACTTTTTCTGGGCCAGTTCGATGATCGCTTTACGGTCTCCGTTCTCCGGTCCCCACTGCATCTTGTCACCGGTAGTTACCGAGATGATGTCACCTTTAGTATTGACGACATAGTCAGCGTCTTTATGGGTAACGACCACTGCGCGACCTTGCTTCACCGCCAGGTTAGCAAAGATTCTGTTACGATCCTTAGAGTCACCTTTAAAGACCTCGACACCGTCTTTGTTGAAGATCTGAGCCCCAACGATCTTATACGTCTGCTGAGTTTTTCCAATGGGCGTATACGTAATCTCTACAGGAGCTGTGTTGGTGATGCCTGTAGCTGCAGACTTTGGCGCAGGACTCCATATACCGGTGGCATCTTCGCGCTGGTAACCTTTAGATCTCAAGTACTGAGCCAGGGCAACTTCACCGATGTTATAACGAGCAGTAGCATCCAAGTGAGCTTTGGTATCCATGATAAACCGAGCCCCGGCATTAATGGCCAAGTCGATGTCTTTATAGACACCCTTGAGCTCACCGTTTACCACAGGATTGAACCTGTTTGATCTATCGCCGTTAGATGATACGTATATCAGGTCGTTTGCTGAATACTCAATAGTGTTGGCAGCACCAAACTTATCATAAGCATCCTGCATCCGCTGCGTCGTAGAGTCGTTTCCGCCCCCGGTACCGATAAACTTAGTAGCCTGACGGATCTTGAAGAGTTCCTTTGACAAGTGTTTCTCAGCGCTTTGTTTAACATACCCTGGAGCGGTAACGATCTTTTCTACCTCTTTTGCGAGTGATGAAGTAGGCTTACTACCAACTACTTTGAAACCGATCTCATCCGGAGCTTGTTGCTGACCGGTATTGGTTTTAATCTTGGTACCTCTGAGCTTACCGCTGGCAATCTGAGCTTCAATATCTTCCTCATCAACCAGCTGAGCTTCAGAAATATCATAGGGACCTGAGAGCTCTTCGTACTTACTTGGAGCTTCTTCTTTGGTCTTGTTATCCGACAAGCTGCTCTTCTTGGAATATGAGAGCATCATCTTGGTCTGGTCAAGCGTCTCGTCCTGAGACTGTGCTTTCTGGTAAAGCTTGATACCATCGGCCTTGTTGAAACCAAAGTTCAACAGGTTCTTGGTGCCTTCAACGTCCAGCTTCACATACTCAGCTTTCAGACCGGTGTTGATCAGCCCACCGCCTACACCCATGCTGTACCGGGCAATGGCTTTCGATATAGACCGGTCGTCAATCTTGGAAAGCTTGTATAAGTTACCTTCCTCATCGGAAAGCAGAACCCTGAAGTTCATCGACAACTCACCAGTTATCAGATCACGCATGGGTGAGAACTGACTGAAGACATCATCCATGAACTTATTGGTTGACTTCTCGATCTTACTAAAGTCAATGGTGAAGACTTCCGGAGCTTTTTTGATGTAGTTCAGGTACTTATCTTTTACTGCCTGTACCGGTTCGATATGGCTGAATACCCCGGCGTTGATCGCTTCGGCCATGGCCTGTTTACGATCGTTACTATCCAGTACAATAGAAGGTGTTTTCTGCACGTATCTCTGGTTACCGGCAAAGCTGAAGATCTTGTTGACGATCCCGTTGACCCAGTCGATCTGACCGGCACGCTTGCTGTTGTTAAAGAACGTGTCGAACAGCTTGGTATAGTTCTCAAAGATGTCATCAATCACCTTGTCGATCATCTGCTGCTTTTCCTGTGCCTTCTTACCGGAGTTGTTGATAGACTGTATGAGCTTCATACTCTTGTCCACCATGTTTTGCTGACTGATCAGCAGCTCCTGGAACTGGCGCAGGCTACCAGACACCTCACCCATCTGCTTAAGATCCGGGTTCAGGTACTTGATGAACGTAAAGGCCCCGTAGCCCAGACCATCTTTGGCTAGCAGATAAAAGAACAACTGACGCGATAGTCTCATCGTACGCTGATCCTTGCTCTTCTGCAAAGACTCGTAGCCATTGATGATGCTTTCGGTGAGGTCTTTATCCAGCTTCATCCGGCTGGTGGCTTCCAGGTAATCGATACCCTGGCGGGTGTTGACCTTGATGAACTCAATGAACGGGTTACCCGGGTTGAGACTGTTCAAGTAATCCAGATCGTCAACCAGTGTGTTGTTATCCAGCCAGAAGTCAGCAGTGAAATACTTAGCCGACTCTTCCAGCATCTGGAGCTCGTTTTGACTGTCCTCGTCTTCTTTGGTTTTCAGTACTTCAATCTTTTGTTTAATGTCTGCTTTTATCTTGTTGATAATCACGAACTTACCTATCTGGTCAGTGAGCTCCTGCTTGGCTTTATCATTACGATAGGTATTGTTCATACCTGTAAGCAGTATGTTCTGTATCGACTTGAACAGCGGGTTACGCTCCATCAGCAAACGACGAGAGTAGTCGTTCATCTTACTGGCGGCCTGGATAAGCTTGGTATACTCCTTGGAACTTTGCAGGGCGTCAATGATCGAGCCCCCAAAGTACGAAGTACCCGACATGAAGTACTCGTGGTTGGCCAGGATCTGATCCAGGTTGTTGAAGTCCGGTTCCTGGTTTTTGATCAGGTTCAGGATCTTACCCAGCTTCAAGATATCAGCGTTCAGCGTCATGATCTCTCCGTATCGGCTGAGCAGGTAGGCTTCAGCGACATCTTCAGTTACCTGTGAGCCGTCCTCATAGTAAAGCTCGATACCCAGGTTGCTGAGCCTGATGTCACTACGGTTCATCTGGGCCGCAAGCTTACCGTCTTGAGACTTAGCAGGCTCTACCGTCTTCATATAGATCGGCCGGTATTGGTTGTAAATTACATCACCTGCTTCATCTGTATCGAAGATCTCACCGAGCCTCTTGTCTTTCTCGAGCTGAACCAGTCTCTTTGAAAGCTCTTCTTTGATGAGACTTCTCAAACTACCTCCGGAAGACTGCTTGCCTTCTTTAACAGCAGACTGAGAACTGCGGTACTTGTCAGTGATGTTTTCAATCACCGGTATCTTGTTGATCAGCAGACCCAACTGCAGGTTACCGGTCAGACCAACGATGACGTTGGATACACCGGAGGTATCCGGGTTCAGGTTCAGTACTGACGGGATAGGTTCCTTGGCAGCATCGGCAAACATACCCAGGGTCTGGCCGGTCCGGCGGATACCATCGCTGTTGGTGAAGCCGGTACGTTGGTGTTTGAAGTCTGCTTCATCTATATCCAGGATGATGGCCGGGATGCTGACCTCATTCTTCTCGGCAAAGGCCAGGAACTTGTTGAAGCTTGCCGCGATACCGATACCATCTTTACTGGAGCTGTTAAGCTCGTTGGCCACAGCATCACCCATCACGGAGAAGATGGAGTTCTCTGTCACCACAGAATCTACTGAAGCACCGATCTGTTCGGCAACATCCCGGAACGGATCCACGGTAGAGCGTTCGTTGACATAGAAGTTCTTGAACACCTTCTCGTTGGAGAGAATATCTATCTTCTGCTGCAGGCTCAGGTTATTGAGCACCGGCAGCACTGGTGTAGGATTGTCTTTCAGGTACTTGGTATACTCGGTTTGGGTAACCGGCATCTTCTTACTCTTGAGCACGTTGACCAGGGCTGCCATCCGAAGGGTGTTATCCATCTTCTTCAGCTCAGCTTTAACCTCCTGGAGTTCCGCATACGCAGCGTCCAGGCTGTCTTTGGCCATTCGGTGCAAGACCCGCTTGTTCTGCCAGTCTGCGTTCTCACTCCTGCGGTTTTTCTTATCGGCACGCACCCAGTTTTCAAACGCTACGTCGTGATCGAGCTGACGGTCCCTTCTGGCTTTATCAAGGATGTCGATATTCTCCAGGATGTCAGCTCTCTTCTGCCTCATCTCATCCACCGACATCTCCAGTGTACTGAGACCCAGTTCCTGGGCTACCTTGAGAAAGTCAGGTGTGAAGACAGGCTTCTTGATCATTGTCTCCAGCTCAGCCTGTACCAGGTCTCGGAATGACGGGTGCTGGGACATGTACTGGATGTACTCGGCAAACTTACCCTGCGACTCAGTGGCGTAGTTAGAGTAATCTCCAAACACGTGGGCCACGCCGTCGTAACTGAGGTAATGCTCAAATGTATGAGAGTAGAGCTTATCCACGTCAAGGTCAGAACCGGCCAGGATGTGTACCAGCTGTGGTACTACGATAGAGTTCCGGTAGGAAGGATCCAGGTAGTCAACCACCTTGGCCACGATCATAGAACGCTTGTCTTCCGTTGGAATACGGGTACTAAAAAACTTAGTAAGCCTGGTCAGATAAAGCTGGCGTTCGCTTTCGTTCTCCGCCAGGTGTTCCGGGATCATCACCTCTACGGTGTACACATTCTTCCCGTTGACTTTCTCAACAGAGATACCCAGCGGCCGGGTCCTGAATCTGTCAGTATCCCGGTACAGATCAGGGTTTTGATCCTGTTCCATCTGGGTGACGACCTGACCGGTCTCGCTGTCATAGAGCACCTGGTAACCGTATTCAGAAACAAGGATGTCACTGCGGCCGCTTACCTTCTGGGAGAAGATGCTATCGTTGAACAGACTGAAGTAATAATACGTGAAGATCTTCTTGATCGCAGGCAGGTTCGGATCATGTACGGGCTTGCCATCTTTAACCGCAAAGTACTTGAGCGTGTTGCTGTCTGCACCCTGCTTCTTAAGACCGTTATACATGGTGGTAAAGAGCTGGGAAACATTAAGCTCACCTTTTTCATCCAGGAGCAGCTTGTCCAGCATCTTAGTGGCGCTGTCTGTGATGTCACCCAGGGTTTCGGTATACTCCTGCGCCAGGTCTTTGAGACTCTTCTTACGATAGACCATATCCTGATCCAGGCGGGTCAGGTACGTGGTCAGCAACTGACGGGCCTGGGTAGGCAGCGTGATCTTATCTTTGACACCAGAGGTCTCCACCTGCATGAACTTGAACATACCGGAGGTATAGCTCTTCGATGCTTTCAGGTTGGTACGACCATCAGCCTGCAGTTTGATCGGTACCAGCGTCGTCTTCTTAGATGCGTTGGGATCAAAGAGCTGATCGATACCGTCAAGCTCCATCGAATTCAGCAGGTGATGCAGTTTCTCCCGGCCCCGTTTGGGTTCCCAGTAGGTATGCACTTCTTCATAGAGCTTTTCAATCTGCTCTTCAATCTTGCTCGCGTCTTCCACAGCAGGATCTTCCACGATAATATCTTCCAGGTTCTCGATCTCGGTGTAGAGTTCTTCTAACCTGGTCTCGACCTGCTCGCGGGTCATACCTTCACGAACCACCAGCCTCGATACATCCACCCGGTTGATCAGGTGTTCAGAGAGTTTGTAGTATTCCAGTATACCACCGGTAGCAGTCTTGATCGTATTGAGAACAACCTTGCGGTCTTCGAGTGTTTCGATGTCTTCCTTACTCAGCTTCTGGTACTTGGCTTTGCGCAGGATGGCCTTGACGGTATTGTCTACCCGGCCCCAGCTTTCCATCATCCGGATACGATGATTCATCGTATGATACGACTGACCGTCGGCAATATCCACCTTGATTGTACCGGGCCCCTCTTCATCAAGAGGTTGGGCGGTAATATCAAAGTCTTCTTTACCGGTGATCGGATTGATCATACTGGGGATGTACGCCAGGATCTTGTCAACAACTGCAGTTCTGAAGTAACCGGTCTTCATAGAGTTACCGGAGATCACACCGCTTTTGTTACGCTTGTAGTAATCCGCCACGGACTTGATACCGGTTGCAATGTCACCATCAAAGATCTGGTTGACCATACGCTTGTTCAGTTCCACGTTGAAGTGGAAGTCTTTCAACAAGTCAACAAGGTCATCATAACCAAAAGCTTCTGTTTCGAACTCTTTGAAGTCCTGACGAATCTTCTTAGGTATAAGCGTACTGCTCCATGTGCCGTCCTTGTTCTCTTTGACCAGATCCAGATCCTTGAGTTCCTGGAGATAGACCTTAAAGGTTTCTTCACCATACTCTTTGAGCTGATCAGAAAGCTGACCGAGGTTGCCGGTAGCCAGGGCCTGTTCAAAAGTGATCCCTTGTTTGGCAGCGGAGATCAGTTCGTTCTCCATTTGCTGACGCAGTTCCAGGTTGGTAGCTGAGCTGTTCTTATGCTGGTTGAAGAAGTGGACGAAGTTTACGAACTTGAATGCACGTCCCTTGGCGCTGTCGTTGTAATCCTTGTAACGTAATACATCCGTTTTCTCCACTTTGCTGAACTCCCGGCTGATCCTGTTGTACTCCTGACGCAGCATGCCCATCATATCTTCAGCATACTGGTTGTTGGCTTTTTTATCAGATACGTAACGGGTGTACTTACCGGTAACCAAGAAGTTGGTAGTTGTGGCCTCTTCCTGAGTACGACTGCGTTTGAAGGTGATAACGTCTACATTCTGGTACTTTCCCTTCTCGTCTTTTCTGCGACCTGTGATCTTATCCCGGTTCATAAAGTGCACGATAGCACTCAGGTGGAACGACTTGGGATCAATGCTACCAAAAGTCACCCCTTGACCAGGATCATCACCGATTTCCTGACGGATACCTCCGAAGCTGGACATATACAGGTTCTCCAGGAACAGCTCGTTTTCTGCTGAACCGTCAAAGAGTTTGTTATCCTGCATCCAGGTTGCCAGTACCGGGTACATGTCGCTGATCACACCGACTCCTTTTTCACGAACCAGCTGAGCCAACAGCACCGGCGGGGTATACCGGGTATATCGATAGATGTTTTTGTTCTCGGCATTCTGGAACACAGAGATGGCCGAGTTGATGTCATACTTGATGATGTACTTGGCCGCCTTCTTCAGGATCTTGTTAAGCTGTTCAATACCCCTCTCGCCACCACCAAAGTCAATATTCTTATCCCGGGTATCAGCAAACAGGTTAGCATAGTTGCTGGACTTGACTTGACTCAAAGCCTTGAAGAAGTCTGCTTGCAGGTACGCTCCTTCTTTCATCAACCGCTGATCGTTTTCCAGATCGGCCAGGTTGCGTTTTGAATTCGGGTTCAGCGTGTTTTCCTCTTCTATCACATAGATGGCCAGTAAAGACTGGCGGATCAGACCTTTGGGTAAGACGATGTTTACGGCATCCATCTTGCTTTTGAGCTCATCGACCACCTTATTGAGGTTCTTACGATCATTGATGTCAGAGCTTTTCAAATATTGAAACAGACTACCCCGCAGATATTCTTTGAGGTCATTAAACTTGTCTTCAAACTCAGCCAGAGCTTCCGGTGTATCCAGCTTACGGTACGCCTTCTCATAGTAGAACTTCAACGCTTCTTTCTTCTGTTTGATGTCCTGGTTGATAGAAGCATCAAACACTTCGGTCTTCGATCCAACAGCAGTAGTCGTAGCTCTAATCACATAGCTGGGTAGCTCTGTGACAAAGAAGGTATCGATAAACTGCTTATAGAGAAACAGGTTACGGGTAGGCTTACTCGTAGAATCAGAAAGATCTGCAATACCAAACTGAGACTGGATGAAATCCGCAAAGGCTTTCAGCGGTGCATAGTTCGGATCCTGGTCTTCCTCCATCATCGTAACTGCTTTATCCAAAGCAGGAAGGATCTGATCGATCGGTTTGTCAGAAGCCACTTTGATCATAGCGTTGAACAGCATGTTGCCGTCTGCCACGCGGTTGATCTTGATACCCAGTGTAGGATCTTCGTAGGTATACGGGATGATACCAAACAGACTGCGGAACTCCTTACTCAATCCTTCTAAGGGATTGATGTGGACCTTGTCAAACTCTCCTCCTTTTTCTTTCTCCGCGCGGTCCTCGTCGTCTTCCGGAACCTGCAGGTCGTCAGAAGCAAAACCGGCTTCCAGACCCAGGGTGTCAATCTTTTGCTTGACCTCTGACTTGATAAAGTCAAGGGTCTTTTTGTTCATACCCGGATCAGTAAACTGTTCAGCCGCCTCTGGATCATTGACCAGGCTGTCATCCAGTACATATTTTACCGGGACACCCAGGACGTAGGATGCTTCACTGAACTTATTCTCGTACCGGTTACGGATCAACCCGGACATCGTCGGATCGTTAGCCGCTATCAGGGTGTCAATATCGTAATCTGCTTTGAGTTCTTCTACGGCCCGTTCAAACTTGGCGGTGAAACTACCCTCACGCATGTTGGCCACCTTGTAGGTGAGCTTAGCAATCAGTTCGTTTTGGACCTCCATGTTCATGGGAACGTTGGCCAAAACCTGGTAACCGACCTCACCGTTTTCGATGTACTCGGCCAGCATGGGTCGTCCATAAGCCAGTGCGTATACGCCTTCTTTAGAGAGGCTGTTGTCCGCCTGTGGGGCCATGTCGGCAAAAGCTCCGTTGTCAAAGTTGTTATAGAGCTTGTTGATTGCTCTTTGATTACGATCAAAGAAGTTGATCAACCGCTCGATCATCTTTACAAAACGCTTGAACCAGTTTTCACTGGGTTCTTTTTGACTCAGCTTATACTTTCTGAATCCTTCAGCCAGAAGTTCTTCGGCCATCAGGTCAACGATCTCCTGGTCTGTCTTACTATAGTAGTTCCGCTCGTTACGGAATTCATTGATCTGGGTCTGTGTGGGCTTACCCATCTTGCCCCTGGCTTTATCCAGGTAGAAGGCACGCTGCTCCGCAGTGAATATATCCCGGAACAGACCGTGGAACGCTTCGTGATAGATCGTTCCTTCGGCTGACAGACTGCGATTGACATAGATAGCCCGGTCCTTGTAGTAACCCAGTACCTGGCGTTTGGCAGAGAGATTGTCAATGATGCTACCCAGGTCACTGAGCTTGATCCCTGAGTTCTTGAGTGCACCGGCAAGCCAGCGTACTTCTTCATTGTAGCTCTGCTCGGTATACCGTTCATACTGTTCTTCAGTACGCAGCATAAAGGGAGCATCGTCCTCAATGATCCGCATGATGCGTTTCTTACCACCAGGAACTGGCGGAGGAGTCGACGGAGTACCCAGAGTCTCATCATCGTTCAGTGTACCCAGAGATACTAATCCAGAAGGTTTGGTAGAAGGCTTCTTGGGTGCTGGTGCGACCGGCTCTTCGTTCAGGGCCACGGTTACTTTACCACTTGTATCTTTAGCGTCGTATCGTAAAAAGTGTACAGGCGTAGTAAACTTGCTGGTACGGTCAGCTGACTTGTCTACGAGTTTCAAGAAGTATTCCTTCTTTTTGTTTTCCACCTCGTAGAAGAACATCGCCTTAGAGTTCAGCATCCCGCGCATTTCACGCTGCACCGGATCATCACTCTGCTCGAGCTTGTTACCCAGGTCAATGAGACCGGAGATCAGGTTCTTCACCCAACTGTTATACGCTTCTATGACTGCAGCATCATCCATGGAATCCTGTACGCTCAGCACGAAGTCATCAGCAAAGTAAAGATTGAGAGCCTGCTTCTGCTCCTTGGTCAACTGATTTCTCTTGGCTTTATCTGCAGGTCTGAACTCAAAGGCAAACTTTTTGTTTTTGACTTTTCCATCGACACTGTACGACAGGTTGATGTTCCAGTCACCGGCCCGGTAAAAACCATAGTGGTTGATGTTGAAGTAGTTCATCAACTCGTTCACCGTAGTGAAAGTCTTACCCTTATACACGTACTCTTTGGTCTTTGAACCTTTTTCCAGGACATCCTTGAGCTCCCGGAATTCGTTAGCAAACTTCTTGAAGTAGGCAACCGGCTCTGTTCCCTTGTCACGCTTGAGCATCAGGGGTTTGAATCCCTTGGGATCCGATGGTGTTTTGGCTAACCAGGCGTATACTCCACCTTTGAAATCCTTAGTGAACTTTGGACTAATACCATGTACCTGTTCCATGTACGTTTTACGGTTGGTCACCGTAGCAACCTCCCCGGTATTGGGATCTACTGTCACCAGGGTTTCACTGGGATCCAGTACAAAGTCGGTTATCCATCCGTCACCAAAGCTCTCGGTAACCAGGGGTACATCTTTTTCAACGATCTCTCCTGACTCAGTCCGTACGGTAACTCTCCAGAGGGTTTCCGGGTTGGCCTTCATCAGCTCTTCGAACCGCTGACCTTTGGCAGCCTGTCGACCAGACTTGGCAATGGTAAAGTACTTGTTGAAGATGGGCGTTATATCCATCTCCTCATTGTCAGCCAGTACCAGTTCTACTTCGCTGTTGTAAGCTTGCAGCTTGTTGTACAAACGCTGTAACCGGTTGTATTCCTCATCGGTTATCGGACCGTTCTGAAGCATCATGTTGCTCTTTACAAACTCACGTTGCTCTTCAGAAAACGTAACCGGCTCAGTGCGGTTATCCGGATGAACAATCATGAAGTTGTCGATACCGGCCAGGTATGCGTTACCCGATGACGTACTGTTCTTGGGAAAGAACTGTGTGTTGAAACCACGAGACCTGGAGGCAACAGCTATGATCGACTTATTGCTTTTCAGTTTGGCAATATCAAGGGGTGTCTCGTAAGTGATCGCGGTACGATTGGGAATATTGATCTCAGAAACCAGTCTTTGCTGAGCGTTGACAAACGCACGGGAAGCCACCACACGAATGCGGTCGTGCATATCAGAAAGGTCAGAGCCTACAGCTTTGATCAACTGCTCTTTTTCCTTGAGGATAAAACCGGTCTCCAGTTCATCATTGTTGATGGTGATCATGCCATAACCGGTATGCTCCTTCTTTTCCATGCCGGTATCTATACCGACATCAGCCAGCGGGATATACGTACTGGGCACCGGCTCGTTTACACCGGTAACCGTTGCACGCAGCGCAAGACGAACTACTTCATCTTTGATCTGATCAATCTTGGCCAGGATCTTATCGATGAATACGTTGTCCCCTTTGAGTTTGGTCAGTACGTCCTGGATAGCAGATACTGCTTTCTGTAGGGTAGCTTTGGTGGTGTTTGCAATAGACAAACCATCTACCAACTCCTGCTTACCCTGGTCATCCAGTTCTGTTGACTTGGAAGAAGACCCGCTCTTTGCCGGTTCGTTCTTCCCGAACTCTTTGTTATATTTTCTGATGAAGAAGTTGGCAGCCCCCGTAGAGATCCACTCATCGTAATCCAGATTGAACTCAAGGTTGTCATTCTTGAGTATATCAAACTTCATACGCAGGTAAGCATCCAGACCAGGATCAGTGTTAGTACTACCAGCAGGTTGAGCCGGTTTTTTATCTTTGGTCTCTTGCTGCCCATCACCAGGAAGAAAGTCTTCCAGGTCATCGTCGTCGTTGTCCTTGATTTCACCCAGCTTGGTACCGGCCGCTGCAGGTTTATCTTGAGCTTCCTTTTTTTCAACCTCTGTTTCCTCGGGCTTTTGTTCTGCGGTCTCTTCCGTCTTTTTCTTCTCGGCCTGTTCTTTCTCTTTGGCTTTAGCCTCTTCTTCTTTCTTCTTTTTCTCCTGGTTGACTAACTCCACTTGCTTGTTGAAGTTCTCACTGAAGTTCTTCTTGCCGTTCTTGTTATCAGCATAGTAGCTCCACTGGTAGCCCTGCAGCTTGACGCTGTTGAGTACCTCACCACGCTGCTTCAGACTTCTGTCCAGGAAAGCCCGGACCACCACATCGTTGCGGTCATCTTTCTCATATTGATAGAACCCGTTGGTATCTTTTTTCAAAGTCTTGATCGTCTCCGGATTGTTTTCCTCCAGGGTTTTAAGACTCTGCTTGAGTTCTTGTTCCAGCTTTTTATAGACCTCCATCGGAGCGCTCACATCCCGACCGCTTTTCTTGAGGTCCTCCATGAATTCCTTATGGGACTCAATACGATACAGCAGCTCATTAAGCTGATCTACCATACCATCCGACAAAGCTGTACTCTGAGAGTCCAATAACTGTTCCTTGGTCTCGTTGTAATCCTGGTCAATGACAGAGAGTTGTTCCCTGGTGATCACCTGCTTGGCAGCCAGATCCGTCAGGTACAGTTTTCGTGCACGGTCTTCTTTGGAATCATCAAACAGGATACTCTCGTTGAGGATCTTGTTCTGGCGGATGATCTTACCAGCGATCGACTTGTGTTTTTCTATATCAGCCTGCAGCTCCGGACCGGCCGCGAAGCCGAGCTTGGCCAGATCTTCGGGACTGGCCTTCTTCAACGCATCAAGCTTATCGATCAAAGAGGTTTCCAGACCGCCGTTGATGTGGGCCTGGACAAACTCGGAAAACGCGGAAAGCCTGAGGAAATCCCGTACCGCTTTATTCTTAGTCATGCTGGCATCTACGAGCATGTCAGAGGTTCCCTGTATACCGGTAAGCACCGCTGAGAGTTTATCCTCATCAATGATCGGTTGACTGGCCGGATCCAGTACGAGCTTATTGGTCACTACATCGTTGCCATTGGCGTCTTTGGTCTTGACCTCTTCCGTCTTGTAGATGTTGCCAAACTTCAACCAGTTCTCCTGGGCCTGAGTGTACGCGTTCAGCGCGGACTCGGCCGTGAGCTTTTTCTGATCACGCTCGCCTCGGTTCAGCACGACGTTAGAACCAGCACCAAGCAGTCCACCCAGACCGATGCTGGTAGAGGCTTCTGCATCGTCACCTTTGACCGCGTCGATGGTCTGTCTGCCATATTGGTCCAGCACACTGCTGTAGTATCCCAGATCAAGGAACGAAGAGAGTTTACCTTCAGTACCGTAGCGTTCGTTAACGCGCTGGATCGCGAGCTGCAGGTTCTCTTCCACAAAACCTTCCCGGGCAATACCACCACCGATCACTTTACCGTAGTACTTCAACGCACTCTCGGCAGGAGACAGCGTAGCCTTGGCGGCCAGACTTTCACCAGCCTGAATACCACCACTCATCAATGACTTCGTGAAGTACTTCATCTGGAATACGTTCGTAGCGCCAAGCAGTAACGCGTTGGACAAAAACGTATTTCGAGATGCGTCTCCAGCTATCTTGTTGATCTCATCATAGGTATAGTATGACCCATCTGCTTTCTGGGTGTCCTGTAACGACTCCCGGACTTTATCACGTACTTCCTTAGCCTCGAACATCGACTCAGACGTCGTAGCTATGGCCCACGTACTGAACTGATCAAGACTCTTAGCGGCTTGTTGTGCTTTGGTAAAGTAGTTGGCGATAGCTTCTGCTCCTTCTACGCTGGCCCCCAAAGCCTGTGCACCAAAACGGGTAGCTCCAAGCGCAGACATAGCTCGGGCTCCGAGACCCAGTTTACTCAGGGCCATACCTGGAATGAACGCAGAGGCCATAAAGGCTACACCGTCGACGGCGTCCTCGGCCCAGAAGTCACCATCGGTAAACATCCGGTTGAAGAAACCCTTGTCACGATCGGCTGCCTCCTGGAAGGTAGGCATCCACTCGTTCTTAGTCCAGTCATCAAAACTGTTCATTGCCTTGTATAGGGCGTTATCGGCCGCCTTGGACACAATACCTTCTTCTAATCCCCAGTTAAAGGGATTGATCATACCTGCTACAAAGCCGACACCTTCTAAGGTCTTGCTGGCTACATAAGTCGGAAGCCTGAGAATACCTTTACCGGCAGTTTCATACCAGGACTCACGCTTACCGTAGAAGTCATCATTGTCGATACCGGGGAGGTATCCATAGTCTTGGTCATCATAACGTCTGACCACACTTTCACGTACAGCACGCTGATCCTGGGCCCCGGATTGCATCAAGGGGTTGGATTGCAACGCGGCATTGTTACGTACCACCATCTCTTCCAACGTTTGTGGCAACGGATCACGACCCTGTAAGAGGTTGTTAGCCGCAGCTGCACGGGCTTTAGGGTTGGCCATCAAAGGTTTACCCTTATTATCGTTGTAGAGTGCTGGTTGGGTCAACACGTTAGGAGGAAGAATCGGATCACCACCCGTAGTCGGTTCCGGACTCAGATAGTTTTGATCCATAGACAGATCATCAGCGGGTTGACCAAAGAGATTTTCAGACATAGGAACGGACTATTATCTTGATTGAATAGGATCTTACTCGTAGCTGTAATCGTAACCTGGACCTGGAGATGCAGCAGGTGTACCGGTCGATCCGGTTACGTCTCTTTCAAACAGTTTTACACCGTGGCCATTGTTAGCACCAAGCATGCGGGCTGTAGCTACAGCTTCAATAGGAGAACTGAAAGCAGAGGGGTAAGACTCTCCTACGGTGTTGATATGAAGGTAGTACAGATCACCTGATTTCTTGATAAAAAAGTTGGTGTTGTTGTTGGGTACTTTAAACGGAGTACTGGTATATTCCCGGGCTCCGGTGTAGGACTTCATCTCGTTGATCACAGCACTCTCCATGGGAGAATACTCGCGGAACTGTCGGGCAATATTGTTGTTGAGTCCCTGTACCTCAAAGAGCGTCGGGCCTTTTTCTGTTTTCACCATACGTACTTTGGCTCCGGCAGCAGTCAGCTTCTCAGCAATCTTATCTTCTGTGTCATTATTACCTGGTTTGGGAGTGATGTAGAAGTATGCATGACCCTGATTATTAGGCGTAGCTCCCACACCGGCATGTTTGATGTCGTAACCAGTTGGCAACAACGTACCGACACTGCCTTCCAGACTTTTTGCTGCAGCACTACCTTCGTCAAAAGATACCACAGAGGTCAGCAACCGCATCTCAGCAAAGTTCTTCTCCATGTATCGTTTTCTGTTCTCCTCGTATTTATCATACGCACTTCCGGCCCGGGATTGAATACCCTTAACCTGGTTGACAGCCTGAAGAAGTTCTACGTTCTTTCGGGCAGGCGTAGACGCAGCACCCACGATCTGATCTTGTACGTTGTACGTTTTTCCGTTGATCTTGATGGTACCTGCGTCACCTTTCCAGTTGATAGAAGTAGAGATGGTACCGTTCTTTATTCCTGAAGCCAACTCTCTACCCGAGATCACTGTGCCATCATCGAGTTTGATCTGACCCATCGCATCCAGACTTTTGTTGACGTCGTTGATCACTTTACGATCAGCTTCACTGAGACCCTCAAGCGTACCCTGTTCAATCTTGCTGAGTCTGTTCTTGGCCGCTGATTCCTGAGCGGTAACCGCGGCAAGCTGCGGCTGGAACATAGTATAGTATGGATCACCTTTAGAGATAGCGCCACCTTTGGGTCCACCAGTCTTGAGCCAATTATCAATCTGTGCCTGGGTAAGGTCTTCAGCCCGGGTCTTGATGTTGGGATCACGCTCCTTCATCTTTGTTAGTACGTGCTGCTTCATCTGCAACGTAACACCCTGGAGAGCCTGGTTGGCCTGATCCACTTCTTGCTGAAGACCAGCAATCGTAGTCTCCAGTTTTATACCGTTTTCCCCTTCTGCTAGAGTACGAGCCTGGAAGTTTCCTACACTGGCAGCCGTAGCAGCCATGATTTCCATCCGCTTCATCTTCTCAGCATGGGCAAAGGCCCGGGACTGACGAGCATCAGCGCGGTTCTCCCGCATTAGGGCAAGACCCACTTGATCCGCGTCAATCTTAACAGCAACCTCCTCGTGGGCAAACGCTTTGACAAAACCAGAGAGCTTACTGTTGAAGTAGATAGAGGAAGCCAGCTTCTCCGAGTTGTTCTTGATATATGACAGATCCCCTTTAGAGATGGTCTGCAGTGTGGTATCAATCTCCCGGTTGCTGTCTTCGATCCTTTCACGCTGGGTTTTCAGCTGCTCTTTCATCTTGGGATCACCCGTGGCAGCCATCTGCTTATCGATCAATCCCAGGTTGTACTTGTTCATCTCGAGCTGTTGCTGGGCAGCCTGCGTATAGGCACCGGCCAGGGCTTCGGGATTACCTCCCAGTCTGACCTGGGCTTCGATACGCATCTGCTGCTTGGCTTTATCAGAGAGTACACCATTGAGGTATTCACTCACCTCCGCCTCGCGCCAGGAGCTGTCATCTTTGCTGATCTTATACAGACCGTCTATACGATCGATCTTGTACGTGTTGGGCTTGAAGTCCTTCATCTTCTCCTGGACTTCCTTGTAGTAGTCGTAGTAAGGATTGAACGACCGACGGTTGGCATAGTAACTTCCCACGGAAGTAATGCTGTCGTTAGCAAACGCGGCACGCTGCTGACGCAGGTAGTTCAGGTTGTCTTCACTGAACTCTTTACCGCCATCTTTAAGACGAAAAGTCTCCGCAATGCTTTCCTGCTGATCCATGTGCGCAGTAAAAGCCATGTCCATCAGCACAGGTTGGTTCTTGACAAAAGGATCAAAGACACCCTTGGCGGCCTGTACGTTTTGCTGCTGTGAGAGGTCCATCGCAGCCAGGTTCTTCAGGTTGTTCCTGGCCTGGCTGAGGAACTCATCACGCACTTTGACGCTGTATGGGTTGGTTACGCTGCGGTTGACAAAGCTATACGCGTTGTTTACCTGGGCGAACCCTTGCTCATACAGACCCTGCCTTCTTCTCAGCATAGTATCTATGAACGAGAAGTCAGGCGTGTATAACGCCGGATCAGGTAAAACGTCAACAACGTTTGGTAAGTAAGTAGCCATAGGTTACATTAATAATATACTAAAAAATCCGTGAAGTTTAAACCTAAACTTTAGAGGTTTAAAAAGGTTGTCCACCGAATGGGAACATCGCACCGATAGATCCACGCAGACCGTTGTACAGGGTAGCCATATTAGACAGATAGTTGGCAGGTGCACCACGTTGTGTGGTACTCACCCGGTTCGGGTAACCGTCCATGTCAGTATCAGTATAACTGGAAGCACCACCTTTAAGCATGGAGAGAGCCTCACGTTCTGCATTGGCTTCAGAGAGACCTTTACTCATGAGCTCACGCTTGAGTTTGGGCAGGTTGTTATACGCGGCCATGCCACCTCCAGAAGATCCGGAAGATGATCCGCCACCGAGTTGATCCACACCGTAGCCGGACTTAAAGTAAGACAGTCCGCTTATGGGGCTTACGTTGTAGAACGGATTGACGTTGTTGATCATGTCCAGCATCATCCGGTTGTTCCAGGCGTTATTGGCTGACTTTGCCAGGTTGTTGATATACTTACGCCGTGCGTTGTCCAGATTCTGGTTGGCAATAACAGTACCCTCGTAACGCTTGTCTTTGGCGGATGTGTTGTAAGCATCTACAGCTTGCTGACGCTGGATCTCCCCGGCAGAGAACTGGTTGAAACGATCCACGTTGCGGCTACCTACTTCAGAGATTGCACGAGCGGTCTGGTCTCCGGCCTGACCTGCCATGAACGAAAGATTAGCGGCAAGTCCGGATGAGGGAGCGTAAGTACCCAGGGTATTTGCACTGGTGTTGTAAGTCTGCTGTATGTTCTGAGCCTGGCTCAACCAGTCTTCCAGGGCCAGCTGACCCGGTCTGAAGTTCATGTCCGCATAATACGGCCCGTAGTACTTGGGCGGAACAGCTGCAGCAGCGGCAAAGGCAATTTTGTCAGGGGTAAGGAAACGGGCCTTCTGACGAGGAGGAGCCATCTCACCAACTTCATCAGCCGGTACACTGCTTCCGCAGTTGGCAGCAGCCTCCTGGGCAGAGCTGTACGCTCCTGATTCAGCCAGGGCGGCTGCATCCCGGAACGAAGAAGACTCGATCATAGGCATACCGTTCTCACCAATCCCTTTACAGATATACCCCATCACGGTGTTATCAGCCATTGGAGGTGGTGCCGGTTTTTCCTTCATCCGGTAGGCATCATAGTGCTCAGCTCCGACCTGTTGGTCATCTCCCAGCATGGTACGATAGTCTCCCTTGGCAAAGCGCTGGGTGAACTTGGGATAAAACCTCTTCTCGAAGAAAGACGGGTTGGTATAGAGCTTCTTGGCATCATTCAGCTGAGCATCGGTCATACCTGCCGTATCAACACCAAGCTCTTTGAAGTAAGCTTTACGAATCTCAAGCGGGCTCATCTTCTTGACTGCATCCGCGCCAAGTACGTCTTCTACGACTCTGCGTTCGTACTGCTCCGGCCGGTAACCACCAAAGAAGCCTTTCTGCTTCTTATCAGATCCTGTAAAGGTAAAGTTCGGTGTGGCACCCTGGACTACCCGGTAAGAACCCTTACCAGAGGGATCGTCCCGCCTGAAGCCAAACTTGGCAGACAGACGAGCAAACTCAGCCGCGTCCGCATCCGACATGTTGTTGATGTAGGTCATCCCCTTGCGGGTCTTGGTGTCATACTTGCGCATGAGCTCCATGTACCGCTGGAATTCAGGATCAGTGGGATCGGCAAACTTGCTGGGTGACGTGGTGTTGTACTCTACTGTACGAGCCGGTTGAGCTGGTGGAGCAGCGGCAGGTGCCGGTGTGTTCACCCGGGGAATCACAAACTGGGAAGGAATACCGGTTACCGTGGAGTTACCCAGGCCCTGGTACTTGGGCAGGACTTTACCA
>JACCEC012743629.1_pt1 | contig 53042 bp, 60 predicted proteins | sample 7450121 | NCBI WGS metagenome assembly JACCEC01 (sample SAMN15323455, study PRJNA562643) | freshwater metagenome | isolation source: river surface water | place: USA:Blue River Watershed | collected 2017-08-18
AATAGGGAGGTGATGTCACGCAGCAATGCACACTCTGGTCCGGCAGAGTCTTTAGAGACTCCAAGCAATCACCTAGCAAAATCTTGTTCACGTTACCTCACAATGTTTGAAGTACCTAGATACACTACCGGGGGTTGTCCCGTACTTCGGGCTGTTGGGGGTGCCTGGAACCTTGTTCCCCATTCCACCAAGGACATGAATGCTCCCGCTGACTCCATTTACACGTACCGCAACACCCTCTTGAGTCAAACCAAACTCAGACAAAAACCATTGCAAAAGGGACGGGTCAGATCGGATGATGAGGTTCGCAGGGAACCTGCCGATGTTGGGATTCCAACCTGAGTTGTCCCGGCTATCCGGTTTGTACCCGCCCTGGTAAATCACCTGAGAGTCCCTCTTAGATAGACCTCCAGGAATAGCCTTGCTCGTCCCCACACGGCACGCATCGATCTGTATTCCCCCACAGGGTAGGTTGGCTATCACCCCCCCCCCGTTCAAGGGTTTTCTCAAAATTGTACAGATCATAAAGTAACCGCCTTGAAGAATCGACTAGACCTCTCAAACTGAGATTCCATGCAAGGGATCGTTAGATTGGTTACTAACACATTTGCCCCCCATCTCCCCAGGATGTTAGCTTTGTCAATTGCCTCATCTGCGGAGGCTTGGCGTCTTGCAAGATTGACAGGATTAACTTTCCAAGGACGGTTCCAACCATCAGATGTACCACCCAAAATCGACTTTCCACTCATTTTGGCGAGAGTCTCCTTATGAGGCACTCTTGTGCGGTCAATATTCAAGGTTGCACAAGGAAGGGACTGTAGAATCCCCCCCCCGTTCAATGGCTTACGAAATAGTGTACAGATCATGTTTGAACCCGTCTGAAGAATCTGGTTGCTTCTGCTATGTCGTCCCTACCGACGAAAGCGACCAACACGGAGTGGTTGTCTAAGAGCAGTAGGTTGGGAGGGTATCGACCCAGGGTCTGAAGCTTTCGCAAAGCTTCCTGTTGTTCTACCCCCCCTGCACCTAGATTTCCAATCATCAAAGGACTCACCATTACGTTGCTTGTTGAGCTTCATGCTCGCGAAGCCTTGAAGTCCTGAAAAGTCCTCTGATGAGGGAACGCGGCAGGCATCAACCCCTAGAGTCCCACAGCCCCAAAGTGCTGCGTTCTTAGAAACGCCCAAAGCCAAAGGCTTTCTCAAAATTGTACAGATCATAATTCCACCTGTTTGAAGAACCGTGCTGCCGATCCATAGTCCACGGTCCCGTGATCGAACTTCTGCACTGTTTGTAGATCCCCTGCCATGAAGCGGTGCCCTCCTACGATCTTGAGCATACCAACTTGACCTTTGATATTGTCGGGGAACTGCCCTACCACTTCAGGGTCAAAGGTCACAATGATGTTAGCTGGAAACCTGCCCACACCACCGTCAGGAACGATCCCTTGCGGGTCGCTACCTCCAAACCCAATCGAGGCTTGCCTGTTGAGGAGTCTGGCGGCTCTGAAACCTACACGGCTGAGATCAATGGCTAGCACTCCACACGGCAGAGAGGATATGGTGTTGCCCTCTCTAGGCTTTCGCAACAGGGTGCAGATCATATCTTCGCCAGTTCTCTGTACAAGGTTTCTGGATCGCAATGCGGAAGACCTGACTGCTGCCCATCATTCATTTCGATAACGACCCATTGTCCGTCAAGAGTCTGCCCTACGTCTACCACAGAGAACGGCACATAGGTTGAGACCCGATTAGCCACGAGGTTAGCTAACTCCCTTGCTCCCGCTGGGACAAGGTTGAGATCACCGGGGTACATGTCGATATCATTGACCCAGTAGTACCCAGACAGCACTACGGAGCCATTCAGGAGAAAGAACCGCCATTCATTGGTAATGGGCAGTCCGTTAATCCCCTCCCCATACTGAACAAGGGGGACATACTCCCGCACTACAATCCCTTGAGATAGGATCTCTTGGTCGTCCAGCAATCGACAAGCTACCTGCGGAACCTCTTGCGTCGACTTGCAGAACATCCGAGTATTCCAAGAATTCTTAATGCTGTTGGTAGACCCTTTAAGGACAAAGGACTTATCCTTGGGAAGACTAGTCCAGTCTCGCCAACTCCGAGGAGTCAAGTCCTGTAGGACGGTATACCAGTTCCAGAAGTCTGCCACAAAACGATGTTGAGTGTAGGTATTGATCAACCTACTGCCTAGGTTCTTGACATCTGCTTCCAACTCTTGGTATTGGGGGAGTGCAGAGAATCGGGGGATAACGAGGCTGCCCGCGGGAATCTCAGTCCGGTATTGGTAGACAGGCAAGTGCTTGCGAGCTGCAGGCAACTCCCCCTCATCTGCCCATGAGCCTGATCGAAAGAGAATGACCGCCATTCAGTACCGCCCTCGGATTTCTAGTAGAAGTTTCTGACAGGCGTTCAAGCGTTCAATTGCCACCCAGTCCTCTACCATACCCGATTTGACTTGGGAAACCTTATTGATAAGGTCTTCCAGATCTGCTCTGACTGCTGGGTTCAAAGGCTGGTCAGCCCTAATCTCAGGAGAGTGTGGAGCCGAACTGTAAACAGACTTCAGCAGGTGGTCCAGTCTTCCTTCTTGAAGATTTCGAATCAATTTTACAGGAGGGGCAGTCTGAATCAATTTCTGCCCTAAGTCCCTCCCAACAATGCTGTTGAGGATAGACTCAACCTGATCCCCTATACCGCCAGTCACAATCACGATACGCCTGAGTGTGATATCCCAAATCTCCCGGGCTTGCTCAGGAGCAACAGAACACACCTCTCGATAAAACCCACCCTGTAGATTCAAGGCAACCTCCCGTTTAGGGGGTTACGAGATTCAACCTACTTTTTGCCTGAACGCAATCAAACGGTCCTGGACTTGGGTCTTAGACATCCCCAAGTGCGAGGCAACATCCTTAACAGGAACTCCCTCCCCCAGTAAGGATAGGATCTTCCGATCCAGGTCATCTTGGGCTAGGCGATTGATCAAGGGTACTAGAGACTCCCCCCGATAGGAATGAGCGACTTGAAGATCTTGGCGACTGACTTGTTCGTCATCCCGTCCTGTAAGCCCGTCCGGAATCTCCCGTGATCTACGTCCAGCGCGGCGTGCCATGTTGCAAAGAGTGCCCTCAATGACCATGTACACATAATGTCCCCAACTAGACTTCTTGGCATCCCAAGGGCAGCGTCCTTTATTACGAATAGCCAAGGCTAACATAACTTCCTGCACTGTCTCCTCATGGTCAAAACCGCCTTTCTCCAACTTGTACTTAAACAGTTTGAACAAAATGTTTCGCACCTCTTGTTCCCGGGCACCTAGGTCAAACCCTACCTCTGGAGGAGATGGCTTCGGCTTCCGAACCCTTGGAACATAAGTAAACGCTAAAGGCACAGGACGGGACTTAATCTTTCGGGGGGCCAAACTTTGTGAACGATGCACAACCTGAAGCACCGCTTGCCCCCAAGTAGCTAGCTCCTGTACCGTAGGAGCAGAGGGCAAAGGAGTATTTTTTCGCAGCCCCAGCCCTGCCAAAGCATCCGCAATTGGGAGAGGTCCGGCAACTCTACGCCCTTCTTGCCAAACAGTAGCTTCTTGCTCTTGAATCAAGAGATTCATGTTTCGACTAGGCACAAAGTATTGCATGGGGTGTGGCTCCTGTGGGAGTCACAGTATAAGAGGAAACAAAAGGATACGCAATTAGAATTTTAGCCTATTGTATCACATCTTCTGAGGTGATGCATGGCTTGGGACAATTTGCCGAAGGGTTGGACAGAGGAATCCTTGAAAAAATGGTGGGAATCTCTCACGGGGGATCGCAAGCACAAGGTTACAAAGTGCATCAAAGAGTTGAAAGACCACATTGATGACCCGGGAGCGTTTTGTGCCAGTGCAGCAGACAAAGTTGACCCAGGTTGGCGGAATCGAAAGGCTATGGTGGGGGCTCGAATTCCCCCAGCCTTGAAGTCCAAAGTTAACCAGGCACTTGCAAGCCGTTATCGAAACCGTTATGCCGATACCCCAGCACAAGCAATTCGTGTCTTGAGGGAAATCCTGCTACATGCTGGGTTAGACTACGAGAACATGGTCAACGGGCACAGCCTCATTGGTGGGGATGGGCGAATTCGACTAGCCATCACACTCAATGGAATGCCTGTGGACAGCTCCATGTTCATCATGTCATGGCATGACATGAATGATACGGATCCAGCCCTACTGCGACATGACCAAGATAGCACTTATGAGATTGTCGCCTATTTGAGTTGAACGGGTCGCCCCTTAGAGTTCAACACTGCCCCACAATTAGCTGCGGACTTCACAATAGACAGAGATTGGGTCAAGGCGCCCTCCAACACCCCTAACGGGTCACGGTACTTTGGGTCTGGTGTGATGCCTGTTCGTTTTAGCACTTGCGCGGGTTTGGATAGAGCTTTCTTGGTGTTGGGATCTGCTTCCAATTGTGCCAACACCCAAGCAGCTTGGGGGACTATCCCTGTTCGGAGTGCTGAGGACAAGCTACCTAACAAATCCTCCAACCGCCCTTTGGATTCCTTCCCCTCTAGATCCGTAGCAGCTCCGAGATGGATAAAGCCAATACTAGATTGCAGTGCTGAGGCTCTTTCCAACAGACGATCCACATCAAAGGGGGAGTCACTCAAATCCGCTTCCATCCGTAGCCGCTCGGCGTGTTGATCAGCCAAGGACTGCTTGTCAGTGTAGGGGACTATGGTCAACCCCTTAGAATTTGTCGTGGCTCTCAAAGCATGCCCAAACCATTCCCGGTCAAATCCTGAATGTCCTGTCAGGGTATCTCGGATGGTAGCACCCGTAAGGACAGCTAGGTCCTCCAATGGAATTCGACCTTGACGAACTCCTAGAACCGTGACTGAAGGGTTCATGCGAATTGTTTCAGCCGCGACAGACTCAATCCAGGGGGCAACCAGCAACAAAGGGCGACTCGCCCCTGCCACCCACTCCAGCATTTCTTGGATGTCAGCTAGGGATTCCAGTCCTTGGCGGAAGATAGCTACCAAGGGTTCCTCTACCGTCTTATCGCCATAGCTTCGGGTTAGCCAATGAGCCCCTGTTTGAATATGAGTTCTGGTCTCTGTTGCCCAACCGGGCTGCACCACGATATGAGCCCCCTCCCCTAGGTCCATGAGGAGATCTGTAACCAGCCCTGCCAATCGAGCATCATAGCCTGCCCGCATAGCTAGGTCGCGTAACTCTTGCTCTCCAGACACAGGTTGCGCAAATTTTCGGACCTGCCGAACCAAGTCTTGAGAGTCTAAAGGTAAAGAGTTCTTGAGGCACTCTTGGGAAAGAGACCCCGCCAGAATAGCCGTGAGGGTTGTGCCATCCCCTTGTTCTTGGTTCTGCCTTTCAACCCCGTCTAACAGGATTTTACCCCCTAGGCACCGAGGCATTTCCCCGTAAGGAACTGCCTCACGAATGACCGTGTACCCATCCTTCGTGATCAAGGTGCCTTGAGGACGATCGATCCAGACAGTCCTGCCTTGAGGACCGTAGGTCGTCGCTGCAAGACGAGCAATATCGAGGACACCTAGGAGTAGGGGATTCACTTGCACGAATTCCAGTAGGCGATGTAGCAGTCCTGATGCACAGTACCCTTACCAGGAATTACTACAACAGAACTTGCTGTCGGAACAGTCTTTGAACAGGCTTGGCAGATCACGGGCACCTTAGACACCCTAAGGTCATGCGAGAGGTGTTGCAACTTGAACTCGGAGACTTCTACTGGTGAAGGAGTAATTTTCAGAGCAAAGGCTTCAGCCGTTTGTTTAGCACATTTCTCCACAAAGGGGCAAGGGTTAGAGCCCGTGCAGATCGGCTCTGTCGGATTGTACTTACCTGCACAAGGTTGCTGTCGAAATGCGAGATTTGTGATATTTAGGTCATCACTATAGGGAGTCGGAAGGGTTTTTGGAAACCAACTAGTCAAAGGACGGGGCTTAAAAATCGCATCACTCTCAAGCTTGCCTGTAACTCGACACCAACGGGACAGCCCAACCCCCTTAGGGGTTAGTTTCCAAGCCCCAGAATCCAACACCTCAACTAAAGACTCACTAGCCAACTGAGCAAGGGTGTTTCGCGTGGTAGACTCAAACCGGGGGGTGCCAGCTTTAGTGACCCCTACATCTTCAGGCGTGAGACCCATACGAGTCAAGACCATGCTACCGAGCGTCTCGGCTTTAAGGACAGAGTTATCCAACAAACAATCCAACAGATGTGGACGAATACTTTGGGGCGTGAACTCAGCAATAAGCATAAAATCCTCAAGCTTTCAAGTAAGGCGCAAACAGACGCTCAAGATCTTGGCGAGCAATGGCGTTAGGCATGCGATGAACCAAAGTACAAACCAAAGACCTCTTAAGAGCTGCATATGGCTCGAACCCAACATCCATAAACTCTTTCCAAGCCTCAAGGGTGTTACACAACCCTCGATGAGTGTACTCCGCAGGTAAAGTTCCGTTGTTGATGGACTCGCGAACTTTGTAGGTGATATGTCCCAGGGTAGTCAACAGCTTATCGTGCTCTGCTACCCAAGGATACTTATCGAGAGCGATCTCCCGTTCATCCTCCCAATCCAACCATGGAAACAGAAACATTCGCTGAAACCGATCCAGAATGCTGGAGTCGATCGGGTTAGTGCTCACTAAACGTCCGGACTCATCTCCTGCGCCCGCGCTATTGGCAGTGGCAATAACCACTGTTCCAGGCAGAACCCTATGCACCTCCCCTGTAGGACCCATAACTCGCCCCTCGATCGAGTCCATCACCAAGCGAAGAGCTTCCGCCTGACTCCGGTCAGCGCGATCAAAGTCTGTCATCAAGACAACATAAGGAATCACGTTCCCCTTAGATGTAGTAAACCCATCTCGCAAAGCTTTCAGAAGGGCACCCTCTTGGTAGTACACTCCCTCTTGGTTGAATTGCTGTGTGAAAAACCAATTCCGCACCTGAACCCCAGGTTGAATCTGGAAGATCATGCCTGGGCGGCGACAAACCGAGGACAAGTAGTGGACCAGTCCATCCTTTCCGGAGCCAGGGGGTCCATGGATAAACATCGACTTTCCTGCTCGGAAAGCCAATACAGCATCTTGCACCGCTTCGGACAAGGCGCCGTGTTGGGGCACTCGATAACTCGGGGGGCACGGCAAGCAAGCATCCTCAGGCACGTCTAGGTGGTATGGAAGGTCATACTTACCGACACGAACCTTCAAGTGGTCTAATCCTTGAGGACGAGAGTAGGGGATGAGACCCCATTCCCCATAAAAATCTTGAACCTCCTGCTCAGACACCAAAGGCACGTCAGGAAAAGCTTGGCGGAAAGACTCCTCATCCAAACCATGGGATTGAATGTGCAAAGGAAGAAAGTCATTTTTCTGACAGACAGGACACTGCATAAGTCCTCGGAAGGTAGACCGGCAAGGTTACGGCATGCCACCCGAAAGTTTCAAAGGCTGTCGAAATCACAAAATTGAAACTAACACAACGCAACTCGTAACCTGCTTATGAGCCTGACCCTAAATAATGCATCCTTGAACACTGACATCCAAATTCCCGCCTACCTGTCAGGTGCTCGATGGCGAGACCATCGCGCCTCAGTCGAGTCCATCTTAGGGTCTTTGACCCCCAAGGTAGAATCCAAGGGGGACTCGTTCTACAACGTTGACCGTTGGGTGGGGGGAAAGTTTCTCATCAACGAGCTTAGTAAGCTTAACCCTGAAAATGATCTAGAGTCAGAAATCCGAAAGGCTGTAAAGCGAGCTAACGATCTCCCCTGCCCTGAACGGAAGATCGTAGTTGCGGAAACCCCCGATCAGCTTCCCCTCAATACCTTGCAGGCTCTGATCGGAGGATGTTACCACGAGGCTTGGCACACTCTCTACAGCCACCGAGAAACTATCCAGAGAGCACAAGAGGATTGGCTGGTGGTCCAGCTCCTACCTTTGATTCCCCAAGTGCGTTGGCAGAAGGGCACTGCGGACCTGTGGGGACACCTGTGGAACACTATCGAGGATGTTCGGATTGAAAGATTGGGATGTGCCGATTTTGAGGGGACCCCCCACAACCTACGATGTCTGGCAGACTTTGTACTAGACCAGGAAGATGCTCTAAGAGCTAAACACAAAGCACCAATCCAACCCAACGAGGTCCTGTTGGGAGGATTCTCTATCTTGGGGTTTGAGTACTACACCCCCAAGAGCAAAGCGAGAATCCAAGAGTACCAAGAAACCCATCCAGATGTCTGGGAACTCTTGAGTCAAGGGGAGATTGCCTGCATTTTGCAAGAGACAAGGGAGTTAACCAGATCCCAAAGTCTCCAGCCCCTCATCCTCGGACTGCGACTCCTACTAGCTATGCAAAACTTAGACATGTGCAAAGAGTCTAAGAGCAAGTCTAAGAGCATTGAAATCTTCATTAAGAACCTCCAGGAGGTTCTTAACGGGGGACACCCCACGTTTGTCAATGAGAACGGCGATGAAATCGAATGCCCTGATCTTCCTCTTTGGGGGTCCTTGAACGGAGCCGAGGCTTTGGGACAAGCAATTCGTGACGCTTGGAAAGCACAACCGCCTCTCAAGGGTGAAAAGGCTTGGCACCCATACTCAACACAACAAGACGAGTTCAATATGGTGGTATCCCCTCGAGGGTCCGTGAAGGGGGACTTGCTTCGGTTGCGCAGACAGAGCAACACGCTTCGTTTGCGTCTTGCCACATTATTCAAGATGCGACAGCAAATTCAAGAAATCCATGGACTGCCTGAGGGGTCGGAAATCTCTGAAGACTTCATGACCACCAGTTACCTAGAGATCCGGCATGGCGTTGTTCCCACACGCCCGTGGAAAGATGTAACTGACCGCATGGAAGTGACAATCGATGCAGTCACGGTCCTGGATCAATCTGGGTCTATGCAAGGACAAGAATCAGTGCTCAGAGACACGGCACTGATGCTCAACGATGCCCTTGCAGGGCTGGGTGCTAAGACCTTCATCCTGGGGTTTGTCTCAGGGGACAAATCTATGATGAAAGGTACTCAAGACGCAGTCAGGGACTCTTTGGAGGGGTACCACAGAACCAACAGCACCAACTTCAACATCTTCAAAACTTGGGAGATGCCTTGGGAAAAAGCCCAGTCCAACCTTCTGAACATCCAAACAAGGGGTAGCACCCCTATGAGTGATGGTCTCCAATTGGGGTTGAGCCTACTGCGCAAACGTCAAGGACGCTTTCGCTTCCTCTTTGTGGTCACTGATGGGCAGCCAGACGACAACCATCAAAAGGTTGTCAACCGCCAGTTGCGCCTTGCGCAAGAGGCAGGATTCTTTGCCGTAGGGATCGGAATTGGAGATGGAGCCAAGTACGTTGAAACCTTGTTCCCTCACCATGTCTGGGTCAAGGATATCGGGGCGCTTGCCAATGCCTGTGCTTTCAAGCTAGCTCAACTTCTTGAGCCTCATATCACCTTATGGGACACTAGTGTATTCAACTATGGGGCGGGTAGGCGTTAGGCAATCTGCGAAACCATTGTCCGCTTAACGGCGTTCGCTGCACTCGTAGCCCCTGCCAGAATCAACAGGGCGTAGCTAAATGCGGCAGCTTCTCCGAGGCTCCATTGGAGATGTTGAGCTACGTCTGTGTAAGATGTCTTGGTGTCCGGGGGATCGTTCACTGTAGGCAAAGGGGACTCATGCCAGTTAACATCCTCGCACAAAGCACCAGCAAAATCAATTGCTGCCTTCTTGTCATGTAACTCTGACCAGACCTGCTTTGCCCAATTCTGAATATCTGTAGTCAACCAGGACATAAAGGTTACTGTGGGGGACACAGGTTTCTTCTTAACGGGAGCGAATTCCTCAATATAGGGCTCAAACTTTCGAGCCAGCGCTTCACCTCCCAGGTAAAGCAGAGACCCGAGAGCGTACAATGCGTCCTGTTGATTATTGCCATGTGACCAGGACGCCACGGCGCCTAAGTCAAAGGCATTTAGGGCTGACTTCTCATCCAGGACAATATGGTTGGCATGGGCAAACTTAAGGATCTGCATGGCAACATCTGACTTGTGTACCCAGGCATTAGACAAGACAGAAGCCCACATTTGAACCCCTGCGACCTTAGACCCATAAGGATAACAACTCCGAATTTTGCTCACAAACCCCTCAAAAGTTGAGTCTTTGATCATTGCCGACCAAGGGCTTTTAAGATAGCCTCGGGCCTGCTTGAGCAGAGGCAGCAGATGAGGGCGAAACTTGGGGTTCTCCCTCGCTAGCCGAACAAGATTAGATCGGAGGTGTGCCTCCTTATCTAAATCCCAACCCTTGTGCTTCGGGCTCGCTCGCCCCTTAGCAACATCCCGGTTCCTTGTGTGATGCTCCCCAGCACCCGTCTGAGGCTGCCGGGCATATGGATTGCGAGCCGGGGGCACTTTCTCAACCTTGCCTTTAGCTGGCTCCTGTACAGGCTGTGGCTTTTTGGCAGCATGGTGCTGTGTGGCTACCCGCTGTACCAAACCCCTCCGAGGCATGTTAACAACCTGACCCTCAGACCCCCTAGGGATTTCACTAAGGTCATGCAAGGGCAGCACAAGTTTTCTAAATTCTGCCTCTGACAAAGCCCGTGCCTCATCTGTGAGCTTCACAATGGTTGGGGCGTAGGGGACAACTTTCAAATTCCGCACCCACTCCAAAGGAAACCAATCCAGTTCCTCAGGAGAGAAAACTTGCACGTCTTGACTACCCACAGCAATAAAGGTCCCACGGGCAAGCTTGTGTCGATAACCCACTGCTGTGGCTGAGGCTGTCAACACAGTATCCTGAAGCACTTGGTAAATTCGGTACTCTGAGGAGACCCTAGCTAAAGCACCCATCCGTGTTTGAGGACCTCCATTCCTAAACACCCAATCAGGAACGTTCTTAGCCCCACCCCAAAGCTTGTTGAGACGATCGGTGAGGTCCTTAGAGGCACTGCTAAAGTCATCATGGATTGCGACATGTTGAGCCTTCCAATCATTGCCGTAGCCAATAGCAATTTGGTGGAACTTGTCGGCGGGGCTCTTGTAGATGCAGTCAATCCATTCAGAGGATTCTGAGGGGTCAGACACAGTGTAGATAAAGTCCAACTGCTTTGATACTTTCTGACTCGCCATCACTTGCCTCCCGTCATCGGTAATCTCGCGTTCAACCCGCATAGCGGGGCGTCGCACCATATACCCATTGTACTTCTCATACCACTTGCCATAGAACTCTTGGTGTGTCACCTTGCGAACCGTTTGGCTGGGGTCTGGAATGTTGGAATCCGCCACATAGACAAACTGATCATCCACGTCAAAAACTAAGCTAGCATGACTCCAATCTCGACCCTCAGGATTCCAACCAATTAGCACAGGGGACCCAGCATCAGTCCACCCCTTAATCATAGGGATAGTGGCAGGCACAACTAACGTAGTGCGGCACCCGTAGTGATTAGCGGCTGCTGCACATTGCTCCCAGGAAGCCCCTTGCAAAGGCAAAGCCCCCAAGACTTTGTTGACCTGATGCTCCCCGCACTCCATAACCCCCAATGATTCCAACGCAGTAGACAACGAGGCTGCAACACAGCTAAACTGTGTAGTCTGCCTCTTGGGACTTACAGGGGCTGCAGCTTGACGATTCATGTTCAATCCTGTGGAAGGGGTAGTCCTGGATTCCAGTAAGCCCAGTTCCCAACCCTGCTCTGATTCTTGCCCTCAGTTGTGATCATCACACCATTGGCTCGCAACTTCAAAAGTCCTTTCTGAGCCAATCCTTGAAGCAAGGGGTTGCCAGGGTTGTAAGGTCCTAGTCGATACTGAGCAAAGTACTCACTTCGATAGCCACTAATGAGCCTACTGATGATACCCAAGGCGGCTCGCTCTTTGACAGTCAGAGATTCCTCAGGAGATGGTAACAGATTTTGCAAGTTTTCAGGGTTGATCAACAAATATGCCCAAACCCCCTGCCCGCTGTTCCCCTTGATCACCACGTTGTCAGGTGGAAGCGGGCGCACAAGGTCGTCCAGGTCTACCTGTCGCTGGCTGAATGGGTTAGACCCACCCCAATCTCCATAAGTGGCTTTACTCTGCCCCGTGGTCAAATTGACTGCCACCGCAAAGGCACGCTGTCCATCGCTTGCAGACCCACGCATGCTATAACTGGTAGCTGGCTGAACATTGATGTCTTTACGTCGATATCCAAGATCTCTCAAAACCTTCTGGACAGGCAAGGGGAGATCTTTCACCTCGATGTAGGTACCTTGACTCGCAGTCATGCCACGGTACCCTAACTGCTCAGTCTCCGCCATCAAATCCAACTCCCGGTTGAGCGCAGGAGGTAGAGGCGTCTGGCTGATGCGGTTGATCATAACCTTGAGGGCATTGCTGATAGAGGCTTCACTGACCCCCAAAGCTGCGGCAGCCTCGCGGTTAGTGTCTGCACCACTGTCAATCAGTTGCTGTACGATCTCGCCAGGACGACCAAACTGACTGCTCTTATCTGTCAACCAGGATCGCAGCATTTTGCCAGCGCGAGATTCCTGATCAAACAAAAGATTGAAGAACATATCCCGCTTGTCTGCAGCTTGGTTGGAGTCCTGGCTGCTGGGCTCAACCGTCTGCTCATCTTCACTCTCAGAAACTTGACGAATCTCACGCCCGAGATTTTTGAACTCCGTCTTTGCCTTGTTTACCGTGTCAAGAGCCCGTTGAGCCCCCATCCACTTACATCGGTTGATAAAGCTGTTAGGACGGATAGCCCCTGCTTCTACACGATCGCGGTCCTTAACGCCCGCCTGGTAGAATGCACTGCCTCGAGGGTTGATCTCCTCGTCTGCCGTCAGACCTGCCAACATGCGTGCTGCAATATCCTCAGCTTCCTCAGGCAGGCGCACAGGGCTTGACATGAGGGGTCCTTTAATGCCAAAAAGCAAACCCTGCCAAAGACCCGTATTCTCCCGATCAACCCATTGCGGGTCCATAGTAGGTAACTTACGCTGTGCATCCAGGAAAGCCCTGCGCCAGTTACCTCGATAAAAGTTGAACTTGACCCCCAGCACACCTTCAAGAACCTGGGTCCTGATGAGCCGATCCATTTCAACCGGATTGGCAGCAGCCTTTCGAATCCTAAAGGCATTATTCTGAGCAACAGTAAACATTCTTAGCCCTCCACTTGTAGGAGGTGCGGCTATAGGCTGAAATTTGACTTTCCCCTACGGGACCCGTAACCTGCTGCAAACCTCTGTAAGAGGGGTTGTAAAACCCTCTATAGAGGACTCTAGATAGCATCCTGTGGCTTGCCAAATCACAGTTGCTTGTCCTGTGGACACTATTTCTATCTTGGCAATAGGAATTGAGATGATTGAACTATCTTCAAAGGTAGCCGTTTTCCTTCTAGGCTATGAACCCAAAATCCCCGAACACAACCCCCTAAAGCACCTCGCAAGTCTAACTCTTGCACCTTGGAAGTGGGTGAAAATTTCGGACACCCTTCTGGATCGAAACCAGTGGAGCCCTTTCCGGGACCAGAAACTGATCGCCTTGACAACCCACAAAGTTGCTATGACTCCCGCAGGGATGCAAGAAGTCGGACTAGGACCAAATGTCACCCATGTCTGGTTAGAGCAGCAGATGCAAAACCCAGATTTCACAAATAAGGTGTCCCAGTTTCTCTCCCGAAAACTACCGATCAGTGAAATCACCGACCGGGTCACAGACCACTTACATGACTGGGTTGAAAATCTCTTGGAGAAGGACCCTCTAGCGAGGTACCAACAAGGAAACCCTTCGACAGCCCAAGCCTGTGGCTGGGCTGTCCGCCGAACTCGGGATTTCCTCCAAGCTGAGGGTAAAGATGCTCACTGCCGAGCCTTGTATGGATCTAGGACCCAGACGGACATGATCAAGGGATGTCCAAAAGACACCCCTGAGCCCGGAAAGGTCACTTACCTGAGCACGGAAGCACAAGGACCTTACCAGCTCGAATTCTGGGGGGAGGATGGCAGACAGGTTCAAGAGCATGCCGACAATCTCAAAGACTTGCGAAAGATTGCAGCACAGAAACATGGCATGGCTGTTGCGGTCCTAAGCACTCGTATGCTAACTGATCGCCAGTATCAGGATTCAGTGATCATTCGCGAGTATTTGGAATCAGGATATACGGCCACCAAGGCACAACAACACATCGAAGCAGCGTATAAGGTTATCCATGACTGGTACCACACGCCTTCTATGTGAAGTGTTAGCCCAACATGGACAAAAATTGACACATCTTCGTCGCCCTGATGGAGGGTTTGTATCTTGGATGAACAACCCACAAATCCAAGACCGTGCTGCTTTAGTTTGGGATGAGGATCAGATTGTCGGCTGGGCGGTTGCTCGCTGGAACCCAAACCAAAAACACGCCTGGCGCAGAAAGTATGGTAAACGTGTCTGGACTTGCGTTCAAGAGTCTCCGCGATGGATGGTTGGCTGGTTTGTAGACCCTGTCTACAGACATCAAGGAATGATGTATCAGCTAGCGGAAATAGTTTTGACACCAGACTTGCAGAATATTTGGGTCCAACCCTGGGACATAGCCGTCACCAAAGCCTGCACAAGGGTTGGCTGGTCCTGCAAAAACCCAGGAACTCTTTCAGAAGATGGAAAAATAAAGACCTTTGGAGATTGGATCTACCCGACTTAAAGAGGGCAGGTAGGGTTATCCCAGGTTGTGGTGGGAACCCCTTTGGGGTTGCCCACCAACACCTTAGTGATTCGACCCACACCTACTAAGTTCCGGGTGTAATGAATACCATCAGGAGCAGGAACAATCGGTTTGTTTAGAATTTTCTCTGCGTAAACAGAACACACAACAGGCACCTGCGCAGCTTTGGCGAAGTGTTCAATTGCATGACTCACCTCCCCGTAGTTTCCCAGAAGGTGAAATATCTTCCCAACCAAACTACGAGCAGCTTGCTTACCATCAGGACTACCATCTGTTCCACTAGCACCCGCCTTGATCCCCCAACGGGTTGTCTTGCCTACACGAAAGGCATTCGGGGTGTCCCCTGAGTAGTGAACCCACCAATCGTCATACTCTTGCTCAAGGGCGCTTGCACTGGGTATAGACATACCAATAGCCCGGTAAGAGAGATCGTACATCTCCCAGATAGCCGGTAGAATCTGGTCCTTCTCAGAGTTCTGGATTTTTCTCCAACCCTCAGAGGCTAGTATAGTGCGAGTGGCTACAGATTTAGCAATACGATTCATATTGAAGTCTCCCATGAATGAGACTCCTATTGATAGATCCGTCATCTCTGTGTGAATTTGCCCCCTGCTGATCCGTAACCTCTTTGTGGAGGACTCCCAATGAAAGTGTTGTTTCTACATGGCAAGGAATCTGGACCGCATGGAAGTAAATACAAAGCTCTTGTGAAAGCCGGTTTCGCCGTCACCAGCCCGGATCTTCAAGAGCTGGACCTACCCGACCGAGTGCGAGTAGTGGAATCAATCCTAACCCGCGAGGTATTTGATGTTGTGGTTGGCAGTTCCCTCGGCGGAGCAACAGCTATCTTGGCGTCGCAAAGCTATCCAGTCCCGGCAATGGTCCTATGCGCACCGGCAGTCGGGTTTCTCGACAATCAGGACCTCAAGTTTCCGACCAAATGTATGGTCCTTCAAGGGAAGGGGGATGCCATCGTCCCTCATCAAGATGTGCTTAACTTCTGCCTTGCTTGGGACCTTAGCCTCACAACGGTCCAAGATGACCATCGACTAGGCAATCACACGGACACTCTGGTGGCGATGGTGCGAGAGTATGGTCCTTTAGGCTGACATCAAAGTCAGCCCTAAATTTCGCCCTATATTTTCCCACGATCGAGTGCTTCTAAAACTGGGGCCTTTTCATGTCTGAAACGCTACCCACTAAATTGATCCGTCTCGCGCAAGCAAATCCACACCTACGCGCAGACCTGCTGCCTTTGATTGCCAGCAGCAAGGCAGATTCGGATTTCTACTTCTCCGTGGTCATCCCCCCCGCAGAACCAGGAGAGCCCAAAACCAAATGGCACTCAACATCTACGGTGACTCGAGGGGCCTTTGACACTAAGGCAGAGGCAGAGAAATGGGCTAAGAAGAACCTGGAAGGGTCGCCTTACACGGTCAAGAAGTATCCGGGCGCGACCCCTTCACAGAACAAGAAGGCTGCCACTGTTTACAACCTAAATGGCAAAATCCTGACTTTGAGAGAGGTGCTTTCTCAAGCCATCGCCAAAGAAGTCTCATTTATGGGCAATCGAGGTACTTTGACCTACCATGCCATCATGGCAGACAAGGATGAGGATACCGCCACGGTTTTTGCAATCTCAAAAGCTCAGTTTGACAACCTACGAGTTCCAGACCGCACTACTCCACGAGCTAAAGACCGACTAGCAGATCTGGAATACAACCAACTGGTCAAGACGAAGTTGAGAGGTTTGTCGGATCAAGTGGACTTCAACATGTGGGTTCAGAAGAATAAACCCTCTCAAGAGGAGAGGATCCAGTGGCTTCAACGTAGGGGATAAAGACTCTACTAGTCAGTTTGGGTTTGTTGCCCTAGCTCGCAAAAACCTCTGAACAGCCTCTTGAGCATCTGCAAGGGCTTTAACTGCTTGAACATCCTCCCAAGCAGTCTCATCTTCCGGCGTTGGCGTGTGCAAGAAAACCTGGTCGCGCGTATATTTCGCATATGCACGATTGTATGCCGTGGCATACACAACAGCAGTAGCAAGATCTAGCTCATCTGATGTCATCGATATCAAGACTTCCCCTTGTAGTCCGTGTTATACCAGCCGCTACCCTTCAGGTGAAAGGTCCCGCCCGTAATCAGCTTCACAGTCGGAACATCCTTTGACTGCTTTTGACACTCAGGGCAGGGCGGGGTTGTGTCAACAGACATAGTCTGTTGGAACTCAAATTTGTGATTGCACTCTGGACAACGGAAGTCATAGTTTGGCATGGTGTGGATCTCCTGGTGAAGTACTCTACCAAGGATAAGTCACAGTCAGGGTGACATCTTGAACTCGACTGTCTGAGGACATAGCCAATAACCACCGAACACTTCCTAAAGTGAAGGGAGGAAGGTTCGCAATATCAAAGACCTCCACAATCTCGTCCGTCAAAGACTCTACTAAAGGCAGGGTGTCAAGGTGCATACTAAACACGTCAACCTGCCAGTCTGGTCCTTGCATCAGGCAAATAAGTCTCCAGTCGCGGGGGTTTGTGATAACACCTGCCTCTTCCTGGACCTCTCTCACAATAGTGTCCAATCCTGACTCCCCTGACTCAATCTTCCCGCCCAAACCATTGAGCTTCCCCGCCTGCCAGTCAGGGCGATTCTTGTGAATCAGGATGACCTGATCCTTAGAGCAGATAAATCCCAGAGCGTACTTAGTCATGGGGGGGGTGTCCTTACCTGAAATCTGTTTGAAGTATCGAGAGGCTGAGCCCACATCTGAGTACCACCATCTGAAGCCCTTAGACGAGTTTCTTTCATCTAAGCCCGAGTCCAAGGATCTTGTCATAAAGGAATTGTAGGACTTGTCAGACTTGCAAGGTCTCGCCTTGAAACCCGAGAGGGTGTTGGGAAAGCAATCTGTACATGTGCTTTGCAAAATCAGGTTAGCCGGGAATCGACCCAGCACACTTGATCCTACAGGAAGACCGTCTCCCCCCTCTCTGCGGCCAAAGCAATGCGACTCGCATCAATAGCCAACACCCCCGCAGGGAGACTGGACAAAGTGTTGCCGCATGGCGGCTTGCGGAGAAGTGTGACTAGCAAAGGGCGTCCTTTGAACTAAACTTCGGGTGAAACTTCTGCCAAAGGTTTGCGAGCGCAAATTACTGGCTCATGGGCTGGTTTTAGAGCAGTTCCAAAACCTTTCCATTTCTCCACTAACTCTGGGTCAGACTTTCCTTGGCGAGCAAGGGACTTTTCCAAAGCTTTCCCGATGTTCATAGATTTTGGGAAGCCACTATTTCCAGTAATGAAAACCTTTCCAAGCCTTCGAGCAAAAAATGCGCCCGTAGGGACAGTGACACACCAGACGTTTCCTTGATATTGAATCTCAGGATCTTTCTTAAGGTGTGTCCGCTGAAGTTCTGTGACTGAACGCTGAGCCGCCAGGACACAGGACTTACTACTCAATATTCTTGCTTGCCACCCACACAAAACACACAAGGTCTGGAACCACACTAGGTCTGGGGGATATTTTTGATAGAAAGCCCATGAGTTAGGACTTCTGACACTACCATCCCCTAGAACTGAAACCTCCATGAACAGGGCTTTCTCCTCTTGAGACATAGTCCATAGAAATTCCCAGGTAGGATGTTTGTCAGGCAATGCTCTCCTAACTTTGTCAGCCATATCCCCCGAGAAGTACCAACAGTACTCAGTATAGTCACGGTCCTTGTATTTACGCTCCCTCGTATACTGATGACGTTCAGGAACGATGCGAGAAAGTAAGGCTTGAATTCTCTCGACATTTGACATATTCACAGAGGACTGGTAGATGCGAACCCCTTTGCCAGGGCTCTTATCAAACCCACCCTCTGTCCATACCCAAGCCAACAACTCCACAAAATCCTTGTCCCCCACCCCAGGTCCCGCATGCTTTGAAGCAATTGGAAGTAGTAGATTGTTCCAACGATTTATGTCTTGAGCCTCGCACACAGAAAACTCTGTGGGGTACCAACTTTTCCGATAGCCCTCGGAGAGCTTCCTTTGCCGATGCCTTGCATACACCCGGTGATTAGGAGTCACTAGTTGATTGGTGTCATTGTTTGTCAATGACACCAAGGGACCTTCATAAGGCTGTAAGGTCTTCTCCTCTACAGGGAGAAGTGTGGCTGAGTCTGTGCTTGAGTCCCAGCACATCACCTTCTGACCCAATTGCACGTCAACGCCTGGAACCCAGCCTTGGTCCGTCAAGATTTCAGTGTCCTCAGGCAGACAACTATAAATCCAACCTTGCAAGTCCTCAATCTCAAATCCTACGCGCTCTACAGCGCTACAGACTCGATGATATGTGCGGGTCCCGTTGAAGATCTTGATCACCCCGCCCGGCTTAAGAATCCGGTAAGCTTCTCGCAACCAGATCACATTCCACTCTTCAAAGTGGTGCATGTCGGTCACCTTGACAGGAGCCTCTCCCTCATCTTCTTCAGAATCATTCTCTGTATAGAGAGACTTCCAAGACATGTCAGAGTCATAACTTGGGCTAGCCCCTGCCAAAACTTCTTTCCAGTTGTCAGGTTTAACCAAGTTCCCCTGGAAACTGAGAAGTGACACCTCAGGTGTCTCCTCAGGACAATCCACTCCAGCCTCATCGTACCAATCCGTAGGAACGTTGGTCGTTGTACGACGAGGTTTGAAGCTGTCAAAGCTTCTCCCCATGAACTCCAGCCCATAGGGAGGGTCAGTAACAATAGAACCCACCGAGTTGTCAGGCATAGAGCGCATCACTTCAATGCAATCGCCTGTATGAATCTCTAAGTTTGACACTAGTCCCCTCCAAACATGTCCAGCATGGCGTTACGAGATGCAGTCTTGCGAGCTTCAGCCACCTGCCTGGCCCGCTCTTTCTTCCAGTGTGCTACGCGAGCATCAATCACCTTGCGGTACTCTGCGGATCTTTCAATTCCGATGAAAGACTGATCATGCAGGATAGCCGCGAGTCCCGTAGTTCCCGACCCCAGGAAAGGATCAAGAATGGGCTCATTGCAGCCCTCTAGGAGCCTCTCCATGACCTTGATGGGCTTTACGGTGACGTGGATGTTGCCGCGGGCTTTACCGGGCTCCTTGAGGCTCTCACAACCCGCCTCGCGCTCGCTTGTGGCAGCCTTGGGGACGTAGTGAACCATCTCGGGGCGGTCAACCACCATGATAGTGTCTCGCACCTCAAAGCCCTGGTCTTCCATACGGCATGCACCACGGTGCCCTGTGCGGTCTCCCTCAGGGGACAACAGACACACATGAGCACCCGGGCGTAGGACCCTGAGAATTTCGGCAGCCTGTGCTTGGGTAGGAACACCCTTAGCCACGACCCCATAAAGGGTGTTGTCCGCTGTGTTGGAAAGATCAACCGCGTTGACATCCTCCCAGTAAGAGACTCGCTCATCAGGCGGACTGATGAGCGTCTGCAAGTAGTCTACAAGTTCTTGTGCCATCTGTGCTCCAGAAATGGTTAGGAAGGACTTACGGTAATCGCTGTGACCATGCGGGGAGTTTGGAAACGTGAAGATAAGGTTTGCAGGATGTCGCCCTTCTCGCCAGCCAAAGCTAGTCCTAGACTTGGTATGCAGGATGCTCCGAGCATTTTCAGCACTCCGAATCTGAGCCAGCACAGGCACCCGCCCTGGAACCCGACAAGAATCCAAATTGAGCCCGTGGGGGAGTGCGGGCTTAGATTTTCTGAGCAGGCTAACAACCATGCCAGACTTACGGCATTTCGAACACATGAGGCAGTGGGTTCAAGTCAGGGCTCCAAGCCAGCATCTCTTGACGGGCTTTGCCAGTCTTGCCCGTGCCAGGGCGGTCTAGCACAAGCATTTGGAATCCTGTGCGGCGATAGATGCGTTCCATCTGAGCACTGTTGGTCACGATAACTGAAACCCCTCGCTTGGCGAGAGTCTCAGACATCTCCCACACGTCAATTTGGTCAGTCACATCCCACTTGGCTGTGTATCCCAAGGTTTCCGTGTAGGGGGGATCCAAAAACACAAGATCCCCTGCAACCGCTTGAGCAACCGTATCTTTCCAGTCAGACAGAGTTACTTGGTCTGTGGGTTTCAACCACTGAATGCCAAGCATCCTCTGGATCTTAGGGATGATATACTCGGAGGTTATCCAGACTGGATTAACCTTAAATCTCAAGGTGTCTCCGGGCTTAGACTCCAAGCGATTCCCCCAAGCGGTAGTGCAACAGATGAGGAACCTCAGAGCTTTCTGTTCCAAGGACAGCCTATCCAGGTCCTCAGTGCCCAGAGCATACCAGGACTTGAGATCCGTGTAGTCCTGAGGAACCTGAATTGACAACTGCTGTCTTTGAGCTTCATACACAGAGAGCAGCCACGGGTCTACGTCCCCCAGAAACTGCGGCGCAGCGGGATGGGTCTGACGTGCCAGCCAACTGGGACTACCGCCTCCACAGAAAGGATCAATGAACTTGCCCTTTCCTTCCCATCTTCGGAACAGGGGTTCCATGTGGGGGACCATCCAACGCTTGGACCCGTTGTAGGGAAAATACTTGAACTGGAGTTTTGCCATCTGAACCTCGCATCTACCTTACAGCCAGAAGCCCAAATTTGACCCACAAGCCACGTTCTGCCTCGCAGAGGCATTGGGAGTCCATAAAGCTCTCTACGCCCGTCCTACCCCCGCTGGCGTGCCAGCATTCCTAGCTCCTGGACCCATACTCAAGACCCTAGCTACCTGCAAGGCTGTCAACTAGACCTAGCCCCCGATACAGTCATCAACTGAAGACTCTAACAGCCATCAACTGAAGGCTCTAAATGCATAGCTATCAACTGAAGGCTCTAACTGCATAGCTATCAACTAGGGATCTCTAGCCCCCAAACTTCTGACAAGCTGTCAACTAGGTCTATGTGCCTATCGTTCTTGAGTCTATCCAGTTTTCTGTCCCATCCTGATGAGATTTTCTCTCCCGATGATCTCTTTTCCTCTTGCATTTAACTTGATACCCACCTAGTCTATAAGACATGTTGATCCTTCCATTTGGGCTCGTCGGAGCCGTTCTAGCTAACAAGCTGAATTGAATGGATGATTCTACAAACTCCCTGTGAGGGAGTTTTGGATCACATCCTGTGACACCCATCCCTGGAGAGTTCAAGTCCTATTAGGACGGCTGAACAGAGACTGGAAGAGATGGAAGTAACTTTGGGAGTCAAACCCAAAGGTAGACAACTGGGAGTACGAAACTCAGTTCCTACAGTTCAAGCTTTAGGGGTACCAGTCTGGCAACAGACTCTTGAACTCGAACAACAGGACAAGGGAAACTTTGCGTAAGCGTTCCGAACAGGGATCAGGCATGCAAGTCTGGTCTGGAGGAGTATACTCCTAGGTAGGAACTAACACCGAAAGACGTGAGGATCAACGACTAGAGATTCAGGTGGGTCAAGACCTAAGGGTTGCGTAGCAACCTACGGTTGAGGGGATTCAAGACTCAGGTCCGGTTAGACCTGACAAACCTTAGATCCTTCCATCCCTACTCTGATTCTGACAGTCTCCTATGTAACCTGACCCTGCGGGTCAGTGGAGATCCAGAATCCTCTAGACCAAGTATCTATGTGATCTTGATCTAGGCAGTAGAGAGTAGTGGAAAGGTAGTCCTGAGAAATAACCAAACTGCAAACACTACTCAAACTTCTAACTCTCAAACTCAAACTTCTAACTCAAACTTTAGTCATCCTTCTAACACTCATCCTAGTCTTAGTCCTAGTCACAGTAGACACAACACCCGTACCGAGATTCCAAACTTGACCCTTAGATGCTGAGATGGGTACAGCAAGACAATTACATAGAGTCCTTGTGATAAGTTTGAAAAAACTGTTTCACGCCGCCAAGTAATGCCCCCTGTAGACATAGCCTAGGAATAAATCCTCTCGAACCTGTTGGGAAGCTGACAGGATATTTGTGTTTTTAGGTATAGTGTAGGGACTGGAGGACCCTATGGTAGATGCAGAAGACTTGGATGCAGTAGTATCGGAACTGAACAAAGAGATGGAGTCTATCACTGTAGGGTCTCTTACTCCTGAGACTTACCGTAGAAGTTCTGGACCCGAACCTCAAGAGCATGTTGTCACAGGGGAAGGAGTTACTCGGGAACAAGAAGTACAGTTTCTACACTGTAGAGCTACTAAAGGGTGTAAGGGACAAGAAGCCAAAAAGGTCCAGGACGTGAGAGTGGGTTATGGGCGTCTTCTCCGGTTTCAATGCCTTCAATGCAATAGGACTTGGGCTTTGACCCTTTGATATCGTAATCAGGGCTGAGGTCCTGATGTTTGAATTTCTCGAAGAGACAGCGCCACAGGTTGTTCTATCCAAGGCTCCTGATCCCAAAGCAACAGTACGGTTGTTCCATGGTCCGGGGTCCTACTTGAGATCCCAGGAATGGATAAAGACATGGGGAGAGATTCTCATGTCTTTAGGTGTTGACACATCCCTCAAAGTTGGGGATGTTAGGGATGCTCTGGATGTTGTCAGTTCCCCTCGGATCAGTCGACTCCCCCAAGCCCTTCTAATTGGTCTAGACGGGGCTGACCAAAAAGCCTTAGACCCTTTACTCAAAACTTTGGAAGACGGGACAGGTGCTGGTTGTCCCCGGCTAGTTCTATGGGTATCCGATCTTACAGACGTAGTTCCTACTGTTAAGTCCCGTTGTCTAGCCCTTTGGTCACCTGGGGGGGAACAGGTTGATGGGGCTTTACTCGCTCAAGTTTCTGAGCATTTGTCTGGAGGGGTTGCCTCCCTTGTGAAAGGGGTTCCTAAGAACCCAAGGGCTTGGGTAGACTGTTTGGCAGTTGCTTGCTTGGATGGGTCTGTTCCTTTAGAGACTTGGGGGCGGGTCAGGAAGCTCATAGACTTAAAGGTCCCTTACTTGGGACTTCTAGATGCTTTGTTGCCTCAAGATCCTGGAGGTGGGAAGTGATTTGGGTTATTGGGGGCACTTGCGATTTTAGGCGGTACCGAGAATGGATGCGACTTAAACTCCATTTGGAAAAGGCTGGGCAGCGTATCAGCACTGTTGATCAAGGTGAGGATGTGTTCGGGCAAGACCCCCCTTGGCTATTGGTTGAGAATGCAGAGTCCAGAAAGGACTTAGAGTCTCTGTTAGGAAGGAACTGCATTTTTTTGTACACTGGGAAAAAACCTGAGAAAGCGACTTGGCTGTCTAAGGTAGAGCGTAAGTACCAAGTTTGGCATGACGCTCCTTCGCCTTGGGAGTCCGCAGCCTTTGCTCAGGAGTTTGTCATTCAAGAGGGGGCAAAGCTTAAGCTAGACATCTCTAAGGATGTTGCAGCACGGTTGGTATCCCGATCTGGGACAGACTTGGCATTGCTTAGTCGTGAGGTTCAGAAACTGGGTTGTACTGGGCTAGGGTCTTTAGAGGATGTGACGACTGACTGGGGTGGGGTGCCTATGGATGACCTTATGGGGTCCATTGGGCGCCAGGACACGCAGAAAGTAGCCAGTCTCTTACCTCGATTTGGCAAGGGTTCTAGCGGGGCTATTATGGTTTCCAGACTTATTGCCAGCCAAGTGGTTTTATGGTTAGGAGCTGCGGAGCTTGAGTCCCGGGACTGCACTACTGATCTTGTGGCAGAGACTCTAGGGGTGCATCCCTATAGGTATCGGGTAGGGATGCAAGAAATGGTTAGAAATCTGGGATACCGTAAGATTCGGGAACTGCTCAGCCGGTTATCTGCGGCTGAGATTGCTGTGCAGACAGGCAAATTGGATCCCTGGACTGTGCTTATGGCAGGCATTTTAGACTGGTGTCAAAAGAGGTAGCTGTGGCTGTTTACAGTGGTGTCATTGAGAGCATTACGTTTGAGAACGTGGATGACAGCTACTATGTTGTTCGGGTGAAGCTAGACAAGCCTGGATGTTGGGAAGATGGCACCCCTCAGAGATCCGTTATAGCACAGGGAACAATCCTAGGCATCACCGTCCAGCCGGGTGTTTGGTTTCGTTTTGCTGCTCAGGCTGTCCGACATGCTAAATATGGATGGCAATTTACTATCACCCGCGCCCCTGTTGGAGCTACCAAATGGGATGACCAAGAGATCTGCCACCTTCTTGAGGGTGCGGGTGTAAAGAGCCTTTTGACCCGTATGCTACGTCGGGAGCTAGGGGAGAACTTAGAGAAGGGGCTAGAAGATCTGGAAGGGTTGGCTTCTTTGCCCGGGTTTGATCTTCCTACTGCACAGTTTCTGAAAGAAAAATGGCTGTCTATCAAAGGGCAGTACCAAGCTCTTACATTCTTGCAAGAGCTTGGACTTCATCCTCAGCGGTTGAAAGCGATTTGGAAAACCTTGGGGGACCAAGCGCCTCGTCTCGTGGCTGAGAATCCTTGGGGGCTCTTGAGAGTCGAGGGACTAGACCTGCGACAGGCGGACAGTGTTGCTGTGCGTTTGGGGTTTGATCTATCGGACTCCAAACGTCTCGAGGGGGTTGTTCTACATGCTTGTCGGAACGCCCGGTCTTTTGGACACATGTTTGTCACTGCGGGTCAGATTGTTCTCGACACCCAACGAAGCTTTCCTGACGCGACCCCCGCACAGATCATGCAACAACTTGCTACCTTCCATAAGGCACAAGACATCATTCTTGAAAAGACCTCCCGAGGGTATGCCGTTTACGAGCCTTGGTTTCATAACTTAGAGGTGGAGGGTTCTCGACTTTTACAAGAGCGGGTCAAAACGCCTCGTTTTGGTACTCCTGAAGCCGAGGCTGATTACTGCAAGGCTCTGGGCAATACGGGACCTTTGACCAGAACTAAATCTGAGACGGGTGCCTCTATTCAGGAGGTCGTAGAAACCGCCATTACGGAGTGGCAGCAACAGACAGGAATGAGGCTAAGTGCAAACCAACGAGAGGCAGTTCTCAATGGGTTGACCTGCACTGTGTCTTGTATGACAGGGCTTCCTGGGACGGGTAAGAGTACTAGCAGCAAGGCTGTGTGTCAGATTCTCATCCAAGCGGGGGTGACAGTACTTTTGTGTGCTCCCACTGGTATTGCAGCTAAGAGGTTGCAGCAAGTGACGGGGCATGAGGCAAAGACTATCCACATGGCATTTAGTGCCAAAGCCTCTGATGAGGGGGAGGTCTCCCGTGAGTCCGGTTATGCGGGTGTGACGGACGATGGAGACCGGTTTATGTCTGACGGACGAGAGGGTAAATGGGGCTACGGACCTGGGAACCCACATCCCGCTGACTTTATCGTTATTGACGAGTCTAGCATGTTGGACTCCAATCTTCTCTTTAGAATTCTGAGTTGTACCAAGCCCAACGCGGGCATCATGTTAGTGGGGGATGCTGCACAACTTCCTAGTGTGGGTCCTGGGGACGTGTTAAGGTCCGTGGTCCGTTCGGGTGTTGTTCCGACTGTTGCCTTGACGGAGATCTATCGCCAAGCCTCTACAAGTTACATTGTAGAGGCTGCGCACATGATCAACGCTGGACAGACCCCCGAGGTAGACAAACCAGACTTTATGCTGGTTCCTGCTGATCGAGAGGACACCATTTTGCAGCACTTGCTTAAAGCGGCTACTGCCTTAAGTGAAAGAGGTATTGACTATCAAGTCATGAGTCCTAAGCACACGGGAACTCTTGGCGTGACCAATCTAAACCAAGAACTTCGAAAGTTGATCAATCCCCCAGAAAGCTACAAACAGGAGTACGCCCTTGGAGGCGAGTCCTTGCGAGAGGGGGACCGAGTGATGGTTATCAAAAACAGCTACAAGCTAGGCATTGTCAACGGGGACATTGGGAAAGTTCTGCGCATTGACCGACAGAACAAGGTGGTTGTTGCTCAGTTTGGGGCTGAGCACGCGGAAATACCCTTAGAGGACGTAGGGCAACTGTTGCGCATGGCTTACGCCACGACTGTACACAAATGTGTGGCACCTAACACTTTAGTCACTACTGAGTTTGGGGTTCAGGAGATAGGCAGTATTGCCTCTGAGGGTCAGATTCTGACAGAGACGGGTCTCAAGCCCTATCGAAGCCTGGTACGAAACCCTGCCACCCTTTGCTATCAGGTCACTGTAGATACAGGGGAGTCCCTGACCATGACATCAGGTCATAGTATGGTTGTCTGGTCCCCTGACGGGGACCGAATGATTGAGGCTCGGGACCTAGAAGTGGGAGACATGCTATTCAACAGCCAGCGCCTGGGTGTGTTTATTACAGACATTGCTCGCGTGGAGTCAGAAACTGTTTGCTTAGAAGTTCCTGATGGACATCAGTTTATCCAGAACGGGTTGTTGGGTGGAAATTGTCAAGGTCAGGAAATGGATATTGTCTTGATTCCCATTCACCAGTCCTTTCGACATCAATTGCAGCGCAACTTGTTGTACACGGCAGTGACTAGAGCAAAAAAACGAGTGTTGCTCTTTGGGCAAAAAGCCGCACTCACTATGGCTGTACAGAATAGCACCGTGGATCAGCGCAATACCTTGTTGTCGGAACGGCTCTCCCCTGGAGAGTAATTTCAGTTGCCGTATTTGTTGTTGGAGGCAGTATGACAAATGATGAAGTGATCAAAGACATGCAGCGCATGCAGTCTGGTATGCGGATCCAGAAAGTGGTTGCCACTCGATCTTTGAAGGGGCGCTACGGGGATACCCTTCTTGGGTTTAGTGCTGAGTGGGATTCCATTCAGCAAGACGGGACTATGGGTCTGGAAGACGTAGGCGACCCAACCCAAGGAGGGTTGAATGCTGTTGACTCGCAGAAAGCTGCCTTGCTTCTTGGGCTGCAGTGCGACCGCGCTGCTTACCTAAATGCCGCCGCAGGAGGGAACATGGATAAGGCTCAGGCAATTACAGCCATCAAAGCCTTGACGGAGGGTTACATGTCTCAGTACAAGGCTCTTTGTGAGCGCACCGAGCAGAGGTCTAAATGAGTTTGCCCGTCATTGACGAAAAGAGAATTGAGGATGTTTACCACAAGTTTGGGCAGATGACTTGTACCTTGGATGCAGACCCACTTCAGTTTGGACCCTCCCGATTGAATGAGAAGATTTCCGAAGTTCGAGCAATGATGACTCATTGCGAGCAAATTGTGCTTCAGATCAGTAAAGACCTTCATGCTTACAAGCGTGAGCACCGAAGATACCGAGTGGAGTATGAAATTCGAGAAGCAGAGTTGCTAGCCACAGACCCTGACGTTCGAGGCAGGTCAAACTTGACAGATCGGAAAGCCGTTATCGCTCAAAAGCTCAAACCCGAAAGGCAGATGCTCAACAATCTTGAGTTTTCCATTCAGGACCTTGAAGTTCTTGAGAAGGTCGCAGGAACCAAGAGGCAGGACCTGAGAGATATCACTGCCCGTCTAAAGGATCAGGTTAACCTGTGCAGGGAACAGCTTGGAACAGGGGAACGTTGGGGTCGGGCAGGTGCCCAAGGGTATGACCCTCAACCTAGGGTTCAAGGAAAGCATAAGCCTCACCCTCCAACAATCGAAGTCCCAGACTTGGTTGGGGAGATGGAAAGTTTCTTGAAAGAGCAAGAAGGATGCTCGGAGTCTGACCTACTTCCGAAAGAAGAGCCTGCAAAAGAATTGGTTCCGATCAATCCTGATCTTTCCAGTGAAAACGTAGAAAGTATTTTGGCAAGTTTAGACTTTCTACTTTGATGCCGTAAGTAAAGTGCCACGATGATTTCCAGTGTGGTGACAACAGCCCTGTAGGGTAAAAGGTGTGACATGGCAAATAGCGTTGAAGACTTTAGTTTTGGTGATGATAGCATTAGTACTGGTGGTTTCCGGAAGGCTGATCCGAAGCTTCATTTCAAGAAGGGTGAAAAAGCTCGCATGAGCTTCGGGTGGTGGCCTACTGATGCTGATGGCAACCTTGTGATCAAACCCGGGACCCGTCCCAGACTGAGGCAGGCTATTCGCCACTTCTTTGAAAAGCAAGGGTACATTCTTCGTCCTAAGGGTGCAGAGGGTGAGGAATTCGATAAGCTTGCAGGAAAGGACCCCAAGACGGTGTTTGCCACTGTGATGGTGCGGTGGCCTCTCGATCGTCAAGGGCATATCAGCCGAGAGAGCCTTACGGATGCTAGCGCTGTAGTTTGGACCCCGCCAAAACCTGTAGTAGACTTCATCAATATGTCTATCAAGCAGGAAGTGGATCTAGCGACATCGGACATCTACCTGGAATGCACGGACGAAGAATTCCAGAAGATGGTTGTCAGCATTGTGCCTCGGAACCTTCTTGCTGAAATTCAGGCTGCCAAGCCTCAATTCTTCAAGGACTTGCAAAATAGCATCGAGGCTCGGCTTGAGGATATCTCCTACCATGTAGGTAGGGAGATGGATATCAACACGCTCAAGGAAAAGCTGGGGCTCGCCCCAGCCTCATCCGGTGCTGGGGGTGGGAATGCCCAAGCTACTCAACAAGTAGACCCTGATGCCTTGACAGGGCTCTTGGACGGGGCTTTGGGCGGACTTCTGTAAGTCTCACCTGTAACGTGTAAGAGGGAGAGTTAGCACCCCTGACTCTCCCTCTTGCCGTTTTTGGAGTTGCTTATGAGAGTGTTGGGGTTTGACCCGTCTCTAACCCAGTTTGGTTGGTGCTTGCATGACACAGAAGCCGTTGGTTCTGGGCGGTGCTTAGCACGGGGTAGATTTCAAACGTCCAGTAAGACATTGTACATTGACCGCTATACAGACCTTCGTGAACGGGTGCGAGCCCTTATACAGGAACATCGTCCAGACTGCATGGGGGTTGAGTACCCCGTGTTCAAGGAGTTGTGGAGTGAGGGGATGTACGGGCTGTTCCTTTTTGTGTCTGAGGCTATTCGAGCGGAGCGTCAGGATGTTGTGTTCTTCTCTCCTATGCAGGTCAAATCTCACGCTCGACTAGCCCTTGGCAGACCTTCCGACTGGAAGATGGAAAAACTTGATATGGTGGCGGCAGCCAAACGAGATGCACTTATCAAAGCGAGTCTCAACCACAACGAGGCGGATGCCTATTGGGTTTCTGTCGTGGCGGGAAGATTTTGGTCCTTCCAGCGCGGGTTGATTACTGAGAGTCAGCTAACGCCTGTTGAAAGGCAGCAATTCTTACAAGTCAAAACCTTTGTCAAAGGTAAGAAGGCAGGAAAGACCATCAAATCAGGAATTATGTACAGGGAGGACGAAAGGTTTTTCAGATGGTCCGAAGCCGTAAAGGATTGAACTAATCGGAGGATGTTATGGCAGTGAAAGCAATTGTAGGTGCAGCGACAAGTAAGATGGGCAAGCTGAGAGAGCTTATTGGGAAGGCTATTCCTGATGACAAGCCCATCGTGGATATTGACCCTGATTCTCTCTTGGAGAGTCTGCCTCACATCCAGTCAGGCAGCGTGGTGTTGGATCAACTGATTGGGGGGAAGCCTAATCGCAATGGCATCCAACCTTGTCCGGGGCTTCCGAAAGGGAAGATCATCAACGTTTATGGTGCCAACTCTTGTGGCAAGACCACAATGGCTCTCACAGCGGCTGCGAAGGTATGTCAAGCGGGGGGTACCGTAGTTTACATCGACTGGGAGAATGAGATTGTTCCAGACTATGCTGCTGCTCTTGGTGTCCCTATTGGGGATAAAGAGCGTTTCATGCTCTGCCAGCCGGACACGTTAGAGGACGGTTTCAAGATCATGTTCGCTGCAGCGGGTATGGGGGTGGACCTTGTGGTTGTAGACTCGGTAGGTGCAGGTGTGCCGAAGGCTACACGCGAGAAAACTCTTGAGGAAATGACTGACACTCCTCGCATCGGACTCTTGGCTCAAGGTTGGAGCCAGTTCCTTCCCAACCTAAAAGGGCAAGTAGCAAGGCATGGGACTGTAGTTATTGGTATTGCTCAAGTCCGAAAGAACATTGCAAAGGCGGGCTACGGGGAAGATACCACAGTTCAAGGTGGTGAAGCCTGGAAGTTCTTTAGTGCAATTCGTATCAAATTGGCTCGGATTGGGTATGAGAAAGCGAAGGTGGTCAACCCCATCACAAACAAGACTGAGGACACTGTTGGGGGGGCAGTGATCAAGGCTAAGCTGGATAAGAACAAGGTTGCTAGCACTCAAGGGTGTGAGCAGACTTTCTACATCCGATGGGGCAGTGGTATTGATGACATTCGATCCATCCTGGATATTGCTGTCAGTCACAACCTGATCAAGAAGGGCGGCGCTTGGTATACCTGGGTCAAACCTAACGGGGAAAGTCAGAGGTTCCAAGGTATGGAGCAAATGCGTGCTTACTTTGCTTCGGACTCGGCTACGTTTGATATTCTCTACCAACAAACTTTGCCCAAACTAGGTTCGGCTGCTGTGTATGTCAAAACAGATTCCTTGGCAGAAGGGACTGGCGATGACTTGGATGAGTCTGAGTCCGCAGAAGATGCCTTGCTCCAGTCTCTTATGGGGATGGATGCTGAGTCTCTAGGGACACCATCTGACCAAGCTTTTGAGCAGGTAGACTAATGCTTCGTGCCAAGATCCGAAATTTCCAATCTATTGAGTCTATGGATTTTACGATTCAAGGGTTGACTGTAGTAACTGGGCAAAACAACAGCGGCAAGAGTGCTATTATTCGGGCAATAAGGGGTCTGTTCCAAAACAGCAGGTCCGCTAAACAGTTTGTTCGGCATGGCACACCCCAGGCTGATGTTCTTTTGGATCTTGGTGATAGCACCGTGAGGTGGGAAAAATCGGACAAGGTCAATCGGTACACTGTCAACGGCAAGGTTTTGGATAAGGTGGGCTCAGGAGTACCTCCAGAGGTTTTGGATCTGGGGGTGCAGCCTGTTCGAGTGGGGGATTTGACACTATGGCCCCAGATTGCCGATCAATTTACAGGGCAAGTGTTTTTGATTGACCAGCCAGGCAGTGTTATTGCAGAGGCCATCTCCGATACTGAACGAGTCTCCAAACTCAACAGTGCTCTCAGGTCTGCTGAGTCCGATAGAAGGTCTGTCTTGCAGACCCTTAAGATTCGACAAAGTGACTTGGAGCGAGCGGACAAAAGATTGACTCAGTTTGCTGGGTTAGACACGGTACTTGAACAGGTCGCTGTCCTTGATGAATGCACCTTGAGCCTGGAAAAGCGCTTGAAAGAAATCCAAGAAATCAAGAGTCTCCAAACTAAATGGAGACTTGCTATTTTGCGGTGTGAAAGACTGGTGAGTGCCACTCTTGTCAAGTTTCCTGAGCCTAATGCTGTGGCGTCAACTAGACGAGACCTTTTGATGTTAGTTGGCTGGTCCGAACGTGCCTCTAGTCTTAGTAAGACCTTAGGGGGTTTCACAGGTTTTGAAAAGGTCCACGTTCCTGCAATCCCAAGTAAGCCTGAAAATTTGGACTGGGTCTCTCTAGCAGAGATGAGACTCAAGACTTTGCGTAAGGACCTCTTGTTGAGGGGTGTGCAAGTAATTGTGTTCCCCGACCCTCCAAAATTTGTTGATTTGGGGGGTCTTTCAACGATGCTTGCTCGATACCGGAGAGTTCAAAATCAGGTATCGAGTATGATGTCTCTAAGGTCCGTGCAGATTCCTGTTGAAGGGTGTTCGGTCAAAGCACGATCGGACCATCTTGTTCTTGCTAGATGGTGGGACACCTTAACACAGAGTAGAAAAGATAGTGCGGACCTTCTTACCGCGATTGAGAGTCTACAGCAGCAGATTGACCAGGTCTCCACAGAGATTCAAGATGCCGTAGGCATGCAGTGTCCTGTGTGTGGTAGGACGGGAGGTTTGAATGAAGATCATTTGGCGCACTGACGTGCATTTTGCAGATCAGCCCCCTCGAAATCGCGTGGATGACTGGAACACAACCCTTCTAGGAAAGCTGGAGCAAGTGTTTGAGCATGCCCGGGCTGTAAAGGCATCCGCTATTTTGGATGGCGGAGACTTGTTTCACATCAAGTCCCCTACGCGCAACAGTCATGAAATGGTTGCACGGTTGACAGGACAACACAGAGCCTATGCAGACATTCCCGTGCTGGGCAATGTCGGAAACCATGACGTTGTGTACGGGGATATAGATAACCTCCCTAGAGCACCCTTGGATGTGTTGTTCCAAAGTGGGGCCATGCTTCGATGCTATAATGGCTATGAGCATGTTCTTGAGTCTGAGGGACTTCGAGTTAAGGTTGTGGGCATCCCTTATCATGGGGTGCGCTACGACCTTGAGCGCTTCAAGACTCTAAAACGTGGGGATGCGGATCATCTTGTGGTTATGGCTCACCTCCTAGCAAGCCCTCAGGGTGGAAAGATGTACGAAGGGGAGGATGTTATTCGATATGGAGACCTGCCTGCCTTGTGTCCTGAGGCTTCCTTGTTCCTATTTGGGCACTACCATAAGAACCAAGGTGTGTCCAGGCTTTCAAATGGAGCCTTGGTTGTCAACACCGGGTCTCTTACCCGCGGTGCTTTGACTGAGGACAACCTAGACCGGGTTCCGGTGATGGTTGAGATTACGCTCAATGACTTTGGGGTGGAGGCGGTAGAAATCCCTCTGACTGTATCTCCCTCCGATAAGGTCTTTGCTGTGGATGCCGCCTTGACGGTGGCTGTTCAAGACATGGCTATGGAAGCCTTTGTTCAGAACTTGAAGGATGCCTTCAGACCAGAGCGGACGGTCCCTCTCACAGATGTGATTCGGGGCATGGAGATTCCAGACAACGTGCGTGAAAAAGCTTTGTCCTACCTGGAGGGTTTGTGAAAGCTGATCGTGTGTTTGTGCCCAACTCGCCTGAGAGGGTCCTTTACTGGTCCCCTCTCGAGTACTATGTAAACTGCCCACAGCACTACTTGTGGAGGTACGGGTGGTACAATATTGACTTAGGCTTAGGTTTAGGGGTGCCTAAGGCAAAGCCTCTCTTGGAGAGCCGGGAGCACTCTATTATGGGCACGGCTTTGCAATACGGCATTGAGAGGCTGTACAACGATAAGCTCTATCTGGACCCAACCACGCTCTTAGAGAAGATGTACCAGTTTGCTGACGCAGAATTGTCCAAGCAAATTGTCAAGCAGTACGTAGACTGGTCTACGGGAGTGACCAAGGAGGAGATGCGTCAAACTGTTAGGGAGGGGCTTCTTGGGTACATCAAGACTATGAGGCACAACAAATTGTTAGGGGAGTATGCCCAATGTGAGGTAGACCTTGTAGGTTGGTTGACTCCCGAGATTGCTTTGGGAGGTAAAGCCGACCTTGTTCTACACCGTCAGTCTGAAGTTATGATTTTGGACGGTAAGAACAGCATGACGCGAGGAAAGTATACCAACCCAGATCAACTTCGTTGGTATGGGTTGGTTCACTATCTTCAGCATGGCAAAATTCCTGACAAGTTGGCATTTATCTACTATCGGTTCCCTGCGGGCACTTTAGAGGATGGCAAGGTGCTTACGGGGTTGGATGATGTGTCTGTCACAAAGGATGACCTATCCCGGCTGTCCGACATGGTCCTTAATGCCAGAAAGGGAATGCTTGCGGGGGAATGGCACGCGACTCCCAAACCTCCAAATTGCAAGCTTTGTCCGTATGAAACAGTGTGTGATGAAAGGCAGCAGCAGAAGTTGGAAAACTCTGCCAAGAGAAAACGGAAACCCGTGTCAGAAATTGTTGGCGGCGTAATGGATATATCCTTTGGGGATTAGGGAGATTTTATGTCACAGGAATTAGATACACGACTAGCCGCTAGTCTCAAGCTACGGCAAACATTACAGGCTGAGCAGCAACGTTTGACTGGGCGCTATGAGGCTGCTCTTAGAGAGCAAGAGAATCTTGAGAAGGAAATTCGAGCTAAGGGGTTCGATCCTTCCACCTTAGACACTGATCTTGTAAAGTTGCAAGCTCAGTACGAGCAGGATGTCAAAGCCTTTGAGAAGGCAGTTTTAGACACACAGGCGGCACTAGCCCCTTACACTGAGGTAGCATAGCATGAGAATCAAGATCAGTAGCTCGGATTTGACGGATGTTTTGAGTCAGGTTTCTATGGCTTCCGGAGGTACAGCGGGGGACATTTCCAATTACCTGCTATTTCGTCCTCTGGATAACACATCGTTTGAAGTTCTAGCACATAGCACTCACACGTTTGCCTCTGCGCAAGTGAGTGGAAAGGCTAACATCTCGGGAGGTAGTGATTCCTTCCTTGTAGAAGGTGGCCGGCTTCTCCAATTTCTTACCGCCGCAGGCAGTGGCGAAATCACCTTGTGGGGTGATGAGAAGGGTGTGAAGGTGCAGACGGCAGCCAGCCGAAAGCCTGTTTGCTACCCAAGTCAAGCAGTGTCCAAATGGCCATTCTTGGATGACCAAATCAAGGATCTCAAGGAGACCGCTGCTGTCAATGCTGGGGATCTGGCAGCATGTCTGGAGCACGTTCGGCAGTTCGTATACCCAGACACAAAGGAGCCTGCTTTCAACCTAACTGAAAGTCGGGATGGTTACTTCATCTCGTCCAACAAGGTGGTTGGAGCTATGACGGTCCTTGAGGGACTCCAAGGTTCGAACCTGCGAATCCTGAAGGCGGATATCGGGGCTGTCTTGTCCTGGTTGAGCCGCGTGTCGGATGACACGAAGATTCAGATCCAGGAGGGTGAGCAGTTCTTGTGCTTGGTCCGTCCAGACGGTGCTATCCTAGGGGTCAATCGCCCCTTGATGGGGTTTCCGAGCCCGTTCTTGACCCCCTCTTTGACTGCTACGAACAGTATCTTGATTCCCCGTGATAAGGTCCTCACAAGCTTGAAGATTCTTGTGAGTGCTGCTGACAAAAAAGACACTGATCGCATTGTCACCGTGCGAGCCTCCGGAAAGTTGCTAACTCTTGAAATGGACGGGGCTTCAGGGGAGGTGAATGACCAGGAGATCATCCTTGAGTCTGATGTTCCTGAAGGGTATCCTGAGTTTCAGGTTCTTGATGGAATGTTCCAAAAGGTTTTGGAACAGCAGAAGTCGGGGAACCTGCTCTCCATGGGTTATCTGCACAAGGGTCGCGGGGGCATGACCATTTTCCGAGAAAAGCTGGGAAATGTTGAGTACATTACAGCACAGGCTTGGTATCTTAAGTGAATTACCAAGAACTAGCTGCTAGGGCTCGTGCTAGTCGAGATCAGGCAGTCAAGGTTAGCAAGAATCTTCGAGTGGAGGTCGCTGACTTGCATCGGGAGGACACTCTTTTGATGCAAGTCAGCGAAATCTTCAGGAGGATGGTAGACACTGAGCTGACCGACTCTGTAAATCTCACACAACAGCTCCTCACTGAAGGACTTCAGCAGGTGTTCCCTGATCAAATGTTGTCTGTTAGGTCTGCCGTGGATATTCAGAGAGGCAAGGTGTCCGTAGAGTTTATGGTTGCTCACCAACATCCTGATGGGACCGTGACAGAGGGTTTGGCAGACCAGGCTTTTGGGGGAGCGGTTACTACAGTCCTGTCGGTACTTTTGCGAGTCATTTTAATTGCTCGCAGGCAGCTACGGGGAATTCTCCTTATGGATGAAACTCTTCCAGCGGTGGAGAATAGATATCTACCTAACTTGGTGGAGTTTCTTAAGGTGTTGGGAGATCGTATGGGCGTGGATATGTTGGTTGTGACACATAATCCCCAGTTGGTCAATCAAGCTCCCCGGGCATATAGGATTAAGCCAACCCCTGCTGGGGCTAAGCTAGAGGTGCTTCATGAGGACCAGGGGTGAAATTGCTCAGAAGTATAAGCAGCGGCGCTATCGCCATCTGGCTAAGATTCTGAGGAAAAAGTTAGGCAGGCACTGCGACAACTGCCAATTCAATGCAGTGCATGTGGACCAAAACTCCAACACTGTAAGATATTGTTGGTATGGGCAGGAATCTAAGGAACCTTTCACGGCGGTTGTGTGTGACGACCGTTTGGACGAGGGGCGTCAGGTTCAGAGATGTTTGACTTTCACTCCCTTGAAAAGGGAGGCTCTCGTTAAGACATTTGACCTGTCACTGGCTGACCCTCAAAGGCTTATCTCAGAGTATCCTGACCTGGCGGCACTTCAATGGGTGTTGGAAGATCCTGTCCACCTTAAATGGTGGGATAGGGTTCGTGAGTTCTTCTTGGTGAGGTGGTTGTATGTCTTTTTTCGCAGTGTATCAAGCTCCGCCCATGCCAAAAACACCCCTAATGATTCAGATTCCTATTGACCCTGAGATTCGCCCTTACTTGGTCTCCAGTGTTGACCGTTGGGTGTGGGTGAGTCGCACGGGTTCCGTAGCTAGAGTAGCCTTTCAGCCTATCCCGAATGAAGGACTAGAGTCTTTAGCCCGACAGGTTCTCGTAGAAATTGTAAATCAAAGTAAGGTTTCCGGTTGGGGGTCTGTACATCCTTTGACTAAGGAAGGGATGGTTGCAGCCCTTGCACACCCCACGTCTTACGGCTATCAGACCATTCCTTTAGTGAGTCCAGACCTAGATTTAGAAGCCTTGGGTTTAGACCCTCTAAAGGTTGAGATTGCTGAATGGCTTCCTGAAAAAACATTGTTGGCTTTACCAGTGGATCGAGAATTATCGGCTCAAGCCTTAGTTCATGAGGGCAACGTAGCAGCTATCGTTTTAGACCCCTCTCGAGCTTTTGGGATTGCACAGAATCCTCCAGAGTAAAGCATGGACTTTTCCAGTTGGGTGGAGCAAGGGCTTCAAGGGGAACCCTCTGAAGAGGGTCTGTATTACATGTGTCGTCGAGGAATGTCCGAGTACATTCGGTGCAATCTCGGTGTCAATATTTGGCACCCTCCTGAAACCCCTTGTCCGGACGCAGCATTTAGCAAGTCCTTTGGGGAACACGGGGAGAAACTAGCACACAGCTTAGTGTTTCCCTATCGGGACCCCACAGGTAGGCTAGTGTTGTTGGAGATGCGCGACACTCGCACGAAGCGCTTGTACAAATACTCTTTCACAAAAGGACAACATGCCCACTTTGGGGGAATTCCCTGGATGATGCCCTATCTTTGGGCAGGGCAGATTCCTATTGTGGTGGAGGGATTCTTTGACCTTGTTGCTTTGGTTCGAGTGTACCGGGGACCCGTGCTTGTTGCGGGCACGGCGGACTTGAATCAAGAACAGACTAAATTTCTCACCCGCTGGTGTGACACGGTGATGTTGGGGTTGGACAACGACTCGATTGGAAGGAAGTCTCAGTCGAAGCTCTCACAATCTCTGGCTAAGGCAGGTTTGAGGGTTTTGGAATTGTCGTATACGGGATACAAGGACCCTGGTGCTGTGTGGGACCAGGGGGGTCAGGATCTTCTAGACAGTGTTTTTGGGCAAAGATTGCCCGTAAAAGGAATGACAGATGGCTGCGATGCAATGGAAAGCTGGTGATGATGTTTATGATCTCATGTTTCAACTGATTGGTCAGAATTTCCCTGAACTTGCGATTCTGGACAAGAAGATCGGTATCAAGTTCCGTGAAAAGGCTGGAAAGAAGGGGGCAATCCCAACTCTGTCCAACGTGGGTAAGGCCCCTCCGATCCTGGATGTCTTCGGGGACGGGGAGTATGAGTTCATCATCGAACTGGCATATGACATGTGGGTTATTCTGACTGACATTCAGAAAGAGGCCCTCATGTTCCATTGCCTCTCAGGGCTCTCAGTGGAGGAGGTTGAGGGGGACGATGACAAGAATGGGACAGGGTACAAGACGGGCATCAACCCGCCCGACATCCAAGCTTTCAGCGATGAAATTACCAAGTACGGCAACTGGCGTCCATCAGTAGATCAGGTCAAAGCTGCTTTGAAGCAGCGCGGCGAAGACGCTTAGGTTCAAGGCTGTGTTGGTGGTCCATAACTTAAGAGAATGGCGGTAGAAAATGTCCCTCGATACTAAATACCGCCCTTCTACCTATGCCAGTGTGGTAGGACAAGAGCACAACGTAAAGGTCCTGAAACAGTTTGTCGGCACCGGCAAGGCTTTTCACCAAAGCTACATATTTTCGGGCTACTTCGGCAGCGGTAAAACGACTTTGGCGCGTATTCTAGCCCGTGCCATGCTGTGTTCATCCCCCGTTGACGGGGAACCTTGTGATCAGTGCGATTCTTGCCAAGCTTTTCTCACAGGAAAAACTCCAGGTGGCTATACAGAGGTAGACGCGGCGACTAACAGCGGCAAGGCAGACGTCAAGCGAATTCTTGAGGAGCTTGACTATAGCACGTTTGCTGGGGGTCGTCGCGTCTACGTTATGGACGAGGCACACCAGCTAAGTAAGGACGCTTTGGATGCCTTGCTTAAGCCCATGGAGGACACTCACTACGGCAGTGAGGATAAACGCCTGGTGTGCATTTTTTGCACTACTGAGCCTGATAGAATGCGAGCAACGATTCTTAGTCGTTGTGCAGCTCCTTTCATTATCAAGGTAGCCACACCAGACCAAATTGCAGACCGCCTTATGTGGGTGGCTGAGCAAGAGGGGATTCAAGCCGACCGCGATGCGTTGGTTCTTATTGCGGCTGCTTCGGACTCACACATTCGGGACGCCCTCAAGACTCTTGAGGGGGTGGCAACAAATGGTGTGAGGGTTGACAAAAAATCGGTCATGGAGTATCTGCATCTTGACCGAAATGACCAAGTTCTAGATCTTTTATCGGCTACGATTAATCGTGACCGAAATTCTGTTTCAGCCTTGATTCCCGGCTTGACTGATCTCATGTCCCCCGGACAAATTTCTGAGAGAATGGCCGAAGCTTCTGTTCTAGCCTTTCAAGTTGCAAAGCTTGGACTCAGACCTGCTCCGTATTGGAACTTTGCTAAGCTTCTATCTTTAGGGCAGCATAGGGATATTCTGAAGTTTTCGCAGTACTGTGCTGAACGTCCAAGCCGTATGACTACAGCCATGCTGACATGTGACTTGTTTCTTTGGGCAGAGGGGTTGGCAGGTTCTACCCCTGCACCTCAAATGCACATTGCCCCAGTTCATGCCTTAGAGCCTAAACCCCTGATTCCAAACCTTCCACAAACTGTTTCCTCGGGACCTCCTGGAAGCAGAATTGACCCTGGCTTGTTTTCTCGTGGCAAGGGCAGGGGGGAGCATAAGGAATCAAAACCAGTTCTCTCGGTTCAAGAGTTTCAAGAATTTTTGAAACCTTGACAACCTTGGTATGGTGTCCCCGAGAGGACCCATGGCACAAGGCGACAAACGGGATCAGCAAACTTGGGTGGTTTTGGAAGTTACCTCCCTAGGTGAGCAGAAGATTGATGAAGGAACTTTAGAGAAAACCCTTCGTCGGGATTTAGATCTGGACGACAATTTTCCGATCTTCATACCCGCAGTGCATACGATCCGCAACGGACGCCCCGTCACGGTCCATCTTATGGAAGGGTATGTCTTCATTGCCTCTGGGCTAGAGGATTACAAGTACATTGCTTTAGAGCGAAAGCCTTATTGCAACAAGGTTCTGACGGTACGTCAGTCTGGAGGCATGCGTCAACTACAGGTGCTCTCCAATCAAAAGATTGAGGACCTTCGAAAAAGCATGCAAGACACAATATCCCAGGACGTTCAAGAGGGCTCTACGGTGTTTGTGATCGGAGGAAGTTACAACCATCTCACGGGGGAAGTGGTAACTTTGAAGGGAGACTGGGCAGTGGTTCATTTCAATTTTAGATCCGCAGAGGTTCTGTCTAGAGTTCCTCGCGCTCTGTTGAGTATTTCGGAGGGGGCATGAGCTACGGGACCGTGAACCCTTCTATTATTGAGGGACGTGTGGACACCGAACATGGGTTGAGCGGGCTGGACTATGGAAATCCAGACCCATCGGAAGAGGACCTTCCACTTATCGAGAACATTCATGCCTTGATGGCACTACTTCCTCCAGTAGAGGCAGACTTCCTTGACCTGTACTACTTCAAGCATTGTCGTCAAACGGATATTGCGAGGATCTTTGCTGTCAGTCAGCCAACTGTTTGTTACCGGCTGCGGAGGGCTGTGGACCGAATCAAGTTTCTGCGTAGATATCTCCTTATTGATGTGGACCATATGCAGGAAACTCTTTTGTCCTTCTTGAAGGACCCAACTGACGTATTGATTTTGCGAACTATGTATGAGTCCACATGCCAGATGGAAACATCTAGGCGGTTGCAGATGAGTCAAGGTAAGGTTAGACATCGTTTTCTTAGGTCCCTAGAAAGACTAAAATCCTGCCAAGACCTTGACATCGCCCCCTATCGGCAGTTGTTCCTTGACATTAATGACCACCTCAACATTTTGAAAGAAGTTCGCACACCTGAGCGAGAGGAACGTCAGTTTCTGGTGGACCTGGGATGAGTAATTCTCCAATAGTTGAGTCCTCAATTGAGGTTGAGATGGAACGCCGTGTTGTTATGGCTAAGGATGTGGCTAGTAAGTGGCTGACAGAATCAGTCCAAGCTGAATTTCGACTTACCATCTTGGGACCTACAAATCGTCTTACAAGCTTGCTGCGAGTACTGCGGGCCTTTCGCAATGGGAAGGTTCGTGTGGGTCAAGTTATGCCCATTCGTGACCTCGGCATCATGGTGACATTTGACTCGGTAGTTTTGTGGAGTGCCGACAGCAAAGGACTGAAAGACCTCAACACTTGGTTGGAAAAAGCCCAGTACGAGACTACTGGCGCGGTGTGGTGAAAATCTGTCTATAGCCCTGAGTCTAGTATGGCACTCACTCGGCAATCCAGTTCCTTTGATTACACCAGCAGTAGCGGGGGTGTGACGTACCGTTTTACGGTGCAGTCTAGTGGGGGGACTACTAGTGTCCGCAATATGCAGGGTCCAAGAGGGTTGATTCAAGATAGTTTGACTAGTCTCCCCCAAGCCGTGGTTGCAGACATTCAAACAGCCATTGGGCAGGTGGAGGACACGGTGGCAATCTCAAGTAGCATTAACGGGACCATGTCCTTTAGCAATGCCTCGACAGCAAGTGTTGTGTTTGCTACGGCACTCGCCAGCACATCTTATCGGGTACATATTGAAGTGCCTGACTTTATCGCTTGGCGTGTATCCACAAGGCTTACTACAGGGTTCACTGTTGAGTTGGCTGACACTTATACTGGAACCATTCGCTACGACGTGTTGGCGTAACAGGAGTCTCTGATGCCCAACAGTGTAAAGGCTACTACGTTTCAGGTTGGAAACTCTCTGGTGCTGGTGAGTCGAAACACCGACACCAATGAGATGCAACTTCAGGATGGGGTTGTTACAACTCCACAGACCCTAGCTAGTTTGGCAGGGCTTCGCAATGTCACGGGTGTTCTTGTTGTGGGGCGTGCGGGCACAGGGGCTCAATACACCACCATCACATCAGCCCTTGCGGCTGTGCCGGCCTCTAGCAGTGTTGCCCTTCCTACGGTAATTCTTGTCTGCCCTGGAGTCTACTCTGAAAATCTGACGATTGATCATGACGGGGTTGTGCTATTTGGGCTTGGACAGGTGACCTTAACACCTGCAACTAACAATCCTACGGTGAAAATTCAAGCCGGGGTGAGCACAACTCCGTTGTCTGTTGAGCTAGTTAACTTGAAAATTGTGCAGTCCAACGACTCTCAGGATTGCGTGAAAGTGTTGGGTGCCGCAGCCTCCACCGTAGCTACGGGGGCTGGAGTCAAGATTAGGGATTGTTGGCTCAACCCCACAGGGAGTGGGGCGGTTGGTGTTCGGACAGATAGGGTGGGCACGGTCAGAATTACAGGCTGTCGAATGTCCGGGGACGCAGCGGCTAACATCATCTTTGCTCAAACGAACAGTATTGTAATTGAGAATAGTGATATCACAGGACCCGTTTCATACGCCTGGGACGATTCTGGAGAAAAGCCTGGAGGCACGGCTGTAGGGTTCGAAGTGTTGCACTCTCGCTTGGGGGACATTACTTTAGAGCACCTGGATGCCACAGTGACTAGTATTCAGCATAGCAGTACGGGCTCTGTTACTGTAACAGGCACTGAAAGTCATTCAATTCAGAACAGCATTACAGGCACCTTGACTGTGGACGCAACAAGTGCTGTTATTAGTGTAGGTTCTAAACATGCAGGCTATGCTGGCGCCGGAGTGTTTGACCTTCCGAGTCTTAGGGGTGTTGGTTCTGTTGCAGGGGCTACAAGCGTGGTAGTTTCTTTGGGAGTTACCTTGCCTGATACAAACTACAGTTTAGTATTGACTCCCCATGCTCTTCCTAGTGACGGTAAAGTCCCCGCAGTGACCTCCAGGCAAGCACATCAATTTACCGTAGGCTTCAGTTCAGCCGAGACCTTGGGGTTTAGTTGGGTTCTTTACCGAACTTGATTTTCTGCCTATAGCTCTGCCACCTTGAGAGGTTGGTGTATGAGCGATCAATTCTACCAAAAATTTCGATATCACGGTTTCCTTCCTATGGAACACAAAGCGGTCCAGGAGTCCTTATCGGCTCCTACTAGGTTTGAGGTTTTGTCTGAAGCTGGGACCCGAGTCGCTTTCCGGCAAAGCGTTCAATCTGTATTTACATACTCCGATATTCCTCAAGAGGGGTGTCCAGGAAAGGTAGTGACTGTACGGACTGCCTCAGGCGACACGACCCATGTTGATGGTAGGATTTTTGTAGCTTGGCAGGATGGCAGCTTTGGGCATTACCTTCCTGAGCATCTCAAAGTAGTCTCTGAAAAGTGGGCAAACAAACAGGCAAACCTTTTTGATGTGCGGAAGCGGGTTGCCTCAAGTATGGACCTGACAGACTTTTTGAAATTCGGGTCTTCAAACGATTTGATCCATAAAGCCACCCGGGATCTTTGGAGCTTGCAGCAAGGTAAGGGCGGTGTTGAAATTGTGAGGTTATTTGATGACACAGGCAAACCCATCAAAGCTTAGCCTGATTTATCGGGTAGCTGGGCGTTGGAATAGTCAAATTGCTGTAGGATGCTGGATTTTCATTACTGAGGGTCCGGTGACTTCCCGTGGGCGTTGGTTTGTGGACGGGGGTGTTGCGGGAGTGTTTCACATCTCTCGCGGGGGTGTTACAGCAAATCTTTGTTGGGATGCCCTGTCAAAGTCCTGGTTGATTCAGCTATCCCAGTCTGAGGATATCTCTGCGGTAGCTTTGGCTCGAACTGCAAGTCTTTCTCGCACAGCCGGGGAAGTTCGATTCATCAAAGACCAGAGTGAGACAAAGGGGTGGGCTTATGGCGGAGCCCCCCCGGCACAGCGAGCTGGGGTAGGGTCCTTCAAGTATAACGCGAAAAAGGCTAAAACCTTAGCCAGAATCTTGCGAGGCACAATGTTGGCTATGGGGCATACGATGTCCGTGTACAGCATGTTTGCTAAGCTGAAGAGTAGTGACATCAGCCCCGATGGAGCCCTTGGCGGAAAGGGGTATATTCAGACCATCAAAGACATGAGATTTGCTTACGGCAACGTGGTGGAGGCATTGAGCGGGTTGTCTGACACTTTGTACGACGAGGTGAGGGCTCCACATTGGATGCCCGTTTTGCGGAACCAAGACTCAGAGGCTGTAGACATTATCGAAGATGTGGAAAGAATCAAGAAAGACCCAGAGGGGTTTGCAGAAACTGAGATCGCTAAAGAATTTGGGGACTCTAAGGAGGGCAAGTGAGTCGAGAACTTGACATGATTCTGGTAGAGTCAATGGACTCTTTGTTGGATTCGAGGTCCTCGCCCGAATACCTAAATGTGAATCCTAACGGAAGTTCAGGATTTTCCCTATCCTTTGAGGAGTTTCCGCAAACTCAGCTAGAGTCCCCAGAGCAAACAGTGGATCTAAACTGGATCCAACCAAGCCAAGACTTTCTGACTGTTGATGCTCCAGCGCAAGTCCTGCCGGATTTGGCTAAATCCTATACTGAGGTAATTTCTACAAGAATGCCTGCGGTTGAGCATGTCATTCCCTACAAAACACCTGACCTATCAGTCCCTGAAAATCCCAGGACCCTCTTGGCTCGCGTTATGAGGCGGGTGATTGCTGGGGATTCTGTTCAGGACATCCAAAAGGATGAAAGGGTTGCATCCTTCCCGCCCGCGAAGGTGGCTCTTGAACAGGCTGGGTTGGCTGGAAAGGTGTATGTATGGGCATCTGCATATCCAGATTGCCATAAAGGTGTTGGAAAGGATCATGTCGCTAAGTATGCCTCCAAGGCTCGATACCTGGTAGCCAAAGATAAATGCGCAGGCTGCACTCAGGCTCAAGACGGTCGATGTGCAGTATTCCATAAGGAAATTGTCGTCAACGTGCCTTGGGAAAGGGCTCTCAAGGATTATGCGGGGGTTATTGAGGCAACAAAGACAGCCTCAGTTGGTAAAAGCCCTCAAGACACCCTCAAAGCAGCTTTGATGAGGGATGCGGGGGTTCAAGCTCCCAAGGTCACGGCGAAGCCTCAAGACCACAATCGTCTTAAGTCAGTCAAGGCTGCTGAAAAGTTTGTGCGCAATACCCCTGAACAAGACTGGCATGCCCATCTCGTCAAAACGGCTCAAAGATTCGTCAAACTAGGGTATGTCACATCCGAGGAGGTAAACTCCAACCCTCGTCTTGCAATCGCAAAAGCCACACAGCTAATGACTAAAGTCGAATCCCGCACATACCAAGGTACTGACGTTGCTGCTCCAGCCCGTAAGACAGCTAGGGCTCTAACAAGTGCTGAAAAGAGCGCGCTTAAGTACAAGGCTGCACTTGCTGAGTTGCAGCCTCTTATCAAGGCAGGTGCTCTGACCAGTCTTGAAGCAAGGGCACATTTGGACTCGGGAAAATCTTCCTTTGAAATTTGGAAGTCCGCTCGAGAAGTGAAGGTTCCAGAGGTGACTAACCCAACCTACCAAGGTGAGGGAGTACACCTTGCGAGAATGGCTGGAAATCTACGAAAGTTTTCTGAAAATTTTGGACTTTCCGCAGAGATGTCTGTTCATTTTCAAGATCCTGACACTCAAGCTCCCATGGACCTTACTCTCACAGGAGATTGGGAATTTGGAGGGTTGAAATGACATCCTTAGAAAAAGCTCAAGGGCTGCTATCCTACGTTAGGTTTTTGTCTTGGGACCACCAAGTTTCTCATTGGACCGTGACCGGTGAGAATTTCTTTTCGGATCATCAGCTATTCGCTCGACTGTACGAGGATACCACGTCCTTTGTGGATTCCTTAGCTGAACGCATGGTTGGTCAGTGGGGTAGTGTTGCCGTGGACCCTGTGGCAAACTCCGAAATTCTTTTAGTGTTAGTCCGTGGAAGTGCCACCTTAGAGGTTCAGAACCCAGCCGACAAAGCCCTTCGATTTGTCCGAGGGTTGATGGACTTGTACGTAGAATTTCGAGAAGGGCTAGAGTCTGAAGGGTTGTTGACAACTGGTTGGGAAGATTTGCTAGACGCACATAAGCGTGTGCTTGAGACTCATGAGTATCTGCTTCAGCAGAGAGTGGGGCATTGGCAGATGAAGGTAGCCGCCGAGGCTGCCTGGTTTGAAAGCAGCCTGAGTTTGTCAGATTACTCTCGCATGGCATCAACCGACTCGTCATCTGAAAGGTTCTTTCATGACAACCCTGACCGTAAATCTGTCAAGCAGCTCACAGACAGTAAAGCCTTGTCAAACCTTCCAGAGAGCGGGTTAGACAATAAGCTAGCCCCTCCAACTCCTGTTGAGGCAAGGGACGCTACTCCGGGAGGGGACCAGATTTCAACGCTTAGTCGGTTTCTGGTTCAAACGGATCATCCCGAAAAGGATGACGTTCCACAGGATCGTGACGACCTTCCCAAACACCCAGTTCTAGCTAGCTGGTCCTTTATGCGAGGTAAGTAATGCCAGCTACTCGAAAAACTCGATACGTGGTGCCAAACGGAACTTTCACGTTGCTGGATGTTCAAACCCATAGAGATGTGCAAGGTAGAAACCATCTTGGGTTGATGACTGGGGCTATCGCTAAGCCTACAGGAACCATAACGGTGTTGGATGCTGATTTCACCACAGGAAAAACTATTCTGTACTTGGGGGATTATGAACTCCAGGAAGCTATTCACTATGCTTGTGACCCTCTAAGTCTGGATAATACAGCAACGGCTCTTGCCGCTGCCATTGCTAACTTGCCTGGGTATACGGCTACTGCCCTCGCGGCGGTCGTGTCTTTTTCAGGTCCGGCGAACTACGACAACAAGCACATTCCTTTCACGGTGAAGTACTACGGAACCGTCATTAATTTTGAACTAAGTCCGACAACCGGGGTATTGTCTGCTGGGGGTCCAGTGTTTGGTGCCCCAGGGATCACCTAAGACTACATGGCTAACTACAATCCAAACCTATCTGCGGAACAAAGGCGCCTTCTATCCCTTGTGCCAATGCAAGCTAGGGTTAAAATCACCCGCCCAAATGGCACTTTTCGATATGTCGCAGTGAATCAAGTTACTCCGGTGGATCGAATTGAGACTAAACCGGATGGAACGCCTATTATCATGCAAGGATTGCCTGGACGCCCAGGTAAGTCCGCTGTGAATGCAATTCCTGTAGCGCAACAATCTGCAAGTGCGGGGTTTCAAACGCACCAGTCTAAGCATCAGGCTATTGCTAGAGACCCTCTAGTGCGAATGGCGCAGACTAATCCTGATGCCAAGCAGTTGGCGGACCAATTAATTCAAGAGGTGACAGAAGAGTTAGCTGCTCTGAAGTTTGATCGTCACCAAGCTGAGCAGGCAGGAATTAGAGACACAACACAAATCTCAACCCGGCGCATCAACAGCCTTATGCAACTGAGTTCTCTTTGGATTAAGCGCTTTGAAGCTAACATCGGGGGAAATCAGGTTGACTTGAACAGTGCTGGAGTGCAGGCATTGATTTTGTTCATCACTGAAACCTTTCGGGATGCTATGGATCAATCGGGCATGCCTCAGAGTGCTGTTGACGGAGTACTTGCTAAGTTGGTCAAGATGATGGATGGGAACTGGAGGCAAGAGGCTGAGGTTAGAATCAAGGCGATTAACGGTGGCTAATGTCTGGAAAGAAGCGGGAAATTAACTTTGGGGAGCTAATTCAACAGTCGTTGAAGCAGCGAGCTATTTCCAGCAGTAATAACCAGATGAACATCATAGAGTTTGTAGAGTCCCCTTGGGGGTTGGACTTTCAGCTATACCCTGTTCAAAGGATTGTCCTCAAGTGCTTGTATGGCATTCCGCTTGACACCAACATCTACAATTTTGACTTGCAAAAACCCATCAGTGAACTTCATCCTGAGAGGGATGCTTTAGCAGACCCTAAGACGGGATACTACAAATTTCGGGTGGTTGTGACGGATTGGCAGAAGGGCAATCCCCGATATATGACAGAAGCTGAGTATCTGGAATACCTGTACTCTCAAGGGCGAAGCAATATTCGTACAGTTGTTCCTGGGCAGGAGCGTCACAAACTAATTCTCAGCTTGGGGCGCCGATCTGGAAAGACCCTAGTCACTAGTTGTGTGGCTGCCTATGAATTGTATAGGCTACTGCTTCTCAAAGACCCTCAGTCATACTATGGCATGAAGGCGGGTGGCGCTATTGGTGTGACCACCGTAGCCACGGGGCGAGAGCAAGCAGGGTTGTTGTACCACGAGTTGTCAAATCACTTTGGACGATGCAATTTCTTTCACCCCTACCTGACACACAGCACAGCAAGCTATGCCAGGTTCCAAACCCCTAAAGACATTGAAACTTTTGGGTCTTATCGGGAAACCCGAGGAGGCAAGCCTAGTATCAAAGTCACGTTCAACTCATGTGTTGCCAAGTCTATTCGTGGTGCTGCCAACATGGTAGTGATTATGGACGAGGTGGCATTCTTTGGAGAGAAAGGTCAGTCCAGTGCCGATGAGATTTGGAATGCCGCAGTCCCCAGTACCGCTACGTTCACTCCAAAGGACCCTAATACGGGGGTGGCTACCAAAAACTTGTCGGACGCCAAGATTATTCTGATTTCTAGCCCCATGGGTAAACAAGGGTTGTTCTACAAGATGTTTCAGCAGGGGTTCGCTTCTACCCCTGATGCTCAAGATATGGTCTGCATCGAAGCTCCGACATGGGAGGTTAATCCTGAGGTCCCCGCAGGTGTGTTTATTGGAGCTTACCATAAAGACCCCGCGGTATTCTTCACTGAGTTTGGAGCCCGATTTACAGACCGTCAGATGGGCTGGATTGACCGCGAAGAAGACTTGGTGGCTTGCATAGACAAAAATGCTCGACCCGCAGCCTACGGAATGCCTAAAACTAGATACTATATGGGACTGGACGTAGCGTTGCGCGGTGACGGAAGTGCCATAGCCCTTACACATGTTGAGAATGGCAAAGTGGTTCTGGATTATGTGGAATGGATTAAAGCAGGGGAAGGTAAGTTTGAGCACTTAGACACCCTTCAGTTTGAGGACGTGGCAGACTGGGTAGCAGACATGGCTCGCAAGTTTTACGTTACTGAAGGGATTTTTGACCAACATATCGGCATTGTCTTAGAACAGGCCCTCACTAAACGGGGCTTGAGTCAAATTAAGATGCTAGCCTCGACCCCTCAGAGAAATAGCGAGTTCTTCCAAAACTTCAAAAACATGATGTGGGACCAACGACTTGTGCTGTATGACTACCCTAAAGAGGAAGGTCAAGTTCATTGTGGGTATATTCGAGAGTTGCTGGAGCTTCAGGCTGAGATTAAGACCAAGTATCGAACGGACGTAGAAGCTCCAAACATGGATGGCAAACATGACGACCGTTCTGATGCTATTGTGCGTGCTGTGTGGTTGGCTACTCAGCACGCAGCCCATAGTCCTAATCACATAGGATTGCGAACTCAAGTCCCTCATGCCCCCGTTTATCCTCTGGCACAAGCAAGGCGTAAGGCTTTCCAAAGTGGGTCCTCAGAGCAAAGGATGCTTCCTCAAGCCGGTCGCCCAGGTTGGGGTTCGGGCGTGCCTCGGGTCCCCGGACAAACGCCTCTTCCAGGAATGAGAGGGGTGCCATCATTTCGGAGGTAGCATGACAGCAGGGCATAGGTTTATTAGGCAGGTGGCGGGGCTTTACAAAGTCAAAATGAGCTTTCAGGACTGCTATCGAGTACAGCAGGTGTTTGAGCGGTATGGTGGTTCTTGGGTAGGATTGTTTAGAGGGTCCGTGACGGAAGTGCGCAAGCTTAAGCGAGTCATCCAGACTTTGAAAAAGAGAGGGTTAATTGGACAGGGCACAAATCAACAGAGAGACTCGAAATCTCCTGCAGAAGCACCAACGGCTTCTGCAGGAGATCAATCAATTTGTTGATTCTTTGGGTAAGGCTGTTCCAGACTCCCGGCTGAGGCGGGTTCGGAGATCCTTGCGCGACATCCAAGTCTTAGCACAACAGATATACCCTTTGGTTCCGCTCGGCACGCCAAGTCTAGTCGAAGGTTCCCCGGAGGGGTTAGTAACGTCTCAACCAAATAAGATTTCTCCTAGCAAAGGGCAATTTCAGGGTCTGGAATCAAGGCTTGGGACTTCTATTCCCGCCTATATTCCCCCTTCGTTAGAGATCGGTATGTCTGAACCCAAGCCTTTGGAGTAATGAATGGCACGTCGTAAAAAAACGGGAGACTCAACGCCCCCCGCCACACCCAAGGCTTCTGCGGCACCCTCAACGAGTGCCTTGCCTTTGGAGTCCTCCGAATCCAAAGTGGTGGCAACAATCCCTAATCGAAAATCTAGCACCCTCCAGATTGGCAAGCCAAGCCCAATAGCCTATGCAGCTATGCGAAGGACCGCGAGCGCCTTTGCAGGTGCTTATCCTTTGGTGGGTGGGACCGACATGGCGTCTACGGGTGCTTACTACAGCCCTGAATACTCTACGGACTACCTTCAACTTCCCCATTCTCAAGTTCAACAGTGGCATTGGTATAGATTCTTCTACAAGACGGACCCCTTTGTTAAGAGAGCTATCGACGTTCACACCGAGCTGCCCCTAAGCAAGGTGAGGCTGTCTGTCCCAAGAGCAAAGAATAAGGAGTTAGCCAAGAAGGCTTATCGATTCTGTGAGAAGTGGGCTCAGAGAAACAACCTTTTGAAGTGTTTGATTGAGATCACATTTGAGTTGAACTTGTTGGGAGAGGCTAACGTGTACATGGAGGACAACACTCCAGACATGCCAAGGGATATTCGAGAGGAGGCAATCTTACACTTTGATGAGATTACGAAAAAGGTTTCTGAAGTCTGGCAGCTTCGGGAGGATGCTGATGAGCGGGAGGCTGCTTGGGTTCGTAAGAACTACAGGGGCTGGACAGGTATCAAGGTTATTCCCCCGGAACAAGTGCAGGTTATGTCTTTTCCCATGAGCGACGAAAAACACTTTGAATGGTTGCCGGACAAAGAACTGAAGGGGCTACTCAATCGGGCCGATGCCGGAGACGCTATTGCAATGCGGGTAGTGGGAAAGATGTCCGCGGACTTGGTGAAAGCCATTCGTCAGGAAGGGTCTATCCCCCTAAATACAGACCCTGACATGGGGAGCCACATCGCTCAGATCACAAACAAGAAGTCTCAGTATGACCCAAGAGGGGACAGCCTCTTGGGCTGCTGTATCAGAACTTTGGTGCATCGAGATAAATTGCGACAGGCTCAGGCTCAGATCACTAGTCGGCACATGACTCCTATTCGAGTGGTGTGGGGGGAAAATTTGGACGATGGCGACGTTGAGGCTTTGAGAGATCAGATTGCCATGGCTCTGATTGACCCTGACTTTTCCATTATCGTCAACAAACAAATCAATTGGGAAGAGATGGGGTCTGAGAGTCGATTGTTGGATCTTGGTAGTGAGTATGATCTATCTGACAGGCAGCTTTATGCGGGACTTGGTGTGACCGAATCCTTACTGTCTGGAGAGTCTAGCTACAGCGGGGATCGAATTAACTTGGAGGTGATCAATACCCGCTATACCTTACTTCGAGAGCTTTTGTGTGACTTTGTTGAGAGACACATGTTTCAACCCATGTGTCGAAAAATGGGTTTCGTGGAGACCGATGAGGACGGGGATGAGATGGTAATTTATCCTCGACTTAGCTTTACTCGACTGGCTTTGCGGGACAATGCTGACACCTTTGACGCGCTTTTCAATTTGTACAACAAAAATAGCCTTGGGCTGTCTGTCATTCTCGACCTGCTCAACATTGACTATGACGCCACACAGGAAGAGGTTGAGAAGTCCCTGTTTACCGTCAATGACCCGATGTTCAACGAGCTGGTACGCAGTCTTTACAATAGTGCTGCGGATGACATCAAGCAGGGGACCGACGTAGTTAAGCGTATGGCTGAGGCTATGCGACTAAAGTATGAAAAGCCTGATGACGCTGGAAGGTTCGGTTAATCTACCTATAGGCTTTGGTTCTGTATGCGAATTGCCACTAAGGACCAATACACCCAAGATCAGGAGAAGGTGGAGCGCCTGGTGAAGTCTGCTCCAAAGGCTAAGCCTCCGCGTCATGACTTGCGAAATCGAAGTACAGACATTGACAAAGACCCTGACTTAGTTCGCCCTTCAGCTAGCACCGATAAAGACTTGAGTCAAAATTACAAGAAGGTGGCTTCTTGGGTTCTTGAGCATATTGCTCGAAAGCCACACCCTGCCCCCCAAGGTCAGAGGAAACCAGCTCCTCCTGCGGTAGAACACAAGGATGGACAGGTCTGGAGAACACCCGAGGGCTTGTATGCTGCCAAAAAAAATGGCGAGTCTCGGTACGATTTCAAGTCTCATGAAAGCGCCCGGGCTTGGGTGAAGAGCAAGCCTAAGGTGGACGACAAGCCCCCAAAGGGGGACGCAGGGGATTTGAACAGAGCCCCTTCAGGGGAGCCTGAGCAGTCTGGGACAGAATCCCCTTCAAAGACTACGAAAAACCCCGAGACATCTGCCAAAATACAGCAATATTTGAGTTCTCTGTATCCAAAGGCTGAGGGTAAGGACTTGAAGAACTCGGGTCGCTGGAATTGGAGTCGAGACCCCAAAAAGTTTCGTGATGCTATGAAGGGGCTTGGGGTTGAGTCTGAGGGCGAGATTCGTGACTGGCTGAACTTGCCCCCTGCGGTGCAAGGGCTCAGTTCAGAAACTCAACAGAGATTAGACTACCTGGACGCTCTGTACGCAGGGTTGAATGCGAAAAGTCAGAAAGCCATTCAAACATCTTCAAAGGATTTCCTTGTGGCTCAACATGGCAAAGATGCTGTTGATGCTTGGGTTGCTAGAGGTCCTCATGAAATCCCAGGGGATGAAAAAGAACCCCAAACTCCAGAACCCCAAACTCCAGAACCCCAAACTCCAGAACCCCAAACT